>Ga0307487_1000042_pt1 | contig 101816 bp, 85 predicted proteins | sample CBIW12metaG_FD_203665 | JGI IMG/M metagenome (GOLD analysis project Ga0307487, IMG submission 203665) | Sea-ice brine microbial communities from Beaufort Sea near Barrow, Alaska, United States - CBIW 1.2 | ecosystem: Environmental > Aquatic > Marine > Coastal | place: USA: Alaska | collected... | reverse complement strand
GCTCATTGCCAAAACCGACATTCAAAGAGCTAGTAAAGTGCGCTCTACAAAAGGATTGCTTGTCCATGTCTTTGGTAAAATTGCCGCAGCTTTTATTTACCTCATATTTTAACCCTTGATTCGCATTTATAACCAATGGTTGTACCTTCTGCGATCTGCTGCCAATATCCATTATTTTCTTTTTCAAGGACAAAAGATTTCACCCGTTGACCCAGGGGAGTATATTCTTGAAGCAAGAGACGGTTGAAGCTCGTTTCCTGCCCGAAATCTACTTCTAAATTAGCGTTCTTTGTATCATCAGGCAAGGTCCAATAGGTGTCATAATTGTCATCTTGAACATTAGCTGCCTCATATCCACTGCCTCTTTCCTGATCAGCACTGATCTTTGCTGGAGATGCGAGGTTCACTTTGAAATCCTCTTTAATTTTTTCGCCTAATTCCATGATTGCTTTCACGTCATTTTCATGAATTAGTCCTCTTGTGTCCACCGGGAAATTGATCAAAAGGGAAGCATTCTGGCCTATACTTTTATAGTAAACTTCGAGTAGCTGGGGTAGAGTTTTCACTTTATGATCTTCATACTTGTGGTAATACCAGCCCGGCCGAGTGGATGCGTCTGCTTCAGCAGATACCCAATGAGTACCATTTACTTGGCCATGGGAATATTGTTGAGCGTATTCTGGCATTCCGGCATACACAGAATCTCGGAGTAGATTGGACCAAGTCGTCTCATAGGCAAAGCCATGCTCATTGCCTACCCATCGTACATCTGGGCCTGCGTCTCCAAAGATCATAGCCGATGGCTGAAGCTTCCTGACCAAGTCAATCGTATTATCCCAATCGTAATAAGATAATTTATCTACGGTTCTACTTTCATTTGCTCCACCGTAATATCCATCTCCACCATTTGCGCCATCAAACCAAACTTCAAACACATCTCCATAATTAGTCAGCAATTCTGTGAGTTGATTTCTCATATAGGTGATGTATTCTGGCTTGCCATAGTCCGGGTGATTTCTGTCCCATGGGGAATAATAAACTCCGAACTTCAGTCCGTATTCTTCGCAGGCTTTTTGTAATTCCTTGATGACATCGCCCTTTCCATCTTTCCAAGGACTGTTTTTAACAGAGTGTTCTGTATATTCAGATGGCCAAAGGACAAATCCATCGTGATGCTTAGCGGTAATGATTAAGCCCTTCATTCCTGCCTCACTCGCTACTTTTGCCCATTGTCTCGCGTCCAATTCGGTGGGATTAAACAGCGTAGGATCTTCGTCTCCAAATCCCCATTCCCGATCTGAAAATGTATTCATATTAAAATGGATAAACCCATAGTATTCCAATTCCTGCCAGGCAATTTGGGGCTCGTTTGGAACAGGTAATACGAATGCAGGAGGAGCTACTTTTTCTTGACAAAAAGTGAGAATTAAAAGTAGAGCAGGCCAAAGTTTTTTTTTCGTGATATTCATATAGGTTAGAATAGTAGCGTTTTTGAGTGGAAATCCAAAGTACAATATGATTGTAGGTGAAAGAATAAGAATTAGGTGTTGAAAGAATTATTAAAGATAGTGAGGAGGCTTCGGGGCTGCAATTGATTTTATAGCATTCATTTCCCAGGGTAGCACGAGAGTTATGAATTGTGGCAATCCATAGAATTTTACTGAACTATTCCTTGTCAAGAAAGTGAATAGAGATTTGGTGCCGGATTCAAGCTATCTTAAGAAGCAATTAGTAAGATCGTAAAGGGCTTGAGGATGATTCTCTGACCAAGTCCGAAGAACCCAACCCCTTGATAAGGCTTTACCAGTGATAAGGTGTTGAATAAGTTGGTGTTCAAATGTTTTAAAAGACGATTCTGCTTTCGAAATTTTCAAATGGTGAATAAACCTCACTAAAACCCTTTAAATTTACGCTATGACGAAATACTTTACCCTGTTTTTGGTTTTAATAAGTTATGTAGGAAAAGCTCAAATTCAATTCAAGATCATTGATGCAAATACGAAAAACCCTATGGAAAATGTGCGTGTTCGGGTTGACAGTGGGCAAACTCAATTCACCAATATTTCGGGTATTCTTACATTTCCCGTCTCAGAGAGTCACTATTTCACGTTCTTTAAATCAGGTTACGAGCCCTTTTCTGAAGAGTTCGAGCCAGGGGAGCATATCATCCAATTATCTGAAAAATCGCTCAATCTTTCAGAAATTATCGTCACAGCTTTCGAGACTGAGCGTCCATTATTGAAGCAGTCAGCATCTATTGCTCTGGTGACGGAGCGAGATTTCAACAGATTCAATGAGACATCCATCGTCAATTCTTTCAACACCAAACCTGGTATTCGAATAGAAGAGCGGGCGCCTGCAAGCTACCGGATTTCGATAAGGGGAAGTTCGATTCGAGCACCTTTTGGAGTGAGAAATGTAAAGGTCTATTGGAATGAAGTTCCATTTACTTCTCCTGACGGTACTACCGCCTTAAATCTTCTCGACCTTTCTAATATCGGTACCGCGGAAGTGATCAAAGGTCCATCGGGAAGTATCTATGGTGCGGGAAATGGAGGAGTAGTCAATTTGAAAAGTCAGGCTAATCCAGATGGAGGAAGAGTCTCTGCAGCGTATTTGCTTGGAGATTTCGGGTTGAGGAGATATAGATTGGCAATTTCCCAGCAAATCAGGAAAGGTGGATTTGAAGCTTCTTATGTCAGTCAAAAAGCCGATGGATACAGAGCGCATTCTGCTATGGATCGACAGGTATTTCAATTGGCTGGGTTTTTCCCTGTTTCTGAAAAGCAAGAAATCCGTACTCAGCTTTTGGTTTCTGACTTGAATTATCAGCTTCCGGGAGCTTTGAATGCCGATCAATTAGCCGAAGATCGGACGCAGGCAAGACCGGGTTCAGCGAAGCAAAATGCGTCTATTTCTCAGCAGTCTATTTTCGCTTCCATCGCCCAGGTTTATAGATTCAATGCGCAGGTAACCAACACCACCACGCTTTATTTGAATACAAATGACTTTGAAAACCCTTTCAATCTGGATTATAAAAAAGAATTGGGATATGGTGTTGGAGGACGTACAAAGTTTACGTTCGACACTAAATTAGCCGGTAAAAATCTTCGAGTCATTGTTGGTGGTGAGTATCAAATGAGTTTGACTGATGCACAGAATTTCGGGAATCGAGAGGGTATAGCAGACACTATTCGGTTTGCTGATAAGCTGCAGGCTACTCAAGGTTTTCTCTTTCAGCAAGCGGAATGGGATCTGACCGATGATTTACTAGTCACGATTGGCTTGAGTGAGAATCTTAGTCAGTTGAAAGTTGACAGACAAATTGACGCAAATGGAGGCGCAACTGGTTTACAAACCAGAAAGTTTGATCCTATACTTGTACCTAGATTTGCTCTTAATTATCAATTCAATGAGTTCTCCGGAGTGTATGGCAGTATTAGCAATGGTTTTTCTCCACCTACCATCGACGAAATACGAACGAACGAAGGGAGTCTGAACTTGGACTTAGAAGCTGAAAAAGGGGTTAATTATGAGATTGGTTATAGATTAGGAAAAGAAAAATTGAATTTAGAGGCTACCGCATTTTATTTCAAACTCGATCAGACGATCACGACCTATACCAACGCTCAAGGAGTAGTACTTTTCAGAAATGCAGGTTCTACCGATCAGAAAGGCATCGAGGCTGCTGTGGATTATACCTTGGTTAAAAATTCCAGTGGATTTTTACGGGAATTGAAGTTGGGAACAGCCTACACTGGGAATTATTTCACGTTTGTAAATTACAAAAAAGAGGACAATGACTATTCTGGAAATGACCTGACGGGAGTATCTCCAAACACACTTGTAAGCAGCTTAGATATTCGAACAGCTCTTGGGTTTTATGCTAATCTAACGCATCAATATGTAGATGAAATTCCGCTGAATGATGCGAACACAGTTTACCAAGATGTTTACAATTTGGTGAATTTGCGAATTGGCTATGCAACCAGTTTCGCGGGGAAGTGGGAATTGGAAGCTTTTACAGGTGTGGACAATTTGACCAATCAACTTTATTCCTTGGGTAACGACTTAAATCCCTTTGGCGGAAGATATTATCAGCCCGCAGCAACTAGAAACTGGTATGGAGGAGTAAAAGTGGCGTTTTTGTATTAGGACCTCATTGCCAGGAATTGATCGATAACATTCACCTAATCGATAACTTTCTATCCTGAAGCAATCTTATAGCTGTAATAGAGATTGCTTCGGATGGGAAAGGCTCTGATAAAATAACGGGAAGTAGTCCATCCTCGCAATGAGGTGCTAGCACACCCTACTCTATCCCGTCCAACTCGCTCAATTCCAACCAGGTCAATTCCAATTCTTCTAATTCAGAATCGACTTCCAGCATTCGAGCCGAGATTTTCATCAGCTCCTCGTGATCAGAATTTCCACCGGTGATTTTCTCAGTAAGCTCTGTTTTCTCCTTTTCTAAGGTGGCCATAAAGGCACTAACCTCTTTAAATTCGGTCTTTTGCTTAAAGCTGGCTTTTACTTTTTTTGGGGACGAAAGTTTCTCTATACCTTTCTCTTCTTGATTCTTGCTACTAGCTAGTTGATTCTTTGGCTCTTGGCTCTTTATTTTAGATTCTAGACTCTTATTCTCTTTTTCCCACTCTCTGTATTCAGAATAGTTGCCCGGATAATCCTTGATTTCACCTTCTCCTTCAAACACAAATAAATGCTCCACCAGTTGATCCATGAAATACCTATCGTGAGAAACGATGATCAAACAGCCTGGAAACGTATCCAAGAAGTCCTCTAGTGTATTCAGCGTCATTAAATCCAAATCATTCGTAGGCTCATCGAGAATCAGGAAATTAGGATTCTTAATCAAAACCATCAATAGCTGTAGTCTTCTACGTTCTCCACCGCTAAGCTTAGCGACTGGGGTATGCTGTTGTTTTGGAGGAAATCCAAACTGCGTCAAAAATTGGGAAACTGTAATTGTAGCTCCACCTGCAATGGTGACCACTTCGGCTACCTCCTTTACGATATCCAACAGTCGTTTTTCCTCATCAAAACTACTTTCTTCCTGCTTGTAGTAACCAAAAGCCGTAGTTTGTCCTATGTCCACTTTCCCGGAATCCGGAGGAAGTTGACCAATAATCATATTTAAAAATGTCGTCTTTCCAGCACCATTTGGACCGACAATACCGATTCGATCCTTCTTTTTAAACGTATAGGAAAAGTCATTGACGATAGGTACCTCGCCAAATGCCTTCTTCATTTTGTTGATTTCAATGATCTTATTTCCCAGTCGCTGGGTAGTAACGGTCAACTGAATGTCTCGCTCTTCGCGCTTTTGAGAGGCTTTTTCTTTAGTCTCCTCAAAAGCATCCACACGATACTTTGCTTTGGTGCTTCTTGCTTTTGGCTGACGGCGAATCCAATCAAGCTCCTTCTTGTAAAGACTTTTGGCCTTTTCTAGCTCAATATCTTCATTCTCCATTCGATCAGCTTTCTTGTCCAAGAAATAGCTATAATTACCGAGGTAACGATGGACTTTTCCCTGATCTAACTCTAAAATTTCATTGGTTACTTTCTCCAGAAAATATCGATCGTGAGTCACCATGAAAAGTGCAAGGTTGGCTTTTGCCAAATAGTCCTCCAGCCATTCGATAGTTTCCAGATCCAAGTGGTTGGTAGGCTCATCGAGTAACAATAAATCAGGCTTCTCCAAAATAGCTTTTGCCAAAGCCACTCGCTTACGCTGACCACCTGAAAGCTTCCCAACCGGAAGGTCGGTGTCATGCAGCCCAAGTTTTCCCAGCACCTCTTTCACCTGATATTCAAAATCCCAGGCTTGAAATGCATCCATCTTTTCAAATAGCACGGACATTTGATCTGAGTTGTCTATGCCATTCTCAGAGTCTATAATTGCCTTGTGATAATCCTCAATTACTTTCAATACTTCAGAATTACTCTGATCGAAAATAGTTTGGTAAATAGAAAGAGTTCCTTCGAATACCGGGTTTTGGTGTACATAAGCCACTTTCACCTGCTGGTTAATTCCCACTTGACCTGTGTCAGGAATTTCTAAGCCCATGATGATCTTCATCAGAGTGGATTTGCCGGCACCGTTGATGCCGACTAGGGCGATTTTCTGACCTTGAGAAATGCCAAAGGAGATATTGGAAAAAAGCTTGCGTTCACCGAACGCTTTACTGAGGGTTTCGACCGAAAGGTAATTCATGCCGCAAAAGTAAGGAAAAGGCAGGCAATTAGTAAGTTAAATTGATTCATGTTCTCTACTTACAGCAGATTTATAAATCTCAATTGCACCAAATCAGCTCAATTTGTATAAAAATGTGGCTCAAAACTAGCGTAAAATGAGCCGTATTTCGTTTAATTTTAGATTTTTTTGAACCGTATTTTAAGTTGATTAGTACATTTTCAAAGCACTTTTCACCTTCCCCCACTAGACATATTTTAGACCAGTGGCCAAGCTTGCTAAGGCCATTTAGTAATTTACATGATCTGGTAGAAATGCGGACATCCCTAATATTGCTTTTAAAGCTAAAGAGTCTTGTTTCTAAAATCTTGACTCTCTTATCTTGATACTCACATCACCTTCTTGATACTCCAGAAATTCTTACCTTTGCACCATGGAAGCAATTCAGAAAAAAGACATCCGTAAGCTATCTCTGGTCCAGCTAGAAGAATTTTTTTTGGCTCATGGAGATAAAAAATTCCGTGCCAAGCAGGTGTATGAATGGCTTTGGAACAAGTCTATGAAAAATTTTGATGAGATGAGCAATATCTCACTGAGTACAAGAGAATTGCTTAAGGAGAATTTTGAGATCAATCATATTCAAGTTGATTTGATGCAGCATTCGTCTGATGGTACGATCAAGAATGCGGTGAAGCTTTACGATAACATGATCGTTGAGTCGGTTTTGATCCCAACTACAAAACGGATTACGGCTTGTGTTTCTTCTCAGGTGGGCTGCAGTTTGAGCTGTAACTTTTGTGCCACGGGAAAACTGAAGCGCATGCGAAACTTGAATCCAGATGAGATATATGATCAGGTAGTGGCGATCAAAGAGGAGGCTGAAACTTACTTCCAGCGTCCGCTAACCAACATTGTTTTTATGGGAATGGGGGAGCCGCTGCTCAACTATGCGCATGTGCTCGAAGCAATCGATAAAATCACCTCTCCAGAAGGACTTGGAATTGCGCCTAGGAGAATCACCGTTTCTACCGTGGGAGTCACCAAAATGATCCGTAAGCTCGCCGATGATGGAGTTCGGTTCAACCTGGCGGTGTCACTTCACTCTGCAATCAATGAAACCAGATCTAAACTCATGCCTATCAATGACACCAATCCTGTGGAGGAATTGGGTGATTCGTTGAAGTATTGGTATGAAAAGACCAAACGTAAAGTCACTTATGAATATGTGATTTGGGATGGGATCAATGATGATGAAAGACATGCTCGCGCCTTGGCGAAATTCTGCAAAATCATTCCTTCCAAGGTCAATCTGATCCAATATAATCCAATCGACGAGGGAAATTTTCGTCAGGCAAAACAAGAAGCCGTGGATATGTATGTGCGAATATTAGAATCTCAGGGAATAATCGCCAAAGTAAGAAAATCACGCGGTCAGGATATTGATGCGGCTTGTGGTCAGTTGGCTAATAAAAATGAGATTGCTGAGTTTGACGTAAGCTGAGATTTGTTTTCCAAGTTCAATCCAACTAAGTTTTGTCTAAATATAAAATTCCCATATTATGAAGAAAGCCTTACTGATTTTTTGCGCCATTTTTATGCTCTCTTTTGTGGGGTTAGCACAAACTCAAGAACAGGGAGATGTGAGGTTTCATGCCTTAGGGACATATGGATTGAGATATCATAATTTCGGAGCGGGAGCAGGTATTGAATACTTTTTCGTTGATCACTTTGCGCTGATGCCGAGTTATACATTTGTTTTTCCAGCGGTAGGAAAGCAAAATACCTTAAGCGCTGACTTGAGATATTACGTGTCAGAAGGACCTTCTCAATTGTATTTCATGGCTGGATATAGTCAGACTTGGCAAAACAATGCGCCGAATGGGGTGGGTAAAAAACAAAGTAGTAAAGGTGCGAATGTAGGAGTGGGCGCTTACGTCAGACTAACTGAAGCAGTTGGTTTAAGCACTGAATTTCGTTTCCAAAGCCCATTCCCAAGAGAAGTTGGCTTTAGAGTGGGATTGGCGTTTCCCCTATAGAATTAAGATAGAAAGCTTCAACACATGGGATAAGAGATTACAGAATCAAGAGGCAAGATTTAAGACATTTGAAATTTTAGTCTTATCTCTATCAACTTGATACTATCTACTTTTTTTACTTCGGTCTTTTAACTTCCGTCTCTTCTACTTTTTCGAAAACTCAAACAACTTCCTTTTTTCTTCTTTGTTTAGCGCTTCGTAACCCCGATCTGCGATCTTATCCAAGATGCTGTCAATTTCCTCTTGGCTGGCGTCATCAATTTTTGCTGGATTAGAAGCAGTTGGTTTAGAAGACTTACCAAAGGGGGAAAATGTTCCTGTCGAAGACTTTGGTTTGCGATAGGAAACTTTCACATTACTTCTCCTTCCGGCGAATAGGTCCTCAAAGAAAATCCCAACTTTTTGCACTGGTACTCCCCAATCATTGCCTTTGCGCAGCTGGATTATATAAAAGTAGCCAAGCAGAGCGCCTCCCAAATGAGCTAATTCACCGCCGGCATTTGCACCGGCAGAATTTGCAAAAGAAAGAATTACATAGAAAATAGCGATGTATTTAATTTTGACAGCTCCCAGTAGAAGCAGATGGAATGTGGTATTTGGACTTAATGTGGCAGCGCCGACTACAATGGCGAAAATCCCTGCACTGGCACCAAGCATTAGGGATGAGTCCAAATTGGTGTTGAAATAAGGAGACAGATTATAAATCAATACATAAAATATTGCACCTGCCAGACCTCCCAGAATGTAAAGATTTGCGAGTTTTCTACTCCCCAAAAACTGATGAATCAACTGACCGAACCAGTATAAGAAAAGCATATTGAAAAGGATATGGAAGATCCCCTCGTGCAAAAACATATAAGTGAAAACACTCCATGGCTGAGTCGCCAATCTTGGCAGAGAAGCCGGCATCATCAAGTAATGTAGTGCACTGGTATATAGATCGCCCAGTCCCCCAATTGTCATGAAGACGCGGAATATCAGCACAGCAAAAAACACCAAGATATTAATCGCAATCAGCTTATAAAGGCTGTTGTCACTGTGCGTGAACGCATTTTTAAGATTATCCCAAAAGCTATTGTACATAATTAATAAAAGTTATTTCTATCCTTTTTCCAGAAATAGATTAAAATTGCTCCAATAATTAAACCACTTAAATGAGCAAAATGTGCCACATTGTCGTAGGGATTTTTCACCAGTATGTTATAAATGGTATACAAGGTATAAAACAACACCATATACTTTGCCTTAATCGGAATCGGTGGAAAGAGCAGCATGAGCTGAGTGTTTGGGAAGAGCATAGCAAAAGCAATCAGCACTCCGAAAAGCGCACCAGAGGCACCTACCATCGGTACCTTAGCTTGAATATCCACAATGGCATCCAAGGTTTGAGTTGCCTGATTGATTAAGTTTTTATCCTCAGGATTGCGGCTATATTCATCTACAAAATCAAATACTGTACGCTGGAAAAAACCTCTGTTTTCTAATACCAGCTTATTGAATGCATCAGGATCAGGATTTCCTTGGAAAGCAATAACTTTTGCTTCCAAGTTATTCATCTTATAGGCAGTATACCCAGAATACATCACTCCTGATCCAATACCACAGACCATCCATAGGATCAGTAATTTTTTTGGTCCCAGAAACTGTTCTAACAGTGGTCCAAAGATGAGTAAACCAAACATATTTCCAAATAAGTGCCAAAAGTCAGCGTGCATAAACATGTACGTCACAAACTGGAAAGGTTGAAAATAGGGGCTATGAATATAATAAAGAGCAAACCACTGATTCAACTGCGGGAATAGATATGCGCTGGTTAGAAACAGCACAATATTAGCTATAAGGAGATTTTTGACTACTGGGGTAAGATTTCTAAACATGCTATTTGCCGAAGAAAGAATGAATACTGTTTATATCTAATTTCACAAAGGTTTTGTTTCCCACCAATCCGTAATTGGGATTTTGACAGGCAAAGAGTTGACCTACGAGAGTTTCTATTTCCTGTGAATTTAATTTTTGCCCCCGTTTTAAAGAGGATTTTCTAGCTAATGAACGTGCTAGGTTTTCCCTGGTATCTAGAGAAAGTTCGTTTTTGAAATGTTTGAATTGCTCAAGAAGACCTTCAAAGAGCTCTTTTTCATTTTTTATTGGGACATCCGCAGGCACTCCGTTAACGATAACGGTGTTTTTCCCAAACTCAGATACCACGAATCCCAAACTGTGAAGTTCGGGCATAATGTCTAACACTAACGCAAAATCCGAAGCTGCAAGATTAACTATAGGTGGAAAAAGGCACTGTTGAGAGGTGCCTTGAGCAAGTTTCAGTTGGTTAATATAGCGTTCATACAAGATGCGCTCATGGGCCGTCTGCTGATCAAGAATCAGAAATCCAGTGGACATCTGTGCCACCACATAGTTGAGCTCTACCTGGAAGGTGGTTCCGCTTTGCTCACCACTTTTTGGTCTGGAATAAGTTTCATTACTTTCTTGAGGATTAGCCTTGCTCGAAAAAGTAAGAACTTCGGATTCTTCTCCTTGTTTTTCTCTAATTGGGCTGGGAGAGATTGAAGACTGACCTCCTTCAAAAAGACGTTCCCAACCAGAAGTACTTGCCTGCTTAAATTCTGGAGTGTTAAAACTTTTATAACTATACTCTCGATCTACCTGTGCTTTCTTTTCAGGGTCATTGTCCCACTTTTCGTTAAAATTTACATCCAAGCTGAAGTCCAATGAGGGAACTACATGATGCGATCCCAAAGACTGCTTTACTGCCGAGCGAATCACAGCGTAGATCGTTCTTTCATCATCAAACTTAATTTCAGTCTTCGTTGGATGTACATTAATATCTATGTGCTTAGGATCGATGTCCAGAAAAAGCACATAGAAAGGGGTCTGATCGGGTTGGATCAATCCCGAGAAAGCAGAATTGACGGCGTGATGCAGGTAATTGCTTTTGATGTAGCGATTGTTCACAAAGAAAAATTGATCACCTCGCCTCTTTTTGGCACTTTCTGGCTTGCCCACATATCCTTTGATCGTGACATGAGGAGTGACCTCTTCACAAGGAATTAGATTTTCTTGGTAGCTTTTCCCAAATAGACTTACAATTCGTTGGCTTAGTTTTCCAGGAGTAAGCGAATATACCTCGAGATCCTGCTGAAAAAGTGTAAACGCAATCTCTGAATAGGAAAGAGCAACCCGCTGAAATTCTTCAACAATGTGTTTCATCTCCACAGGATTTGATTTGAGGAAATTTCTTCTTGCCGGCACGTTGAAAAAAAGATTTTTCATAGCTACCGAAGTGCCTTGCTTTCCGGCAAAAGGCTCCTGTTTTTTTACTTCAGAACCTTCAATTTGTATCATAGTTCCCAAGTCTTTGTCGGCTTGCTGTGTTTTCAATTCTACCTGAGCCACCGCGGCAATAGAAGCTAGAGCCTCACCGCGAAAACCGAAAGTACGAATTGAAAAAAGATCCTTGGAAGTTCTGATTTTAGAAGTTGAATGTCTTTCAAAGCTCATCCTAGCATCTGTCTGAGACATTCCTTTGCCATTGTCAATTACCTGAATCAGCTGTTTTCCAGCATCTTTGATGACAACTTGGACGTGGGTTGCCCCTGCATCCACCGCATTTTCCAAAAGTTCCTTGAGCGCAGATGCTGGTCTTTGTACTACCTCACCTGCAGCGATTTGATTAGCTATCGCATCTGGCAGAAGTTGGATTACATCATCCATTTTTCTTTTTGGATTTGAGCTTATAGAAATAATATATTGCCCCACCCAGTGCTGCCACATAAGCCATATATTCAAATATGACGGGACCTATATAAATATATCCGAAAATTGTACCTAAAAGGAATAGAAAAATTAAGGTACGGATCATCGCTGTGGACGTAAACATAGAAACACCTTCACGTTCTTTGATTCCTCGATAATTAGCAAAAGATCCACGTAATCCGGATCCATAGCTTCCTACATCCAGATTTCCATCCGTCTTCTGCAAAATTCCCTCCGCTTCCAAATCCTTTTTGATCTGAGAAGTTCTCTGTTCGATTTCTTCCCGCACCGGATCATAATATCTTGGTTTAATATCAAATCTCATTGGAGTGGCAGTACGAAATACGGAAGGAAATTTCATGATGATGTAATTTTAGAGTAAGTCTCAGGTATGGTAAATGCTCAGACAAGTAATAAGTTCCTGTTAATTGACCAGATATCAAATTTATGGTCTTTTTAACCTATTTCCTGACTCTTTTATAGGTTTACTTTCTGTAACTTTATTTCTGAGCTGTCACCCAAAGACAAACTTAGCTCTTGAAGTTGGACAAAAATAGGCCAGCTGAAGTACAAATTTATTTAGAAAGTTAAGGATTAAAAATTTACCCAAATATGAGTAGTAAGCTTTGGAGAGTATTGGCGGCTGGATGTATTGCGCTTACTTTTTCCTCCGGAAAATTAGAAGAGTCTTTGCCGGTGGGCGATCCGCTCACCACATCAGACTCGGTCGCACAGATGGTATGGGTAGACTCGGTATTCAATAGCCTGTCTTTGGATGAGCGATTGGGACAGCTTTTTATGGTTGCAGCCTATTCCAACAAAGACCAGAAACACGTAGATGAGATTAGTAAGTTGGTTAAGGAGGAAAATTTAGGGGGACTTATATTTTTCCAGGGAGGTCCGGATAGGCAGGCTAGACTGACTAATTATTATCAAGCTCAATCTAAAACTCCTCTATTTATTGCCATGGATGCAGAATGGGGAATCAGTATGCGTCTGGATTCTGTACCTGATTTTCCCAAAGCTATGACATTGGGGGCAGTTCAAGATCAAAAGCTAATCTATGCGATGGGAAAGGAGATGGCCAGACAGTTTAAGGTTCTGGGAATGCATATCAATTTTGCTCCAGTGGTAGATGTCAACTCTAATCCCGAAAATCCGGTGATCGGCTATCGGGCTTTTGGAGGCGATAGGGAAGTGGTCGCCACACATGCCGTTTCGTATATGAAAGGCCTACAGGAAAATGGCATAATTGCCAATGCAAAGCACTTTCCAGGTCACGGAGATACCGAGGCAGATAGCCATTTTTCACTCCCAGTAATCAAAAACCCAGAACAGAGAATTTGGCAGGTGGATTTGTATCCTTATAAAGAGCTTTTCAAAGAGAACTTAATGTCTGTCATGGTGGCGCATCTGAATGTCCCAAGTTTGGATGATTCTGGGAACACGCCAACCAGTCTTTCCAAAAAGGTAGTTACTGACTTATTGCAAAATACGATGAATTTTCAAGGGTTAATTTTCACGGACGCCTTGAATATGAAAGGGGTGGCTATTGCAAATGCACCTGGTGAAGTTGATCTAAAGGCACTTTTAGCGGGTAACGATGTCCTCCTTTACTCTCAGGATGTGCCAAAAGCAAAGATCCTAATTAAGGGAGCTATTGCAGAGGGAAAGATTTCTGAGAAGGAAGTGAATCGTAGAATCAAGAAAATTCTTAAAGCTAAATATTGGGCAGGTCTTAATAGGTACAGACCAGTAGATACCTATCAGTTGGCAGAGCGACTCACTACGCCCGAGACTAAGATTATTAGCGAGGAACTGTATGCAGATGCGATCACCATAGCTGTTAATAAAGACAATATATTACCTTTCAAACAGTTGGATTTTACGAAGTTTGCCAGTCTAAGTATTGGTGATTCGGGCACAGAATTTCAAAAATACCTGAGCAACTATGCTAAGTTTGATCATTTCAGTATCGAAAAGGCAGCAAATGAAACCACTCATTATAATACTATAAAGCAGTTGGAGGATTTTGATGTGGTGGTGGTTGGTCTAATGGGAGTTACGAATAGTCCAAGGAGAAATTTTGGAGTATCTGCAAATGACATTCAATTGATAAGAGATCTATCTAAACGACAAAAGGTAATTACGATACTTTTTGGCAATGCGTATGCCGCCCGCCAGCTGGAAGGGTTGGGGAATGTAGTTTTTGCTTTTGAAAATAATGATATCACTCAGCAGCTGGTACCTCAGGTTTTATTTGGTGCCAGAGCTGCGCAGGGGATTTTGCCGGTGACGGTGAGTGATAGCTTTTCGTTAGGAGTAGGTGGATATATGAAATCCATAGATCGATTGGCCTATGATATTCCTGAAAGTGTAGGGTTGGATAGTAAGGTGTTGGATAGAATAGATGAGGTGGCTAATCGGGCTATCAAGATTCAGGCTGCACCGGGGATTAGTATTTTGATAGCCAAGGACAATAAGGTTGTATTCCAAAGAGCCTATGGCCATTTAGAATACAAGGATAGCCCGGAGGTAAATCTGGAGACTGTATACGATCTAGCCTCGATCACCAAAGTGCTGGCGACCACCCAGGCAGTGATGTTTTTGGAGAGCAGAGGCGAATTGAACATGAGAAAGAAGCTGGTCGATTATGTTCCAGAGCTGAAAGGCACGAATAAAGCCAATCTGATCCTTGGAGATGTGATGGCACATGAAGCTGGGTTGGTTGCATTTATTCCACATTATGCCAAAACGGTAGAGTCCGGACAATGGAGAGGCGATTATTATAAAACCAAATCAGAGCCAGGGTTCACCAGACCAGTTTCCAATGACATGTATGGATTGGATGCCTTGCGTGACAGCATCTGGCATTGGACAGTGGATTCCAAGATCACCTCTGTGCCCAGAGGAGCCAGCAAACATAAATATGTTTATTCTGACCTGACTATGTATCTCATGCAGGCAGTAGTGGAGCGTGTGGTCAACCAGCCGTTGGAGGTTTTCATGGATCAAAACTTCTATGCTCCGCTTGGCTTGACTACCATGACGTTTAACCCGGCCCAGAAGATGTCCATTGACAATATTGCTCCTACTGAAAATGACATCACTTTTAGAAAAAGGCAGGTGCAGGGGTATGTGCATGATCCTGGTGCGGCCATGTATGGAGGCGTAGCTGGTCACGCTGGGCTTTTTGGCAAGGCAAATGATCTGGCGGTCATGATGCAGTTGATGCTAAACAAAGGTCATTATGGAGAGGTGAATTTGATCCGGCCAGAGACCATCGAGAAGTTTACCAGGTATCAATCCAACCAAAGTAGAAGAGGATGGGGCTGGGACAAACCAGATGTTGAAAAAGGAAAGGGAGGATCAACAGGAGATCTGGCGCCCAAATCTACTTTTGGGCATACTGGATTTACCGGTACTTGTGTCTGGGCAGATCCAAAAAACAACTTGATTTATGTTTTTCTGTCTAATCGAGTTTACCCAGATGCGAATAATACAAAGCTGTATAAAGAAAATATTCGCACTGATATTCATGATATCATATATGAGGCGATGGGGAAGAGATAGGTTTTAATAGACTTAATGTTTGTTTGCAATTATTCTTGTCAAATAAATTTCTCTGGTTGAATGTTTTGATCACCGATGAGGCATGTCCGTTGAAACGTAAAATCAGAGATAGCCATTATCTAAGAGTACGTTTAGAAAATCAACGGAGGAGTCAATTCAAATTTACGTTCAAACATTGGATGGATCTTCTTTGGGAAGGTGACTATGAAAATTGAAATGGCGTTGGTTTCTTTACCCTTGATACCCCAGAATCGGAAGAGTCGATAGAAATCTTGAGGAATTTAGTGGTAGGTCTTGAAGTAAAAACCCTTGATAGGAAAAAGCTTGAGAGTAGGTTTAAACGAGTTAAAAATCCAAAAAAAGGGAATATGCTTCAGGTATCAGCGCCCATAATTATAGGAAAGTATTCTTTCCAGTTTCTGTAATCCAAAACTAATAATAGTGTTTTTGTTGAAAGGAAAAATTTCGAAGGGGACTGAGATCCAGAATACGGGCTGACCATCTATGGAGAGCTGCACTGACGGGCATATATACAAAGCTATTTCATTTCCGAGATGGCATTTCCAATCTATTGGGTTTACATCGACTTTTAGGTTATAATGAAGTCTTTCAAAAACAAGCTGATTCTTGGGATTTGGCTTTTAAGGTAGTTCTGACATTTGGGTAAACAGGATTTATCTGACTGTCTATCTAAAAAGGCAATTTCCCCAAATCCACATTTCCGCCAGAGAGAATAATTCCAACTTTTTTTCCTCTGAATCGATCTTGATTTGCCAGCAATGCCGCCAGTGGAACTGCACAAGAAGGTTCGATCACTATCTTCATCCGCTCGTAGATCAACCGCATGGCTTCGATAATTTGTGGATCACTCGCAAGTAGAATGTCGGTAACATACTTTTGAATCAGCTCGAAATTTAATTTCCCCAACGAAGTCAATAATCCATCAGCAATTGTATTTGGTCCAGATTGAGGAATGATTTTGCCTGCATGAAAAGACTGAAAAGCATCATCGGCTCCTTTGGGCTCCCCGGCGATTATTTCAATTTTTGGATTTAAATAGTGAGCTGTCAGGGCTGTGCCACCAAGTAAACCTCCTCCACCTACAGGAGTCATAATGATATCTAAGTTATCCTGATCTTCAAGGAGCTCTAGCGCACAGGTAGCCTGGCCTTCGATGACATCCATAAAGTCATAAGGCGGAATGAAAGTAGCACCAGTTTTCTTTACAACCCGCTCAAGGATAGTTTCTCTGGCTTTCAGATTTGGTTCGCATTCTATGATCTCCCCCCCATAGCTTTTGACCGCTTTCTTTTTGATCTCGGGTGAGTTAGATGGCATGACGATGTAAGCTGGGATGCCAGCTACTTTTGCGGCTCTAGCCAATGCTGCTGCATGATTTCCGCTGCTGTGAGTTGCTACTCCTTTTGCTTTCTGCTCATCAGTAAGCTTAAGTACTGCGTTGGCGGCTCCTCTAGCTTTAAAAGCACCGACTTTCTGGAAGTTCTCACATTTAAAAAAAAGCTCACATCCTGCCATCTCATTAATTGCCGAAGAAGTGAAAATAGGAGTTCGGTGAATGAATGGCTGAATTCTATGGTGTGCCGCTTGGATTTCGCTCAGGGTAGGAAAGCTTGTGTTCATAGTCAGAAATTTAAGAAGTTATTCTGAATTGATTTTTCTGAGAAAAGAAATTAGTCGAAAACATTCTAATTTCTATCTTCATCCCATGAATAAAAAAGAGCTGGAATTCTTTCCAATCATGGGGGAGGCATTGACCAAAAAGAATACCGTCAAAATGGATTTTTCTGAATCAAACCCTGAGTTGATTAAAGTTTATTTGAACAATATCTCTGAGTTTGATGGGTATGTCTTTGGGCAGCTAGCGATTGGAAATTATAAGTACGGCATTGGCGGATATCTGGAACACAGGGCTATTTATAGAAGAAGTCCTGTATTTGCCACTGCGTCAGCTGAATTTAGAAATATCCACTTGGGAGTCGATATTTGGACCTTGGCAGGAACTCCAATCTATGCTCCTTTGGATGGAATTGTCCATAGTTTTCAGGATAATGACAGTTTTGGGAATTATGGGCCAACGATTATTCTGGAGCATCTTTATGAAGGAAAAGTTTTCTACTCCTTATATGGCCATTTGAAAAGATCTAATTTGCTGGAACTGGAAAAAGGAATGCTGATCAAAAAAGGGGCGCAATTCTGCCACCTAGGACCTTATCCAGAAAATGGGGATTGGCCACCACATGTGCATTTCCAATTAATGACGGACCTTTTAGGAAATGAGGGAGATTTTCCCGGAGTGTGTTCCATCAATGAATTGGGAAAATTTGAAATGATTTGTCCCAATCCGAATCAGCTATTGACTTGTGAGCTGCTTTAAGAATTTGCCACTGTGATTAGTCTCAAACCTTCTAAAGTCAGATTTTTATCTATTTCTTGAACCACTTCTTTCAAAGGGGTCAATACCGATGAAAGCCCGCCAGTTGCAATGATGTGAAATTGCAGCTGAGTCTCCTTTTCAATAGTTTCTATCATTCCTTTTACCAAACCTATATATCCATACAATACCCCTGCCTGGATGGCGTGAACAGTATTTTTGCCCAAAGCAGACTTTGGAAGTTTCAATGCCACTTCCGGCAATTTTGAAGTGTTTGCAGAAAGAGATTTTATCGCCGTTCTCAACCCTGGAGCTATATTAATCCCGAGTATTTCCCCTTGTCCATCTACGGTAGTGAAGGTTAATGCCGTTCCAAAATCTATGATTAGCGTAGCTTTTTTGGTCTTGGTAAAGGCAGCCATCACATTACACATTAGATCACTTCCAATTTCAGTTGGACGTAAAGTTTTAATAGGCAATTTTTTATAGCTTTTCGGAGTAAGCGTATACGGGGTTATTCCAAAGTAATTTTCGCAAAACTCTTTTATGGTAGGATTTATTTCTGGCACCACTGAGCTAAATCCTATTGCGGAGATGTCTGAAGGATTTATAGTATGCTCCAAAAAGTAGGTTGGCAGTTTTTTGCTTAGCTGCGAAATCAATTTAGATTCCTCCGTTTCCAGTCTAAATTGATTAATCCAGATTTTTTCCGTCTCGTCATAGAGTCCAAATACCACATTTGAATTACCTGCATCGATTGCTAAAAACATTGTTTATAGGATTTTATTAAATTAGCCTTTCGCAAAACTAATCGGAATTATAAACTTTTGACATGTACAATCTAAGAGAAGGTAAAATTGAGGATCTCCCTCAGGTATTGGAATTAATTCATGAATTGGCGCTCTACGAGAAAGCTCCTGATCAAGTGTCCAATACAATTGAAATGATGGAAAAGGACGGGTTTGGAGAGAATCCCGTTTTTGGAATGTTCGTTTGTGAAAAAGGGGAGACTGCAGAAATCATTGGCATCGCCATTTTTTATTACAGATATAGCACCTGGAAAGGGAAACGAATCTATTTGGAAGATCTAGTGATTAAAGAATCTGAGCGTGGAAATGGTGCGGGAAAGTTACTTTTTGACCGAATCATGCAAAAATGCCTGGAGGAAAATTGTACGGGCATGATGTGGCAAGTGTTGGATTGGAATGAGCCTGCAATTAACTTTTACAGAAAGTATGGAGCTAGTCTGGAAGCTGGATGGTTGAATGCTCATCTTCAAGATTATGAGATCAAGCAGCTACTTGATTAACAAGTGATAAAATATTGCAAACACACTATGTTGATAGTGTGTTTGCAATATTTTTGTGTAATTAGTGAGATAATTTAATAGTTATGACACACACTTGAAAGATATCTTTTGGTGAGGCTAGAGCTGAGGCCATTCACACGGGCAATGACGCCTATTATTTTTTCCAAGTGGCTATTTCTATGGTTGCTGAGCCAGCCGCGATCTATAATGTTGCCGTTTCATTTCACGATACGGGTGAGATTTTTGATTTTTTGGGTTTTACCCAGCAGGACGTTTCAGAAATGTTTGAGGTCGATCCTAGCACCTTATCTCGCTGGGGTAAAGAAGACAGAAAGCTCAATAAAATGCTCACCAAGAGTATCTTGAAAATGGATCAGGTGATTGCCAAAGGTATCCGGATTTTTGGCTCCGAGGAGTTGCTTTCCCAATGGCTTCACACCGAGAATATATCCTTGGGAGATCAAAAGCCAGCTGTACTCATGAAGGATCCCTATGGTATTGATCGTGTGGATGAAGCGATAGAGGGGATGTCTTGGGGAGCTATTTTGTAGGCTGTGCGATATTTTCGACTGATTGAAGATCTAGCAGGAAGAAGTCCACTTGGCTTTGGCTTGGGAGCAGGCAGATGGAATGAATTTGGCACTCCTATCATTTACCGATGCAATGCTGCTTCACTGACTTTCTTGGAGCTACTGAGTATAAAAGGAGCTGTGATCACACAAAGTAAATGGAAGCTGGTCGTGCTTGAAATCCCTGAAAACGGCCTAGAACTGGACGCCTCTCATGTACCTTCTGACTGGAAAAATAGACCACATTCGAGATCTACTCAGGAATTTGGAACTGCTTGGGCGAAGGGTATGATCTCTCCAGTATTGAAAATACCTTCTTGTCGAATACCGCCGAGCAGCTATCCAAACGAGTATAATATCCTGATCAACCCGCTACATCCTGATTTTCGAAATTCAGTAAAATTGGTTGAGGAATTGGATGTGAGTTTTGAGGTGAACTCCTGAGATTGGAATAATTTGTCCGCCGTGGCGAATTGAAATATTCATTTTCATATAAACCAAAAAAGATCGGTAGTTCCGATCTTTTTTGGTTTAGATATATCTACAGATTAGCTTTTTACGCTGTAGTTTGGAGCTTCTCTAGTCACACTCACATCGTGTGGATGAGATTCTTTGACACCAGCGGAGGTAATTTTTACGAACTTTCCGTTTTTCTGTAAATCTTCGATGGTGTTCGTTCCACAATATCCCATACCTGCCTGAAGTCCGCCAACTAATTGATACAGAACCTCAGATACTAAGCCTTTATATGGTACTCGGCCAACGATCCCTTCTGGCACCAACTTTTTAACATTTTCTTCTGCATCTTGGAAATAACGATCTTTGGATCCGGATTCCATTGCTTCCAAAGAACCCATTCCTCGGTAAGATTTGAATTTTCTTCCCTGAAAAATGATCATTTCACCAGGAGCTTCTTCTGTGCCGGCCAGTAGTGAGCCGATCATAATAGAGCTTCCGCCGGCGGCGATTGCTTTGACCAAATCTCCTGAATAGCGAACGCCACCATCCGCAATTACCGGTACTCCACGATCCTTCAATGCTTCAGCACATTCAAACACAGCAGATAATTGAGGAACACCAACGCCAGCGATAATTCTAGTGGTACAAATGGATCCTGGACCGACGCCGACTTTTACCGCATCAGCTCCGGCATCTGCCAGTGCAATAGCTGCTTCTGGAGTTGCAATATTTCCAACTATCACCTCCAAGTCTGGGAAGGTTGCTTTGATCTTAATGCAAGCATCGATCACTCCTTTGGAATGACCATGGGCTGTGTCAATAGAAATGACGTCAACACCTGCATTTTTCAATGCAGCTACACGCTCTACAATATCAGCGGTAACACCTACGGCTGCTCCAACCCGAAGTCGGCCATATTCGTCCTTACATGCATTTGGCTTATCTTTTCTTTTTAGGATATCCTTATACGTGATTAGTCCGGAAAGCCGATATTCATCGTCTACAATTGGAAGTTTCTCGATTTTATATTCTTGTAGGATTTCTTCTGCCTGCTCTAAAGAGACTCCGGGTTTTGCAGTGATAAGTTTATTTGTCGTCATGATCTCTCGGATAGGACGATTCTGATCCTTAATAAAACGAAGATCTCTGTTGGTGATAATCCCTTTTAGAATCTTGTTTTCGTCCACTACCGGAATACCACCAATATTGAATTCGCGCATGATTTTTTCAGCATCTCGAACTTTCGCGTCTATGTATAGGGTGATAGGATCTAAGATCATTCCTGCCTGAGAGCGCTTTACTTTGCGCACTTGCGCTGCTTGCTGCTCTATAGACATGTTCTTGTGAACAAATCCAAGACCGCCTTCAAGAGCTATGGAAATAGCCAATTCAGCCTCTGTAACGGTGTCCATAGCAGCGGAAACTAAAGGGATGTTTAGCCTGATTTTCTTAGTGAGTTGGGTAGAGGTATTCGTGTCGCGGGGAAGGACTTCTGAATAACCTGGTACGAGAAGCACGTCGTCGTAGGTGAGCGCTTCGTAAAGGAATTTATCTGAATTTGTATTCATGGCAAATATTGGTATGAGGTAACCCTATTTGCACGTCAAAGTTAAAAACAAATTTGTATGCGAAACTAGTATTAGTCAAAAAAAATTGGGATCAGCAATCTAATTTACCTGATCCCATCTTTTTTTAGAACGTATTTAATACTACTTAGAATATCACTTCTTTTGCAGTCTAGCGATATAAAAGCCGTCAAAGCCGCTTTCCTGAGCTAAAAGTTTTTGATCCTCGATTAATTCAAACTCTTTTCCAGCTTCACTTTCTAAAAATTTCGCAATTTGATCCTGATTTTCTGAAGGCAAAATGCTGCAAGTCGCGTAGACCATTTGTCCACCCGGCTTCACCATCGATGGGTAGCTCTGTAGGATCTCCTGCTGGGTCTGCTGTACTTTTGCGATGGATTCCTCGCTGAGTTTCCACTTGGTATCGGGATTTCTACGAAGCACCCCCAAACCGGAGCAAGGCACGTCAAGAAGTAATCTGTCTGCAGTATCTTTTAATCTTTTAATAGTCTTGGAACCTTCAATCACCTTTCTCTCAATAATTGAAACGCCATCACGGCGAGCCCTTAGTTTGGTTTGCTGAAGCTTCCATTCTTCCACATCCATACAGAGCACCTTCCCCTTGTTTTGCATCAGCGCGGCAATGTGAAGGGATTTTCCTCCAGCACCGGCACAGGCATCAATTACTCTCATTCCTGGTTCTACCGCAAGTGCCGCAGCAACCAGTTGTGAAGAGGCATCTTGCACTTCAAAAAGTCCTTCTTTGAAAGCAGGATTTCGGAAAACGTTGGTTCGCTCATCAAGAATCAAGGCATCGGGGTAACCTTTCACAATGTGAGAGTGAATATTATCTTCGGCTAATCTGTTTTTTAGGCGCTCACGCGTAGTTTTTAAGGTATTGACACGCAAGACAACCTGAGCTTCCTGATTCAAACTGTGGATTTCTGCTTCCCACTTTGGACCCAATTCTTTTTGCCCCATCTCATATAACCAATCCGGAACAGATTCTAATTTGGCGGGATCTTCTAAGTCGTCATATTTTTGTTTGATCTTATCGGCGTTGATTTTGGCAAACTCTTCCCAAGGAGGAAGACTGTGACCTTGCATCAGCCAGTAGGTGCCAAATAGATCGTAAGGTTCTGTGCTTGGACTTAAAAAATTGATCAGACGCCACCAACGAACCATTTCGTAGGTAGTCTCCGCAATAAAAGATCGATCGCGGGCACCCCATTTTGGATTGGATTTCAGTGTGCGCTCAATTACTTTGTCAGCATATTGACCTTCTTCAAAAATGGCGGCAAGTGCGGTATGAACTCCGCGGATGGTGTTGTTGTGTAGCTTCATGGATAATAAATTCTGCGCAAAGGTAGTTTTTCTTTCTGAGTCTGGCAGAATGTGATTTTAAAACGGGCTAAAAAGTAATCCAACTCTAATTCCGTCTCGACTTACTGCGGAGCCAAAATCTTCTTTTGTTCCAAACTTACTATACACACTGTAAAACATAAAAGGACTACAACCCGGATCTATTTGCTGAGGAGCATTGTCCTTAATGAGCTGTCTTCTGAATTCAAACAGATTGGCACGTATCTCCAGAGTTATCCATTTGGTTGCCTGATAGGCGAATGCTGCATCTACCCCAAACTTCCAGCTGGTCTCTGTGATTGGATTTATAGGAATTATAGGCGATCCAGAGCGTATTAAAATCTACTTCTGAACTAAAGCAAAAAGGGCAAGGGATATAATCTGGGTAAACTTCAATATTTCCATTTTTTCCTTTTTCTTTCATCCCGTAGAGACTAAAGTTTAAAGATGTTTTATTTCCTAACTGCGCCTTGCCTCTTAGGAACAGACCAAATCCTTTCAGGTCATTTTGTAAAGCAGCTTTGTTGTCAGTCAATTCATACCCTGTAATTGGGTAGTTGCCCTGATCATCAGGTTGGGAATAGTCAACTACTGGATAGGAAGATTGGACAGGGTTTGATTTTACACGGTAAGACTGAAAGTTCATCATCAGTTCTGCTCCCCATTTCTGGTTGAAATTCAGCCCTAGTATAGGCGGTATGCTTCCACTTCATTCTCTTTGATAAGAATTAGTTTCATTGCTGGGCGTTCCTTTTTGCCAATAGCCGCCATCCACTTCTATCCAGAACTTGGAGTCATTTTTCGAAAAGCTTACTGTGGTTATGCTGAGAAAAATCAGAATAAAGTATAGGTTTTTCATAAAGAAATTGGGTTTTTATACCTTTACGAAATCTACTTTAAAAACGCTACATGCTATGCCCAACTTTCATTTATTAATATCTGCCTGGGCTTCAGGACTTAAGCTTTACGACAGGCAGGAAGCAGAATCGTTGGTTCGCTGGCTATTTGAGCATCATTTGGATTACCGAAGAAGCGATGGCTTTAAAGAAGTTGACGAAGCTTCTTTTCCTTCCAAGCTATTTGCGGATTTTGAGCGAGTAAAGACGGGTGAGCCTATTCAGTATATTTTTGGAAAAGGACCGTTTTATGGGCGTGACTTTTATGTGGATTCATTCACGTTGATTCCAAGGAATGAGACTGAGGAGCTGGTTCATTTAATTATCAAAGAAAATTCTGAGGTGGGCTTGAAGATTCTAGACATTGGAACCGGCACAGGCTGTATTCCGATTTCTTTGGATTTGGAGATGAATACTCCTGAAGTTTTTGGAGTGGATATCTCCGAAGAAGCGCTTTGCGTTGCTAACAAGAACGCAGTAGCTCTTGACTCAAAAGTAACGTTTCTAACATGTGATATACTTTCACAAATTCCAGATGTTCCCAAATTGGATATTTTAATAAGCAATCCTCCTTATGTTCTTATGAGTGAAAAGTCCCAAATGCATCAGAATGTATTGGATTTTGAACCAGAAATGGCACTTTTTGTATCCAATGATGATCCATTACTTTTTTATAGTGCCATTGCAAATAAAGGACTTCACTTACTCAAAGGTGGGGGAAAACTGTATTTTGAAATCAATGAAAAGTATGGCAATGGAGTGGTTCAGCTGTTGACTGAATTAGGATATTCTGAAGTGAGGTTGAAAAAGGATTTGAATGGAAAAGATAGAATGGTAAAGGCTATCCGTTAGACTTAACTATCAATTAGTTTTAGTGAAAAGTTGAAAATCTGCTCTCCAATCCAAAAAGCTTCAACTGCTTCGATTTCGGACATCCCTTCAGGTACTTCAACCATGGTGGCATAGGTGATCGGAACTATCAACTCTCCATTTTCATTTTTGACTATAATCGGCATTCCTTCTTTTCCATGAATGTGAATGCTGCTTTCTACAAACCACTTTTTAAGCTTTCCTGATTTTACAGGATAATATTTCCAATTTCCATCAAGAATTGTCAGGTTAATGAGTTCTAATTGAGCATTTAATTCTAAGGCTTTTATATGTGGAAATCCCACTAAATGAGCAGCGAAATGAGAGGCGCTTAGTAAATAGCGAATTCCATTTTCAAGATGATTATCTGAGGTTGAGGTCACAAACTTAACCGGGTTTTGTTCTTGTAATAAATGTTGATTTCTTTTTTGATATTCCTCAGAAGCCAGGATTACATCAATTTTAATCCCCCAGCTTAACACCCTGTCCATACACTCCTGGGTCACTAAAATGGTAGGCACCCACTCCAGTAGCGGAGAAACCTGCTCAAATCCGATATTCTCTGTATTCAGAATGAAAACTGCAGGTTCTTGCTGATCTTTAACAAAATGGTGTGAAGACATTAACCCTGAATTTTTTGGTAGAAATTAACTACATTTTTATACGCCAAATGTTCCAATTGCACTTGGTCAAGTTTGGAAGAAAGGGTTTCTAAAAGTGATGGATATTTACCTGCATTTTCTGCCAAAGGGAAATAAAAGGGATGGCGACTTGGGTCTCCAAAGTCTTTGGTGTAAAAATAGTCTGCTCCAAAACAGATTGCTTTTTCACCACCCAGGTGGAAGCCGTACAAAATATGATCAAATAATCTCTCAGGTACGGCAGGATCCAAGAAAGCACGAAGGAAATTGACTCCAATAATTCCTCCCCGGTGTATGATTTCTTTGGCAAATTCATCCGTTAGATTTCTTTTATGAGAATAGATTTCTCTAAAATTCGAATGACTTGCGATCACAGGAATAGCTAGCTTTTGAGTGTCAATATGATTTAAAATCCCCTCTGCCAGCAAATCGGATGTATGTGAAAAATCAAGTGGAATATTTTTTCCCGCAATATGGTCAAGAAGTTTTTTGCCATCCTCTTTCAGACCTATTCCTTCGGTATAATTTCCCCCTCCAAATCTATTTTCTGTATGGTGGGTCAAACTGATGTAAGCCAGTTGTTTTACTTTTTTGAGAATCAGATCAAATTGGATATAAATCTCCTGCCAACTGGCATTCTCATTGCCCAGTCCAGATGCATTTTCTAGAGAGGCTTTTATTCCAACGCAATTTTGGTGATCCCAATTTTGAAGAAAATCGGCATCTGCACTCGTTAGATCTTCTTCATGACTTTCGAGCAAGTTTTCAAAAATAGTTGCCTGACGGAGCGCCATCTCCATACTTTTAATAGTTACATCGGTATAAATGGCTAAAATCTGTTGACGCACATTTCCTTTTTGCAACCATGGAATCGCACAGGCAATGTCATCTTTTACGTAAGGATCCGCACTTGGGGTCTTTGCAAGATAAGAGAGCAAATCACAGTGCATGTCAGCTATTGGGAATTTCATTTCGATGTTAGTTTTAATGGAGGTGCTCAAAAATACCTATGTTTTTTAACACTTTCAGACTCATTAGCTGTTTAGTATCTTGCAGTTCTAATTTCTAACCTTTAACCACCCCCTATCTCATGGCAATTATGCAGCCTTTCAATTTCAAAAAATGGATTGATGATAACCGACATTTACTTAAACCACCTATTGGGAATCAACAAGTTTTCAAAGGAAATAATGACTTCATAGTCATGGTGGTCGGCGGGCCAAATTCCCGTAAAGATTATCATTCTAATGAAGGAGAAGAGTTTTTTTACCAATTAGAAGGAGACATCATTTTAAAAATAATTGAAGATGGAAAGCCCAAAGACCTAACAATTCGTGAAGGCGAGATTTTTCTTCTTCCGGCAAAAGTGCCCCATTCTCCCCGAAGACCAGCAAATACGATTGGATTGGTAATAGAGCGATATAGAAGAGCCGGTGAGATAGATGGTTTTATCTGGCACTGCGAGAACTGCGGACAAAAGCTCTATGAAGAGTTCTTCGAAGTCACCAATATCGTCACCCAATTGCCTCCCATACAAGAGAGATTTTGGGGCGATCCAGCTCATACTAAGTGCAGTAATTGTGGAACTGTAATGGAGAAATAAACACTCATTTAATTTCAGTTGAAACAATTCAGACTTCAAAGGTTGTTATCATCGTATGTCAAAAATTCAATTCGAATATTCTGAAAAATTTGCTCGGGAAATGGACCTAAAAGACCCACTTTCTCAATTTCAGAACCAGTTTTATTTCCCCCAGATCAACGACAAAAAGGCCATTTATTTGTGTGGAAATTCCCTTGGACTTCAACCCAAATCAGTTAAAAATCACCTAGATAGAGAGCTTAAAAATTGGGCTGAAATGGGAGTGGACGGTCATTTTGACGGAGAGGATGCCTGGTTTTTTGCTAAAAATAGATCTAAACCAGCTTTGGCAGATATACTCGGAGCAATGGAGCATGAGGTGGTGGCGATGAACAATTTGTCGGTGAATCTTCATCTGCTGATGGTTTCTTTTTACCAACCCACCAAAGAACGTTTTAAGATAATCGTGGAGGCGGGAGCTTTTCCATCTGATCAATACATGCTCGAGTCCCAAGTGAAATTTCATGGGTATGATCCTGCCGAAGCTATCATTGAACTTTCGCCACGATTAGGGGAGCATATCTTAAGAACGGAGGATATCATTTCAACCATCCATGGGAATGCAGAACAGCTCGCCTTGGTGAACATGTCCGGCTTGCAATATTATACAGGACAGATATTTGACATGAAATCGATCACTGCTGCGGCGCATCAAGTGGGTGCGTATGCTGGGTTTGATCTTGCTCATGCAGCGGGCAATGCTCCATTAAGTTTGCACGATTGGGACGTTGATTTTGCGACTTGGTGTAGTTATAAATACATGAATTCTGGTCCTGGAAATGTGTCTGGAATTTTTGTGCATGAGCGATTTGCAAATCAGACAGAATTGCCTCGATTTGCAGGATGGTGGGGACACACTCAGGAGGAGAGATTCAAAATGGAGAAGGGATTTATTCCGATGCATGGAGCAGATGGATGGCAATTATCCAATTCGGATGTACTTGGTTTGGCGGTTCATCAAGCTTCGTTGGAGATATTTCAAGAAGCTGGAATAAAGAATTTGAGGGATAAAAGCGAAAAGCTTACCGGTTATTTAGAATATTTGATTGAGCAAATCAGTGGTGACTCAGGTGTATTGGAAATTATTACTCCTAAAAATCCTTCAGAAAGAGGATGCCAGTTATCTTTGTTGATTAATCGCGGAGGCAAGGCTGTCTTCGATGAGTGGTATGATCAGGGAGTGGTAGGAGATTGGCGAAATCCAAATGTAATACGTCTGGCACCTACTCCGCTCTACAACAGCTTCTTAGACGTGTTCCGTTTCGCGCAGATTTTGGAACAATCTCTTAAAAAATTCGCTTAATGGAAGCGTGGATAAACCGATCCAAATGAAACAAAATGAAATAACTATTCTTGGTGCCGGTCTTATAGGCACTTTGATGGCAATATATCTGAAGCGACAGGGGCTAGAAGTAAATATTTACGACAAGAGACCCGATAAGCGAAAAACCAAGTTTGATGAAGGTGGTAGATCAATCAATATGGCATTAAGCCACAGGGGTTGGAAAGCACTCGAAGAAGTTGGATTGAAGGACAAGGTAATGCCTTTGGCAATTCCTATGTATGGGCGAAAGATCCATGATGAGCATGGCAACACCACATTTTTATCTTATGGAAAAGAAAGTCAGGCAATCTATTCAATTTCTCGAGGGAAATTCAATCAGCTTCTGGTAGAAGAAGGTGAGCGGATAGGAGCGAACTACTTTTTTGACCATAAGTGCTTAGAGGTAAATTTCAACGAACAGGAGATCACTTTTGAAACTCCCAAAGGAGAAGAAAAACTTCATGCGCCAGTACTTTTTGGTGCAGATGGTGCCTATTCATCACTGCGACTGGCGATGCAGAAGCAGATTCGATTCAACTACAAGCAAGAATATATCACCCACGAATATAAGGAGCTCACTATTCCTGCGACCGCAGAAGGAGAGTTTGCGATGGATCCAAACGCATTGCACATTTGGCCAAGAGGGAAGTTTATGCTGATCGCCCTTCCAAATCCGGATAAGTCATTTACCTGTACCTTATTTTTACCCCATAGTGGGTCTAAAATTTGTTTTGATGCGATCAATGATGAGAAGGATTTGAAAGTTTTATTTACCAATTATTTTGATGATGCCTATCAGATGATGCCTGATTTGAATGATGAATTCTTTAAGAATCCGACTTCTGCATTGATCAATGTGGAGTGCTTTCCTTGGGTTCAGGGGCAAAGTTTGCTAATTGGTGATGCGAGTCATGCGATGGTCCCTTTTTATGGTCAGGGGATGAATTGTGGCTTCGAAGATTGCTCTATAATAAATGGGTTGATCGAAAAATTCGGTACAAATTCCTGGGATTTGGTATTCGAGAAATTTCAGAAGAAACGCAAGGTCGATACCGATGCAATTTGCCAGCTGGCGATGGATAATTTTGTGGAGATGCGTGATTCTGTCGCTGACCCTAAGTTTGCCCTTCGTAAAAAAATTGAAGCCAGGCTTAATGAGCTTTATCCAAATGATTGGATTCCATTATATACCATGGTGACATTTACTGACATGAGATACTCTGAAGCTTATGCGCAAGGAAAGCTGCAGGAGGCAATTATGGATCGGGTGATGGCGGATCCGCTGATCACTGAGAAATGGAATAAACTCAATTACGAGGATATCATCAATATAATGGAAACAGCAAAAGCGGTTTAGTAATAGCTTGAAATCTCAGCTTACACGGAGGTTTCACACAGAAGGCACAGAGAGAATTTATGCTGTTCTGCTTCTTTAGAAGCTGAGCTTAAGAAAACTAATTCTCTTATTATAGTTGTTCCTACTTGCTTTAAGTTCTCACACTTGAATAGGCCTTTTTTAAATAATAGCCAATTGTTTAAAAAAAGCTTCGGTTTCGCTGGCTTGGATATTTTGGAGAGCAGCTTCTTGGCTCTTTTATATTTTGGCGTTAATCTCGGTGACCTTTTCTTTATAACAATTCTTACATAAAAAAGGCGCTGATTTCTCAACGCCTTGCAATGTTTATAAAAGTGTCCTAAACTGCCTTAGGAATCGTAGATCATTCTCGGTGAATAATCTCAAATCTTTGATCTGATATTTCAGCATCGCGATTCGCTCGATGCCCATTCCAAAGGCAAATCCAGTATATTTCACAGAATCAATTCCGCAGTTTTCCAGCACATTCGGATCCACCATTCCTGATCCTCCGATCTCTACCCATCCGGATCCTTTGCATATCGTACAGCCTTTGCCTCCGCAGATAAGACAGGTAATGTCTATCTCTGCACTAGGTTCAGTAAAAGGGAAATAGGACGGTCTGAATCTTACTTTCGTTTCTTTGCCAAACATTTCTTTAGCAAAATGATAGAGTGTGTTCTTCAGATCTGCGAAACTCACGTTTTCATCCACATACAATCCTTCCACTTGGTGAAAAATGCAATGGGCACGAGCTGAGATCGCTTCATTTCTATACACTCTTCCGGGAGAAAGGGTACGAATGGGAGGTTTCTGATTCTCCATTACTCGCACCTGAACCGAAGAAGTATGCGTTCTCAGTGCGATATCAGGGTTTTTCTCTATGAAAAATGTGTCTTGCATCTCACGGGCAGGGTGATTTTCCGGAAAATTCAATGCCGTAAAATTATGCCAGTCGTCTTCGATCTCAGGACCTTCTGAAAGATTGAAACCTATTCGTTCGAAGATCTCTATAATACGCTGTCGAGTAGCAGTCAAGGGATGAATGCCACCAAGTTCTTTATTTGAGGGGGGCAAAGTAAGGTCAATATCAGATGACTTAGATTTTTTGGAAGTCTGATTTACTTTTTCGATCAGCTCTTGGAATTTTTCTTCAGCCAGTTGCTTGACTCCGTTTGCTAGCTGACCATAGGCTTTCTTCTCCTCATTTGGAATTTTGCCCATTCCGGCGAAAAGTTCTCCAACTACACTTTTTTTGGAAATAAATTCCATGCGATAGGCTTCCAGCTGATCTTGGGTAGTGGCGTCTGAAGCTGCAATAGCGGTTTTGATAGATTCGATTTTCTCCTGATACATCACGTATTGTTATTCAAGCTACAAAGCTAATGCTTTTGAAGATTTTTGGACATAAAAGGGGAAGGGAATACAATGAGCCTTTTTGTTAAAGGCAGAACATCTACTTAATCTAAATATTTTTTTTGAATATCCGCTTTTCTACTAGTAAGAAGTCAAAAGCATTAAAAGATTTGGTGAACTCAGTGAATGAGGCCACTCCGGTCTTCGCTCACCGGTACTGAACTTGCCAAGCATCGGTCTTCAAGCCAGTTAATCAAAGAAACTACGGCTACTGACGTAATTGCGTATAATCATAATATTTTTTCAACCTCCCTAAATCCATCTGAGCAAAGCTGCTCGTAACTCTACACAAATACAGAAACTAAAAAATCTTCAAACAACAACTATTATGAAAGTTCAAAATTTCTTTAAAATGGCTCTTGTAGCCTTCGCTTTTCTTTCTGCAAACATGACTTTTGCTCAAATGAATGACACGAAAATGGTAGGTGGAGCAGAAATGTATCCTTCTAAAAATATCATCGAAAATGCAGTTAACTCTAAAGACCACACCACTTTAGTGGCTGCTGTGAAAGCTGCAGGTTTGGTAGAGACACTTCAGGGAGCTGGTCCATTTACGGTTTTTGCACCTGACAATAAGGCATTCGATAAACTTCCAGCTGGTACAGTTGAAACTCTTTTGAAGCCAGAAAACAAAGCACAACTTCAGGCGGTTCTTACCTATCACGTAGTTGCTGGTAAAATGGGGTCAAAAGAAATCGCTGCAGCAATCAAAAAAGGTGATGGTAAAGCAATGTTAACTACCGTTCAGGGTGGAGAGTTGACAGCTTGGATGAAAGGTAAAGATCTTTATATCACTGACGAAAACGGGACCCAATCTAAAGTAACTATTGCAGATGTGTGGCAGTCAAACGGAGTGATTCACTCTGTAGACACTGTATTACTTCCTAAAATCTAAAGTTGCCGCTCACCTGTTTGCTAAGCCGGTCCCTATGGGATCGGCTTTTTTTGGTGTGCCGTGCATGGCATCACTAGGAGGTTTAAGTCCACTGTGGGGGTTTGTAATCGCCAACCACTAGCCAAAGGCAAGGGTGTCCATCGCGAGGAGGACTCTGAAGGAAGCCGGCGGCAAAACTCTGCCCCCATCAATACGAACCATATCAGGGATAACCGATGGGATGAGACCACCAAACAAGTCAAAGTCCAAAGATTACACGGACATCGGGGGTAAATATGGAGGGGACATGGAGTGAAAGTGGATTGTCTTACCACGGGAGATCTCACGGAGGTGTGGAAACAGCGTAAGAAGCACGGAGTAAAGTTAGCTGTGAGAGGTCAGCAGCGGTCAAAGTACCGAACTACGGGATGGTTTGGGAAGGGCCAAACCTTGCAATAGGTCAGAGGATGAATGCTACCCGAAGATCAACTAAGCAGATGCTCGAAGAGAGGCTCCTTGCTGAAAAGCAGGACGGAATCCGAATAATTAGGCAAGGGTGATTATCAATCTGAGGGATAGTTGAAAACAACACCTGTACGCTTTAGGGTGTCAAAGCAAGGAACCGCCCTGTACCGAACGGTACGCGGGGTGGTGTGGGAGGTCGAAACGGGAAATAATCCCGTTTTGACCTCCCGATTGTGTCAGGCATGGTCATTACGCTCTAGGGAGCAAGTCCCGAACCAGAATTGCAGTACTTATCGTTACCAATAGCAAGGGTGTCGCGGGCGACTGCGAATCTGAAAGAAGCTGGCGGTAAATATTCGAGCCTACCAACAGAGGCTTCATATAAGGCGGGGATGTGTGGGTGATGTTGCAAAAAAAAACAGAAGCCCTATACTGCACCGAGCACATGAACGTAAATGAAGAGGCTACATGAAAAGAAAGCGAATGATCTTACCCTGAGAGATCTGAGAGTATACCGTGGGGTATTTTCGAATACCCAAGGGGTGAACGTGTGCAGTGATTCACTTGGGTATTTTCAGAAGTCAGCAGACGCCATAGTAGGACTAAAACGAGTCCTGTCACCAAACAAATACAAGGAAGTCTCACCAAAGACCGAAGGGCTGAATGTTAAAGTAAGGGAACCAATTACGATGTTTTCACAGAGAAGGCGTAAAGCCGAACCACGTAAGAGAACTGTTTGCAGGAGGATAGGGCGGAACCCGAAAGTAACGTGTAAAAGGAGCTCAGCCCATCTTTGAAACAGTAAGGAAGTGACCCTGTGAATGAGAAGTCTGCTGACAAATCAAACACGTCCACCGTTATTTTAGCAAACCGCTGTATACCGAACGGTACGTACTTTGGTGTGAGAGGACAGGTAGGGAAATAATCCCTACGTTCCTACACGATTCGTAAGTAATTTTTTTTAAGTGACAAGTCCAAAGAGAATTACATTGTGACCTCATTTTGATCTGTCGTATCATTTATCCAGAAGCTGGACTTTTTACGTTAATTCATCTCCTTTTTTGAGATGTAAATTGGTAAATAATTTTTTGTCAGTTACAACAGCTCCTTTGGAATTTTAAATGCGGCGATTCCAGGAGCTTCATCAGTAGTTAGCCCATAGATTTCATGAGTTTGTTCATTGATAGATATTTGAGAAATTGAGCTATCCAGTTTAGCCTCCACTTTGGATGTCCTTGTAGGTCAAAAACTCGGATTTCTTCGCACACTAATCCGAAATTTGAATAGTCTAAATGAGAATACCCCGAGTACATCGCAAAAATGTAGTGTTCGGTTAGGGCAATTTCTTAATATTTATATGGGACCTCAGGAGCAAAATTGATCATCCATCCAAAATCAGTTTAGTGACATTCAAATTCAGGCAGTTTAGTGTCTGGTCCAAAAACTGAGAAAAATGTTTTTGTTTTATAGTTGAATATTTCCAGTAGGTCACAGTAAACGCTTGCTCTCACATAAATTCCATGTGCCTGATTGCCATCGAAACGATCACTATTTAGAAGGCTTGTTAAATCTGGTCTTTCTAATAATTTTTCAAACGCTCCATATTTTCCAATGAGTTTGCCCTTAGGGTCAAATTCTAATATTTTGTTTTCGCCCTCCCTTGGTACCGCCAAGAAATTTCCGTTTGGAGCCAATTCTGGTTTGATGATTCCCATCATGGGATGAGTAATTTATCCAATCATTAATGGCCAAAAGTGAAGAGTCTTGAAAAGAGAATTTTGCAATCTTTTTATTATTGTAATCAAATACTCAAAAATAATTTGGGTCTTGTGAAACTAGAAACTGTAGATCAATGATTTCCAATGGCCCTTTTCCGAGTCTTTCTTCAGGCTTGTCATACCTCCAATCTAAAGAATTGATGAGGTGGATCCTTGGATTTTGAGCCGGCACATTGAGGTATTCGTATTATTACTACTCTATCACCTGAAGCGCCAAACTGGAGGGGTTTATGATCTCTTCGAAAAAGTGTTTTTTTGAACTTAGATTGAGCTCTTCAAAATCACTGATCACTATTGATATTGAAGATTCATTCTCTGATCTTGATGCACAATAAAAGATAATGATGAGTAAAAAAATTAGGATTAAAAATCTCATATCGAATTTTTTTAGTTGAAGTACTAAAATATAGTAATAGGATATGAAAAAGAACCGACTGAAATAATCAGTCGGTTATCAAATCGTATCACTTCGGAGCCTGATAACTATCGGGACTTAAATCAAAATTCGTAAATTAGATTTTACCAAGTTCTACCTCCTCTATGAGATCCACCTCTTTGCCAAGGTTGATCTGAAGGATCTGGCTCTTTAAATTTCCCTATGATATACGTGAACGTAAGCAATCCATATCTGGTGAGTACGTTGGTATAAACGTCCGACACGGATACATCTGAAATGGTTCTGTTAATGCTTTTATTCTGATTGAGCACATCAAAGATGACCACTTTCATTTCTGCCTTATTGTTCTTCGAAAATCTGTAACCCGCCTCAATATTCCAAAGCCATACCGATTGGTTAAACCCTTCTGATAGACCTCTATACAGGCTATTGCTTACATTATTGCCTACAAATAACTTGCCATCATTTGGAGAGAAATAGAGTCGGAGATTAGATTCCTGTACGTAATAGTTATTGTCTAGATTTTGCTGCAGACTTGAGTTTACAATTGTATACGTACCAGTTGTGCTCAGTGTAAAGTCAAAATCTTTGCTGATGTTGCTACTCAGGGTTACTCCTTGACTTAGATCTAAATTATCGTTAATGTTTAGATCGCCATTAATCATTCCCGGTCTTCTAGTGAATCCAACCCGAGTGTTTAGATTCAGGTTGCTCTTTATTTTTTTGATTGGACTGCCATAAGACAAGAAAGCCCTTGTGCTGAAGTTGCCATCCAAGTTTACAGGTTGAGAGATCTGGCCTCCTGGTCTAAGGAGAATTTCATTATTGATCAATGTATCTTCAGATGCGATGTAGGTATTTGATCCTATATAATTATTTGTGCCTGAGTAAGTAAGGAAAGCAAATAAAGTTCTGGATTTCTCCATATTTACTTTGCTGATATTTGCGAAAATGTTGTGATTAAAGCTTTGGCCCAAATTGGGATTTCCCACACTTAGGTTCAATGGGTTTTGGTTGTTAACCACATTTTGAAGTTGACTTACAGACGGTTCATCGGTACCAGTTCTGTAGCGTACGCGATAGGATATCCCGTTCTCACGGTTTCTATAGCTCAGGCTTGCACTAGGCAAGAGATTATTAAAATCTCTTTTGAAAATTCCTTCCGTAGGGAAGAAGGCTTCATTATCCAACTTAGCATACTGATAATCCAGGTTGAAATTCAAATTTAGCCCATTGCTATTGTAAGCATATCCGGTACGCAGTCGCTGGGTAATAAATTTATTATTGAATTCATTGCTCAAAGCCGTATCTAATACCGCGATATTTTCATCATTTAAAACTCGTGTCTTTTGGTTAGAAGAAGTTTTATTATTTCCGACTTGATAACCAAGAGTAGCAATGGATTTTTCACCCAAGGGCTCGGTCATTGTAGCATTGATTCTATAATTAAAGCCTTTGGCAAGTAGGTCTGTATTCTGTAAAGTAGTGTCCAACTGGTCTCTTCTGTAATCCACACTGGCAGCTTCTAAGTCTGAGTTTTGATCTCTGTTATTCCATCCGGTGTAGATATCTGAGGAGAAAGTTCTTCCGGTTTTATCAAATTTATATCGATAAGTAATGTTATTTCCAATAGAATATGAAGTGGTTTTAGAGCTATTTATGGAGCGTAAAGCTGATAAAGAATCTAATTCATTTGCCAAAGTCAAAGCATCTATATCGCTAAAGTTTTTGTTGGTTTGAAAAGAAATTGTTGGAGTGATAATCAATGAGTTTTTATCATTTAAATCTGCTTCGATTCTGGCATTTGCACGATGATTTAAATTCTCAGTTGAGTTGATCACATTCTCTTGATAGTTCTGAATGGTGCTGTCATTAATTACCGTTTGACGATTGGTGATTTGTCGTAAATTATTTCGGGTATTATTGAAAAAGTAGCTCCCGGTGAAATTTACTTTCGATCCTAATTTGTCACTATAGTTCAACCCCATTGCATTGGTAGTGATGGTTCCGATGTCATTGCCACCATAAAAGCTCCCACCTCCTCCTCCAAATCCACCTCTGCCACGGCCGCCGGATGAGTTGGCACTAACGCCAGAGAGATCTTGACTGGAAAAATTTTGCTGATTTACATTATTAAATAATCCAAGAATAGATACTCTTCGATCAGCTTTGAACAAGTTTACGCTTCCGCCTGCAGTATATCTAGTGTCGGTACCATAGCCTCCATATACTCTTCCAAACTGTCCGTTTTTACTGTCTTCCCGCAGAATAATATTGATGGTTTTGCTGTAGGTGCCATCATCAAACCCCGTCAGTCTGCTTTGATCTGATTTTTGATCCAATACTTCTATACGATCGATGGAGCTTGCCGGCAAGTTCTTCAATGCAATGCTGGGGTCTGACCCGAAAAACTCACGGCCATCGACTAATATTTTCTGAACAGCTTCTCCTTGAGCTTGGACCTTACCATCTTGCATAGTAATTCCCGGTAATTTTCTGACCAGATCTTCTGCCACTCCATTTTCTTTGGTTTTGAATGCATTGGCATTAAAAGAAGTGGTGTCTCCCTTCATTTCACCTACAGGTATCTGTCCTACTATGATCACTTCTGCGAGTGTCTGGGTATCTTCCAAAATCGTCAATTCTCCCAAGTCAAGAGGATCTCTTTGATTATGGACTTTGCTGATGGTGATATAGCCTATGAATTTTACTTCAATTTTTACAGCTGGAATTCTTGGTCTTTCAATTTCAAAATGTCCTTTAACATCAGTTACTGTGCCTAGCAGAAGTGAATCAGTCACGGTTTTAATTAGGACGTTTGCACCGATCATGGGAGTGTTTGTAGCCCCGTCCATCACAGTTCCAGATAATATTATAGAACTGTGATCCTCACATGTTTGCTGTTGACCGTACGAACTGTAACTAAGTGTCAGGAAAAAAAGCAGACTCGCAAAAATGTAGAAAGTTTTCATTTCGGTTCAATTAATATCTACTTTGACCGAAAGCAACTGTAAAGGTTTATTTTGAGCTTTAGCAAAAATAAGAGTGGGTTATCTAAAGGATAAAAGGAGGAAATTCCGTTTAAAATTAAAGTGACTTCATGATATCAGCATAGGAAATGGAATAGTGACTTGCTTCATACTGCACCTTTCCATCTTTTATCACCAGTACTTGAGGTGATTGATGAGCAACACCAAATTGCTTGGCAACTGCATCCGATAAGCTTCGATCAGCCATCAAATCTAAAAAATAAGGCTTTATTTTCTCTTGATCTCCTGCTTGCCATTTTCTGACTAACCTAGCCAATGCCATGCTGCTAATGGCGCACTGGGTGCTATGTTTGAAGATTAAAACAGGCGTATCTTCACTTATCGCCTTGATATCTTGAATTTGATTAGGATGCGTGAGTTTATTCCAATTCATTTTGAGGATATTTTAAATTTGGGGCAATAGTTGTAGGACTTCTATCGACTGTCAAAATCAAACTTCATTTATGAGAATCCAGTTCCTTCACACCTCACAAAAATACGTCATACCTTTCTTTTTATTTGCGCTTTTGATTTTTGGGTGTAAAAGTGTAGACCCATCAAAGAGTCCAGGTCCTTCTCCCATTCCTCCTCCGGCGATTTCAAGTGTGAACGTTCCCCTTTTAGTGCCAAGGGGAACCTTGAACGATCTGATCAATGCACAAATCCCGAATAAGCTGATGTCTGAAAAAAGCCTGGATATAGGTAGCGGAATAGATGGGGATTTAGAGATAATAAGAAATGGAGTCATCACTTGGTCAGTATTGGATAGCCAAAGAATAGAGCTCAAAGTACCAGTTATAATAAAGGGACAGGTAGGCTTGCAGAACCGTGGACTGGGAAGTTTATTCAAATCCAAAATCCCTATCGATGAAGAATTTGCGCCAGTTTTTATAGTAGATCCGACGATCAATTCAGACTGGACCCTCTCCAGTAACAGTTTTGAATTGGTTGATCTGGGAGGAAATTTGCAACTAGATGTGCTGGGTATGCAAGTTGACCTTAGTGCACTCTTGAGAAACCAAATCAACAAGTGGGCGAGCCAAAACCTTACCCCGGAAAAGACAATTGTAAATATGAAAACTCTGGTTGACCTAGCCTGGGGACAAGCGGGTAAACCATTTATGGTTGATTGGGCAGGAGGAAAAACCGCTTTTTCTATTCAGCCTACAGAAGTGAAATTGAAGGAATATTTTGACGCGGACCAAAACTTTTCGATCTGGTTGGGAATGCAGGGTAAAGTCAATGCGCATCCAGGTGACGCAGCTCCATCCAGCGCTTTTCCTCTGCCATCTTTAAGTCCAAATGATGACTCAGAAAATCAGTTGGAGATTATTATGCCGCTCACGATTAGCTATGAGAAGCTGGATCAACTATTGGCGGAGAATGTAGTGGGAAAGAGTTTTAGAGTGGATAAGAAAACCAACTTAACACCAAGTAAGGTCAAAACTGCAGCATACGGAGAATTATTGGCGATTGACATGGATTTCAATGCTAAGCAAACCAATGGAAAAGGATTAGATGGAAAACTATTCATCGTAGGCAAGCCTACCTATGATTGGGAATCCAAAAGCTTAACATTTACTGATGTCAACTTCAAGTTGGAAAGTGGGAATCTGGGGGCTCAGACGAGCGTCGGTCTTAAGAAACGAAAAATAATTCGCCAAATCGAAAAGAAGGCTATTTTCCCAATTGGTGATGTCTTGGACGAAACTGTAGGAAGTATTGTCGATAGGCTTGGAATTAATACTCCAGTTGCCAGCCTAAAAATCGATCAATTAGAAGTAAGTCCAAGTGGCTTTTATCCAACCAATTTTGGATTAATAATTCATATGAAAGCACGCGGTATTGTAGATGTGAACTGGAAATAAAAAAGCCGCTTTTTAGGCGGCTTTTAATGACTATTGGAATGCCATTAGTACTCAATGCGATTTTATTTTTTCCCCTCAATAATCTGAATGACTACCTCAGGATCTAGCAGGGTGCTGGTGTCTCCCATATTATCAGAAGACCCATCCGCTACTTTTCTCAAAATTCTTCGCATGATCTTTCCAGATCGGGTTTTTGGCAAGTTAGCTACAAACTGGATTTTATCAGGTTTTGCGATAGGGCCAATGATCTGGGTCACCATCTCTTTGATTTCATTGATTAAATTCTCTTCTGTACGATTTGTCAGATCAGCAATTACGTACGCATAAATACCTTGACCTTTAAGCTGGTGTGGATAGCCGACTACTGCGGATTCTATGACTTTTGGGTGTTCATTAATCGCATTTTCTACTTCGGCAGTACCCATTCTGTGACCAGAGACATTCATCACATCATCTACACGCCCGAGGATTCTATAGTATCCGTCATGGTCGCGCTTCACCCCATCACCTGTAAAGTACATGCCTTTATAGGTTGAGAAATAGGTTTCTTTGCATCGATCATGATCTCCATAGATAGATCTTATCATTCCTGGCCAAGGGAATTTTATGCAAAGATTTCCTTCAACAGAATTCCCTTTGAGTTCATTTCCTTCTGGATCTACTATACAGAGCTGTACTCCGGGAAGTGGGAGTGTAGCAAAAGCTGGTTTGGTCGGAGTGATTCCCGCAATAGGAGAAATCATAATTCCCCCAGTTTCGGTTTGCCACCATGTATCTACAATGGGACATTTGGACTTACCAATGTGTGTGTGATACCAATGCCAAGCCTCTTCGTTGATGGGTTCACCGACGGAACCTAAGACTTTCAGGGAGCTCAGGTCTTTACCTTCTATAAGTTGGGTGCCATAGGCTTGCAAGGCTCTAATCGCAGTAGGAGCGGTATAGAAAGTATTTACTTTGTGCTTTTCTATTACCTCCCAAAATCTTCCCGCATCTGGATAAGTTGGAACCCCCTCAAACATTAAAGAAGTTGCGCCTGCCAGCAATGGTCCATATACGATATAAGAGTGACCGGTGATCCAGCCAATGTCAGCAGTACACCAATAGACATCTCCTTGCGAATACTGAAACACGTTGTCAAATGAATATTGGCTATAAACCATATATCCACCAATTGTATGAACTACTCCTTTTGGTTTTCCGGTAGAGCCCGAAGTATAGAGGATAAACAACATATCCTCACTATCCATTTCTTCAGCCTCACATTCTTCTGATTCGTTGGCTACTACCTCGTGCCACCAATAATCCCTGCCTTCTTTCATGGAGACATCCTGCTTGGTACGCTCATATACGATGACAGTTTCTACACTTGACTTTTCCAGCGCCTCATCCACTACGTCTTTTACCGCAATTTTTTTGCTTCCCCGGAAATTTCCATCGGAGGTTAGAATTGCTTTTGCTTCGCAATTGATTACCCGATCAGCCAATGCATTGCTGGAGAATCCCGCAAAAACCACCGAATGTATAGCTCCTATTCTGGCACAAGCCAACATCGCAATTGCAGCCTCCGGAACCATCGGCATGTAGATTATCACTTTATCTCCCTTGCCTATTCCTTTGGCTTTCAATGCGTTTGAGAAACGATTTACCTCATGAAAAAGCTCTTTATACGTAATTGTTCTGCTGTCTTCGCTTGGATCATTAGGTTCCCAGATGATTGCTGGTCTATTTCCTATGGTAAAAAGATGGCGCTCAAAAATATTTTCGGTGATATTCAATTTGGCATCTACAAACCAATTGATGTCTGGTTTTTCAAAATCCCATTTCAATACACTCGACCATCGCTTCCTCCAGTGAAACGAATCCGCTATTCTAGCCCAGAATTCTTCAGGCTGAGTAACACTTTTTTGATACTCGTATAGGTAACCGCTGAGGGTGTGAATTCTATCACTCATGATAAACGTGTTTTAATGTTTTCAGGTTTTTTGAATTGAATTTCTAAGTTAATGATCTTGAGCTTTTCCTGCACCCCTTGGGATTCTTATTTCCTGAACCATATCCTGCACCGCTTGTGGTGGCGCAGGAGTAAATTTTGAAACGGTAATACATGCCACGAAATTCAGAATCATTCCAATCGAACCTATGCCTTCCGGTGAAATACCGAACAGCCAGTGGTCTACATTATTGCTTTCAGGGCTTATGAATTTGAAATAGACAATATATCCAACGGTAAAAATGAGACCGGTAATCATCCCTGAGATTGCCCCTTCTTTATTTATCCTAGAAGAGAAAATCCCCATAATAATCACCGGGAAAAAAGATGCTGCAGCTAGTCCAAAGGCAAAAGCCACCACTTCGGCAACAAAGCCAGGTGGATTTACTCCAAAATAACCCGCAAGCACAACGGCACATCCAGCAGCTATTCTTGCAATTCTCAATTCCTTTTTTTCTGAAATGTCTGGGTGGAAGGTTTTGAATAAATCTCTGGATACAGAGGTGGAGATCACCAATAGCAATCCCGCAGCGGTGGAGAGTGCAGCCGCCATTCCCCCGGCAGCTACCAAACCAACTACCCAGTTTGGCAATTGAGCAATCTCCGGACTTGCCAATACCATCACATCTCTATCGATGCTCAATTCATTCCTGGCTGGATCACCCACATATTGCACTTTACCGTCGCCATTTTTATCATCGACTGCAATCAGATTGGTTTTTTCCCAAGTAGATATCCAAGCAGGAAGTTCTGATATCTTTTTCTCAGAGGTACTTTCAATAGTATTATAGATTCCAAAAGCTGCAATAGCTGGAGCGGTGGTATATAAAATAGCTATAAAAACTAAGGCATACCCGGCAGATAATCTTGCGTCTTTGACTCTAGGAACGGTAAAAAACCGGACAATTACGTGTGGCAATCCAGCCGTACCCACCATCAAAGCAAGCGTAATCATAAACATATCAGTAATGCTTTTTCTCCCAGAAGTGTAAGCTGCAAAGCCCAATTCGGTCAATACTCCATCAAGTTTGGCAAGAAGAGGACTGCCGTCCGCCAATGTTCCACCCAGCCCAAGCTGTGGGATAGGATTGCCAGTCAGTTGCATAGAAATGAATATTGCTGGCACCATGTAAGCGAATATCAATACGCAATATTGGGCTACTTGGGTGTAGGTAATTCCTTTCATGCCACCCAATACAGCGTAAAAGAATACGATACACATTCCAAATACAACACCCCATTCGATTGGAACTTCTAAATATCTGGAAAAGACGATTCCAACGCCGCGCATTTGGCCTGCGACATAGGTAAAGGAGATAAATAGTGCACAGATTACAGCTACTACTTTGGCCGTGTTGGAATAGTATCGATCGCCAACAAAGTCTGGAACAGTAAATTTTCCGAATTTTCTTAGATAGGGAGCAAGCAATAAGGCAAGTAAAACATAGCCTCCTGTCCATCCCATCAGATATACTGAGCCATCATAGCCAGAAAAAGAAATGATTCCTGCCATCGAAATGAACGAGGCTGCGGACATCCAATCTGCAGCAGTTGCCATGCCGTTGGCAAGTGGAGAAACGCCGCCTCCGGCAATATAAAACTCGTGTGTCGAGCCAGCTCGTGTCCAGATTGCAATTCCTATATATAAGGCGAATGATATACCTACAAGAATGTAGGTCCAGGTTAAGATTTCCATAGTTTTTTAGGGTAAAAAGTTATTCTTCGTCCACATCAAATTCCCTATCCAGTCGATTCATTCGGACCACATATACAAAAATCAGAATCACAAATACGAAAATGGATCCTTGCTGAGCAAACCAAAATCCTAATTTGAATTCCCCAAGATGAAAGGCATTAAGTTGATCAACAAATAGAATTCCGCATCCAAAGGAAACTACAAACCAGATGATCAGGAGTATAAACAGTGTCTGGAGATTTTTTCTCCAATAAGCTTTCATTTTGGGATTTTGTGAAGACATATTTTGGGATTTGGTTCAAAACGTAATTATCCCTTGAAACTAGTCAATGCTACACTAGAAATGCAAACTCCACCAAGTGAATAAATCAAATTTAACCCTAGAAAACTAAATTTCTCCCAACATTGATTGAACTGATGGATACCTGAAGTGAAATTTCTCATTCATTATTCATCCCCTTTATGCTGAAAGAATCTATCGTTTTTGATTTACTTGATCAGAAATTCTGATAAGATCGCCAAACCTGCTGCAAAGAAAATGACCAACAATTTTTTCCATTGAAAGGTGTGATGTGGACTGCTTTCTATAAAAATGGTGGTAGAAATATGTAAAAACCCGCCAGCTACCAATCCATAAAGAATACCGATTCCCTGCTTTTGCAGAATACCATTTTCAAAAAGATAGGAACTAGACAACATTCCCAGTGGGGATGCCAAGGCAAAAAGCACAAGAAGAATTAACGTGTTTTTCTTGGAGAGAGAATTGGAAAGTACCGCCGTCAAAGCAAAAGCAGCTGGAGCTTTATGTAGTATAATACCCATAAGAACTGTTTTACTATTGTGCACATGACCGAGCATCGCCTCCCCTTTATCTATTAATTCTCCGTGAGAAAGTAAGGTCCCTTCAAGAAATGCATGCACAAAAAGTCCAATCATTACCGTAGACAGCGCCTTGCTTCCTTGATGTTCGTGCGTGTGGATGTGACCATGCTCAATACCATTCGACCAAAATTCCAATAATTGTTGAAGCAAAAATCCTATCAAAATATACAGTCCCATTTTTTTCGTGGGATAGCCGCTATCAAATAATTCGGGCAGGATGTGAAGTATAGTAATGGAAAATAAATAGGATCCCGCAAACACCAAGGCGAGTCTGAAATACTTTTCCCGGAAGCTCGGAGCTAGAAAAACCAGCCCTCCGGCAAGAATAGCAGTAAAAAAAAGAAGTAAAAATTTGATTTCCATTTGCCTGAAATATTTCCCTTTGGGGTTTATAAAAAGAGAAATCTATAACTCAGGCAAAGGTAAGAAAATTCAATAATGTTGCATTTATAATTACTTTTCTGATAAAAAGGATAAGTAGGGTTTGAGGCTTTCGCTAATGTACGTGTCGAAATTACCCGTCCCATCGTCATAAATTAAGAAGACTTCGATTTCCTCTAACCTTTCATCGAGTGCAATTGCCTCATCTTTGCCCAAGACCATCATGGCGGTAGCGTACGCATCGGCAGTCATACAATCTTTGGCAACCACGGTAGCACTGAGGAGAGAATGCTGAACGGGGTATCCGGTAGCAGGATTAATGGTGTGGGAAATTCTCACCGAATCACGGACATAATAATTTCTATAATTTCCAGACGTTGCCATTCCTCTATCCTGAAGAGCGATAATTCCAATGAGATCAGTAGGATTTGCAGTTTCCTCAGGTCGGTTGATGCCAAGCTTCCAGAGTTCGCCTTTATCATTTACGCCGCGAGCCATTACTTCACCACCTATTTCCACCAAGAAGTTTTCTATTCCTTTGCTGCTCAAATAAGAAGCCACCACATCAGATCCGTACCCTTTTGCGATAGCAGAGAAGTCCAAATAAATCCCATGTAATTTTTTTCTGACCTGCTTCTCATCAAAATCCACTTTTGTAAATCCAACATTTTTCAAGAGCTCCTTGATATCCACGCTATCTTTCAATTCAGGCCCATATGGACCAAATCCCCAAATGTTTACCAAAGGACCGACAGTTGGATCAAAGGCGCCATTCGTATTTTCGTAGATTTTCTTTGAAGCTTTCAATACAGGGTATAAATAAGGCAAGCTGTAATCTAAGGTGTCTCCAGCGTTAAATTTGCTCAACTCAGACTCTGGGATATAGGTCGAAAGATCAAGGTTAAAAACCTTCAGAAGGCTATCTACAGACTCTTGAAGGTCTCTATTTTCCTTATCCAAATAGGTGATATTATAGGTTGTGCCCATGGTAGGTCCTGACAGCGTCATTTTTCCAGCCTCAACCTCTTTGGTTTCTGTGAGCGTGGTTTTTGATTGATCACGGTTGCGCCAGGAATACACCAGCATAATTGCAATCAAGAGGACTATGGAATAAATGATGTTTTTACGGGCATTCGAGCGCATGGGACTTGGAATTAGAATGCGAATTTAAGGTTAATTTTTCAGTATGAGAACTTGCCTTCACTTCCAAGAATACCAAAGTGGGCAAGGGTATTTCTCTATATTTGTGAGAGCATGACCGCATTATGAGAGAAGACTATTTAAGTGGAGAAGATGAGAGTCTAAGTCCAAAGGATAAGGAATACGAAAAAGCACTGAGGCCATTGAGTTTCGAGGATTTCACGGGGCAATTTAAAATCGTGGAAAACTTGAGAGTTTTTGTGTTGGCCGCAAAACGAAGAAATGAGCCTTTGGATCATGTCCTGCTGCATGGCCCTCCAGGTTTGGGCAAGACTACGCTGAGCTACATCATTGCCAATGAGCTGCAGGCAGGAATAAAGATCACTTCAGGGCCAGTGCTGGATAAGCCTTCTGATTTAGCAGGACTATTGACTAATTTGGAGGAGGGAGATGTATTGTTCATTGATGAGATTCACCGTTTAAATCCAATCGTGGAGGAATACTTGTATTCGGCGATGGAGGATTTTCGCATCGATATCATGTTGGATTCGGGACCGAATGCACGTTCTGTGCAAATTTCTCTAAGCCCGTTTACGTTAATTGGAGCCACGACTAGGTCGGGACTATTGACCTCTCCGCTTCGAGCCAGGTTTGGGATCAATTCCCGATTGGAATATTACGATGCCAAATTGCTTACCGATATTGTGATCAGGTCTGCAGGTATTTTGGACACGCCTATAGATGAAGTGGCAGCGTATGAAATTGCACGTAGAAGCAGGGGAACGCCTAGAATTGCGAATATGCTCCTTCGAAGAACCAGGGATTTTGCAGAGATAAAAGGAAATGGAACAATCACTTTGGAGATTTCAAAAATCGCCCTGAATGCGTTGGACGTAGATGAAAATGGGTTGGACGAAATGGATAACCGTATTTTGCTGACCATCATCGAGAAGTTCCAAGGTGGACCTGTGGGGTTAAGCACAATCGCTACCGCCTGCAGTGAGGAAGCAGAAACTATTGAGGAAGTTTATGAGCCATTTTTGATTCAAGAAGGGTATATAAAACGAACTGCTCGCGGAAGAATGGCCACAGAACTTGCCTACAAACATCTAAAAATTAAGCCTGTCCAAGGAATGGGAGGTTTGTTTGAAGGGATTTAGATTTTGAATATACGTTATGACGTCAGTTGAATATCTCCGAGGAAAAAGTGGCTAGAAGCCTGATACTCTAGGTGGCCTAATTCGTACAACTATACTATCTCCGTGATCTCCGTATAACCTCTGCGTCCATTATGGTTAAAGTAATATCAAAAAAACCGACTGAGAACTAAATCTCAGTCGGTTTTTGAACCTCAGTGATCAATTACTTTTTCAACGAAGCCATATCAATTACAAATCGGTAATGCACATCACCGGCGATAGTCCGCTCATAAGCCTCATTGATTTGGTCGATGGAAATCACTTCTACGTCAGAGACAATGTTGTGCTCAGCGCAGAAATCCAACATTTCCTGAGTTTCTTTGATTCCTCCCACAAGCGATCCAACTAAGCTTTTTCTACCAAAAATCAAGGAACCTGCATGGATTTGCTCCATTTCTGGAGGCACCCCCAAAAGCACCATCGTTCCGTCAGTTTTCAACAACTTAAGGTAGGAGTTATAATCATGTTGTGCTGACACAGTATCGATGATCAAATCAAATCGACCAGTCATTTTCTTCATGTTTTCTGGATTGGTAGTTAGCTCAAAATGGTGAGCTCCCAATTCATCGGCATCTTTAGCTTTCTCAGGCGAGCGGCTCAGCATAGTCACATCAGCACCCATAGCTGAGGCGATTTTCACAGCCATGTGGCCAAGACCGCCAAGGCCAACGACAGCGATTTTATCACCTTTCTTCACATTCCAGTGCTTCAATGGGGAATAAGTAGTAATGCCAGCGCAAAGCAATGGAGCAACCGCTTCTAAAGCTAATTTATCAGAAACCTTCAATACAAACTTTTCGGTGACCACGATGTGGGAAGAGTAACCTCCATATGTAATGGTTTTCTTGTCTTGGAGATATGAATTGTAAGTTTGGGAGTTGCCATTTTCGCAATATTGCTCCAAGTCTTCTTCGCAATTGTTGCAATGACCACAGGAATCTACAAAGCAACCAACACCTACAGTATCGCCCACTCTATGGGTGGTAACCTCTGACCCAATGCTAGATACTTTTCCGACTATTTCATGACCTGGGACAACTGGGTACATGGTGCCTCCCCACTCATTGCGGGCGGTATGAATATCTGAATGACAAACGCCACAATACAAAATCTCTATTTCTACGTCTTTTGGTCCCGGTGCTCTACGCTCCAGATCAAATGGTGCTAATGGTTGGTCAGCCTTTTGAGCTGCATATGCTTTTACTTGTGTCATTAAAAATTGTTGTTTAGGTTTTTTATATGAAAAAGTAACACGATGAACCTATATTAAGTTTGTAAATTATTTAAATTCCCGAAAAGCATAAAGCCTTCAGGTTGAACTCTGAAGGCTTTATTATGCTACTTTTTTAAACTCAATTAGTCAGTCTCATGGCAGCATCCTGATCCAAAAACCAGATAAGTTGTCCGTGGGAAGGCTGGACGAGACTTGCGGGATAGCTGGCAAAATATTTTTCCTTTTTGATGATTTCCTGTACTTTCTCGGCTTTGCCTGCTCCAGTGACTAGCAAGGCAATGGCTTTGGCATTATTGACAATTTTTCCGGTGATGGTCACACGTTTTTGTCCTGAATCTGGGTGCATGGACACTACGCAATTTTCAGTATCAACCCATAAAGAAATAGAATCAGGGAAAATAGAAACGGTATGTCCATCATCTCCCATTCCCAACATGACCAAATCAAATTGCGGAATGTCATTGAGCTTTGGCAATTCATTATCCAAAATCTTACCGTATCGAACAGCTTCCTCTTGTGGATCATTTTCTCCCAAAACTCTAAAAATATTCCCTTCCGGAATTTGAATCTTCGACAGCAAATGGTCTACCGTCATCTTGTAATTGCTTTCAGAATCAGTAGGTGACACACAGCGCTCATCGCCCCAATAAAAATGAATGTTTTTCCAGTTGATCTCATTTCCAAAGTGGCCAGCGAGGTAATCGAATACAATTTTCGGGGTGCTACCTCCTGATAGCGCTACATTAAAAGTTTCCTGAGAATTGGCAAGCTCCTTAAAATACTCAGAAAACTCCTGAGCAACTTTTTCTTTAGTATCAGCTATTTTTATTTCCATAAGTTCAAGTGAAAAGCACAAGTGAATATATTAATTAAAGTATGCAGAAACCAGTTTCATCAGTCAGACGATTACCTGGATTTCTCCATCCAAAATGTCCTTCAAACATGTCGTCGGAATTTCTTGGTCCCCACGTTCCAGCAGCATAACCGTAGGTTGGAACATCCTCATTTTCCCAGTACTTCAAGATCGGATCCACAAACTTCCAAGCAGCTTCTACCTCATCAGCTCTTGCATAAAGAGTGGCATCTCCCTGCATCGCATCCAAAAGCAACCGCTCGTAAGCCTCCATGATCTCTGCCGAATCTAAATCGGAATAATAGAAATCCATATTTGCTTGCTCTACGTGAAAGCCCAATCCAGGTACTTTTACCCCAAACTTGATTAGAATTCCCTCATCTGGCTGGATTCGGATGATGAGCTTATTGTCTTTTTTGTAGACGTCCTGACTCTTGAAGACTTCATGTGCCGGCGACTTAAAGTGGATCACCACTTCAGTTACTCTGGTGGGCATATATTTAGCCGTGCGCACGTAGAAAGGTACGTCTTTCCAACGCCAGTTATCCACAAAAAATTTGATTGCAGCGAAGGTTTCAGTCTTTGATTCTGGATTCACGCCGTCCTCTTCCCGATATCCTTTTACTTTTTTGCCATTGATGGTCGATGCTACATACTGGCCTTTCATCGTATGAGTAGCCAATTCACTTTCGTCTTCCATAATACGGAGAGATTTCAACGCTTTAACCTTTTCATTGCGAATTTCCTCCGCGCTGGAATTGATCGGTGGTTCCATCACAATGAGCGACACTATCTGAAGTAAGTGACTTTGGAACATGTCGCGAAGTGCTCCGGATTTGTCATAGTACCCACCTCGCTTTTCCACCCCTACAGTCTCTGCGTTGGTGATTTCTACATGGTGAACGTATCGGCGGTTCCAGGTAGGTTCGAAAATCGAATTGGAAAAACGCGTTACAAGTAAGTTTTGAACAGTTTCCTTACCCAGATAATGATCAATTCTATACACCTGAGGCTCTTTGAAATATTTGTGCAATCCCTCATTCAGTTCTTTTGCGCTAGGCAAACTATAACCGAAGGGCTTTTCTACGATAATACGATTCCAGCCATTGTCCTCTTTGGTGAGCCCTGCTTCGCAAAGATTCTTGGCAATGATCTCGTACAAATTTGGTGGTGTGGACAAGTAGAAAATATAATTGCCTTCACAGCCTTTCTCCTTGTTTAGGGAGCTAATTCTTTTCGCTAAACCATCGTATTTGCTGTCATAATTATCACCCAAATCCTCATAAAACAATTTGTCGGCAAAAGCAGCAATGAAGTCATTATCCTCTTTGCTGATTCTTTCCTTCAAAAACTTACTCTGCTGAACTACTTTGAGTCGGAATTCTTCATCCGTCATCGCACTTCGGCTAGCTCCCAAAACCACAAAATTCTCCGGAAGGTGTTTTCCCTTAAACAAGTTATAGATAGCCGGAACGAGTTTTCTTACGGTTAAATCCCCGGATGCCCCAAAAATAATCAGCATCTGGTTTTGTGTTTTTTTCATCAATGTGGAGGTGTTTTTTTAATTTCGGTAGATAAACCCGTCAAAGAGTTGTCACAAATTTATCAATCTTACTAGAAAGCCAACTCGCAATCCATTAATTTCGAGCTTTAGTGAAGCAAAAATTTTCCTTACTTCTTTTCTTGAGAAATTAGGAATAGGAATAAAATTTAATATCATTATCCGCTACTTTGCCACTAGCCGTAGGTTCTTTGATTAACTGGCTTCAAGACCGAAGTGGCCTCAATCGCTAAGTTTGCCAAATCTTTTGAAGCTTTTGACTCATTACTGGCAGAAAAGCGGATATACACAAAATTTATAAACAACATATAGAATGGAATACACTAACTACCATTTTGGACTTGTCGGCCTTGGTGTCATGGGTCGCAACTTTATTTTGAATGTAGCGGATAATAATTTTCGTGCTTTTGGCTATGATTTGAATCCTGATCAGGTAGCAGCTTTGAAAAAAGAAGGGGGAAATCTCGAAAAGGTGAGTGCTTCCACTGACATCAAGACCTTCGTGAATTCACTTTCCACGCCAAGGAAAATCATGCTTTTAGTTCCTGCCGGGAAAATTGTGGATCAGGCAATAGAGAGCCTTCTTCCACTTTTAGATAAAGGCGATATCATCATTGATGGTGGCAATTCATTTTTTACCGATACAGATCGCAGAGAAGCCTATTTGAGAGAAAAAGGAATTCACTTTTTCGGTTGTGGAGTATCTGGTGGTGCTGAAGGCGCTAGAAGAGGACCGAGCATTATGCCAGGTGGAGATAAGGAGGCGTATGAATATGTAAAGCCAATTTTTGAAGCAGTCTCTGCCAAGTACAAAGGTGAACCTTGTGTCGCTTATTTGGGCCCTAAATCTGCCGGAAACTATGTGAAAATGGTGCATAACGGAATTGAATATGCCATGATGCAGCTAACCTCAGAGAGCTATGATTTACTGAAAAAATCCTGTGATCTGTCGAATCAGGAGCTTCATCAGGTCTATGATACGTGGAACAAAGGACGTTTGCAGTCATTTTTGGTAGAGATTACTGCGGAGATTTTTACTCAAAAAGACGAGCTAACCGATGCAGATCTTGTGGACATGATCTTAGACAAAGCCAAGCAAAAAGGAACCGGTAAATGGACTTCTCAGAATGCGATGGATCTTGGAATCCCTGTTCCTACCATAGATATGGCTGTTAGCATGCGCGAGATTTCTGCGCTGAAAGGCGAACGGGTAGTGGCTGATGAACTTTATCATCGACCTGAAGTGGCTCATATTGATAAGGAAAAATTGATCGATCTGGCAGAGAATTCGTTGTATTTCTCTTTCATTATAGCGTACTCTCAGGGTTTGCATCAGCTAAGCTATGCCTCAAAGGAATATGGGTATAAGTTGGATTTATCCACCATCGCCAAAATATGGAGAGCAGGTTGCATTATTCGGGCAGGTCTTTTGGCTGATATCGCCGAAACTTATTCTGCGGATTCTGCAATTCCGAATTTGCTACTTTCACCTTCATTTATTCCAAAAGTTCAAGAGACATTGCCCGCAGTTCGTGAGGTAGTTGCTTTTGCTGCGAAAAATGGAATTCCTATTCCTGGACTTTCCAGCGCATTGAGTTACTTTGATGCCTACACTTCCAGTAAACTTCCACTTAATCTGATCCAAGCTCAGCGTGACAATTTCGGATCTCATACGTACGAGCGAATTGATCGTGAAGGAATTTTCCACACGGAGTGGGGGAAATAGTAGTGGGCAGTTTTCAGTGTGAGTTTTCAGAAATGTAACATAAAAGCTCGTTAGATATTCTGATGAGCTTTTGTGTTAAGAATATATCAGAGTAGTTAGTTTTTTTAGGCATGGGAATTATCCAAACCAATATGGATAAGATTATTCAGCTTTGTGTGAACCACAAAATAGATAAACTGTACGTGTTTGGTTCTGCTGTATCTGACTCTTTTAATGCCAAAAATGATGTGGATTTATTGGTGTCTTTTCAAAGTGTGGATTTGTTCAATTATTTTGACAATTAATTAGACTTGAAAAACACTTTGGAGAAGCTGCTCAAGGGAAACGTGGATTTGGTTGAAGAAAAAACTCTAAAAAACCCTATTTTGATAAGGCCAATTGATCGCCGTAAAGAACATATTTATGGATGAGGAAATTGAGAAAGGGCTTTATGACATACACCTTTCAATTGAGGAAATAGAACATTATTTCCCTTCTGAGGAGGAAAATTTTTTCGACGATTTCGACGATAAGAAAAATTCAGAGCGAAAAAGACCTGTGGAAAGACATCTGGAAATAATTGGGTAGGCACTTAATCGTATCTTGAAAAGATATTCGTCTTTTGAAAACAAAATCAAAAATGCTCGATCTATCGTTGGACCTTGAAATCAGGTCATTTACGCATAGGACTCTGTGTCAGATGAAACTATATTGTCAATTCTGATCAATCACTTACCAAAACTTAAAAAGGAGATTATAAGCGTAATACAGAAAAAATAAGTCTCCGAACAAACAAAAACCTCCCGATCATTCAGGAGGTTTTACATTTTATATCGGACTATGATTTTTAATTGCTATACCCGAAATTTCACAAGTAAAATATAAAAGCGAGTTAAAATATAGTAAACATAAGTAATTACGGTACTTCGGTCATCGAACTTCTAACCATAAGTCAACGAGTTGAAGACTAATGGGATAATAAAGATAACTGTGTCAACTTTAATAAATCACTTTTACCATGCTCGTGATGACAGAAGCCATACGGATGGATTCGAAAATTCTTTCTTCGGTAGTTCCCAATTCGATCAGGTGATTTTCGTGAGAGACTACACACATCTGGCAGCCATTCACTGCAGAAACAGCCGTAGAGATCAATTCAAAGAATTCTTTACCAAGTACAGGACTCATCATGATATTCATGCGAAGTCTAGCAGGAATCTGTTCATACTTTTCCTTTTCTACAAAGTGGCGGAATCTATACAGAACATTATTGCTGCTGAGCAAGGACGCACAGGCTACAGCTTCTCCAATTTCGGCTATAGTAGCTTCATTTTCTTCAGCTAATTTTCTGAAAAATTTCTGAAGTGGGTTATTTGCTGCATTTGCGGCAAGTGCCAATCCCATCAAAGCCACTTCTTTATGGTTCAGCTTATCGCCTTTAAGGATCGTCTTGAAATTGAGTTTCAGATCCTTCAGGTACCTGGAATCAGCATCGCCCAGATTTTTCAAAGATTCATTTGTAAATTCTTCATTCAGTCCCACAACTTCCAAAAGTTCGGCAACTGATTGATTGTTAGTTAATACTTCCATGGTGTAAGATTTAGAGTGGAAACAAAGAAAGGAGACTCGCAGGCCTCCTTTTCTTATCAAGATTGGAGACCTGTATTAGTTCAGGTTCAAAGTAGCTTCTCCTTTTTCCCAATTACATGGGCAAAGCTCGTCAGTCTGAAGCGCATCAAGCACTCTCAAAACCTCTTCTACATTTCTTCCTACAGATAAATCATAAGCTGATACCCAACGAACAATTCCTTGTGGATCGATGATGAACGTTGCTCTGTAAGCAATTTTTTCTGTTGACTCTAGTATTCCAAGTTCCTCTGCAAGAGACTTAGAAGTATCCGCTAGCATAGGGAATTTAAGATCACGAAGATCTTCATGGTTGTTTCTCCAAGCCAAGTGAACAAATTCAGAGTCAGTAGAAGCACCTACCAACACTGTATCTCTGTCGGCAAACTCACCTGCATTGATGTTGAACTGGGCGATCTCAGTTGGACATACAAAAGTAAAATCTTTTGGCCACCAGAACATGACCATCCACTTGCCATCGGCGGTGTGGATATCGTTGCTGATAGTTTTGAATTCTTGTCCCTTTTCTCTTGATACTACTGCGGTTTTTTCGAAGGCTGGGAATTCAGCTCCCAAACCTAGCATGCGATTGTTCATATTGCTCTTGTTTTTAGTTTTCAAAATTGTTACACAAAGTTGTCCCACATTTTTTCATTAATCAAATTAATAATTATTATCTATTCATAACTTTGGATTATATGACGCTATCACAATTGGAGTACATCGTGGCACTGGATAATTTCAGGCATTTTGTCACTGCAGCCGAAAGCTGTGGGGTATCCCAGCCAAACCTAACTACACAGGTGAAAAAGTTGGAGGAAGAGATTGGAGTCAGAATTTTCGATCGTGACATAAAGCCACTGCGTCCGACTATTGCAGGAAATTCGGTGCTCATAAAAGCCCGAAAAATTCTTAAAGAAATTTCTGAGTTGAAGGAATTTGTTCTCACTGAGAGGGAATCCCTACAAGGACAGTTCACTCTGGGTGTGATCCCCACTATTTCCCCCTATTTGTTGCCTTTATTTTTGCCTGCGTTTGTAAAACAAAATCCACAGACCAAGCTGATGATTCGGGAAATGCAGACTGCTGAAATTATTCAGGAATTGCAACGTGGAACCTTAGATTTAGGATTGTTGGCGACACCCTTAGAAGAGAAGACCATCAGAGAAGTCCCATTATTCTACGAACCGTTTCTTCTTTATCTTCCAAAAGATCATCCTTTTATAAAAAGGAAACATCTAATTCCTGCCATGTTGGACCCAAATCAAATTCTAGTCTTGGATGAAGGGCATTGTTTTCGGGATCAGATTCTTTCGATATGTAACAGAAGAGTGTCTAATAATAATTTTGGATTTGAATTTCAAAGCGGTTCTATCGAGTCACTTATGAGATTGGTGGATAAAGGCGTGGGATATACCTTAGTGCCAGAGATGGCAGTAATGGGAATCGAGGAATCCAAGTTTATCAGGAGATTTGATGCTCCTGAGCCAGTGCGGGAAATCAGCTTGGTGGTGGCCAAAAACTTCACCAAAAATGTCTTAATCCACGCAATCCGAAAATCAATTTTGACTTCTATTCCTGAACGCTTTCAAAAAGTAGATCAGTATAAAATGGTTAACTGGAAATGAGGCGTTTCGAGATTTTATAGCAAGCATAGGTTTATTTTATTCTGATCGTAATGATTTAACTGGATTTGCCAGAGCTGCATTTACTAATCTGAATCCCACAGTCATGATTGCAACTAGAAAAGTCAGAAACAGTCCACTTAAAAAGATGAACGGACCAAGTGTGATCTTATAGGCAAATTCTTCCAAAATCATATTCATAACAAACCAAGCCAATGGTGCTGACAATACAAATCCTATGAGAATTAGCTTAATAAATTCCTTAGAAAAAATCCAGAAAATACTTGGTACAGAAGCTCCCATCACTTTACGGACTCCGATTTCTTTGGTCTTATTATTCGCCATGAAAGTCACTAATCCAAATAACCCAAGACATCCAACAAATATGGCTATACCAGAGAAGAGGGCGAGGAAGTTGGAAATTTTTCGCTCTGCTTTGAAAAGATTATATACGTCCGCATCTAAAAAACTGTACTCAAAATTATATTCAGGATATGCTTTTTCCCAGTATGCTTGAACCACTCTTAAGTTTTGCTGAAGATCCGAACTAGAAAGTTTCAAGGACAGATTTCTGAATCCATCGAGATTGTTAATCATTAAGAGCGGTTCTATTGCTTTTCCTGGCGATTGGGAGCTGAAATTTTTAACTACTCCTTTTACAGGAAGAATTTTTCCCCAAAGTTCAATTTCATTTCCTACTAGATCCTTATAATTATCGAAGCCCGCCGCTCTAGCCAAAGCTTCATTTACTACGAGTCCAGACATCGTATCAAGGTCTGAGAGATTTGATCCTGCCAATAATTCTAGTTCAAAAAGATCTATATAATTCCCATCGACTTCCTTGATCTGAATGTTGATTGGTTCAACACTCCCTGCAAGAGTAACACTGGTTCCCGTTACACTATTCGACGCAGGAGGAGTGTTGTTTAAGCTTGCCATTTCCACCCCAGATGATCTTAGCAGCTCAGACTTAAGAGTTCTCATTGTACTCTGGCTTTGGATATTGTCGCTTTGCTCTTGAACTGGGATTGGTATGCTGACAATTGCATCTTTAACAAACCCCATATCTCTACGCTGCATGTGTTGAAGCTGACTGTAAATCACAAGGGTAGTAATAATAAAGAACTGTGAGATAGAGAATTGAGCTACGATCAGACTTCTCCGCAAGGTAAACCCTGAATTTGATTGCCTAGAAGATCCCGAAATCACATGACCAGCTCTAGTTCCAGAGGTGACCCATGCTGGATACATGCCAGAAAGTATGGTGACCAGCACGACCAACACGAGCAGATATACCCAAATCAAAATATCCGAGCCAAGGTTTAATGAAAGATTCAACTCCATATGTTGGTTCACTGTTGAAAGCATGGATTTAGCTATCACTACTGAGAGTGAGCATGCGACAAGTGCAACCAATAGTGACTCTCCCAAAAGCTGAATGATCAATTGAAGCCTAGAACTTCCTAAAATCTTACGAATTCCAATTTCTTTATTTCGCTTTATATTTGATGCAGTAGTCAGGTTAATAAAATTAATACAACAGCTCAGCAACAAAAATAGTCCAATTGATAAAAAAGCCATTTGAGCTATTAATGACATTTTACTACCATAATTACCATACTTAGTGTTGGTATGAATATCTTCGAGTGCCTGGATCACGAAATTAGTACCATCGGTATTTTCTACTCCTTTTCCGTATTGCTTTTCCACAAAAGCCGGCAGTCGAGCCTTGATAGTTGCACTATTGCCCCCCTCTTTTAATAGAAAGTAGCAGTTATCAGTATCTGAAAAATTGTACCAGCCGCTTTCTTCCATCTGACTCTGTATAGTCACATAAGAAAGCATCAAATCAAATGGTAAATCAGTGGTAGAAGGATAATCCTCTAGTAGTCCTTCAATTTCATAACTTATATTTTCAAATTGGATTTCCTTACCGATTACGTCAGTTGTTTGAAAAAATTTTTCTGCCCATGATTTACTGATCAATGCTTTGTTAGGTGTAAGAAGTACTTTACCTTGATCACCAACGAGTAGCTTTCTGTCAAAAATTTTGAAAAAAGAATTTTGAGTAAAAACTACACCCGTGGCCTCCTTGTGTTTGCTAACACTTCCGTCGGGTTTAAGGATACCTATTAGATTGTTTCTCCGATATGAGGTGAAGGTTATTTCTTCTATTTCATGGAAATCCGATTTTAAAGAAGCGGGAAGTGCCGTGGGAACAGCTTGTGTAAAAGACTCACCACTTGATACTTTGGAATTAGAGACCACCCGGAAAATCCGATCCTTATTTTTATGATTCTTGTCAAATTGGTTTGCATTGTACACCACCAAAAAAAGTATCAGACTACCTGTGATGCCTAATGTGAGCCCGGCAATATTCAGGATGGAGTTTGTCCTTTCGCGGAAAAGATTTCTGATAGCAGTACTAAGGTAATTGCGAAGCATAAGATGTTAATTTTTAATCTCTTGCAGCAATGACAAAGTGAAAGCCAATCAAAATCTAGCGTTGAAGCGCTGAAATGAAGAATCTCTATTTTACGCTTGTTCGCAGCCGTAAATTATTGTTCGACATCGAACAAAAAATGAATCTGACTATAATTATAAAGGCCTAAATAACTATTTACTATTTTGGCAGATTCACCCATTCTTCAAAATCAACTCCCCTTTTCTTTTTATTATTTTGACTTCAAACTGTTGATTGATGAAAGATTTGCAATGATTTTCTGCCCACTCTGCCCGTGATTCAGTGTCAAAAAGTACAGTCATCCTTAGCATCGTTTTGACGTACTGCCCGTGTGTTCCTAGGTTAGAAATATACTTTACCAACGCAGCAGACCAATCATTTTGAAACTTCTCCAAGTGGGATCTCCCATCAAAAAGCATCTCCAATTGGTTTTCTCCATGAGTATATCTATAGATGCCGCTAAGCTGCCTATAAATCAGACGGACACGGTCTCGGGGAAAATCATCAGTATCGAGAATCTTCAAATAAGTTTCATCGATCAATTGAAGAGGATTATATAAGGTGGTGTAGGAACACTTCAGTTCAAAAATCATTCTATCGATCAACGCTTCCTCCCGCAGCGATTGAGCTTGCCGAAGAATGTAATTCTTGTCGAGTGGAAATATTTTTTGAATCATTGTACTAATCTTACCCCGCAAAAATAGGAAAATATTCCTTAGTGTGATTTTAAATAAAGTTTATTGTCGGGTGTCGGGTGTACGATGCGCTGTTGTCTTTCCGGGATAAGCTTCTTCTTATTCGATATTCTTCATTCGACATTCATTATATAACGGGTTATCTGCTCCTTCGACGGAAGGGCTGCTTCGCCGTGGTCTGTTGCATGTCCAGATTGTGGCAGACACTTTTTACTTTCACCACTTGAATCAAGATTGCTTTCTACTTCCCTCAGCCTGACATCGACTATTCAGCATCTAGCATTTATCACCAATCCGCTGGTCTACGGGCTTGATAGGTGACCATTTTGTCTAGAAGCTCCACTGGATCATCGGAGATGATCAGCAACTCTTCTTGCTCAGGATACATGAACCCTTCATCGGTCGCGTGCTTTAAAAAATCGATCAATTTGTCATAATAACCAGCTACGTTATATAGTCCCAGAGGTTTTTGAATGTAATGAAGCTGATTAAGGGTCATTATTTCAAAGAGCTCTTCTAGCGTCCCTATTCCTCCAGGCATTGCTATAAATCCATCTCCGCGCTCGGCCATAAGCCATTTGCGGTCGCGCATTGTCTCTACTATTATTAATTCGGTACAGCCAGTGTGGGCGACTTCCCTGTCTACCAATTTTTGGGGAATGATGCCCAAAACCTCTTTTCCTGCCTCGAGCATTGCATCTGCAATGACTCCCATTAAACCTATTCTTCCAGCGCCGTATACCAAAGAATGATCTCTGTTAATCATTTCCTGTGCTAACGAACGTGCTTCTTTTTGATAAATTGAGCTGTTTCCAGTTCTTGATCCGCAGTAGATTGTAATCTTTTTCATGTTGGTTGATGTCTAGAATCCGAAATTAATAGAATCATTTTTTTTATGCGAATAGGCTCATTAATAATCACAAAAAGAAAACAAACTGTTATTTTCGATTTTATCTTTTCACCATCTCTTACTAAAATTTTGAATTATGAAAATTTGTTTTGCCACCAATAATAAAAAAAAGCTGGAGGAAGTTCGTGCTGCGTTAGAAGGCACTTCCTTTTCGATTGTTTCCTTGGAGGAAATAGGGTGCAAGGAAGAAATACCTGAGACGGGAGATACGTTAGCCCACAATGCGTTTCAAAAAGCCAGATTCATAAAAGATAAATATGGTTTGGATTGCTTTGCAGACGATACTGGGTTGGAAGTGGACGCACTGGAAGGAGAGCCTGGAGTCTATTCTGGGAGGTATGCAGGGGAACCAAGGAGTGATGATCGAAATATAGATTTATTGTTGAAAAATATGAAAGGCTCTTCCATTCGTACCGCTCGTTTTAAGACCGTGATTGCTCTTATTATGAATGGCTCAGAGTACAAATTTGAAGGAGTTGCAGACGGTGAGATTCTGATGGAGCGACAGGGGAATGGTGGGTTTGGTTACGATCCGGTTTTTCGGCCAGCTGGATACAATCAGTCTTTTGCAGAGCTAAGGATGGGAGAAAAAAATGAAATTTCTCATCGTGGTAAAGCTGTTCGTGAGTTAATAGACCATTTAAGGGGTACACAATTCTGAGAAAAACCTCAAAATCAATTAACTTTGGCGCATGCAAATACCATTTATCGTAGGAATCACGGGTGGCTCCGCTTCAGGGAAAACGTTATTTTTAGAGCGGCTGCTTAGTACTTTTGAAGCTGGCGAAGTTTGCTTAATCTCTCAGGATAACTACTATAAGCCCCGTGAACTTCAGCCCATAGATGCTCAGGGAGTACACAATTTTGACCGGCCGGAAAGCATAGACTTTGAAGGATACACTTCTGATATCAGAAAAATCAGAGCCGGCGAGACGGTGTATCGGGAAGAATATACGTTTAATAATGCGGCTAAAACGCCAAAAATGCTCACTTTTTCTTCAGCGCCCGTTGTGGTGGTAGAAGGTATTTTTGTGCTCTATTATCCAGAATTGGCTGACTTGCTTGATTTGAAGATTTTTATTGATGCCAAGGATCACATCAAGCTTAAAAGAAGAATAATCAGAGACAAAGTTGAGCGTGGCTATGATCTTGACGATGTACTTTACCGCTACGAGCAGCATGTGATGCCTACATATGAAAAATACATCAAACCATTTATGAATGATGCAGATCTGATTGTGCCCAACAATCACAGTTTTGATAAGGCCTTGGATGTAATCAGAACCTATTTAAGAGCAAGATCTAAACAATAGTTACCCTAGTTTTACCCTGCTTAAATTCGATTACTTATAGTAAAATGGATAAAATTTCCGCTGAAAAAGTGACGGTATTAATTAATCCATATATTTGCGGCGCATGAAGGCAACCAAATCAACAAGCATATTATTCCAGCAGCGCCTCGGGCTCCTGCTTGCTTTGCTATTTTGTTTGTTTGTAACGAGTGTTGAATACATTCCTCAGCAAGGGCATCCGGTTAAAACCGAAAAACACGATAAAACGGATTCCTCTGATCATAATCTAACTTTTTTAAATGTAGGGGTGAATGCTGTGGTGCCTTTTGTGGTGCAAGTTTCACATTCAGTTTTTTATCTCATGTATGAAATTTTTCACTTTGTAAGTGAGAAATTTATTTCAGAATCCACGATAAGCGTATTTCAAAATCAGCTTGTCCAAATACTTTTTGAGCGGATCATATCCACCAAGGGGCCTTAACGTCTCTATTTTCCAGGTTTTAATTCTGCTTTACTGATCTCAGTTAAGCTTCATTTCTGTATTTACAATCAATTATTTAATAGTTATTACTCATGCAAAACAAAGGTGTCATTGTGTTTTTGACAGTGATTATTACAGCACTCTGTCTGTATTATCTGTCATTCACATTTGTATCAAACAACATTCAGCATAAGGCTCAGGAATTTGCCACAGATGATGTAGGGAATGTTGATTTCTCCAAAAGACAAAGTTATTTGGACTCCGTATGGAGACAGCCAGTATACAATTTCTTAGGCGCAGATTACACCTACCAGGAAGTGAAAGAGACCGAGCTTGGACTTGGGCTTGATCTTCAAGGTGGTATGCACGTTACATTGGCAGTTTCTCCAGTAGAAATTGTCAAAGGTCTAGCTGGCAATCCAAAGGATCCAGCATTTAATAAGTCGGTTGACGATGCCAAAGAGGAAGCCAAAACTGCTTCAGGTAGATTTGTGGACATCTTTTACACCGCTTGGCAAAAGAATAATCCAGGCAAAAAGCTAAGTGGCATTTTTGCCACTGCTGCCAATAGAGGAAGGATATCATTAGATACTTCTGATGCTGATATCCTTGATATTGTCGACAATGAAATTGAAAATGCGATAGAGCGTTCATTTAATATTCTCCGAACACGTATTGATAGATTTGGTACTTCACAGCCAAACATTCAGAGAATTCAGGGATCTGGCAGAATTCAAATTGAGCTTCCCGGTGTGGATAATCAAGAAAGAGTAAGAAACTTACTTCAGGGCGTGGCCAAACTTCAATTTTGGGAAGTGGCAGAACCTAATGAAATCAACAGTTCACTTGAATCTATCAATGCGGCGTGGGTAGCTCAACAAAAAAACGCCGAGCCTGCTGCAGTGGATTCACTTGCTGAAGAAAATGTGTCTCAGGAAGATTCGTTGAAAAATGCATTGGAAAAGCAACTTGCAAAGGTAGATCCTACCAACCCTGATCAAAACATGTCTCCACTGTTTTCTTTGCTTAAGCCTAGCTACGGCTTAGCCTATGACATCGCCGATACAATGGCTATCAATAAGATTATAAAGAATTCTGATTTCAAGGTATTGCTTCCAAGAGAAATCAAATTGCTTTGGGGTGTTAAACCTACGAAAGCTGAGGATGGCACTGAAATCATGGAGCTCTATGCTATAAAGACTGAGCGAGGATCTGATGAGGCACCGTTGGAAGGTAATGTGGTGACTGATGCTCGTCAGGTATTGGATCAAACTTCAAGACCAGCTGTGTCGATGCAGATGAACGCAGACGGAGCTAGAAAATGGAGAAAAATGACGGCTGAAAATATGGGAAGAAGAATTGCTGTGGTCTTAGATGATTACGTGTATACTGCTCCTGTAGTAAACGGAGAGATCCCTAGTGGGCAATCCGAAATCTCTGGAAACTTCTCTCTTCTTGAAGCACAGGATTTAGCTAATATTCTTAAATCAGGATCACTTCCTGCACCTACTCAAATCGTAGAGGAAAGCATTATAGGTCCTACTTTAGGTCAGGAAGCCTTGAATCAAGGGTTGATTTCTATGATCGCAGGTTTGGCAATCGTGGTTCTATTCATGATTGCTTATTATGCTAAAGGTGGTCTGATTGCTATTTCAGCTTTGATTTTTAACATCTTTTTTATTCTCGGAATTTTGGCGCAATTGGGCACAGCCCTTACTCTTCCTGGGATCGCGGGTATTGTATTGACGATAGGAATGTCGATTGATGCGAACGTACTGATATTTGAACGTATCAAAGAAGAACTTAGAAATGGTGTGGGTTTGATCTCAGCTATTGACGCAGGATACAGCAAAGCATTCTCAGCCATTCTTGACTCCAACGTTACCACTTTCCTTACTGGTGCTATTCTGTTTGCACTGGGTCAGGGAGCTGTAAAAGGATTTGCAATCGTATTGATGATAGGTATTGCCTCTTCCTTCTTTTCAGCAGTATTTATTACTAGAGTTATCGTGTCTTGGATGAGCAAAAAAGGTGACCAAAGCTCCATAAGTTTCGCTACTCCTTTTGCCAAAAATGCACTTTCAGAATTGAATTTAGATTTCTTGGGAAAAAGGAAAGTTGCCTATTTAATTTCTTCTTCAATCATCGTGATCGGTTTGGGAATGGCGGCAGTGAATGGTTTAAAATTCGGAGTTGATTTTACCGGAGGTAGATCGTATATCGTAGAATTTGTAGAGCCAATTGCTGCTTCTGACTTGAAGACAGGATTGGATCGTGAGTTTGACGGATCTGTGGAAGTAAAAACCTATGGATCAAATAATGTACTTAAAGTGACCACTTCTTATTTGGTAAATGAAGATGACGCTGTTTCTAATAGAGAAGTAGAGGCCAAGGTAAAAGAAGGAATTAACACGGTGACTGGACTTACCTACTCGGATGATGCAAAATCGCTGTCTTCAGGACAGTTTGCTATCACAGGATCCTCTAAAGTGGGAGCTACCGTGGCAGATAGTATTAAAGCTTCATCAGCTGAAGCAATGATCGTGGCATTAATCGCCATCTTTTTATATATCCTTCTGAGATTCCGTAAGTGGCAATACTCTTTGGCGGCTATTATATCCTTGATTCACGATACGTTATTTGTGATTGCAGCTTTTGCTATCGCAAGTGCATTTGGTGCTACATTCGAGATTGATCAAGTGTTTATAGCTGCGATCTTGACGGTGATAGGATACTCTATCAATGATACGGTGATTGTATTTGACCGTATTCGTGAGAATATAGAGAATAGAGGTACAAATAGATTAGTGAAGCTATTCAACGATGCTATTAACCAGACTCTAGGGCGTACATTGATTACTTCATTTACTACCCTTATTGTAATTATAGTATTATTGGTATTTGGCGGCGAAGTATTGAGAGGGTTCTCTTTCGCTTTATTTATAGGTATTCTGGTAGGTACTTATTCTTCCATTTATATAGCAACCCCAATTGTTGTGGATTTGATGAAACGCGAAATTGAAAGTGATAAAATCAATGAAGAAAAGAAATTGGCTTAACTTCCTTTTCTTGAATAATTTGAGAAAGGAGTAGGCAATGGCTTACTCCTTTTTTTATGTGCTGTCTTCTGAATATTTCTTATCTTTTGAAAAATAATCCCCACAATTACCCCACTAATCTAAAATTTTTACAAAAACATTTTGCAATGAATATCAGTAAGGAAGACTTTGAAAGCATGAAAGCCAAGTATGATACGGAGGTTAAAAAAGGCAATCCGGGTAAGGGCACAAAAGATAAGGACAAAGACAACCAAACGAGCTGGATATTTTTTGATAGAGAAACTTTAGAAGGGCTTTTGAAAAAAGCGGATAAAGATCCAAAAGTGGGGGGAATACAGTTTTATTTCACGGAATACACAGCGGAAACTGCTGAGAAATTTTATCCTAAAGAAGCTGCTGGCTATACTGGTCAAATGACTTTGGTGATGCGAGCTGCAAATCTCAAAGACAACAATTTTGTCGAGATAGAATTTGGAGAAGGAAATTATGAATATCAAAATGGAGGTATTCAGTGTCCTTATCATTGTGAGCCAGAGCCTACTAAGCTATAAATGGGTAGTCGATTTATCCAGGCATTTGGAAACTGGTACCTAATATCCATTGATCTTATATTAGTTATAGGGATCGTTTATTTTCTCAAATTACCCAATGATAAAAGAGCCAACATTCATTATTGGCTTCCTTTTTTGATATTGATATTTCCTGTTTTTTATGAGAATTTGGGAGCATATACTAATTTCAATTTTGAGTTTAAAAAAAGTGTGAATGCACTATTGGGAAACACTGAACACCCGAGATATAATGTTTGGGTCTATAATATATTTAATCAGCAGATAGTTACCCTATTGATTTTATTTCTTGTAAAATCCTATCTGCCAATTCGTAGCAAGCGAATTGTCAGTTGGCTTATGTTTTTCTTTATAGTGATGAGTTTTTTCATTGTGGCATTTGAATTGGAGCCTATTTATGGTAGTCAGCCATTAATTTTTTCAATCGCTGCGGGAGCTATTCTGACTTCATGTGGATTGTATTTCATGAGCTTTATTACAGAAGATGGCTATCTGGAATCAAACCCACTTCGACTTGCTTCCTTTTGGCAAGTATCTTTTATTCTTTTTTATCACTCAGCAATCTTCCTTAAAACCATTTCGCAAAAATACCTTTGGGCGGAACTGTATGATTTCGGTAGATCCTTACAGTTTATCAACACCTCCCTGTGGATAGTATTGATGATTACAATGTTACTAACTCTAGCTGCGCCTAGTTTAAAGTTGAATTTTGAAAACGAGCCGAGTCATGTCTGAAGAAAGCAGTACCATTGTTACCATGATTATCGCTAGTTTTTTCCTAGCAGCCTTAATGTCCTTCTTTATCATAGCGATGGTCTTTATTCATAGACAGCGACAAGTACAAAACCGTCAAAAATTAGATCAGGTCAGAATTGAGCATGAAAAAACTTTGCTAAATATTGAAAATGAAATCCAGCAAGAGACACTTACACATATAGGCAGGGAACTGCACGATAACATCGGCCAGCTTCTATCTCTAGCCAAGCTTTACCTCGGTTCGATCAGACCACACAAACAGGAGGAAGGAATGGAGACTCTTAATATGGTGATCCAAGAAGTACGAGGATTATCCAAAGAGTTGAATCTGGATTGGGTTGAGGCTATTAGCATCAATGACTTTATTGTTAAACAGCTGGAGCGAATCAGCTCTACTGGGTTTTGTACTACAAACTTTACTGCTGAAGTCGAACTTACCGATCTGCCAAAAGATCAAAAGCTTGTTTTGATTAGGGGCATCCAAGAGTCCCTCAACAATGCTATAAAGCATGCATTCCCGGATAAGATAGAAATTGAGATTCGCCAAAGCAGCAATGGAAATCAGATTATAATCCAGGATAATGGAGAAGGCTTTGATTCACCTGTCAAATTTGAGGGTAGTGGAATGACTAATTTGAAAAAAAGAATGGACACTATTGGAGGCAATTTTTCTCTGTCATCTACTGTCGGTTTGGGAACACAAATAATTTTAACCTTGCCTAAGTAAATAATAGGTTTTAATTTGGTGATAAATTATGCCAATCCCTGTTAAAACTCTTACTCATGATTAGAATTGTCCTGGCTGATGACCATAATCTTTTTGCAAAAGGAATTCAAGGGATTCTGGAAGATGAAGAGGATTTTGACGTTGTGGGAGTGTTTCCCAATGGCAAGGATCTATGTGAATTTATTACTGAAAATAAGAGTGACGTTGTTTTAACCGATCTAAATATGCCGGTGATGGATGGATTTATGGTCTTGGAGCATTGCAAAAAAAGACATCCTGATTTAAAGGTCATCATACTTTCTATGTACGATGACGAAAAGATTTATAAGAAATGCCTGACCAAAAATGCAGATGCTTTTATCCTTAAAGATGCAGATCCTGACGAATTAATTTTCACCATTCATGAAGTATTTGAAGGAAGACATGTACTCAATTTTGACAGAGTAAAGAAACAAGCATCCTTAGGTTCATATTTTGATGCATTTAGACTCAAATACAAACTCTCACGTAGGGAAACCGAGATTATAAACTTGATAAAAGAGGGTGTTCAGAATCGTGAGATAGCAGATAAGCTCAACTTGAGTCAACAGACCATAGAAACCCACCGAAAGAATATTCACGCCAAACTCCAAGTTTCTTCCCGAATTGAGCTAGTTAATTTGGCACATGAAATGAACCTCTAAACCAATGAGAGAACCTATCAAAACAGCTATTGTGGGCTTTGGCTCCGTAGCTGAAAAAATGCACGCCCCATTGATTGATGTATGTCCTGATCTGGATCTCATCGCAGCTGTCGAGCGACATCATACTAAATGCGAATCTATCTATCCTGGCGTTACGACTTTCAGAAGTCTGGATGAACTACTCGAAGCAGATGTCGCTGATCTGATAGTCATCACTACTCCAAATGAGTTTCACTTTCCTATGGCAAAGAAATGTCTTGAGGCAGGGAAACATGTGGTGGTAGATAAGCCAGTGACGATTTTTTCTCACCAAGCAGAGGAGCTTAATTCACTCGCATTGGAGAAAAGGTTAATTTGCTCGGTATTTCATAACCGTCGCTATGATGGTGATTTTATGACATTGCAGAAATTGGTGCGACAGGGAGATCTAGGAGATCTTGTCTATTTAGAATCACATTTTGATCGCTTCCGTCCGGATGTTTCGGAGAATTGGAGAGAAAAGGAAGTTCCCGGGAATGGAATTACCTTTGATCTTGGTACACACTTGATAGACCAAGTTGTAGTACTCTTTGGCTTTCCAAATTGGATTCAGGCAGATATTCGAAAACAGCGAACTGGTGCTGTAGCCGATGATTACTTTGATATTATTTTAGACTATGGTTTGCTGAAAGTCAAAGTAACCGCTGGTACATTGGTGAATGTGCCTACGCCTAAATTTTTGCTTTTGGGGAAAAATGGGACCTACCAGAAGTTTGGTTTGGATGTGCAGGAAGCAGCATTTAAAGCTGGAGAGAAACCGCAAGGAGCTTTTTGGGGTGTAGAACCCGAGCAAAAATGGGGCAGACTTTATATCGATGAGGAAATAAAGGGGTATGAAGCTATCCCTGGTAATTATAGAATTCTATATCAAAACGTCGCTGACGCTATTTTAAGCGGGAAAGAGCTTGATATCACCATTCCTCAGACCATCAGCGTTTTGAAGATTATTGAAGCTTCTTTCAAGAGTGCTGATGTAGGAAAAAGGATTTCCAAGGAAGAAGGAGGTTGGTAAGACAGGACTTTTTTGGCTGAGGATCTAAATAAATCAGTTCAGATTAAAACTGTAGTACGCAATAGCTTACTTCTATCCGTCATAATCCAAAAAGGTCAACTCAGCGACTGAGTTGACCTTTTTGGGTTTTTAGGAAATGCTTATTTATTGTTTAGAAAAAAAGACAAGCCGAGGTTAATTGCAGCTGTATTGAAACCTAAACCTAAATCGAAAGAGTTTGAGCTTTGATTGAAATTATCATTGTCGCGGTCTTGATCAGAGTTGGTGAAGCTCAGGAGATTTGTTGAAAGTTCTATTGCCATCCAATTTTTAGGGAAATAGGTAAGACCTGCCGATAGCCTAGTTTGATACGAAGTATACTTTGACTCATTCTCAAATGTGCTAGAAGAAGTTAGATAGGTAGAAGTTGAATTATACCATAGAGCTCCAGTGCTTACTTCTGCAAATACTGAGAACTTATTTCCAAACGGCAAATATTTCTTAGCAAAAAGCGCAGCTCCAAATGTATTCGCTTTAGTAGTGCGAGTTCCAGAATTATTGTTTGTCGAAGTTACCGTTTCATCATCTATAATCGTCTTGCTAGGTCTGATTGTCAAGATCGAGCCTATTACCCAGTTGTTTCCTAGAGTAAATCCGATTTGTGGATCGAATGAGAATACATTCGACATCTTACTTTGAGAAGTGCCTTGTGTAACTTGGTCCGAGTTGTCGTTGGTATAATTGAATTTTTCCCCCACTATAATACTTCCTTTTTGAACCTGTGCATTGGGGCAAAACTGAAGAGTTGGAATATGAGTAATCCGGGTAAGACTTTTTTCATTACTAAAAAGTTTAGTTTAAGTTTTCAAGTTTATACGATTCCGTTAACACCAGTTAGTTGCAGGATATTCCCCTCAAACTTGAAGACTTTCATTTTTCTACGGGGATTCATTCATTTTCCTTAATTTTGCCCCTATGGCAAAAACAGAAACTCCTGCGGAAAACACGCAATTGAAAGATATTATTTCCCATGCCAAAGAGTATGGATTTGTTTACCCTAGTTCTGAGATCTACGACGGCTTGCAGGCTGTGTATGATTATGGTGCATATGGGGTAGAGTTGAAAAATAACCTGAAGCGTTTGTGGTGGGAGACCATGACTCGGGTAGAAGACAATATTGTGGGCATCGACGCTTCGATTTTTATGCATCCTACCACTTGGAAAGCTTCGGGTCACATTGACAGCTTCAACGATCCTATGATCGATAATAAGGACTCAAAAAAGCGCTATCGAGCAGACGTGTTGGTAGAAGAGCATGCAGCGGTCTTTGAAAGAGCCGGTGACATAGAAAAAGCAAATGCATTGACAGGAGCTTTGGCAAGAATGCTGGAAGCGGAAGATTTGGATGGCGTGAGAGATCTAATCACCAACGAAGGCATCAAATGCCCGATCAGCGGCACTTCCAACTGGACAGATGTCCGCCAGTTCAACTTGATGTTCTCGACCCAAGTGGGTTCCGTGGCAGAAGATTCTTCCACAATCTACCTCAGACCAGAGACCGCTCAGGGTATTTTTGTGAATTTCCTGAATGTGCAGAAAACCGCTAGAATGAAGGTTCCTTTTGGTATTGCACAGATCGGTAAAGCTTTCAGAAATGAAATCGTAGCCCGTCAGTTTATCTTCCGTATGCGTGAGTTTGAGCAGATGGAGATGCAATTCTTTGTACGTCCTGGCACTGAACTGGAATGGTACCAGAAATGGGCGGAGACAAGGATGAGATGGCATTTGGCTTTGGGTATTCCTCAGGAAAAACTCAGAAAGCATGATCATGAGAAGCTGGCTCATTATGCCAACGCTGCCATGGATATCGAGTATGATTTCCCATTTGGCTTCAAAGAAGTGGAGGGAATTCACTCTAGAACTGATTTTGATCTTAAGTCACATCAGGAATTCTCTAGAAAGAAGCAGCAGTATTTCGATCCAGAAGTGAATCAAAACTATATTCCTTTTGTGGTGGAAACTTCAATTGGAGCTGATCGTCTGTTCTTGTTGACACTTTGCAACGCATATACCGAAGAGAAAACCGAGGAGAAAAGTAGAACATACCTGAAACTTCATCCGGCCATAGCTCCTGTGAAAGCAGCGATTCTTCCGATTACAAAGAAAGACGGTTTGCCAGAAAAAGGTAAAGAGATTGTTGAATTGCTGAAATACGACTTTAATATCATCTATGAAGATGCTTCTTCTATCGGCAAGCGATATGCACGTCAGGATTTGATTGGAACGCCATTTTGTATCTCAGTAGATCACCAGACGTTGGAAGACAACACAGTTACCATCCGCCATCGTGACACCACTGAGCAGGAGCGAGTGCCGATCTCTGGGCTTCATGGCAGAATCTCTGAAGCGACTAGCTTTAGAAGAATTTTCGAAAAGCTGTAGAAATCATCAATCGAAAAAAAGATCCCCAAAAGTTATTTTGGGATCTTTTTTATCAAATTTTAACCAATGGATTTAGAGTTTTCGCGGAGTTAAGTATTTTCATCTGGTTGCATACACAGCAGAACTGTCCCACCGAGACATCTGGTTGGTAGTTTAATAGGACCTTTGATATTTTTCTCGTTCCGAAGAACCGTCTGGTAAATGTTTTATCATCATACGTTCCCAAGGAACGAAAAGACACAACCACCTGCTCATGCTATCAACCACTCGTTGCTACGCAACGGGTTAATGTGAACATTGAATTTTGAAAGAGAATAGATAAGGAAGTTTTACCAAGTAACCTTCTGTATGCTGTGCAAAGTAGAAGCCTTACTTTAGTAAAGATCTCTTATCTCCACAGGTGAAACACTAATTTGGCAGCAAGTTTATTAGTTAGTATTAATTCGCCTAATCCATAATCCACCATCTCGTTCATTCTTAAGCGTAGAATTATCTACCCAATAAAAAACAAACTGGTCAATTATATCATCGGCTTTAGCGACGATGATTTTCCGTCCTCGGATTTTGAAAGTCGTCCTATAGATAATATCTCCACTCGGTAGGATGTCTGCTATTCCATCTGCAGAAAGCGTAAGTGAACTAGCGCAGCCGAATTCGGGATTATCACCTGGAATGCATCCTTCGGGAACGTGGCTATATGTCCCCAATACCTCTGGTTCATCTATCTTGTCACAAGACATGAAAATAAGGGAAAATAATGCAATGAATAATAAGTACTTCATAAGAAAAAAGATAGATGTATTGTCCAGACGTAGAATATCCTAAGCTTGCTACCAAAGATCTAACAATTTTTAAAAATGTTAGTTTTGAGATTCAATAGAATTACATGGTAAACAAAGTAATCATCATAGGCTCAGGCATAGCAGGAATAGCTTCTTCTATACGCCTTGCAGTGAAAGGATTTGAAGTAAAAGTATTTGAAACTAATTCATATCCTGGCGGAAAACTCAGTGAAATCACGCTGGGTGAATATCGGTTTGATGCAGGGCCTTCTCTTTTTACGCTTCCGGAGCAAGTGGATGAGCTTTTTCAACTGGCGGAAAAAGATCCAAAAGATTATTTTGAGTATGAGAAGTTGGCCGTAAACTGTAATTATTTCTGGGATGACGGGACCAAAATTAAAGCCTATTCAGACTTGGATAAATTTGCAGAGGAAGTACAAATGAAATTGGGTGAACCTTCTGTAAATATCCAGAAGTCGCTTAGGCAATCTGCATTCATTTACGATAGGCTTGCTCCACTTTTTATGAATCGCTCCCTGCACAAGCTCAATACCTGGACAAGTGCGCCAGCAATGCGGTCTTATTTGAAACTGGGAAAACTGGGAATTTTCTCTACTATGAACGAAGCCAACGAAGAGCTGTTTGAAAACCCAAAATTGGTACAGTTATTCAATCGATATGCTACTTATAATGGATCCAATCCCTATCAAACTCCTGCCACACTCAATATCATTCCTCATCTGGAATTTAATATTGGAGCCTATTTTCCCAAAAAGGGCATGCATGATATTACGTTGAGCCTATTCAAACTTTCTCAAGATCTCGGAGTTAACTATCACTTTAATCAGAAGGTGAAAAAAATTCTAGTAAATAAAAGTAAAGCTATTGGAGTGCAAATTGGAGGCGAAACTCATTATGCTGATTTGGTGATTAACAATATGGACATGGTCAATGCGTATAAAACCATCCTCAAAGATCAAAAGCAACCCACACTATTGTTGAATCAGCCTAAGTCTAGTTCCGCATTGATTTTCTATTGGGGAATCAAGCATAATTTTCCTGAATTGGATCTTCATAACATCTTTTTTTCAAGTAATTATAAACAAGAGTTTGACCATATTTTTCAGAAAGGAACAATCCATCAGGACCCAACAGTGTATATCAATATTACGTCCACATATAAGCAGGATGATGCACCTAAAGGAGCTATGAATTGGTTTACGATGATCAACGTTCCAAACAATCAAGGACAGGATTGGGATAAATTGATAGCCGAGGCTAGGAAAAACATTATCCACAAGCTGAATAGAATCCTCCAAACTGATGTAGAATCTTTGATTGAGGTGGAAGAAATTCTCGATCCAAGAACCATTGAATCCAAAACGTCAAGTGCACAAGGGGCTTTGTATGGCAATAGTTCCAATAATAAGTTTGCAGCTTTTCTAAGGCATTCAAATTATTCTTCATCAATAAAAAACCTATACTTCTGTGGAGGCTCTGTTCATCCTGGTGGAGGGATCCCGCTGTGTTTGCTTTCTGCAAAGATTACAAGTGAGATGATTGAAGGATAATTGGTCAATATTCAGTCGTGTGGTATTCAGTCGAAGTCCCAGCCTTCAGTAACAGCCCCGGATTTATAATGCTTACTGAAAGCTGATCACTGCGACTGATCACTTTCCAAACATTCAATAGCTTCTCTCACCAGATCTATTTCAAAACCTCGTGTCATCAGGTATTGGGTGACTTTATATTTTTTCTTAAACGAATCTGACTCATGGGTACTTGCCCACTTTTTCTCAGTTTGAGTTAAAAGTGTATCGTAATACTCTTCAGGATCTATTTCAGAAAGTCCTTTCCGAATCAACTCTTCCGGGATTTCCTTCATTTTCAACTCCAGACGAATGCGGCTTTTACCCCAGTGCTTTAATCTAAATTTCCCTCGTGCAAAGGACCTGGCAAATCTCTCCTCATTCACATATTCCTCGGCAACCAATTCATCAATCAACTTGTCGGCTTGCTCATCTTTAATGCCTTTTTCGTAAAGTTTTCGCCTCACCTCCCAAGGGCAGCGATCCTGGTAGGCACAGTAAGTGGTCAACTTCTCAAACGCTTCTTCAGCTGACCAAGTCTTTTTTGCAGACTCATTTCCTTTATATTTTCCCCAACTGGACATTTTCTGTAATTTTAGATCAAATTACTATAAATCGTTTTTTTTTACACCCCTTAAACTATCGAATCTCATCATGCGTAAGAATATTGTAGCCGGCAACTGGAAAATGAATTTGACCTTGGAGGAAGGACAAACTCTTACTTCTGAAATCCTGAATATGTACAAGGACGAGAATGTAAGTAATGCAATTGCTATTTTGAACCCTCCTTACCCTCATCTTTTTCCTGTAAAAAAAATGGTTGGAGATGCAGCTGGCATCTTTATCGGTGCACAAAACTGTTCTGATAAAGAATCTGGAGCATTTACCGGAGAAGTGTCAGCCAAGATTTTGGCATCTTTTGGGGTGCAGTATGTCATCATTGGGCATAGTGAGCGACGTGAATATTTCAAAGAAAGCAATGAAATGCTTGGAATAAAAGTTAAGCAGGCATTAGCTAACGGCCTTTTACCTATCTTTTGTTGCGGCGAATCTCTAAAAATCAGAACTGCCGGAACTCATGAGGCAAATGTGAAATTCCAATTGACGGAAAGTTTATTTGACTTGAGCCCCGAAGATTTTTCTAAAATTGTCATTGCTTATGAGCCTATATGGGCTATTGGCACAGGAAAAACTGCTACTTCTGAGCAGGCTCAAGAAATGCATTTGGCATTGAGAAAACATAGTGCGTCTAAATATGGAAAGGATATCGCAAACGAAACTTCCATTCTTTATGGTGGAAGCTGCAATCCGAAAAATGCAGTGGAGTTATTTTCTAAACCAGATGTTGATGGTGGTCTGATAGGTGGAGCTTCGCTCAAATCCCGTGACTTTATCGACATCCTCAAATCATTTTAATAATCAATGGAATACCTGGAATTTAAGCTAAAATGTATCGATGAATTTCGGGAAATCCTGATCGCTGAATTGTCAGCCATAGGCTTTGATTCCTTCCTGGAGACTGAGGGGGGAATCGATGCTTGTGCTGAATCAGAGGAATTTGATAGAGATGCCTTCGAGGCAGTCATCAGCCAATACCAAAAGGTAGCTCAGATTACTGTGGAAGAGGCAAATTTACCCAAGATCAACTGGAATGAGGAGTGGGAAAAAAATTATGATCCCATCGAAGTGGATGATCTCGTGTATGTGAGAGCCTCTTTCCACCCTCCCCGAGTTGATTTTAAGCATGAAATAGTGATTAATCCAAAGATGTCCTTTGGCACAGGACATCACGCCACTACCTTTCAGATGCTTTGTCATCAGGGGAAGTTGGATCATCAGGATAAGCGAGTGCTGGACGTCGGTTCAGGAACGGGTATTTTGGCAATTATGGCCCAACTGCTTGGAGCGAATGATGTAGAGGCGTTTGATATCGATGATTGGTGTGTAGAGAATGGAAATGAAAACTTTGATCTCAATCATCTTAAAACGCGAATGCAATTAGGGACGATTCGGGAGGTAAATCCTCAAGGCGTCTTTGACATAGTTTTGGCAAATATCAATAAAAACGTGCTGTTGGATGAGATGAACATATATTCCGAATTGCTCATAGCTGAAGGATATTTGTTGCTGAGTGGATTCTATACCGAGGATGTGGAGGATCTTATGAAAATAGCAACTCCTCTGGGTATGACATTGATTTCGCATCAAGCAAAAGACAATTGGGCGGCTCTGATCCTCCAAAAGGCTTAACCTTAAATTTTGCCAGACTGATTTAGGCATTTTTGTTTTCAACGAACCCAAAGCAATGACTGAGCTCATTATTTACGCCGTTATTTTTGTAATACTGATCGCACACTGTGTGATGGCTGGCAAAATGTATGGGGAGGTCCACGCGGATACCAGCTTGACGATTCAGCAGAGAAATGACTGGAAACTTAAAGCTTTAATTTTACCTGCGTATTTCTATGGAAAATATAAAGCTGTCAAAAATTAGTATTCTATGTCTGCGAGACGTTTTTCCTTTTATTGGGGACGCTGTTTTGCTTAGAATTTTTTATTTATCAACATCTTAAGAAACTTAGTTTACTAAACTACCTGCATGGAGTACGTCTGGAAAGAAAAACCTAAAAGCTCACAATCCAACATCGAACAACTTGGGAAGGATATTAATGTCAACCCAATCTTGTCCAATATGCTGATCAATCGGGGAGTTGATAGTTTTGAGGCTGCCAAAAATTACTTTCGACCTACTCTGAGTCATCTTCACGATCCATATCTGATGAAAGACATGGAAGAAGCTGTAAACCGAATCGAGGCTGCTATTGCCAATGAAGAAAATATTATGGTGTATGGAGACTACGACGTGGACGGGACAACCTCTGTGGCGTTGATGTACGGATTTCTAAAAACCCTTTACCCCAACATCACTTTTTACATTCCAGATCGCTACAAAGAAGGCTATGGTATCTCAGAGCGTGGGGTGAGATTGGCCGCAGACAATAATATCAAGTTAATTGTGGCGTTGGACTGTGGTATAAAAGCCATAGAGAAAGTCAAATTGGCGACCGAACTTGGAGTAGACTTTATAATATGTGATCATCATACTCCGGGAGAAGAACTGCCTGCAGCAATAGCAGTGCTGGACTCCAAGCGCAGCGATTGCAACTATCCTTACAAAGAGCTAAGTGGGTGTGGCGTGGGCTTCAAACTGATTCAGGCGATAGCGATTCGCAGGAAAATTGATTTATCTGTTTTAGATCAGTATTTGGATTTGGTGGTAGTCAGTATAGCGGCAGATATTGTTCCGATCACTGGCGAAAATAGAATTTTGGCCTACTATGGTCTTGATCGAATTAACAATCTTCCCCGACCTGGGTTGAAGGCGTTGATGATTGGAAGCAATCTGGAAAAAAACATCGGTATCTCAGAGATAGTATTCAAAATAGGTCCCCGAATCAACGCTTCAGGGAGATTGGAGCATGCAAAAGCGTCAGTTGAATTGTTGATATCTCAAGATCTTGAATCTGCTCTGGAGCGTGCAAAAATCGTGGATGAGGTAAATACCACCCGGAGAAACTTTGATGAAAACATCACCAAAGAGGCTTTTGAGATGCTTGCGGGGAGAGAGGAACAAGCGCAGTGGAATTCGACCGTTTTATTTAAAGAAGATTGGCATAAAGGGGTGATCGGGATTGTGGCAAGTAGATGTATAGAGAAATATTATAGGCCCACCATCATTCTTACCGAGTCTAATGGAAAAGCTACCGGAAGCGCCAGGTCGGTGGTAGATTTCAATATCTATGAAGCCATTCAAGAATGTGCAGATTTATTAGATCAATTTGGCGGACACATGTATGCTGCCGGTTTGACTTTGCCGGTAGAGAATGTTCCTGCATTTCAAGAGAAATTTGAATTGGTCGTCAAAAGCCGTATTAAAGAAGTTCACCTCAAACCTGTGATAGAGGTAGATGATGAATTGCTTCTGGATCAGATTAATTATAAATTCCATAATATATTAAAGCAGATGGCACCTTTTGGGCCTGGAAATGCTGAGCCGGTTTTTAGAATTTCAAATGTATATGCTGAGGATGTAGCGGTGTTGAAAGACAAGCACCTTCGATTTAAAATTGTGCAGGATGGTCAGGTGACCCGACCAGTTTGCTTAGGTTTTGGAATGGCTGATAGAGCCAAAGATGCAGATTTGACCACGGTCAATATGCTACAGGGGAAAATGAGATTTGATATAGTTGCAGAGATGCGTGAAAATGTATTTAGAGATAAAAGCAGTCTGCAACTCTATGTGAAAGACATAAAATTTGATTGAGTATGCTGCTTCGTGCCGAACATTTAGTGAAAACATACAAAGGCCGCCGGGTGGTGGATGATATCTCCGTGGAGGTAAATCAGGGAGAAATCGTAGGTCTTTTGGGACCAAATGGAGCTGGCAAAACGACTTCATTTTATATGATTGTGGGATTGATCCAGCCCAATGAAGGAAAGATTTTTTTGGAAAAAGAAGACATCACCAGCCTTCCGATGTATCGAAGGGCTAAACTGGGAATTGGGTACTTGGCTCAGGAAGCTTCTGTTTTTAGAAAACTTTCGGTCGAGGAAAATATCATGGCAGTATTGGAGATGACCAAGATGCCTAAGCAAGAGCGCAAGGAAAAAGTGGATAGTCTATTGGAAGAATTTAGCTTAACCCATGTGCGAAAAAATCTGGGAATAGTGCTTTCTGGAGGCGAACGCAGAAGAACTGAGATAGCGAGAGCTTTGGCTGTAGATCCTAAATTCGTGTTGCTGGATGAGCCTTTTGCAGGTGTAGATCCAATAGCGGTGGAAGAAATCCAAACTATAGTAGCGAAGTTAAAGACCAAAAATATAGGTATTTTGATTACCGATCACAATGTAAACGAAACACTTTCTATTACTGACAGAGCTTATCTGATGTTTGAGGGAAGACTACTAAAAGCAGGAACCGCTGAAGAATTGGCTGCTGATGAGCAGGTAAGGAAAGTTTACCTCGGAAGCAATTTTGAGTTAAAACGTAAAGTTTTTAAATAATGGCTGTATTCAATACGTTCATGTCATGGGTTTTTAAACAAAGATTAGATCAAATTGAATTTTTCAAAAATAATCCTTTTGCAGCTCAAGCGGCTATTTTTGAGCAACTCATTGAAGCGGGGAGCAATACAGAATTTGGTAAAAAATATAACTTCAGCGCAATAAAGGGCTATTCTGACTTTGCCAGGATAGTTCCCATAAATGACTATGAGAGTACCAAACCATACATAGACAAAGCGATGTCGGGGGAACATAATGTCCTATGGGATACCGAGGTGGAATGGTTTGCCAAGTCCTCTGGCACCACCGCTAGCCGCAGTAAGTACATACCGGTGACAGAAGAAAGCCTTGAAGAGTGTCATTATAAGGGTGGAAAAGACATGGTTTCTTTGTACATCGCCAACTATCCTGATTCCAGACTTTTTGCAGGAAAAACCCTTACTATCGGAGGTGCTTTGGATCGTAATCCACTCAACCCGCAAGGAACGGCTAGGACAGGAGATATCTCTGCGGTGATTATGGAAAACCTGCCTTTTTGGGCCTATTTCGTTAGAACACCTTCCAAAGAAACAGCCCTTATGGGAGAATGGGAAGCTAAGATTGACAAAATGGCGCGAGAGACGATGGACGAAGATGTAACCTGTATGGCTGGAGTGCCAACCTGGACCATCGTGCTATTGCAAAAAATATTGGAAATAAAGAAGGCGAAGAACATCTTGGAAGTATGGCCGAATTTGGAGATATTTTTTCATGGTGCAGTGGCTTTTGGTCCTTATCGAAGTGTTTTTAAAGAACTAATTCCTTCTGTAAAAATGAGATATATGGAGACATATAATGCCTCAGAAGGTTTTTTTGGGATTCAGGATCAGCCAGACTCGGATGAACTTTTGCTTTTATTGGATTATGGAATATTCTATGAATTTATCTCTATGGAAGAGTGGGATGATGAGAACCCACACGTGGTGCCTCTATCCGAAGTAGTGATTAATAAGAATTATGCGCTAGTGATTAGCACCAATGGCGGACTGTGGAGATATAAAATTGGTGATACGGTCAAATTTACGTGTACTTCCCCGTATCGTTTTAGAATATCGGGTCGTACTAAGCATTTCATTAATGCATTTGGAGAAGAGGTCATTGTAGAAAATGCCGAAAAAGCCATTCAATTTGCTGCCGAACATACTAATGCGACCATTATTAATTTCACTGCTGCTCCAGTCTATTTTGAGGGATCTGGATCAAAAGGAGCTCATGAATGGATAATAGAATTTGACAAACGACCTTCTTGTCCCGAGGAGTTTAATCTGCTTTTAGATCAACATCTAAGGGAGATTAATTCTGATTATGATGCCAAACGTTACAAAGATTTAGCTTTAGTAAAGCCTATTATTCACCATGTACGCTCAGGAGTATTCGAAAATTGGATGAGAAAGAGAGGCAAATTAGGTGGTCAGCACAAAGTGCCAAGATTATCAAATAACAGGGAATATTTGGAGGATATATTGGGAATGATGGACACTACTAGTTTTTAATGAGATTCTCCTCTCTAAGAGGTTATTGGAATCAGAAAAGCCCGGTCAATCGGGCTTTTCTGATTCTTATGAATGTTTTTTTAGCGGATTGAATAGTATAATATAATCACCATTCTATTCTAGCCCCTTGAATTTAAACTTCCATTCCTTTATCTCTGAATTTTTTGAATTCATCAAATCTCCTGAATATCGCCAGATTGAATCCAATCAACATAATGATCGTACCGATCCAAAGTATGTTAATATAAGGCTTTACAATAGCCTTCATCACCACATAATCTTTTTGATATTGATTGACCTTAAAGACAAACTTATTTTGATCAGGCAGAATATTTTCCAAGCTAATCTTAATGCCTAATTCCTCATCCACGATCGGGAGTTTGCCGATTTGATTGTTACGGATAATGAAGGTTGGCTGAAGTATTTTTTCCACATCGTAATCCAAAATTCTGAGATTTGCCCGCACTGCCACATCACCTTCTTGAAGTGTATAGCCATCCAATTCCTCGAGTACATCTGCTCCGTCAAAGTAAGTGACATAGTCTGCCACATGGAACTGATCTCCAGGTGCGGCTTCATAGGTTTCATCATCCTTCCACTCTGGATCTTCAGGATCATTCATCGCTGCTACATAAGTATATAGATCTTTGTCGATGAATATTTTAGAGTCGGGCGAAGATATTAATCCTCCCATTCCTGGGTTAAACTGGGACATCGGGCTCAAAGAGAACTTCTTCACATCATCCTGATAATACTCAATCTGGAAATAGTCATTTTCTTCCAAAACGATATCTACTAAATCTCCTTTTTTGAAATAATCTTTATAATCTGCTAGAGCTAGTGCCTCATTGACGTTGCCCGTAGGTTCGAGAATTTTTGAAGGGACCAACTCCGAGATGCCTTTTACTTTTTTCTGCCGTCCACGATATACCACCGTATAGTCTTTCATCTGAGTGGGCTTGTTGATCCAGAGTAGTACATGTTCTTTGTTCAGTTCATCTTCCCAGCTATTGCTGTAGGTTAGGCCTGACATGTTGATGGAAATCACATCAGAATAACCAGAACTAAACATAATACCGATCAGTATCATACCTAAACCAATGTGAGCCAAAGATCCTCCAGCCAATTTGAAGGAAGATTTTTTTACAATCTTAAGCAAAATTACAGTGTTGGCCGTAATGGTAAACGTGCCAGCTAAGATGACGATGATATATTTCCAGTCATATACTTTAGCTAGAACTATGATTGCTGCAGAAAGCAAAACGGAAATTATATATGGGGTCAAAAGTGCGTCTTTCAATGCTTTTTTGTCCATCTTTTGCCACCAGAAGAATTGACCTACTGCGGTGAGTAGTGCCAAGGCTACAGCAAACCAAAGCTGGAACTTGGTGTAGAATTCAATCTGGTCAGCAGGTGGAGCCATATTAGAAATGCCTCCGAAAATCTCCACTATTGAGTTCCAAACCGGAATAGATGTGGGTAGGATCACTTGGAATGCCATCAATGATAAAGTAGTGGCTCCGATAAAAACCCAAAATTCTCGTGAGTAAACTTCTGCCTCTTTCTTGGAAGTAGGGATATGCTTCCATGCTCTTGCGCATAGAACAACAGATACAATCAAGAAGAACATCATGTAAATCAACAACTGTCCGGATAAGCCCAAATCAGTAAATGAATGCACAGATGAATCACCCAAGACCCCAGACCTTACCAAAAATGTTGCATAAAGCACCAGTATAAAAGTAGAGATCACCAAAACCATAGAGGTTTTTAATGCGGTTGCACTTTTTTTATAGGTTATCATGGTATGTATTGCAGCTATCAAGATTAGCCAAGGAACATACACGGCATTTTCTACAGGATCCCAGTTCCAATATCCTCCAAAGTTAAGTGTCACATAGGCCCAGTAAGCCCCCATTATAATTCCCATGCCCAGAATCATCGCTGAAAATATTGCCCAAGGCAAAGCTGGACGTACCCATTCTGTATATCTCTTTGTAACCAGACCTGCTAGTAAGAAAGCAAAAGGAACCACCGTAGAAGCGTAGCCTAAAAAGAGCGTAGGGGGGTGGATCACCATCCAGATATTTTGTAACAGCGGGTTAAGTCCTGTTCCATCTTCAGGAACGAAATCGGGATTCATTTGGAATATGGGAGCGTTGGTAGCATCCCGAAGTAAGATAAATGGGGAACTTCCTATTTTTAAATCACCAATCACCACACCCAAAATCATCGATACCAAAAACGCCTGTACCAGCGCCATTACGACCATAACCGGTGCTTCCCAGTATTTATTGCTGTTAATCAGCATGGCGCCTAATATTACATTCCAAAAGGTCCAAAGAATAAAAGAACCTTCTTGACCTTCCCAAAAACTGGAAATCATATAATGGATAGGCAATGCTTTGCTACTGTGTGAATAGGCGTAAAAGTATTCAAAACGATGATTGTAGATGATTTCAAAAAGTGAGACAGCGATCATCAAAGTGGAAATGAAGTGTATGCTAAAGCTAATTCTACTAAATCTCTTCCAGCTAGCTTTTTCTAATTCATTAGCTCGAAAGTACTCAAAATAAGCATATGCGGTAACCAGTGCACTCACAAAGGCCACCGTGGTCATCAAATGACCAAGGTTGCCAATAAAGATATTAATCATGTTTTTTTTGTCTAGCTGCTCGTAATCACATTTCTGCGGTTACTTCTGTTTCCTGATATTTTGAAGGACATTTCATCAGGATTTTATCTGCAATAAAGATTTCGTCGTTTTTATATGCTCCGATTACTACCACTGATTCGGATCGGGTAAAATCTGCCGGAACTGGCTCATTGTAAAATACTTCCTGCGCTGTTCCTTCATTATCCACTAGCAGAAAGGTAAAGGATACCTTATCCTCTCTCACATTTAACCCTTCCACTTCTCCTGAAGTATTTTTCTTCAGTTGTCCCACTACGTGAATAGGCTTATCATTTCCATCATGCTTCATTTCTTTAGCCGTGGAAAAATTCTCGTAACTACTGGCATCACCAATAGAGGTCATGATGATTACAATAGCGATGGCAATAATGCCTAATCCGATTATATGTCCTTTTTTCATTTGTACTGAAGGTTAGGAGTGAATATTTTTTTCTATTCTGGTGATCTTACGATCGGTACTTATAAGGTAAACTGTGATTCCGGCGAAAATGATTCCGATAATTCCTACTAACACATATATTTTCCCATTTGAGCGCATGATGTCGGCCATTTCAACGGAACTGTTTGAATAATCGGATTCTTTTACTGGCATTTTATCCTGAGCCATGGCAGTCATCTGAAGACATAAAACCAAAGTGAGGATGGTAAACATTTTTTTCATAATCAAGAATTTAGCATTCGGTCTTCAAGTGTTCTTTCCACTCTACGTAGTCTTACCCGAACGGTTGCGATCCAAGTCCCCAAGAGCGTCCAGCCTATGATCGCTGGATAGAATATCATTCTTAGTTTGGAGTCTAGGTCGTAAGCATTGAAACCTGGGTTTCCGCCATTTCCTGGATGGAGACTATCAGTCAATCTAGGCAAAACGAATATTAAAGGGATAAAAGCAGCAAAGGCAAAGATGTTATATATCGCGCCTATTCTGGCTCTCTGTTGAGAATCTGGAAGGGCATTTCTGAGAATCAAATAAGCGAAATACATCAATAACCCGATGGCAGCTGCATTTTGCTTGGGATCCCCACTCCAATAATCTCCCCAAGTAAACTTCGCCCAGAGCATACCAGTCACGATTCCCAAAACGCCAAACAAAATTGCCGCATTGGTAAACTCTACCGCAAGGTCATCATTTTTGAGATCGTTAGTTTTGAGGTATCTAATGCTATAAAACACTGCGGCAATTAACATCAAAATCATTCCAAACCACATCGTCACATGAAAGTGAAGTGCACGGATGGTTTCATTCAGGATCGGGAGACGAGGGACGTCCATCAGCAAGCCTGCTATTACTGTGTACAGCAGAAGGGCAATTGCCAATATTTTCCACCAGGATTGGCGCATAGCTTTCGTTGGCTTTTTCAACCGCAAAAGTACGGTATAAAGTCTTGATTTCGCTGCTTTTTCTAAAGTCTTTTAACCGCTAAGTCCGCAAATAGATTAGCGGCGAGAACGTGGGGATTGAAATCAATTTTCCAATCCACTACTTCTTACTTTCTTTTTCAATTCTTAGACTACGCTCAGAGTGACATCTTAGGGGTGTTTTAATTTTCCAATCCTCTAACTCAAAACCTATGAGCGCCACAAATAAGGAAACAAAATATATCCTGTCACGCCTACAATCGCATTGATGGCCAATAAAGTCAATAGCTTATCGGTGCTCACGCTCCAGTCCAATCCATCCATTGCATTTTTTGAGATTCGGATGGCCATCAGTAAAATTGGGATTATTACCGGGAAACTAAGAATTGCCATCAAGGTGGCATTATTTCCAGCTTTGGAAGCTATGCCGCTGACCATAGTCAGACTAGCTGAGAATCCCATGGCTCCTAAGATTAAGTTGAGTAGAAAAAGACCTTGATCTTGGATAGGATTGCCGAGGATGACGCTAAATACTCCATAGCCTAAAAGTGCCAGAATCAAGGTTAGCCCAGTATTGTAAATTATTTTCGAGAGAATAATAGCTTCGGGCGAAGCAATCATATAATAATAAAGTTGCCGGCCTTGATGCTCTTGGACAAAACTTTTTGCTACTGCATTTACTGCGGAGAAAAGTATAATAATCCAATATAGCGCATTCCAGGAATTGATAGAAAGATTGCCCGACTTTGCACCCACACTCAGATAAGTAATAAACACCGCAGAAACGACGTAAAGTAAAATACCATTTAGCGCATATTTCTGACGCCATTCCAGTTTGGCTTCTTTACTGATCAGAACTGAAATTTCTTTCCACATGCCCAAAGGTAACAGGATTGTAAAATTTCAAGATTGTAAAATTGAAAGATTTTATGATGTCACCCTGAGCAGCCTGTGTACCGAAGGCATGAGTGTCGAAGGGTTGGAAAGTGGGAATGTTGTAGAGTGTGGTCAATCCAGATCTTTGTACAATATAGTACATGGCTAATTGAGTAGAAAATCTGACATCGTATATTCCAAATTTCGAACTCCAACTCTCTTACTTCAACTCTACTCTGCCAAATTGACATCCAAACGCTTTTGGAACACCCCTTGCAATCCCCCAGCTTGAAAAAATAGTACTAAACTAAAACCATTTATAGCCATGCAGGAAAAAGGCACGATCTCGATTCATACCGAGAACATTTTCCCGATTATTAAGAAGTTTCTCTACTCTGATAACGAGATTTTTCTAAGAGAACTGGTCGCAAATGCGGTCGATGCAACTCAAAAAATGAAGCGACTTGCGACATTAGGTCAGTACACAGGAGAATTGGGTAATACTACGGTCAATATTAGCTTTGACGAGAAAAACAAAACCATTACCATCTCAGATCAGGGTCTTGGTATGACGGCTGAAGAAATTAAAAAGTACATCAATCAGATTGCTTTTTCAGGAGCGGAAGAGTTCGTGGAGAAATTCAAAGACGCCAAAGATGCCAATGAGATCATAGGTAAGTTTGGTCTGGGTTTCTATTCTGCTTTTATGGTGGCAGATTTAGTCGAGATCCATACCCTCTCCTACCAAGAAGGAGCTGAAGCTGCTAAATGGACTTGTGATGGATCTACTTCCTTTGAAATTTCTCAGGGAGATAGAAAAGAGCGTGGTACTGACATCATCCTTCATATCAACAAAGACTCCGAAGAATTTCTGGACAAGTGGAAACTTCAGGGAATTCTGGATAAATACGCGAAGTTCCTTCCTGTTCCAATAAAATTTGGCACCAAAAGCGAATCTGAAGAAGATGGCGTGGATGACAAAGGCGAGAAGAAATGGAAGTCTGTAGAAATTGACAATATCATCAACACTACTGCTCCGATCTGGACCAAGTCGCCAAGTGATCTGACAGATGAAGACTACCTGAAATTCTACAAAGAACTCTATCCAATGTCTGAGGATCCACTTTTCTGGATTCACCTCAACGTGGATTATCCATTCAATTTGACAGGAGTGTTGTATTTCCCAAGAGTGAAAAACGAATTTGAACTTCAGAGAAATAAAATCAAGTTGTATAGCCGTCAGGTATTCATCACAGATGAGGTAAAAGACATCGTTCCTGAATTTTTGATGTTGCTTCATGGGGTGATAGATTCTCCTGATATTCCATTGAACGTGTCAAGAAGCTTTTTGCAGTCTGATGGGAATGTGAAAAAAATCAATTCGTATATCACTAAGAAAGTAGCAGATAAGCTAGGTGAACTTTACAAAAAAGACAGGAAAGCCTACGAAGAAAAGTGGGATCATATCGGACTTTTCGTGAAATACGGAATGATCTCTGATGAGAAATTCTACGAGAAAGGAAAAGACTTCGCATTATTAAAAAATACGAACGGTGAATTCTTCACCATCGAAGAATACCAATCCAAAATAAAAGCAACTCAGACGGATAAGAATGAACAATCGGTTATCTTGTATGCCACTGATTTGGACAAGCAAGATAGTTTTATCCAATCTGCCAATAACAAAGACTATGATGTCTTGGTGATGGATTCTCCGATTGACAGTCACTTTATTCAAAACTTGGAATCCAAGCTTGAGAAAACTCAACTGAAACGCGTAGATGCTGATGTGGCTGAGAAGCTGATCCAGAAAGAGGAAACTCATGCCAACTTGCTTACTGAAGATCAGAGCAAGGAAGTGAAGGAAATTTTCGATAAGGCGATCAACAACAAAACCTACACGGTAGAAGTGGAAGGCTTGAGTCCTGAGGAGCTTCCTGTGACCATCACAATGGAGGAATTCATGCGGAGAATGAAGGAAATGGCTGCAACTGGCGGCGGAGGAATGGGCTTTTATGGTTCACTTCCTGATGCATACAAAGTAGCGATCAACGGAAACCACCCTGCAGTAGGCAAAGTCCTTAAAGCAGCAACTGAAGAAGAAAAGATCAAAATAGCTAAACAGTCATTTGACTTGGCGCTTCTTTCCCAAGGCTTGCTAACTGGTAAAGACCTGACTGCTTTTGTAAAGAGAAGTGTGGAATTGCTGTAGGAATATTTCTAACCCTTGAGGTTTTCAAAACCTAGAGGGTTTTGTAACTCAGGTTTTGTCACCCTGAGCGAAGTCGAAGTGTTTCCTCGAAGATTTTACTTTAAATACTATAAACCCTTGATTCTGAAATAACAGATTCAAGGGTTTTCTTTTATAAAAGTGATCTAGTCCATTAAAATTTCAATGAGCGGAATGGTTTTTCATTTTCAAACCTTCACGGTATTCCAAATCCCAAAAGTTATTAAAGCCTATCTCCTTACTAGGGTATTCCTCAAAAAAGGGTATTTTTGTTTATGCTTTCTAAAAAGACCAAATACGCCCTTCATGCCTTGACTTACTTAGGCAAGCATAAGGATCAGAAGACAGTGCTGATCCAGGAGATCTCCGAAGCTCATGGGATCTCGCATAAGTTTTTGGAGAATATCTTGCTGGAACTTAAAAAAGCAGGACTTCTGGGTAGCAAAAAAGGGAAAGGCGGAGGTTATTACCTGATCAAAGAACCGAAAGATATCCCTCTTTCTAGAGTAATTCGTCTGCTTGATGGGCCAATAGCCTTGCTTCCCTGCGTGAGTTTAAACTACTACGAACCTTGCGATGAATGTAAAAACGAAACAATTTGTGGGATAAATAGGGTGATGACTCAGGTGAGAGACGAGACACTTAAGATACTGGAAAACAAAACATTAGAAGATATTTTGAACGAGGAGTAAATTTTTTTCCTATAAACCCTATAATTTAAATAGGGTTTATATACTTTTGGAGTTCAAACTCCTATTAAACCAGTATGATTTTAGACCAACCACTCAAAAAGCTGTTTGCCAGCAAGCCCGGAAAAGATAGCAATGCGAAGAGCTTGCTGAAGTCGGTCTCTTGGAGAATCGTAGGTACGATCGATACGATCATTATCTCCTATTTCGTGACTGGGCAAGTTGTAATGGCTCTGTCTATCGGTTCAGTAGAAGTTTTTTCTAAAATCATTTTGTATTATTTCCATGAGCGTGCGTGGGAAAGCGTCTCAAAAGTAGAATCAAATGTCACAAAGAAAGAATTTGCATGAGCTAGATGCTCAATTGGAGCATCTCAGTGCACAGGATGGACTGGCATTGATCGGAAATTTATTCCCAGGAAAAGTCACTTTTTCCACCTCCTTAGGTCAGGAAGATCAGGTCATTACCCAGTTGATCGCCAGCGGAAACATCCCTATTCAACTCTTTTCTTTGGATACCGGACGACTTTTTCCAGAGACTTTAGACCTGCTTTCTAGAACGGAAGCTAACTACAAGCAAAACATAAAGGTCTATTATCCAACTACTGCCTCTGTTGAAGATTTGGTGAGTGAGATAGGGATTAATGGATTTTACGATACTGTTGAGAATAGAAAATCCTGCTGCTTTGTACGCAAAGTGGAGCCACTTCGAAGAGCGCTGGCCGGCAATGCAGTTTGGGTAACTGGGCTTAGAGCTGAGCAGTCTGCCAATCGCAATGCTATGAAGCGAATCGAATGGGACGAAGTAAATGATATTATCAAGTATAATCCTTTGATGGACTGGACTTTTGAGGAGGTGGTTGCTTATATCGACGAAAAGAACATTCCATACAATCCACTTCATAACAAAGGATTCCTCAGCATTGGTTGTGCACCTTGTACCAGAGCGATTGCAGATGGTGAAGATGCCAGAGCAGGCCGATGGTGGTGGGAGGACTCGAAAAAGGAGTGTGGGTTGCATGGGAAGTGACGGATGTTTGATGCCCGATGCCGGGTGATTCCGACATTAGATATTTATCATTCATCATTTCAAATTAAATAAGATCAGAAAGCTTACCTACTTGACCATAGAAAATTAGTAATTCCTCATTTGAAAATAATGAATGTAGAATGATGAATTACAATTAATGAAGTGGATAAAGTGCAAATCATAAATATCATGAACAACCTATTAATACCTAATCCTAAAGAAGCAGAATCGATCCACATCATCAGAGAAGTGGCAGCGCAGTTCGAGCGTCCGGTTTTGCTTTTTTCAGGAGGAAAAGATTCTATTACTCTGGTAAGATTGGCACAAAAAGCATTCTATCCTGCGAAAATTCCATTTCCACTACTTCATGTAGACACGGGACATAATTTTCCGGAGACCATTGAGTTTAGGGACAAATTGGTAGAAGAGCTTGGATTAGAATTGATCGTACGTAATGTCCAGGACTCTATTGATCAGGGGAAAGTTCGTGAAGAGCGAGGAAGATATTCCAGCAGAAACTCTCTTCAGACTACCACACTTTTGGACGCCATCGAAGAATTCAAATTTGATGCGTGTATCGGTGGAGCTAGACGTGATGAAGAGAAAGCCAGAGCCAAAGAAAGAGTATTTTCTGTAAGAGATGACTTCGGTCAGTGGGATGAGAAAAATCAACGTCCAGAACTTTTTGACATGCTAAATGGAAAAATTCATCATGGACAGAATGTCCGCTGTTTTCCGATTTCCAACTGGACAGAATTAGATGTTTGGGAATATATAAGAACTGAAAATATTGAGATTCCGTCCATTTATTTTGCACACGAGCGCGAAGTGTTCCTTCGTGATGGTCTAATCTGGACTGCTAATGAGCATGTGTATAGAGAGGAAACGGAAGAGGTGATGGTTAAAATGGTACGATTCAGAACAGTTGGCGACATGACCTGTACTGCTGCAGTATTTTCGGAGGCCATTTCTTTAGATGATGTAGTCGGTGAAATTAGAGATTCGTCGATATCTGAGCGTGGAGCGAGAATCGACGATAAACGCTCCGAAGCCGCGATGGAAAAAAGAAAGAAAGTCGGATACTTCTAGAATAACCTTTGAGGGGTCACTCTGGGCGAAGTCGAAGGGTCTCCTGGAAGGTTTTAATTCTTCGATAAATTACGATTTCAGGATTAGGATTTATGCCGGAACCTCCGATGCTAATTACTTCGGTCTTCCAAATCAACTAATAAAATCACTTGAGCAACGGTTTACTCCTTACACAGTTTTAGACCTAATAATAAAGCACCATGCCTGAAAATAGAAAACTTATTAAAATCGCAACTGCAGGTTCTGTAGATGATGGCAAAAGTACCTTGATCGGACGATTGCTTTACGATACTAAATCGCTGACCACTGATAAAATTGAAGCTATAGAACGAAGCTCCAAGCAACGTGGATATGATTACTTGGATTTCTCGCTGGCTACAGATGGATTGGTTGCTGAGCGGGAGCAGGGAATTACCATTGATGTGGCTCACATTTATTTCAATACAGAAAAAACAAATTTCATCGTTGCTGATACTCCGGGTCATGTAGAGTATACCAGAAACATGGTGACTGGGGCTTCCACTTCGCAGGTCGCCATTATATTAATCGATGCTCGCAAAGGCGTGATTGAGCAGACCTACCGTCATTTTTTTATAGCCAACCTGCTACGAATCAGCCACGTGGTTGTTGCGATCAACAAAATGGACTTGGTTGATTACGATGAGGAAGTTTTCTTAAGGATCAAGGCAGATTTCGATAGGCTTGCGGCGAAAAGTGACTTCACCGAAGACCAGATCAACATTATTCCTGTGTCAGCCTTAAAAGGTGAAAACATTGCCCGACATTCTGAGGAGATGCCTTGGTACCTCGGAAATACCTTATTGGATCACCTTGAAGTTTTGGAAGCAGCAGACCTGCAGGAAAGTGCAGTTGCAAGATTCCCTATTCAATATGTGATTCGGCCTAAGACTGAAGCTTGGCATGACTTCCGTGGCTTCTCTGGCAAACTCTATGGAGGAAGCTTAAAAGTGGGCGATGAAGTAACTCTTTTACCTTCACTGAACACTTCCAAAATTAAAAGTATCCATTACTTCGATCAGCAAATTGAGGAAGCTGCTCCTGGCAGTTCCATTGCTATTACGTTAGATTCTGAGGTGGATTTGAGCCGAGGTGATATGCTGGTGAAAAGCGGTGAGCTTCCTTTTAGTCAAAAGCAATTGACTGCCACTATTTGTCAGGTTAATAATAAGCCGCTCAGAGTTGGTGGAAAATATATTCTTCAACATGGAGTAAATAGAGTCTTAGCGAAGGTCGATCAGATTGAGTCCAGAATTCATACTGATTTCACCGGTATTGAACCTGCCGAGCAACTAAAACTCAATGATATTGGAAGGGTCCACTTCCGATTGAGCAAGCCTATTCATTACGACACCTATCAATCCAACAAGTCAAACGGCAGCTTTATCCTCATCGACGAAGCAGAATTCGATACCGTAAGCGTTGGATTCATTGACTAGCAAGTTTTCCTAATTCATCATTCGTTTACAAAACAGCCGTGGATGAAGTTGATATTAATTATTATTTGAGGACAGTTCCTTCTCGCATTTAGCTATTCGGAATGACTAAATCCTAAAACCTATTAAACTACTAACCCGATAGGGTAAAAAATTATTTTAACCCATGCAAAGCTTTCGAACCGAATTAGAAAATAACATTGTAGAGCAAGAAGTAATTGAGCTGGAGAAGAATATCGCAAGATTTCGAGGGGATAGTATTAACCCCGAGAAATTCCGTAGCCTTCGTTTGGCGCGGGGCATTTATGGTCAGCGCCAGCCGGGAGTGCAGATGATCCGGATCAAACTTCCTTACGGAAGAGTTTCATCTACTCAGTTGCGCAGAATCTGTAAAGTTTCACAGGAGTATTCTACAGGAAGACTACACATCACCACGCGTCAGGATATTCAGATTCACTTTGTGAGTTTAGACCGTACCCCAGAGCTTTGGGCAGAGTTGCAAAAAGACGACGTGACTATCCGTGAGGCTTGTGGAAATACCGTAAGAAATGTCACTGCTTCCGAAACAGCCGGGATTGATCCAAAAGAGCCTTTTGACGTGACACCCTATGCTGACGCCGCCTTCAAGTATTTTCTCAGAAATCCTATTTGCCAAGAAATGGGGAGAAAGTTTAAAATCTCTTTTTCTTCGTCAGATGACGATACCGCTTTGAGTTACTTACATGATTTAGGGTTTATACCTAAATTGAAAGTAATAGACGGTAACGAAGTTCGAGGGTTCAAAGTGCTGGTAGGTGGTGGATTGGGTTCACAGCCAAGGCATGCAGAACTATCCTCTGATTTTATTCCTGCAGATCAAATAATTCCTTTTGCCGAAGGCGTAATTCGTGTTTTTGACAGACATGGAGAGCGTACCAAGCGTATGAAGGCAAGAATGAAATTTCTGATCAAAGAAATCGGAATCGAGGCATTTTTGGAGTTGGTCAAAGAAGAAACTAAAGCGTTGCCATTTAAGAGCTATCCAATAGATCACCAAGAATACGATGCAAAACAGAGCTTGCCCAATCCGTCGAATGCGCCAGCTTTAGACCAAGAGTTGGGTTTAGATTTTGAGCTTTGGAAGCAAACCAACTTATACACGCAAAAGCAGAAAGGCTTTGTTTCTGTAGGTGTTCGGGTTCCATTGGGAGATTTTTATATTGACCAAGCAAGAATTTTAGCTGATTTGGCAGAAAAATATGCCAGTGCGGAAATTAGATTTACGTTGAGACAGAATTTCCTGATCAGAGATGTTCGGGAAGACCTGGTTCCTTATTTCTTTCAGGAATTGAAAAAATTGGGTCTAGCTCAAAAAGGCATGAATAGCCTTGGTGATATCACTGCTTGCCCAGGAACAGATACTTGTAATTTGGGAATTGCGAGTTCTACCGGAATTGCAGAAGAACTGGAGAAAGTGATTTTGGCCGAATACCCACATTATTTACACAATCAAGACTTGGTGATCAAGATCTCAGGATGTATGAATGCATGTGGTCAGCATAATATGGCTCATATTGGATTTCAGGGAATGTCCATGAAAGCCGGGAAAGTAGTAGTTCCTGCACTTCAAGTCCTGTTGGGTGGAGGAAATATGGGAGATGGAAATGGGAGATTTGCAGATAAAGTGACAAAAATCCCGAGTAAAAGAGGCCCTCAGGCTTTGAGAGTATTGTTAGATGATTTCGAAGAATATGGAAATGGGCTGGATTTCCTAAGCTATTATGATGAAAAAGGGCAGATCTATTTCTATGAATTATTGAAGGAATTAGGAGATGCATCTACCGTCACTCCAGCAGATTATGTGGATTGGGGAAGTAACGAGGATTATAAAATAGCCGTGGGCGTGGGAGAATGTGCCGGTGTGATCTTGGATCTTGTAGCTACGTTACTTTTGGAAGCGAAAGAGAAAATCGAAATCGCTCAAAAATGTATGGAAGAGAAGCGCTGGTCAGATAGTATTTACCATCATTACGCAGGGTTGATCAATGCGGCAAAAGCAATCCTGCTGAGCCAGGATCTGAGTGGGAATTCCTATGCCAATATCATCAAACAGTTTGATGAGGCTTTTATAGAAACTGGCAAGATAGATCTAGGAGGAACTTTCGCAGAGAAAGTTTATCAAATCAATCAGAACGAACCTACTGAAGAATTTGCAAATGCATATTCTAGTCAAGCACTTGAAATATATGGATTGCTGAAAAGATATAGAGAGGAGGAGGTACTCGCATGAGAGATATAGTTAAGCCTAAAGTTACGCTTGTTGGTGCAGGCCCTGGCGATCCAGAATTGATTACTCTTAAGGCGGTATTGGCTTTGAACAAAGCCGATGTGGTGTTGTATGATGCATTGATAGATCCAATTTTGCTCAAGCATGCTCCTCAAACATCCATTAAGATCTTTGTTGGTAAGAGAGTTGGCAAGCATTCTCAGCCACAGGAAGACACGAATCAACTTTGTGTCAGCCTAGCCAAAAAACATGGACATGTAGTGAGGCTGAAAGGTGGAGATCCCTTCGTTTTTGGTCGTGGATCTGAAGAAATCGAATACATAGAGACTTTTGGAATACCTACTGAATTGATTCCTGGAATTACCTCAGCAATTGCTGTTCCTGCTTCTGCTGGGATTCCAGTGACAAAGCGAGGAGTTTCTGAGAGTTTCTGGGTGGTGACAGGGACAACATCCAACGGTGAATTATCCAATGATTTAGCTTTGGCAGCTCAGTCCACTGCAACTGTTGTAGTCTTGATGGGAACAAAGAAACTTAGGGAGATTGCTCATATTTATGGCAGGTATGCAAAGTCAGATTTGCCAATTGCAATCATTCAAAGTGGAACCACATCCGAAGAAAAAATTACGGCAGGATATATTTCCGACATTATTCAAAAGGCTGAAGAATCGAAGGTTGAAGCCCCTGCGATCATTATCATCGGAGAGGTGGTAAAAGAAAGTTTGAAGCTTGCAGATATTTATCGTGAGGCTGTGAAGTATAATCGTTGATGCGCCTAATGTAACCTTTGAGGTTTTTTTCGAACCTCGTAGGTATTTGTATCTAGAAAAGATTAAATATAGGTTTTGTGGTATTTAAAAGGATAGCATATTTTATCACTACTAAACAAAATCTTCGAGGAGATTTCTCTCTCGTTCCTCGTTCGAAATGACACAAAGGTTATCTAAAAAAATGAACCAACTCTATCCTATTTTTCTAAAAGCTCACGAACTCAATACCCTGCTTATCGGTGGTGGAAATGTGGGGACTGAGAAGCTGGAATTTTTGCTGAAATCAAGTCCAAAAGCACATGTTACAGCGGTCTCCAGAGAGTTTTCTCAACCATTTATAGATCTGGCGACAAAGTCAGACACTGTAACATTGATACACGATGTGTATCATGAAAAGTATCTGGGGGGTAAACATATTGTAATTGCAGCGACGGACGATAAAGCTGTGAATAGACAAATTCGAGATGAGTCAAAGGAGCGATACTTGTTGGTCAATGTGGCTGATACTCCAGAGTTATGTGATTTTTATCTGGGGGGGATCGTGACAAAAGGGAATCTGAAAATCGCCATCAGTACCAATGGTAAATCGCCGACGGCTGCTAAGCGACTTCGACAGTTACTGGAAGATGTATTGCCTGAGGAGATCGATGATTTATTAGAAAATCTCAATGCGTATAGAGACATGCTAAAAGGTGATTTTGAGTATAAGGTGAAGGCAATGAATGAGATTACTGAGGGGTTGGTAAAAAAGAGATAAACCTTTAAAGGGTATAGATTAAGATAGAATTATATAATTTTTTTGTCTTTTTTATGGTATAAGATTTCGGGTAAAGTATTCCATAGAATTCTTATCTTATTTTTTTATTATGACAGTTCTCTATGTTGCACGTAAATTATAGCAATCAATTCTTGAGGATCAATTTCGGCAAGTCCCCCATTCCAAAGGGGGCTTGGGGGATTTTTACATCTGAGAATCAAGCCTATTATTGATACGTGCAAGGTTAAGGAAACTCATTTTATTTTATGTTGAATTTCCATATTTGTAATAGGATGCTATGGATAAATTTGTCAGTCGTTTTTTTGAGGTATTGATACTTGTTTACGCGCTTAATTCTCTTTATATTTTTCTGTTCACAAGTTCAGACGGTGAGTTTAGGTTAGTCGGATTAATAGAAATCAGCAAATTAGGAGCGGGATATTCTTATTTGGGACTTGCTTTATTATGGTTCATTGTTATGAAATATGAGGACAGAAAAAGTAAAGTTTAAAACTATCTTTAGATGATTAACTAAAAATTTTTAATACATAGAAAGTATATAATTTTATGAATATCCGCTTTTTCTGCAAGTAAGAAGTCAAATACATCAAAAGATTTGGTAAACTATCCGATCGAGGGCGTTTCGGTCTTCCGTCATTTATGCTGAGCTTGTCGAAGTACCGGTCTTCCGGGATAGGGGATAGTTCAATTAACTAAAGGAGATAAGGTTACTGGCATGTTTGCACATAATGAGAATTTTTAATAACCTCTAATATAAACTCTTTCAAATGAATCTGTCAATTTTTCAAGATTTTCTCGCTTTTTTGAAAACCACCACAAAAGCTGAGACATATACCCAAATGCCCTTAAAAAGCTTCCTTGCTTTGTTATTCTTAACATTGGCATTAGTGATCCCCTTTAGTATTTTGCTAAGTTTCCTAGGCGTGGATCAATTTGAATCTGCGCTGGACGGGATACTTAAAAAGAATAAGTGGCTCCTTGTAATTCTAGGAGTTTTCTTAGCTCCATTGATAGAAGAGCCTATTTTTAGACTTTATCTAAATTTAAAGAAATCATCGATTTGGTGGAGCTTGGTACTTTCTATTCTTGTGCTTAATGAGCAGTGGTATTTGGGAGTTGCATTTATGGTATACTTGATTTATCTACTTATTAATGTGAGCCAGAGAGAGCCTCTAAATCTTAAATTTGTGGTTTATGCCTCTGCAATATTTTTCGGAATTGTACATTTAGGGAACTACAGTAATTTTGATATTGCTTCTCAATTCTATTGGATTCCTTTTCTGGCAGGAGCTCAGTTTTTCATAGGCTTAATTCTAAGTTACATCCGGCTAACTCATAGTATTTGGTATTCGATTATATTCCATGGAGTCTATAATGGGGTTCTGATTATTCCTGCTGTTTATTTTTATGATCCAAAAGTTATTTAGTGCCCACATCCGCGATGGTGCATCAAGTCAATTACTATTTGAAGAAATAATCTTCTTGTCGCCTAACCTTCCGGTAGTCCGTCGCTCGAGATCCGAATTTAGGAATGGAAGGTAGACAGGAATGATCGATGTGACCAAGCTACAGTTATGTTTCCTGTCTACTTATTCCCGTATACATCATGGCAGACCTATGCCGAGTTCAAATTGGGGAAATCTGTACTATTCTGAATTCACAAGTAGTTTAATAGGAAGCTGATTCAAGTTCAGTATCCGTTTTCTCTATATACTTGAGCCTATTTCTGCCACTATAACCTCAAAGCTTTCCTAGCTTGTTAGCTGTGAAATACGATCATTGCATGAGTTTCAAAACATTCCTTTGTACTTAAATTTTCTTCTCTTTTTTTCTAGCAGTGAAAGCACAAGAGCAGAATAAGCCTGTCAATATCCTATTTATAGCGGTTGACGACCTACGAACTGACTTAGGGATCTATGGCAATGCGAAGATTCATTCTCCAAATATTGATGCATTAGGTAGAGATGGGGTGGTCTACCAAAATCATTATGTAAGTGTGCCGACTTGTGGCGCTTCTCGGTATAGTTTTCTAACCGGAATGAGGCCAAGAAGCGTTGGCGATTTATCCAACGCGGTAGCAGAGCATAAGCTGAGTAAAAAACCAGAAACAGGAAAGCCAGAGACATTCATTCATCATTTCAAGCGGAACGGATACAGAACGGTCGGCATCGGAAAGATTTCTCATTCTGCGGATGGGTATAATTATGGGTATTTGGAAGAGAAGTCAGACGAACTGGAATTGCCGCACAGTTGGGATGAGATGCTTTTCAATCCTGGAAAATGGGGAAATGGATGGAATGCTTTTTTTGGCTATGCTGATGGGTCTGATCGGAATCATTTAGATAATCAAACTAGTCCTTTGGAACATGCAGATGTGGAGGATACAGGTTATCCAGATGGACTAACGGCAGAATTGGCGGTGCAAAAGTTAGGCGAATTGGCAAAAGGAAATCAACCGTTTTTTTTGGGCGTAGGTTTTTTCAAACCTTACCTACCTTTTAATGCTCCTCAAAAATATTGGGACCTATATGATAAAACTGACATTGATTTAGCGCCTTTTAGAGGCATACCAGAGTATATCAATCTATCCAGCATGAATAATAACGGCGAGTTCAATCAGTATCTTTTGGGCAAAGAAAAAGCCAGGTTAGATGATCCAATTAGCGATGAATATGCCAGAGAGTTGCCTCATGCCTATTTTTCGGCAGTGAGTTACGTAGATGCTCAGGTGGGAAAAGTAGTAGATGAACTTAAGCGTTTGGGACTATATGAGAATACCGTTATTATATTGTGGGGAGATCACGGTTGGCACTTGGGGGGTCAGAATATGTGAGGGAAGCATACGATTTTTGAGTCCGCATTGAAAAGTCCATTGATCAATCAAAGCTCCGCAACAGAAGCATTCTGAGAATATTGATACAATCGTGGAGACAGTGGACATTTATCCTACTCTACTCGCCTTAGCAGGCTTGGCAACTCCCTATGAATTAGATGGGGAAAGTTTGATTTGTTCACTAGAGAAATCTGATTATGACCCTTTTCAAGTGGATTATTCTTATTTCAAAAATGGAATTACTATGCGAACTCCAGCGTTTAGGATTACCAAATATTTCCGGGATTCAAACCTGTTATTGAGTTGTATGATCAGCTCAATGATCCAAATGAAAGTATAAATATTGCTGCTCAAAATCCTGAGCTGTTACAGAAGCTTTTGCATTTGTTAGAAAAAGGAAATACAGCATTATATCCAGACTAAACATCTGCATCAGGTTTTTTATTTCCCCTAGTTCCAGTATTTTTGTGCTTTCTTAAAAACCAGTAAGACCAACTTATAGCTATGGCATATCTATTTACTTCTGAGTCAGTTTCTGAGGGACATCCAGATAAAATTGCTGATCAGATTTCAGACGCGTTGATTGATAATTTTTTGGCTTTTGATCCCAACTCCAAAGTTGCCTGTGAGACTTTAGTCACCACCGGCCAGGTATTTTTGGCGGGAGAAGTAAAATCTGAAATTTACCTGGACGTCCAGAAAATAGCCCGTGACGTAATCAACCGCATTGGCTACACCAAGTCGGAATACATGTTTGAAGGTAATTCGTGTGGAGTGCTTTCTGCTATTCATGAGCAATCTCAGGATATCAACCAGGGAGTGGACAGAACTTCTCCAGAGGAGCAAGGTGCAGGTGATCAGGGAATGATGTTTGGCTATGCTACCAACGAAACAGAAAACTATATGCCTTTGGCCTTGGACCTGTCTCACTTAATCCTTCGAGAATTAGCTGCACTAAGAAGAGAAAACAAGGGAATCACCTATCTAAGGCCTGACTCGAAAGCACAAGTAACTATTGAATACAGTGACGATAATGTTCCCCAAAGAATTGAAGCAATTGTAGTTTCTACTCAACATGATGATTTTGATGAGGAAGCATCAATGCTGGCGAAAATAAAATCAGATATTATTTCTATTTTGATTCCAAGGGTGAAAGCTTTAATGAAGCCAGAATTGCAGAAACTTTTTACTGACGATATCAAGTATCATATCAACCCAACCGGGAAGTTTGTAATAGGTGGTCCTCATGGAGACACTGGTCTTACCGGAAGGAAAATCATCGTTGATACCTATGGTGGAAAAGGTGCACATGGTGGAGGAGCTTTCTCGGGGAAAGATCCTTCTAAAGTGGATCGTTCTGGAGCCTATGCGACGCGACATATAGCCAAAAACATGGTAGCTGCTGGCGTAGCAGACGAGATTCTGGTTCAGGTTTCCTATGCTATTGGAGTCGCGCAGCCCATAGGTATTTATGTAAATACCTATGGCACGTCTAAGGTGGACATGCATGATGGTGCTATTGCAAAGAAGATTGAGGGGCTATTTGATATGCGTCCTTATGCAATCGAGCAGCGCCTGAAGCTCAGAAATCCCATTTATGAGGAAACTGCTGCTTACGGGCACATGGGTAGACAGAATGAGGTAGTGACTAAAGTATTCCTTTCTCCGTACAGAGATGAGATAAGACTTGACGTGGAACTCTTCACTTGGGAAAAACTTGATTACGTGGATAGAATAAAATCCGCATTCAACCTTTAATTTGAAGAATATCATACCTAAAAAAATGACTGCTGGGAATTCCTACCAGCCATTTTTTGTAAGTGAGAAAATAGTAAATAAGGTTACAACCACCAAGCTTGAATAATGAGCTTTGACAACAATCAAGGCTTTAATAGACTGTACAGTTTTGCATTTTCTAATTGTCCATTTATAGATTGTGATTGAAGCTTTCTGAGTATTTAATAAATCTACAACAGTAGCAATCTAACGCAACTATAGACCATTAATATAACCAGTCATATAAGTTGATCTGTTCTCTAGCCAGGATTTTAAGGTTGCTACCTCACTTCCAGTTACAGCCCACACTTTAAAATCTCTTGCTTTCGCTCCTTGTATTATGAATGCATACTCATCGATGTAAGTCAATAAGTCTGCAAATTTATTGGCTTGGAAATTTACCCAATTTTCTTTCATCAAGGCTTTAATTTTTGGATCTTTTAAGAATTTAGAAAAAAATCTTGTTCCTTTTGACGGAGATGCCCAAAATAAAGGGTTGTCATACCTATTAAAATGTAAAAATGAACCTTCATAGCCGAAACCCCAATCAAAATCCCATATTGGTCCCATTGTAAATTTTCCTATGCTAGTTTTATGGATATAGGTGCTTTTTGGATGATTAATTTCTTCGTTGTCTGTTAGCGTGTAAACAATTAAGTAGTTGACTATCGAATTGGCATCTATATAATCCAAATAATTATTGTTAGGAAAATCACTGCTAGCGATCAATTCTTCCAACGCATCAAATTGATCTTTAATTATATTTAAACCGTTGACATCGTCCGGTTCCGGATATTTTAATGTTACAGGCAAATCAAAAGCCGTAGATTTAAATTGCCATTCTTCATCAAAGTTAGTGTCTAAATTTAAAAGAATTCCAGCATCATCCACATCAACTCTATTAGGCTTGACTTCAACTTGCTCTGTAAGCATATACAATCCGAAGTATTCGTTATTTACTGTCACCTCAACAGGTATAATTGTATTAGTAAATGGCATTTCTAGCAACTGGCCAATTTTCATTCCAACAGCATTTAATAGATGCGTGCCATCTAAATAATTAGCTAATAATACCCAATCTTTTTCTGGCTCTAGTCCAAAAATAGGCTCTTTGCTATCTAATTTTATCTTATAAGGTTTCTTAGGAAAACTCCAAGTAGAATTTCCTCGTCCTTTTATTTTTCCATTGACTGAAAGATCACTGTATTTTTCCTGTCCATCAAAAATTACGGTACTTTCTAAATATTTGTCTTTAGAGGTAATTGACTCTCCGCTATTTGTCTTAATATTTATTTGTGCTAATATAGTGTTCCAATTAATTTTAACTTTATATTCTTTTACCTCTCCAGAAGCAGATTTTAAGGTGTATATGACAGGTTCTCTAAAATCCACCACATTTTCTCCGCTAAGTTGCAGTGCGCCATTTATTTGGACTTCGGATGCATTTGAAGAAAATGTAGGCGTTGACTTGAAAAAATAGCTTTTAAGTTCTCCACTAACGATATCATCTTTAATCGTAAATACAATATCTTCCTTTAATTCTGGGTTATTGTTTTTTTCAAAAACAAAACTTTCAATGATAAGTGAGTTATCCTTAGCGTCTGGTATACTTTCATTCGTATTGCAGCTTGCAAAGAATAGCAAACAAATTATAAAATAAGGACGAAGGGATTTGGAATGAAATAATTTTATCATTTTTTTAAATTGTTATACTATATAATGGTAAGGTCTTAGAATTGAATTTTAGTTTAAAGAAGCTAGTATTAATTATAATAACTTATTTATAACTATATGGGATTTCTGATTAGTTTCTAATATTTTTACTTTTCCAATATTTAGTTTTAATTCCGCAGATGACCAGTAAATGTCAAAAATCGACTTAATCAATGGTAAACATTAACGAAGCTTGTATTTTGGTCACCCGTCATCGGTTCTGAGCTTGGCGAAGCATCGGTTTTCCAGCCCATTAACCAAAGAAAATAAGGTTACTGGCACGATTGGGGAAAATTAGATTTTTTTATATGTGTATCCGCACTATTGCACGTAGGGATAAATTCCCGCAATAATTAGGCGATCAAACAGATTCTCACCAAAATATCTTCGATTCAGCTTATAGACAAACTCGTTGAGGTAATTCTGAAGGTATTTGTAGGTGATCATATGGTTTATTCCCAAGAGTTTTCGTTTCAGGTTACTTATTG
>Ga0307487_1000033_pt1 | contig 115837 bp, 67 predicted proteins | sample CBIW12metaG_FD_203665 | JGI IMG/M metagenome (GOLD analysis project Ga0307487, IMG submission 203665) | Sea-ice brine microbial communities from Beaufort Sea near Barrow, Alaska, United States - CBIW 1.2 | ecosystem: Environmental > Aquatic > Marine > Coastal | place: USA: Alaska | collected... | reverse complement strand
ATGATATTTCTACAGATGGGCTGGATTTAATCGCAGATATCAGACTAATTTATGATAACTATGGATTTGAGACACAAATTCTGGCAGCATCCATTCGGCATTCTATGCACATAATTAACTGTGCAAAATTAGGAGCAGATGTTATGACGGGACCATTGTCTTCAATTGAAGGTTTACTAAAGCATCCGCTCACGGATAGTGGTCTGGAGAAATTCCTTGAGGATGCCAAATCCTTTAACCTGTAAGTTATGAAAATCAAGGAATTGGAAGATTTTACGATCCAGGTGCGCAGGGATATTTTAAGGCAGGTCCATAAGGTTGATTCAGGTCACCCGGGAGGATCTTTAGGTTGTGCCGAATTTTTTACCGTTTTGTATCAGGAGGTAATGACGCACGACCCAAATTTTAATATGAACGGACAGGGAGAAGATATCTTCTTCCTGTCAAATGGCCATATTTCTCCTGCTTTTTATAGTGTACTTGCCAGAAGCGGATATTTTCCCGTAGAAGAACTAAATACCTTTCGTCTTATAGATTCCAGGCTACAGGGCCATCCTACAACCCATGACGGTTTGCCGGGAATAAGGATAGCTTCAGGTTCCCTGGGTCAGGGCATGTCCGTGGCCATTGGAGCAGCACTGGCCAAGAAACTTAATAATGATGATCGGCTGGTCTATACTTTGCATGGGGACGGAGAATTGCAGGAAGGACAAAACTGGGAAGCTATTATGTATGCTGCCGGTAATAAAGTGGATAATTTAATTTCAACTATAGATCTGAACGGGCAGCAAATTGATGGAAGTATAGAAAATGTACTTCCTATGGGAAACCTAAAAACCAAATTTGAAGCTTTTGGATGGGATGTTCTGGAAATAGAAGATGGAAATGACCTGCAACAGGTTATAAATGGTCTTGAAAAAGCCAAAACCCTTACCGGAAAAGGAAAACCTGTTTGTATCCTTTTACATACAGTGATGGGTCATGGGGTTGATTTTATGATGCACACCCATGCCTGGCATGGAAAAGCTCCTAACGATGGGCAACTGGAAAAAGCTTTATCGCAAAACCCGGAAACCCTGGGGGATTATTAAAAAGAGGGACTAAATATTAGGTATCGGATTAAAGAGGTTTCGACCAACCAAAAAGTACATTTTCATTAAGCGGAGATGACACACATTAGAAGATGAAAAAATATACATATACAGAAAAGAAGGATACGAGAAGCGGATTTGGAGATGGACTTACAGAATTGGGAAGAACAAACCCGAATGTAGTAGCACTTTGTGCCGATCTTGTTGGCTCCCTGAAAATGCAGGCTTTTATCGATGAAAATCCCGATCGTTTTTTCCAGATTGGCATAGCCGAGGCAAATATGATGGGTATCGCGGCAGGACTGACCATTGGAGGTAAAATACCGTTTACGGGGACCTTCGCGAATTTCTCTACCGGCAGGGTTTATGACCAGATTCGCCAATCTATAGCCTATTCAGGGAAAAACGTGAAAATTTGTGCATCGCACGCAGGACTCACCCTTGGTGAAGACGGTGCTACACACCAGATCCTCGAGGATATCGGTTTGATGAAGATGTTGCCGGGGATGGTGGTTATCAATCCCTGCGATTACAATCAAACTAAAGCAGCAACCATTGCGATTGCCGAATATGAAGGCCCTGTTTACCTTCGCTTTGGTCGTCCCAAGGTGCCTGTTTTCACCGCTGCCGATCAGGAATTTAAAATCGGTAAAGCTGTCTTGTTCCAACAGGGAACCGATGTAACCATTATCGCTACGGGACATTTGGTTTGGGAAGCTATTAAAGCTGCGGAAGAACTTCAGGGAAAAGGAATTTCTGCAGAAGTAATAAACATTCATACTATAAAGCCACTAGATGAGGATGCAATTCTAGCCTCAGTTAGAAAAACCGGTTGCGTGGTAACAGCAGAGGAACATAATTACCTTGGTGGACTCGGAGAAAGTGTTGCTGGCTTTCTATCCAGGAATCATCCCACACCTCAGGAATTTGTGGCTACCCAGGATACTTTTGGGGAAAGCGGTACTCCAGAAAAATTGATGGAGAAATATGGATTGAATAGAAATGCAATTATTAAAGCTGCTGAAAAAGTATTGAAAAGAAAATGATATTTTTCTAAATATTCCTGATTATGAAAAATATGAGAATTGAGAATACCTTGAAGTTTAGCTTCTGCTAAATTTAAATCAAAATTTCAACAGGGAAACCATATTCTAAACTGATGAATCCTGTATTTTAATATTTTTTAGTGCAGAATAAATTAAAATCCGAAAATATGAAAAAAGGATTTTAATAGATATGGTTGGTGCTATTTATGCAAATGAAACTGGTATTATTTAATCCTGAGAAAATTAAGGTCTTGCAGGAAATCTATTTTTAACTGATATCATTTCAGAAAAACTACATAAAACTAAAAAGAAATGAAAAGTGAGTAGGCCAGAAAAAGTATAGGAATCAAAATTTCATAGGTTTTAAAAACCTATGAAATAAACATAATGAAACACGATTGGTCCTCTGATAATTATCAGGGGATCAATAAAAAACAATAGGTATTTACATATGAATTCTATTAGAAAAGCAACCCTGGCAGCATTTTTTTTAAGCATAATTACAGTTTCTTGTAATTCCGGGAATAGGTCTGAAGAAACAGCCTCCGGTAGGGACAAAAGGATAGTAGAAAATTTTGGCAATGATTGGCTTTTTCAAAGAATGAGCGATTCACTTCAGGAAAGTCAGGGCTGGGAGGACGTAAATATTCCGCATTCAGTAAAAATTGAGCCTTTAGTGGTAAACGATCAATGGCAGGGAAAAGCAATTTATAAAAAGGATTTTCAGATAAGTTCCTTAAAAGATAAAAAGATGTTTTTTTATTTTGAAGGGGTAATGCAGGAAGCGAAGGTTTTTCTAAATGATTCGTTGGTGAAAATTCACAAAGGGGGTTATTTGCCTTTTACTGTTGACGCTTCCGGGTATTTAAAAGAACATTCGGAAAACAAAATACTTGTTGAAGTAAGCAATTTAGACAATCCAACAATTCCGCCTGGAAAAGCAATTCCGGATTTGGATTTTAATATGTACGGCGGGATTTACAGAAATGTATATTTGGTAGAAACCAATGAAGTGTACATTACCAACGCCGTTGCTGCAGATAAAGTCAATGGGGGAGGGGTTTTAATTAAATTTGATTCTGTATCAAAAGAATTTGCTCGTGGTTTTGTGAAAACAAATATCAAAAATGATTCGGATAAGGACAGGAAGCTAGAAATACAGGTAGTATTAAAGGACAGGAACAATGTACAGGTTTTTAAATCCTCTCAAGGATTTCAGATCGAGGCCGGAAAAGATATTTCCCAGGAAACAAAAATACAGGTAAAGACTCCCGATTTATGGTCCCCGGATTCACCAAATCTTTATCAACTGGAACTTAAAATTACCGAACAGGACAATCCAATTGATTCTGAGGAAATTACCGTAGGAATTCGAAAAATTCATTTAACCGATACCGCTTTTTATCTGAATGGGGAAAAATTGTTTTTAAATGGGACAAACCGGCATCAGGAATACCCATACATAGGTTATGCGCTTTCCGATGAGGCTCAGTATCGGGATGCTCTTATGATTAAACAGGCGGGTTTTAATTTTGTGCGTTTATCACATTATCCGCAGGCCGAAGCTTTTTTGAAGGCTTGCGATAAATTGGGATTATTGGTGATGAACGCCATTCCGGGTTGGCAGTTTTTTGAAGAAGGTGAATTTGTAGAAAATGCCCTTCAGGATATAAAGGATATGGTCCGGCGGGACCGGAATCATCCAGGTGTGGTTTTCTGGGAAAATTCCCTGAATGAATCCAGAATGACCGAGGATTTTATCATCTCGGCAAATGAAATCCTGAAAGCAGAAATTCCTTACGAGGATACTTACAGTGCCGGGTGGATTGACCATCCCGCCTTCGATTTATTTACTCCGGCAAGACAGCATTCCAAGCCTCCAAATTACTGGAATAATTATGATAAGTCAAACCGGCCTATTTTAATTGCGGAATATGGAGATTGGGAATATTACGCCCAAAATGCCGGTTTTGACCAAAAGGCTTTCAGCAACTTAAAAGAAGAAGATCGATCCAGCAGGCAACTGAGAAGCACGGGTGAAAGTGGATTGCTTCAGCAATCGCTTAATTTCCAGGAAGCTTATAATTCAAATCTAAAAGGGAAACAAAGCATTGGTCAGGCCAACTGGCTGATGTTTGATTATAACAGGGGGTACAGTGACGATTTGGAATCCTCGGGCATTTCAGATATTTTTAGAATTCCAAAATTCAGTTACTATTTTTATCAAAGTCAGAAAGATCCTGGCGAGGATGAATTTTCAAGACCCATGGTTTTTATTGCCAGTTACTGGATGCCGGAATCGGCTTTAAGTATCCAAATATTCAGCAATACAGAAGAAGTTGAACTATATTTAAATGGTAGACTGGTAGAAAGAAAAAAACCAGAAATCAATTCAATTTCAGATGAATTGAAACATCCTCCATTTATTTTTGATTTGCAAAAATTTGAAAGGGGTGAATTAAAAGCGATTGGATATATCAATGGGAAGGAGGTTGCTACATATAAAATAAGAACTCCCGGGGAGCCCCATAAAATTGAATTGAGCTACGATTTCCAAAATATGCCGATTGCTAAAAACACCCCGGATGTGGTTTTTGTATATGCCAAAATTGTCGACATAAATGGGACTGTAATTCCCGGGGCAGAAAATAAAGTCACGTTTAAAATCATTTCTGATGGAAATTCGGCAAAACTTATTGGCGAAAACCCAATAAATGCAGAAGCCGGTACCGCATCTATTCTGCTGCGAACCGAAACAAAAAAATCGGCTATTACAATTGAAGCAAAGAGTGAGGGAATAATATCTGATCTGTTGAAAATATAATTTTGAACAGATCAGATATCTACTAAAAATGGGGTGCCTTTTTAAGGTTATATTTTTTAATTGATACAGGAGAAATAAATACTACAGTAAATTGTAAAAGAACGAATCACTCTTTCCAATTTACGCCTCTGTCAGCAGTTGTGTAATAGTCAGTTTATCAATAGATATCAAATTTTAGCATTCGCAACTTAAGTTTTATCGAAAGGCGGAATAATTTTATGGGACTAATTTAAATTTTAGTTGCTAATATTTTTTAAGTTTAGCTAAAATTTCCGAAGAAATTCTTAAAACACTACCGTGACGAGTACCTTCAGGGAAATTAATCTGATCGGATATATCTGTCCATGTTTTGAGATCCGGGGATGTCACTGCCCCATATTTTTTCTGGATATATTTATCAAAATATACCCACCATACTCCATTTATTAAAGTGGAAGTTGGTCCTTCTGCCCAGAAATTTCCTGTAATAGGTTCCGAAGCTTTGCTGTAGGGGCCGGTCAACCTATCGCTATATGCAACCTTTAAGTTTTTTTGCTCAGGTTTCCGGGTTTCGTCTTTTAAGAACATAATATATTTCTCTCCTTTTTTCTGAATACTCGCATCTATAACATTAAAACCCGGCTCGTAGAGCAATTGGGTTGGGGAGAAGTCATTAAAGTTTTTGGTAATGGTATAATAGATCCTATGGTTATAAGCTTTTTCAGCCATGATTTGTGTATCCGGGAATGCGCCTTTTATAGTTGTGGCCCAATAAATCATGTATTCTTTATTTTTAGCATCATAGGTTATTTCTGGTGCCCAGGTATTTTGTGCGTCTTTTTCATGTTCCATCACGGGAATAAATTTTTGATCGGACCAATGAATTAAATCTTCTGAAGTGGCATAACCTATTCCTTTTTCTGACCAGCCTACTGTCCATACCATATGATATTTGTCATCCCCTCCTTTTATGATGCATGGATCCCGCATCAATTTTTCATTGCCTAGTTCTGGTTTTAAGAATGATTCATCTTCATTTAAAGCTTTCCAGTCATATCCATTTTCACTGTAGGCAAGGTGTAAACCATCTTCTCCATTTCCTTTAAAATAAGAAAATATCATGGTTGTTTTCTTGTTTAGATAATTGCGTTGCAGCATCCATTTTTCAAGGGTTTTTGGCCAGCTTTGATTGGTTATTTTATTTCCCATCCCAAACCCATGTCCACCTTTCTCATATATGTGAAGTTCAACTGGAATATCATTTTTCTTAAGTGCCTTAAAATAATCAAGGCTGTTCTCCACTGGAACTGCATGATCATCTGCGGCATGTACTAAAAAAGCGGGGGGAGTTTGGCTAGTTACCTGCTTTTCGTTTGAGTATTTTTCAATTAGGGAAGAGGAGGGAGAGCTTCCCAATAAATTATTTCTGGAACCTAAATGAGTAGTTGAATCACTCATAGAAATTACCGGATAAATTAGAATTGAAAAATCAGGACGGGCACTAACATTATCTGCTACAGAATATACCTTATCCTCGTAATGAGTCGACAAAGTCGCGGCTAAATGTCCACCTGCAGAAAACCCCATAATGCCGATTTTACTAGGTTCAATATTCCATTTTTCAGCATTTCTACGTATTAACCTTATCGATTCCTGCGCATCTTGTAAAGGCCCTATAATTTTATTTTCCATGATTTCATCATTAGGCAACCTATATTTTAGGACAAAAGCAGCTACCCCTAATGAATTGAGCCATTGAGCTATTTTATAACCTTCCTTGTCTATCGCTAAGTGGCTATATCCACCTCCTGGACAAATTATAACTGCTGTTCCATTGGATTTGTTTTTATCAGGGAGAAACACGGACAAGGTTGGAGTGTTAACTTTACTAATGCTATTTGGAATTGCATCCTTATATTCCACATTTTCTATAAAAGAATTCACTTTTATAGCTCCAGGAATAGACTTCGTCCAAACTGGAATAACCTCATTTTGTGCCAATAATTCCATGTTCGCTCCTAAACTTAAAGTTATTAATAAAAGGGGAACATAATTTTTTAAGCTTTTTCTAATATCTGTTTTATTTTTCATAAAAGTCAATTTCAACAATTCGCAATTTGCTTTCAATAGCAGATTGATCTATATATAAATTTAATTCTGTATAGGTCCAATTCAATAATATAATCAAAAGAATCCTTTTCAGTATTGGATCCAATAAGCTGCACGGTAATTTTTTGTGTTAATATCGGTATTAACCAAAGTCTAGTATAGCTTGTGAAAGAAGTTTGAATATTTTCGTCACCAGACAATCCCTGTGGTTAATTCTTATATATGTTTTTGAAAGGCTTCTTTTTGATTATTGGCAAGGAGGAAACTAATGAACTTCCAATTTTTTATCAATTTAATTTGATGTTTCAGTTCCTTTTAGATCTACCTGTTAATATTTCTATAAGAATAAACCGGAGGTTAAACGTTTCACTAAACAAACACATAGTATTCCTTTAAATTTTGACATTGTAAATGGAATCTAATCATTTCAATTTATAGACCTCACTTCCTGCCAATAAAAAACATCCTAAACCATAATCTTCAAAATCCGGGATTTTATCATAGGATAAAGGTTGCCCGTCTTTAGGTTCCTTTCCTGTAGATTGTACATAACCTAAAAAGCCATTGTCGTGTAAACTTTCTTTTACCATAGCATTCCAACCTTTTTCAATTACTGGTAAATATTTTTCTCCGTTCAATATATTATTATTCACCCCGTATGCTAAAGCATAAACAAAAAGTGCGGTACCTGATAGTTCTTTTTCCCCATAATTATTTTCATCGTGCAGGCTGACATTCCAGAATCCATCTTGACGTTGAACTTTAACGAGTGCTTCAGCCATTGTTTTTAAATCTTTTATGTATTGACCGCGGTGAGGGGTGTCTTCTGGCACAATATCCAATACTTTGGCCAAGGCAGCTATCACCCAACCATTCCCCCGGCTCCAGTAGCTATCTTCACCATTTGGCTCAGTATAAGGGGGGTCAAAATCGGCATCTCTCCACCACAAGCCGTCCTCTTTATTAAATAAACCTTTTTCACCTTCTTTATCCCGCGTGTACATATACATTTGATGCATTTTTTCAAAGTAACGCTCATCCTTTTCGATGACACCCATTTTGGCAAAAACAGGCATTCCCATTTGTATAGCATCTATCCAATCCCAATCATTGTTTTGTGGAGTGTGTAAGAATTTTTGCATTGTGGCCCGGGTGTTTTTAAGTCTTTCCGGTTGTGGTTCTAAATTGTATAAATCTATATAGGTCTGGGCTGCACAATAATCGTCGGCATTTCGAGTAATATTGCCACTTCTAAATCCCCATTCATGAAAATTTGCCCAATCTAAAGCGTAGTTATAATACTCTTTTTTAGGATATATTTCATGAAGTGCCATTAAGCCTTCATAATATACTCCCCGAGTCCAAATATGACTGGGCCTTTCTTTGTTGGTAACTATTGTTTTTCCTACATCGGGCCATTTTTCCATAAAATAATTATTCGCCAATTGCATTTTCTCCAATACTTTATCTCTATCTTTTGAGTGCTGTGCTATTGAAACCGTATTTATGAGTAGGGTGAAGCTTAAAAACAGGAAAATTTTTTTCATTGTAAAGTGTAATTAATATTATGAATGTGGTTATTTTTTAATTCTTTACTTTTAATGGTGTGATTAAAACCGGGCCTAAAAGGCCCGAAGGCATTGGATCCCATTTGGTTGCATCAAACTTTTTATAATCTTTATCAACCATATTGATCTCGTGAAATATTTTCCATTCTTCACCCCTTAGTTCTTTAGCTCGAATACGGTTTGCTGCAAGGTTTGTAACTTTTACTTTTAAAGTATTTTTACCCTTTTTGAGTTTTCCAGTTTGCAATATAAAGGGCACGGACCAGGCAGTACCAATATATTTATCATTTATCCAAACTTGTGCACTTTCCCGCACATCTCCCAAATCCAGTTGCCAGTTATCCTTCTCTGCATTGGGAATATCAAAATGAATTTCATAGGTGCCTGATCCAGAAAAGGCTTCATATTCATCTCCTGGTAAAGTCCAGGACTTCAATTCAGAAATTTCTATATCTGATGGTAATTTTGGTCCTCCTTTTTCGAAGGATAAGTGCCAGGTTCCTGTTATTTCCTGCGGATCTCTTGTGGTTTCATAATATTTCCATGGTGTTGTTTCCGTTACCTCTTCTGTTTTTAGAAAGAAAGATTCTCCCGGTGCTATATTTACCCTAACCTTGGTCAAACCGTTTTCAATTTTAGTTTCCGCCTTACCATAGTTTCCTGTCAGTGGATCAAATAGCACCACTTCTTTTGACTTCGATTGCAATGGAATGAATTTATTAATTGTTTCTGAAGTGTGGTTGACCAAAAAATAAATTTTTCCCCCATCAACTTCTCTTCGTATATATTTCAAGCCAGTTTCCACCAGGCTTTCAGGATAAACGCCTGTGTTTTCCAGCTCTGTAAAAAGTTGAGAAAGCTCTACCGTTTTCACTGAATGCTTTTCAATCAAACCTTCCAATTCTTTATTTTTCTTTTCATATTCATACAATCCGGGAACTGATTCCGGGAATCCGTTAAAAATAATATTAGCACCCTGTTCTTTTAGCTCGAGTAATTTTTGTAAGGTTTCCAAAGGCATTTTGTTGCTATCAGGTACAATCAGGCTCTTGTAATTTCCTCCTGGTAATTGTATTTTTCCATCTTTAGTGGTAGCTTCAGCAATAAACCTATCAGAGATAAAATCTACTCCATAGCCTTTTTTCATCATCTTCTGGGTGATATTATAAAATGAAGTGCCGTGTAACCATTCATCCAAAGAATGAATTTTGAACTGGAAGAACAAGGATCCTCCTTGAAATTTATCCCATTCGTCATAAATAGGCCAGTAAAGTAAGGTTTCGTTATCGGGTTTTCCGGATTGCAGCATGGACTGGCATTTGGCGATATATGAAAAGAGTTCAGGAGCATCGTTCCAGATTGTGTTATTTGGGCTAAAATTCACGGAAGCATAAAACTTCCATCCTGGCCAGCCTGCACGTTCGGGGGAATATGTATTACCATGCAAAAATATATGATTGATTCCATTGAGGAAAAGTTCCTCTGCTTCAGGTTTGGTTTGTGACAAAGCTGTTTTAAAATGGTCTCGTAACCATGTAAACGTCTCGGAGGATGTTAGTGGTTTACCTGAAATATGGGCAGCTGAAGACGAAAATTTCAACATTACCGGATCTGCATCTCCTTCACGAATATCTTCCTTTTCCCTTCTTAGTCCGGGGATATCAAAGGGCATGGATCCAAAGGTTTCGCATTCCGGGATATCGGCGGATGCGTACAAATCTATCAAATTGCCCGGAGAGCCATGCGCTTGTAAACGAGATTTGAAACCATTTTTGTTGGCCCAGTCTGTCCAGGGCTTATCAAAATTTTCCAGCAATAAATCTGATAGGGTTTCTCGGTAATCACCTATAATGCGATTTCCTTCTTCAGTACTGGTTGTATCCAGTAATAATTCAAGGTGGGGTTTTAAATCATAACCCCTGCGGTTTTGGAATTCCTTAAAAAAAGCAGGAGTAAAGTCCGTTCCGTATACCTCATAACTATCGTTGAAAATAGACCGTATCTTTTCCGAACTCTTGGAAAATGCTTTGTCAAATGGGACTAGATAGGAATTTAGTGCTTCGTTGGAGTAATGGTCTAATGTATATCCTTCTCCTCCGGGGGCAGCCCTCTTAACTTGTTGTCCTGTTTTTCCTGCAAAAACCGCATATAAGGTGTAGTCGGCATTTCGGGCTTTCCAATTCAGGAAATTTCCCTCTTTGAGTTCCTCAGTGAGGTTTTTATAGTCTCCATTTTTACCATAGGCCAGCACGTATTGCAGCGTAGCGGGGTGTTTTTCTTTGCTGGCATTCAATTCGATCTTCTCTTTAAAGCGCTGTCCTTTTTTTATATCATATTTTTGGGTAACCAGCTTGGTAGCTGCATGTTCCAGGTTCACTTGCGGACCACCATAAGGCCAACCAGTACCCAGTGTCATATCCACTTCCATATTTAAACTATCGGCTGTTTTGATGGTGTAATCCAGCATTTCCATCCATTTTGGTGAGAGATAGTTTATATAGTTTTTTTCTTCACCCTTGGCACCATAAATAGGGGTTATTTCTACCCCGCCAATTCCTGCTTTCTGTAATTTTATGAGGTTTGTACGTAAGTTTGCCTTATCTACCGCATTTCCCATCCACCACCAGCGAGTCCATGGCTTTGTGGTATTGGTTATTTCAGGCCAGGGATTTTTATTTTCAGGAGGTACTTCCTCCTGGGCATAAATTGTTTGGAACAAAAATCCGGCTATTATAGAAAGGATGAGGTTTTTTATCAGCATTGGGAATTCGGTTTATACTATTGATTTTCAATTACTACGGCATAAATTTGAGTATTTTCGTCAAATTAGCACGAAAAATAATCCATTTTCCATCCGGGGAAAAGTGAAAGTTAGGCTCTAAACTTTAATTATGATTAATCTTATTAACCAATTTTTCTGAAATTAGTTGATTTTCTATTGTAGGAAAATGATAATTCCATTTTCCATCTTTTGCTCGTGCTACCTGACCTTGGTTTGGGCAACATTATCTGTTGTGGTTTTTTATCCGTTTTTTTTTGCAGGAAATTACCGCGAAAAAAAGAAACATTAAAATTCCAGGTAAACGGTATTTTCTCATGGAGATGTGGTTAATTCCTTTATAGAAAATAGGGATGATTAATTATATATTTTCACGATAAAAATAATTTTTTCTTATTCCATTAGCATCCTGTGCTATCCTGTTTCCACACATTTCTTTCTTATAACTTTAAATAATCAATGCTTTTAGAAATAATTTTTCACAAAAAAAATTACCTCGTTTTCTTATAGAGATTACAGCATAGTACAGGATGCTTTGAGCTTAAATATAAAATATATTTGAAAACTAATTAATTGTAAACGCTTTAATTTAATACTATATAAAAAATTGTAAAATAAGATTTTTTGTTTTGATGAGCTGATTGTTTCCCAGCACATCTCTCTTTGCCCAGGAGAAGATCATAACAGGTGCTATTACCGATGTTAATGAGCTTCCTACTCCGGGAGTAAATATTGCGATAAAAGGAACTAATAAAGGAACCCAATCCCGCAAAGCTATATTGATGCACTGGAAGCTAATGGCAGTTCATTGTCACCTAGTGAAAGAGAAGCGGTTCAAAACCCTGGTTACTAGAAAAAATTTAATTAATTAAATTTTACCGGGAGAATCAAAAGTTTATAATTCCTTCAAACAAACCCTATTATCGTTGATATAGCGTTTGTTTTTTAATACGCAATCTGATGAACATAGTTTTACGCACTTTTATCATTTTTACACTTTTAATAGCTTATTCGTCACATAGTCAGAATCAGACCGGAAATTTTAAAAATTTCAAGGTAGAGGGTAAAAATAAAATACACATTGGTACGGAAAATGCAAAATTGAAAATTTCATTTTGTACTCCCTCGATCATTCGTTTCCAGACTTCATGGGATAGAATATTTTTAGATGAGGGGAGATCGTTGATGGTAAATAAATATGTTTGGCCAGAAATAGACCTTAAGGTGAAGGAAAGCCTTGATGCATTAAAAATTGAAAGCGACAGTGTAATGGTTTATATTCAAAAAAAACCTTTACTAATACATATTTATAATAAAAAAGGGGAATTAATTTCGTCTGAAACCAATTTACATTCTAATGATGGAGGTGTATTTAAACAGAATAAAATAATAGGCGTTCAAAAAAAATTATTTCCTGAAGAACATTTTTTTGGTTTTGGAGAGCGAATGGATTTTCTTGATAGAAGGGGAAAAAAGGTTACTTTGGATGTTGGTCGTGGTATAGGAAAGCCTCACATAGTAGGAGCTTATAATGTCTTAGAGGCTAATTATGCCCCGGTGCCTTTTTTTATGAGTACAAAAGGCTATGGTATATTTTTTCATACAGCGTACCCAACTACCTGGGATATGGGAATGAGCGATCCGGATACATACACTTTTCAGGCCGAAGGCGGTGAGCTGGATTACTACTTTATTTATGGGCCGAAGTTTCCGGAGATTCTTGATGGTTATACTTCCATTACGGGTAAGTCTCCTTTATTACCTAAATTTTCATTAGGCTTACAGGTTGGAACCTATAGTGGAGGAACTTGGGGTCATGAAGAAGAGACTTCAGCAAATTACCCGGTTGTATTGGTAAAAAAATTCCGGGAGTTGGAAATCCCTATAGATGTTCTTCATCTCGATTCCACCTGGAGGCTGTTTGGTGAAAATGGAGGAAGTGGTGCAACTACTTTTGAATGGCGAGAGACCTTTGAAAATACTGAAGCTATGTTTGATAGCTTATATGATTTAAACATCAATATGGTGGGGCTACATATTCGGCCTCGTTTTGATAATGGCAAAAAATTAAGATTACTGGATCACGCAAGAGAAGCGGGTCATGTGTATCCTGAACAAGGCAATCCTGGAGAGTTCGTCAATTTTTTTGATCAGGAAAGTGTAGATTGGTGGTGGGAAGAGGGTGCAATGAAAGTTGTACAGGAAGGTGCAATGTTTTTTAAGACAGATGAAGGCAGTGCCTTCGGCCGCAAAGCCAACGAGAGTGATAAAACCGGCCCTCAGGGTGAAGAGATAAAAGCTTTGCACAATTTATTTCCCCTTGCATATGCCAAAGCGCCGTATGAAAAATTTCAGGAATATAATAATATGCGAGGAATGAACCATACCCGCGAAGGTTACGCTGGAATTCAGCGCTATCCTTTCATTTGGGCAGGAGACTGGCCCAGTGAATGGCAATATTTTGAACCGGTGATTAAGGCCGGATTAAATATTGGGTTATCCGGAGTTGGTTACTGGAGTCATAATATGGGCGGCTTTGAACATGTAGCTGATCCGGAATTATACATACGTTGGTGTCAGTTTGGAATGCTTAGTCCCATAGCTCATTTGTTCGGGATGGAACATCCAAATTATAAGGAACCCTGGAATTACGGTGAAGAAGCCCAGCGTATCTTCAAGCAATATGCACAAATGCGCTACAGGTTAATTCCGTATTTATACAGTACTTCCTATGAAAATCACCAAACCGGAATGCCATTGATGCGTGCTTTAGTTTTGGAATACCAGAATGATCAAAATGTTTACAACATTACCGATCAATATTTATTGGGGAAAAGTATGATGGTTTGCCCGGTTACAACCAAAGGCGCAAAAACGCGTGTGGTTTATTTGCCAGAAGGGAAATGGACCAACTATTGGACGGAAGAGGAATATGAAGGAAAACAATATCTAAATGTACTTTGTCCAATAGATCAGGTTCCTATCTTCCTTAAAGCAGGGGCAATAATCCCAACACAGGAATCACAAAATTATATTGGTGAAAAAGAGATTGACCAATTTATCCTAGACATTTATCCGTCCAAAAACAGCAGTTTTAGTATTTATGACGATGATGGGAAAAGTCTGGATTATAATAAAGGGAAAAATAGCATAACAAAAATTAAGACATCCCAAAATGAAAATGAGATGCTTATAAGCATAATTTCCCCAGAAGGAGATTATGTAGTTAATGAGCGTACTTACATTGTCAAGATTCATTCAAAAGAGAATTTCAAAACAGCTACAATCAATGGAAAAACATATAATCTGGAAACCAAACCATTAGATTTAAAAGAAATAATTTCATTTCAAGATCAGCAATTAATTTTGAAACCTTCTCAGACCAATAAAAAAGATATTGTAATTAATTTAACGAAATAGAGATGAAAAAACACCTGCTCTTGTCAAAACTATTGATCTTATTACTTTTTTGTGGGTTCATTCAAAGTTGTGGGGAACATGAGAAACAATCTAAATCCAAGGTTGAGAGAAATGATCACCCCAACATTCTGGTTATCATTGCCGATGATGCCGGATGGAACGATATGAGTTTTCATGGCTCAGAAATTGAAACTCCAAACATTGACAAATTAGCTGAAAAAGGCGCGCAGTTAAACCGGTTTTATGTGAACCCAACATGTTCTCCTACCCGGGCGAGTTTGCTTACAGGGATGCCTGCCAGCCGCATGGGAATTGTGGCTCCAATTAGCGGGAGAAGTGAAAAAACCTTGCCGAACACCATTGAAACCCTCCCGCAAGCCTTGCAGAAAAATGGTTATCAAACCGCTCTCATGGGAAAATGGCATTTAGGTCTTAAGCCTGAAAGTGGTCCTAGTGCTTATGGATTTGATTATTCTTACGGCTTTTTGCACGGACAAATAGACCAATATGCACACACCTATAAAAATGGAGATCTCAGTTGGTATCGAAACGGTACATTTATATCAGAAAATGGACATGCCACAGATTTGATTACAAAGGAAGTCATCAATTGGCTTACCAAAAAAAGGGATACTACCCGAAGTTTTTATCTTCAGGTCGCTTATAGTGCCCCTCACATTCCACTGCAAGAGTCTGAAAAATGGAAGGGAAAGTATACGGGAAAAATCAAGGATACTTCCCGAAGGGATTATGCAGCCGCAATGACACATATGGATCATCGGATTGGGGATATATTAAAAATCCTTTCCGAGCAAGATTTGGATGAAAATACCCTTATTGTTTTTATGAGTGATAATGGCGCACAGAAAAATTGGGAACCTGTCACACAATATAATGGCAAGTATGGCCCGAATCCGGTTTTAGGAAGTAACCTTCCACTTAGGGACTATAAAACTACCAACTATGATGGGTCGATTCGCGTACCAGCTATTTTATATTGGAAAGACCATGTTCCAGCTAAAATTTATTCAAATTATGTAACGGTTAATGATTTAATGCCTACAGTTTTGGATTTGGCAAAAGTTAAAAACATTCCAAAAACCGTAGAAGGGAAAAGCATATGGCCATTATTGACAGGGGAAAATGACAGCCTGAACCATTCAATATATGTGCGGGGACATATCCAGGAAAGTTATATAAAGAAACCATGGAAACTGATTAGGACCAGACATTTGGATCGTGATCCTGATTTTGAAATGTATAATCTTGAAAAAGACCCTTCTGAAGAAAATAATGTATTAAAAGAAAATCCGGATATCGCTGCGCAATTAAAGCAATCTTTAGAGGAAGAATTTTCTAAAGATGCAAAAGAAGTAAATGTTGAATTGCAATAGAATACCAAGAATGGATTTACTTGAAATACATTCCGGGTATTTTGCCCAATTATTGCCAGCGCTGCCTTCAGCCTGGAAAAACGGACACGTAAAAGGAATTGTTGCGAGGGGTGCCTTTGAAGTAGAGATGTTTTGGGCTAACGGAGAATTGACCAAAGCCTTTATAACTTCTAAAGCTGGTAATCCTCTAGAGTTGCGTAAAAATCAAAATATTATTGTTAAAGATGTTAATTCAGTCAGTATTACAGACAAAATATCTAATAGCTCAAAATACATAACATTTTTACCTACACAAGCAGGGAAAACATACGTGATAACAGTAAAATAGACTAGAAATGATAAAGAAAAATTCGATTGTGTTTGTTGCAGTATTCTTTGTGGTTGCAATGGTGCAAGGACAATGTAAGGATAAATCTTATAAGTTTGATTTCGGAACCGAAAAAGTCGCAAAGGGATATATTGCTGTAACTCCGGAAGAAATTTACTCTCCGGAAAAAGGATATGGTTTTGATTTTGCAACAGTTCCAACAGCAGTAGATCGTGGAGGAATTAATTCCCTGCAGGGTGATTTTATATCCAGTGATAAACCTTTCTATTTCTCGGTAAACGTACCTGAAGGGAACTATAAGGTTACTGTAACATTTGGGGATTTAAATGGAAAAACCACATCTACAGTAAAAGCAGAATCGCGAAGGTTGATGCTTGAGAATGTTAAGACGGAAATCGGGAAGTTTAGAACTGAAACATTTATTGTTAGTATTAAAGATCGGAAAATAGATGACAGCACTCAGGTAGGATTAAAAACCAGAGAACTTACAAAACTTGATTGGGACGATAAGTTAACACTTGAGTTCAACCTTCAAACTGCTGTGAATGCTATTGAAATAACTAAAGTTGAGGATCAGATCACAATTTTCCTGGCCGGGGATTCAACTGTGGTAAATCAGGATGAGGAGCCTTGGGCATCTTGGGGACAAATGATACCCCGATTCTTTAAACCTGGTGTAGCTATTTCAAATCATGCGGAATCTGGTTTGTCTCTCGGTAGTTTTATAGGTAGTAGAAGGCTTATAAAAATATTGAGTATTTTTAAGCCTGGGGACTATGTGTTTGTGGAATTTGGTCATAATGACGAAAAAGAAAAAGGACCCAATGATGGTCCCTATAAATCATACAGTGAACGACTTCATTTCTTTGCGACAGAAGTAAAAAAGAAAGGTGGGAATTTAGTTATTGTTACCCCTACTGCCCGTCGGTCTTTTGGAGAGGATGGAAAAATGAAGAATACTCATGGCGATTATCCAGATGCTGCCAGAAAAGCTGCAAAAAAAGAAGGTGTTCCATTAATAGACCTTACAAGCCTATCCACAACTTTATTTGAAACATTGGGCCCGGAAAATTCAAAGAAAGCATTTGTTATATTTCCTGAACTGGGTTTAAAGGACAACACCCATTTTAACCCATATGGGGCTTATGAATTAGCTAAAATAATTGCTACAGCAATTAAAGAACAAAAATTGGATATCGCCAAGTACCTGGTAGACCTTCCAGTATTTGAGCCTGAAAAACCAGATTCTTTTGAAACGTTTAACTGGCCTCCTAGTCCCAAAACCAGTCTCGTTAAACCCGATGGAAATTAATTTTGGATAAATTAAAGATTCCATTTTTGGTCATATATAGAACAAAATAATTCCATTTTTGCCAGAAATCATGAAGGGAAAGCTTACGGTTCCACCGTTAATGAGACAGCCTGGGAATCAAATAGCATAAATGAGCAATTTAGGATGTTGCAGAGGTAAAGTATCCCCCTTTAGAAACTTTTTTAAGTTATTCTATCTATCTGAAAAGTAATATTACACTATCTTGTTAGGTAATGTTGACTAAGTTTTTAAGGAAGATTAATAAAGACTGGAATTGATTTAAACCGAATTTCTTTCGATATATTTAAACACAGCTTTCACTTTTTCATTTTTGTTTTTCAATACAAAATCTGCTGCAGTTACGCCCATTGCTTTAAAATTGGTACTAATCACAGTAATTCCCAACAACTCCTTTAAAGGTGTGTCATTGTAAGAAATAATGCCGACGTCTTTTCCCAATATTAAATCTTTTTCACGAATTTGATGTACGAGGTTTACAAGATCTGTTTCCTCAATAGTAATATAAACATCTTTACTTTGCAGTTCCATGTCCTCATAAATTTCATCTAAAATTTCAAAATCTAATTTATATTCTACACAAAACTGTCTGAAACCAATTAAAATGCTTTTAGGAAAAGGATAAATAGATTTAGTGGGATAAACGAGTATGAGTTTTTCGTATTTTTTGAGTTTTTCGATTCCTTCAATTAGGGCATTATAAATATCTTTTTTAAAGTCCTGGTATATTAAACCGTAATTTCCTCTTATCTCGGTTATATTGTTATCCATAATAATAAGTTTGTCTTTTGGGATACGTTCAATAACCTCAAGGACTTTATTGGTATAACTAATGTGATTTAATTTTTCATTTTTAAAATGCGGCATAATTATATAATAATCATAAGCGCCTATATTTTTTTCAATAGCTCTTACAAAAAGAGATTCTTCACAATGGTAAATGGATAAATTAACATGTCCATTAATCCCTAATGTATTCACAAAGGAATTGTAAATCATCATTTTGTATGAACTAAGTTTATTAATCAGGAAGAAAACGTTAACCTTGGAAATTAAATCTGTTTTAGCAATATAAAAACCTTTGCCTTTTACTGAAATGATGACTTTACGTTCTTTAAGTTGCTTATAAGCCTTCTCTACAGTATCTCTTGAAAGCCCACATATTTCACTCAATTTATTAATAGAAGGTATTTGTTGTCCTACCCTTAATTTATCTTTAGTGATATCATTTATAATTGAATCTACTATCTGTTTGTACTTCGGTATTCGGGATGTTTCGTTAATTTTTATTTTAAAAGCATGTGACATGAAGGATAATTATTTGGAATTTGATTCGGCAATTTCGTCAAATTTATCTAAATATAATAAGTTGAATCATTAAAAATATATTAAGCAGCACACCACAGGATGGAAGCTGTTTTTATTAAAATTATATTTGAAAATAAATTAGTAAAATAGTAAACCTTAATACATAAGATAATGGAAAAAACTTTTCAATATGTAGACTATCTGTGGGATGAAGAAAAAGTAGCCTCATTGGGTGAAGATGAAGTGGCCTTATTCCTATATAGGTCGAATATTTTAGGAGCCGACCTAAGAATCACCAATTATGGAGGTGGGAACACCAGTTGTAAGACTATAGAAAAAGATCCTCTTACCAACGAAGATGTTGAGGTTATGTGGGTGAAAGGTTCCGGAGGTGATATTGGCACTTTGAACAGGGATGGTATTGCAGGTTTATATACCGAAAGATTAAGAAATTTAAAAAATGTTTATAAAGGTCTTGAAGATGAAGATCGAATGGTAGGACTTTTTAATCATTGTATTTACGATTTAAACAGTAAAGCACCTTCTATTGATACCCCATTGCATGGGTTGCTACCATTTAAACATATAGATCACTTACATCCGGATGCGCTTATCGCGGTTGCGGCAGCCAAAGACAGTGAGAAAATCACTAAAGAAATTTGGGGAGATACTATGGGATGGGTGCCGTGGCAAAGGCCTGGTTTTGATCTAGGACTTCAACTTGAAAAATGTCTAAATGACAATCCCGGGATCAAAGGAATTGTTTTAGGAAGTCATGGGTTATTCACTTGGGGAGATACATCCTACGAATGCTATCTCAATAGTCTTGAGGTTATTGAACAAGCTTCAGAATATATCACAAAAAAAACAAAAGAAAAAGGAAGTGTTTTTGGAGGACAAAAAATTAAACGTCTTCCTCCGGAAGAAAGAATAGAAAAAGCTGCTGAATTAATACCGTTGTTACGTGGGTTGACCTCTTCAGAAAATAGAATGATTGGTCATTTTACCGATAGTGATACCGTTCTGGAATTCATCAACAGTAACGATTTAAAAAAATTAGCGCCAATGGGGACTTCGTGTCCCGATCACTTCCTTAGGACTAAAATTCAACCTTTAATTTTGAATTTGGATACTTCAGAAGATATTTCCAATACCGAAGAAATTCTCAAAAAATTAGAGCCTGATTTTGAGCAATATCGTAAAGAATACAAAGAATATTATGAAAATTGCAAGCATGATAACAGCCCTGCAGTGCGGGATCCAAACCCTGTAATTATTATTTATCCCGGAGTTGGCATGTTCAGTTTTGCAAAGAATAAGCAAACAACCCGTGTAGCCAGTGAATTTTATGTGAATGCTATAAATGTAATGCGGGGTGCAGAAGCTATTTCAGAATATACCTCATTACCAAGACAGGAAGCTTTTGATATTGAATACTGGTTACTGGAAGAAGCCAAGTTAAAACGTATGCCTGTAGAGCAACCACTTTCAAGAAGAGTAGCTATTATAACAGGTGCCGCAGGAGGTATAGGTAAAGCAATTGCCGATAAACTGGTAGCCGAAGGGGCCAATGTAGTACTTACTGATTTGAGTGAAAATGCACTAAAAGAAGCATTGAAAACGTATAAAAGAGACCAGGTGAACGGTTTCATTTGTGATGTAACCAATAAAGATTCCGTAGCCGGAGCATTTAAAAAGGCAAATATTGCCTTTGGAGGGGTTGATATTGTTGTACATTCCGCAGGATTGGCGATTTCTAAATCCTTAGAAAATACAACCTTGAAAGAATGGGAATTGTTACAAGATGTGTTAGTTAAAGGACAATTCTTAATGGCACAACAGGGTGTAACGGTCATGAAAAAGCAAGGTTTTGGAGGTGATATCGTAAATATTGCCAGCAAAAATGGTTTAGTGGCAGGCCCAAATAATGTTGGGTATGGAACTGCAAAGGCTGCACAACAGCATATGACAAGATTATTAGCAGCCGAATTAGGAGAAGCCAAAATACGGGTAAATACGGTAAATCCCGATGCAGTAATTGTAGGAAGCAAAATATGGGAAGGTGATTGGGCTGAAGGAAGGGCCAAAGCTTATGATGTAAAAGTAGAGGATCTTCCTAAGCATTATGCTAAACGCAATTTGCTACAAGAAATTATTTTCCCAGAAGATATCGCCAACGGAGTGTTTGCTTTTGTGGGTATTTTAGATAAATGTACCGGAAACACCTTAAATGTCGATGGTGGAATGGCAAATGCTTTTGTTAGGTAATCGTTTTAGTTGTTTGAATTAGCCAAAGTTAGAAGGGGTTATCACACTTAATTTGTTTGTATGATAATCCTTCTTACTTAAAAATTAACCTCAAATTTTTTTCATGAAAATTGATAAAGATAGAATCGAAGAATACAATAAAAAGAATAGCAAAGGCCTTAAAGAAAATTTTGCCTTTTTATCAGATACCCTAACCAATAGGGGGTTAAATGTAAACGACATTGTAAATAAAGTTGCAGATTTTCAGGTAGCGATTCCAAGTTGGGCATTAGGTGCAGGAGGAACTCGTTTTGGAAGATTTTCTTATGGAGGAGAGCCGGCATCTTTAGAACAAAAATTAGATGATATTGGCCTTTTAAACATTCTTACAAAATCGGCAGGAGCAGTTTCCCTTCATATCCCGTGGGATATACCAAAAGATGTAAATGCCATAAAAGAATTAGCAAAAAGTCACGGAATCTCATTTGATGCGATGAATTCAAATACATTTCAAGATCAGCCAAATTCGAAAGAAACCTATAAATTTGGTTCTTTAAGCGGTGTAAATAAGGCTTCACGGGAATATGCGATTCAGCATAACCTGGAAGTTATAAAGATTGGGAAGGAATTAGGTTCCAAAAGCTTAACGGTTTGGTTGGCTGATGGCGCTAATTTTCCAGGCCAGAATAATTTTCAATCGGTTTTAAAAAATACCGAAGATAGTCTGAACACTATTTATAATGAAATGCCGGACAACTGGAGATTATTTATTGAATATAAACCTTTTGAACCAAATTTCTATAGTACGGTAATTCAGGATTGGGGAACTTCCTTAATGCTGGCAAATTCCTGTGGAGAAAGAGCTTATACCTTAGTAGATTTGGGCCACCATTTACCCAATACCAATATTGAGCAAATTGTGGCAACTTTAATGCTGAAGGGTAAACTTGGAGGTTTTCACTTTAATGACAGCAAATATGGAGATGACGATATAACAGTGGGTTCCATAAAACCCTATGCATTATTCCTGATTTTTAATGAATTGGTTTACGGAATGGAAAACAATCCGCAAAACCCTGATTTAGCCTGGATGATTGATGCCAGTCATAATATTAAGGATCCATTGGAAGATTTGATCCAGTCTATGGAAGCTATCTTAATTGCTTATTCACAGGCGCTTTTAGTAGATCAAAATGCTTTGAAAATAGCGCAACAGGAAAATGATGTTGTAAAATGCCAGGAAATTTTGCAGGACGCCTATAGAACAGATGTTCGTCCTATTTTAAAGGCCGCTCGTAAAAAGTCGGGGGGAGCTATTAATCCGTTACAAGCTTATCGGGATTTCGGGGTTAGAAATTCATTGATTGAAGAGCGTGGATCAAAAACAATGGCTACAGGCTTATAAAATTTCAGGAATGACAAAAATTAAAGTGATAGCTATATTTGATATAGGGAAAACCAATAAAAAATTCTTCCTTTTCGATAAAAATTATAAGGAAGTCTTCCGTGAATATACCCGTTTACCCGAAACTAAAGATGAAGACGGTTATCCGGCAGAGAATTTGTTGGAACTTAAAAAATGGATCAAAACTACTTTTGATGCCATTCTGAATAACGAAGAATTTGAGGTGAAATCCGTCAATTTTTCCTCCTATGGTGCCAGTTTAGTCCATTTGGATTTTAAAGGAAATGTGTTGACGCCACTTTATAATTATACGAAATCGATTGAGAAATCTGTTACAGATGATTTTTACCAAAAATATGGGAATGAACTCACTATTGCTACAGAAACTGCTTCTCCCCAATCGGGAATGTTGAATTCAGGAATGCAGTTATATTGGCTTAAGAAAACCCGACCTGAAATATTTGGTAAAATTAAGTATAGTCTTCATTTACCTCAATATTTATCCTATTTGTTCACAGCTATTCCTGTGAGTGAATATACGAGCATAGGCTGCCATACAAATCTTTGGAATTATGATGCTGAAGATTATCACGAATGGGTTTATAAAGAAGGGATTGATAAAATATTGGCACCAATTGTTCCCACCTCGGCAAGCATGAACACCTCCTATAATGGGAATAAGATTAAAATAGGCGTGGGAATTCACGATAGTTCCTCGGCTTTGTTGCCTTATATTTTAAGTAAGAAAAAACCTTTTTTATTGCTTTCTACAGGGACCTGGAGCATTGCTTTAAATCCATTTAATTCTGAACAATTGTCCCAGGAGGATATACAGAATAATTGCCTAAATTATTTAAGGGTGGATGGGAAACGTGTAAAAGCATCCCGTTTTTTTATGGGAAATGAATATCGGTTGCAAGTTGAAAAACTTGGAAATTACTATAATAAGGAATATGGCTACCATCGCAGTATCAAGTTTGATAAGGAACTGTATTTAAAACTGATTGAAAATCCTTCCATATATTTCAAATTTGAAGGGATTTCTCTCAAACGAAAGCATTTGCACAAAACCGATTTACAGACGTTTAAAACATTTGAAGAAGCATATCACCAATTGATGATTGAACTAATGGAACTGCAGATTCAGACCATACGAAATGCGATTGGAAATTCTGAAATCAGGACAATCTATATTGATGGTGGTTTTACGGATAATGATGTGTTTATGAAACTAATGTCCTGTAATTTTAGTGAATTTAAGGTGCTTTCATCTCATTCCCCCTTAGGTTCGGCTTTGGGCGCCGCAATGGTAATTTCCAATAAAAAAGTAAATCCGAAATTCTTAAAAGAAAATTACCAGATGAAAAAACTAATACCATTATTACTATAATAGATTTATGAAAGTAGGACTTTTTATACCATGTTACATCGATCAGTTTTTCCCGGAAGTGGGAATTGCGACTTTGCAATTACTGGAAAAACAGAATTGCGAAGTTTTTTTTCCGGAACAGCAAACTTGTTGCGGGCAGCCTTTGGCTAATACTGGTATGGAACAGGATGGAAAGAAGATTTATAATCAACTGGCACAATTATTCCCAAAATGTGACTATGTAGTGGTGCCTTCCCCAAGTTGTGTGCACCACATCAGGGAGCATTATGATATTGTTGAGCAAACTGACGAAATTCTGCATCTACGGAAGAACACATACGATATTGTTGAATTTCTAGTCGATATTTTGAAGGTTGAGCATTTGGATGCCCGTTTTCCTCACCGGGTGGGCTTGCATCAAAGTTGTCACGGATTGAGGGGTTTACAACTTGCGAAACCATCAGAATTAATGAAAAACATTCCATCCAAGTGGAACAAGGTTCTGGAAATGGTAGAAGGAATAGAATTGGCCGAACTTAACAGACCAGATGAATGTTGCGGGTTTGGTGGTACTTTTGCCGTTGCTGAAGAAGCAATATCGGTAAAAATGGGAAAAGATCGGTTGGCCGATCATGTTGCCAATAAAGTGGAAGTGCTGACTTCGGGAGATATGTCCTGCTTAATGCATTTACAAGGAATTGCCAGGCGACAAAAAAGTGGTCTAAAAATAATGCATATCGCCAATATTTTAAATGGGGACAAATTATGAGTACACATTCAGAAAAAGCGGCCGTATTTATAAAGGATGAAGCCAGAACTGATTGGCATGATGGAGCGCTCTGGAAGGTTCGTCAAAAACGGGACGACAGTGCATCCCAGCTTCCGGAATGGGAATTGTTGAGGGAAACCGCTTCACAAATAAAGGACAATGTCCTGAGTAATTTAGATAACTATTTAGTACAATTTGAAGCCGAAGCAAAGAAAAATGGAGTAATCGTTCATTGGGCGGAAGATGCAGTAGCTCATAATCGTATTATTGGTGAAATTTTAAAAAAGCATAACGCCCGAAAAATAGTTAAAAGTAAATCCATGCTTACCGAAGAATGTAAGTTGAATGATTTTCTGGAAAGTAAAAATATTGAAATAATCGATACCGATTTGGGTGAACGTATTATCCAAATGCGAAAAGAAGCACCAAGTCATATTGTTTTGCCGGCTATTCACATTAAAAAGGAAGAGGTTGGAGAACTATTTCATAAGGAATTGGGCACCGAAAAAGGTAACTCAGATCCTACATACCTTACCAAAGCCGCTCGTACCCATTTAAGGGATAAATTTTTTGAAGCAGATGCTGCCATTACTGGTGTTAATTTTGGAATAGCAGAAACGGGTGGAGTGGTAATTTGTACCAATGAGGGAAACGCCGATATGGGATGCCACTCTGCACCGGTTCAAATTCATTGTATGGGTATTGAAAAACTTTTGCCCAAGGCCGAACATCTTGGGGTTTTTACCCGCTTATTGGCAAGAAGTGCCACTGGGCAACCAAGTACTATATACACCTCACATTATCACAGGGCACGTCAAGGTTCCGAAATGCATATTGTAATCGTAGATAATGGTCGGAGTGAATTATTAGGGAAAGAAGATTTTAGGAATAGTTTAAAATGTATCCGTTGTGGTGCTTGTATGAATACTTGCCCAATATACCGAAGAAGTGGTGGTCATAGTTATCATTCAACTATTCCCGGCCCCATTGGAGCGATTTTGTCACCAAACCTAAATTTAACAGAATACAGCGATTTGCCGTTTGCTTCCACTTTATGTGGTTCCTGTAGTGACGTTTGCCCTGTAAAGATCAATATTCATGATCAATTGTATAAATGGAGACAAGAGATTTATAAGAACAATGAATTGCCTAAATCAAAATCTATTCCTTTAAAAATTACTGCCAAAGTGTTAGAAAATCCTTCAACATATAATATAGTCGGAAAAATTGCGAGAAGTTCTATTCGATCTTTACCTCGATTTATGATTTATAATGGATTAAATGCATGGGGAAAACAGCGCGAATTGCCGGAAGCCCCCAACGAAAGTTTTAAAGAATGGTATAAAATGAACAGGGATGTGTAAATCGGCAATTTTAGAAATAATAAGAGAAAATAAACCGGAGTTGATTCCGCTACCAGATTTATCGGTTTTTCATCACAATATTTCAGAAACTGATTTAATCGCGGATTTTATTAGAATATCTACTGAAAGCATGAGCAATGTGGTAAATATTATCAATTCTGAAATTCAATTAGATACCTATTTAAAAGAATTTATAGCTAAAAATTATCCTACCGCAACTATTTTTTATGATACTTTAAATCCTAAAGAAAATTTAGATAGAATAGATTTCCAAAGTAAAACCGTCGATCTATTTATTGCGGAATCCAAACTTGGTGTGTCCGAAAACGGTTGTTTGTGGTTGGATGAGAGAATTTTAAAACAACGAATATCTGCTTTTGCCTGTCAGCATACTTTATTAATTATAGATCATAAAAACATTGTGCCCACAATGCACCAGGCATATCAAAAGCTAAAAATAGAAGAAACAGGATACGGGGTTTTTATATCTGGCCCATCAAAGACCGCAGATATAGAGCAATCCTTAGTTATAGGTGCACAAGGCGCCATAAGTAATACCATCATTTTAATCTAAAAAAATATGAGCCAATACAATATAGAAGAAGATATTGAAGAAATAGCCGGAGGTGAATTTGAAAGGGAAAAGGTTCCCCAATCAAAATTAAAAAGCTGGAAAAGCTTTTTAGGAATGTATGCCGGAGAGCATGCCGCAGGAACGGAATTTATGATTGGGCCATTGTTCCTAACGGCAGGTGTAAGTGCATTTGATCTTATTGTGGGTTTACTGATAGGTAACTTACTTGCTGTATTAAGTTGGCGTTTCTTAACTGCCGAAATAGCAGTGAAGAAAAGACTCACCCTGTATTATCAACTTGAGAAAATTTGCGGAAAGAAATTGGTCATCGGCTATAATTTAGCTAATGGAATACTTTTTTGTTTTCTGGCGGGTTCCATGATTACAATTTCTGCTACGGCTGTAGGAATACCTTTTGATATGCCAATGCCGAAGCTTACTGATACTATGCCCAATGGGATTACATGGGTAGTTATAGTAATTATTATTGGGATAGTAATTTCATTGATTGCAGCAAGAGGTTATGATACAGTTTCCAAGGCGGCAAACTGGATGTCTCCGGTAATTGTACTAGCTTTCCTTGCATGTGGGGTTGTCGCTTTAAATCAGCTTGGAATAGACAGTTTTTCCGATTTTTGGAATATTTGGGGAGAAGGTTCTGAACCTTTCCCAGGGCAGATTAAATATACTTTTTGGCATGTTATGATATGGTCCTGGTTTGCCAATGCTGCAATGCATATAGGGATGTCTGACTTATCCGTATTGCGATTTGCCAAGAACAAAAGAGCTGGATGGACTACAGCTGCAGGAATGTATGTTGGGCACTATATGGCCTGGATAGCAGCGGCCCTATTATATGCGGTTTATTTAAAATCTCCAGAAGCATTGGCATTTTTATCCAGTGGGGAGGCTCCTCCTGTTGCTCCTGGACCTTTGGCTTACAATGCCATTGGTGTTTTTGGAATTATAGCCGTGGTAATGGCCGGTTGGACTACTGCAAATCCTACCATTTATAGAGCAGGGTTGGCTTTCCAGGCGGTAATGCCAAAATTATCCACATTTAAGGTAACTCTTTTGGCGGGGGGATTAGCAACCTTTGCGGGAATTTTCCCTGCATTCGCGATGAAATTACTGGATTTTGTAGCATTGTATGGTTTTATATTAGCACCGTTTGGGGCAATTATTGTCTTTGAACATTTCTTTGCTAGTAAGGTAGGGGTTATTAAAAATTATGCTGAAGTTAAAAATATAGCATACAATAAGTCTGTAATATTATCTTGGGCAATAAGTTTCTTGTTATTCTATTTTATATCAGTTCAATATGATGTTTTTTTATCATTTGTAACACTACCTGCCTGGATACTTTGTGGAGTTTTATTTTTACTTTTTAGTAAGTGGTATCAACGTAAAGCAAAAGTGTAAATTAGTATAAATGGTTTAGATTCTGCTTCAACTCAGCAGATGGTTTATGATTCTTCTTTACTTCAATGGGAAAGTTATTCGTATTGGGCAAATCATAAGATAAGTGTACCCGATTTTGATATTTAAGAACGGGATGAAGTTTGTGCTGGTGCAATGAATAATGATCATGGATTTTATTCTACCCGCCCCAGCATCCCGTTGCCCTTTATGCATAAGATTTGGATCCTAAAAGGCTCGGTATTTAAGTTTTTGGAATTAATGAAAGTGAAGGAAGGACAAATTTTCTGCTAAAAATGGGATCTGTATTTTTTGATGGTTGTACAGGAGAAAATTGTTTGGGTCAAAATCCTGTAAGGAGCATTGGAAGGGGTATTGCTACCGATATCAATCCAATTTATCCCGCAGTTGAATTATGGTTGGGTGCCAGAAGAGTTGATACCGAAGAAATAATCTATAAGGAAACTCCTAAATGCTACTAATTTTACATTCTGATGGGATGCTAATCCATTACCAGAATGAGTTGATGAAACAACGGCTAGAAAGCTAACCGCTACTGCGAACTTCAGGGAGACTGATTGGAAGATGTTATTCGGATGTCTGCAGATATTCCTGAGCTTCGTATTTATTCCCCACTATTTCCGCTCGAAACAGAAAGCCAACTCATGTATGACTCTCAAAAGAATGACCATTACCTGATAAAATGGAGTCTATAAATAGACTCCACCTCCTGTTTTTTTTAAATGAAGAAGGTCAGAAAGTAGATTTCAAAACACCCATATCTGTTTTCCAAATAGGTAGGGCTAAAAGCAACACTTCTCCTGCCATTAACCGTTCAATTAAGTGTTAAATAAAGGGTAAAAAGAACAATTATTCGAAGAGAATTTAAGCGTTTTTATAAGAATTAAAAGTTTTTTTATTCGATCACAGGACAGTGCAGGATACTTAAGGGGATAAAACAAAATATATTTGAAAAATAATATTTTGTAACTCTAAATTAAACCTATGAAACATTTATTAAAGAAATTATTGATATATACGGGATGCTTATTTTTAAGCTTTTCTGCTTTTGCCCAGGAGAAGGTTGTGTCAGGAACAGTTACCGACCTAAATGGAATTCCACTGCCTGGGGTAAATGTGATTGTTAAAGGAACTAGTGTTGGTACTCAGACCAATTTTGATGGAGAATTTAATCTTCAAGCTTCTTTGGGTGATATATTCGTTTTTTCTTTTATAGGTACGAAAACGATTGAGAAATTAGTAGGACAAGAAAATAACTATGAGATAGTTATGGAGCAAAGTAGTTCTAATTTGGATGAAGTAGTTGTAGTTGGGTATGGTACTCAGAAGCGAAAGGATGTAACCGGTGCAATAGCATCAATTAAATCTGAAAGTTTTATTGATGCATTACCAGTTGCTCCAGAACAACTTTTGCAAGGTAAGGTAGCTGGTGTGAATATAGTACAAAGTAGTGGGCAACCGGGCGCATCTTCAACGGTGAGAATTAGAGGTACAAGTTCTATATCAGCAGGGAATGAGCCTCTTTATGTCGTAGATGGTGTGCCATTACAATTTGGTAGCGCAAACAACCAGGTTAGTACAGGAGGGACTAATGGTTCTTCACCATTATCAGATGAAGCCATAAACCCTTTAACTTTAATAAACCCTGCAGATATAGAAAGTATTGATGTTTTAAAAGATGCATCTGCAACTGCTATTTATGGTTCTCGAGGGGCAAATGGAGTTATTGTAATAACAACCAAAAATAAAGGTAAATATGGCGATTTCTTGACCTATGATTCATATGTTGGAGTTTCAAGTGTTCCAGAATTCTTGCCAGTTCTATCAGCCGATGAATATAGAGATTATGCAACTAGTAATGATTTACCATTTCCTGATCAAGGAGTCAATACTAATTGGCAAAAAGCGGTGTTTAGAACTGCTATTACAAAAAACCATAACCTGTCATTTGCTGGAGGTTCTAAAACAACAAATGTTACAGGATCCCTGGGTTATAATGATCAAGAAGGAACCTTATTAAATTCAGAACTTAAGAAATATACAGCAAGAGTAAATGCAAATCATTCTGCTATTGATGATAAATTAAAGTTAGGAGTCAATATTACGTATGCGAATATCGATGATCAAAGGGCAGCTATTAATTCAAATATTGCAAATGAAGGAGGAAATATTTTGAAAGATGCCATTCGATGGGCTCCAACTTTGCCTGTAAGAAATGATGATGGAAGTTATTATCAAATAGGAGAATTGAGAGTTAATCCAGTTTCTTGGGTGGATGTTACAGATGAAAGTGTAACCTCATTATTTTTAGGAAATTTAAATGCATCGTTTGAAATAATTGATGGTTTGAAATTATCAACAAACGTGGGGCATTCTAATGAAAGCGTAAGTAGATTTACAAATATTCCATCAACACATCCAGCGGGTGAAGGACAGGGTGGGACGGCATCTATAAGTAAATACAAAAACACTAATGTATTAGCAGAGACCAATCTTACTTATGATAAACAATTAAATGACGACAACCACATCACGGTTTTAGCGGGTTATTCTTATCAAAGATTTGAAACAGAGAATACGTTTACATCAGCTAATAATTTTGTAGCAGATGCAACCCAATGGAATTTAATTCAATCTGGAGCAATACAGGCTAATACATCTTTTAAGGACGCTAATCGATTGTCTTCATATTATGGTCGTCTTAATTATAAATTAAAAGATAGATATTTGGCCACCTTTACTTTAAGACGTGATGGTTCTAGCCGATTTGGAGCCAATAACAAATGGGGAACATTCCCTTCTGGTGCATTCGCCTGGAATGTAGCTGATGAAGATTTTATGGTAGATTCAAAAATTAGTAACTTAAAAGTAAGAGTTGGTTATGGTATAACAGGTAACCAGGAAATACCAAATAATCTTTACAGAGAACAACTTTCTATAGCAGGTTCTGCTGTTTATGTTTTTGGAGGTCAAGCAGTACCAAGTGTATTACCTACAAATTTTCCAAACCCAGATTTAAAATGGGAAGAAACAAGTCAATTGAATTTGGGTGTAGATTTTGGTTTGTTTGATCAGCGTATTACAGGATCTCTTGATTACTACATAAAAAAGACTAAAGACTTATTATTACAATTTTCTACCGCAGCACCATCCGTAGTTACTACACAATGGGCTAACGTAGGAGAAGTTGAAAATAAAGGTTTTGAGTTAAGTTTAAATGCAGATGTTATAGACAATGAAAATTTTAGATGGTCAACAAACTTAAATTTTGCTACAAATAAGAATGAAGTAGTTAGTCTCTCCAATGCGAACTTTCAAAGAGATGAAATAAGAACATCTAGTGGTTCAGGTATAGTTGGGAATAATGCAAATACACAAATAATTAAACCAGGGTTACCATTAAACACCTTCTATGGATGGCAATTTACAGGTTACGATTCTAATGGATTAGAAACATATCTAGATGTAGATGGCACTGACGGTGCAGATGAAGTTGTTATTGGAGATGCAAATCCAGATTGGACCTTTGGTTTTAATAATAGTATAAATTATAAGAGTTTTGATGTATCCATTAATTTTAGAGGAGTAGTTGGTAATGATATTTACAATAATACTGCTGCGGAGTTCTCATATGTAAGTCAAACACCTGGTGTAAATGTTCTTAGATCTGCATTAAATTCAGGTGCTAGTAGAGAACAGACTTCCCAGTATTCTTCACAGTGGATAGAAGACGGTAGTTATTTAAGATTGGATAATTTATCTATCGGCTATAACTTTGATGTCAATAAGGTGAATTTCATTAAAAAAGCTAAAGTCTACCTAAGTGGAAGCAATTTATTTGTTATTACAGGTTATTCAGGATATGATCCAGAAGTAAGAACTAGATCTGTGGGTATAGATTATCTTGTTTACCCGCGACCAAGAACTTTCCAAATAGGAACTAGTATAACATTTTAATTAGAAACCTAGAAAATATAAATCAAAAATAGTATGAAAAATATAGAAAAAATAACAAAAAAGGCAAAGTTTCTAGGCCTTGGCTTCATGTTGCTAATTTTATCGGCATGTAGTCTAGAGGAAGAAGTATATTCCATATATACTCCGGAGACTTTCTATTCAAATGAAACACAAGTTCTTTCATCCCTTTCAGGAATTTATCGAAACTTTGCTGCAACCACAGGTATGGGTGTTGAATATAGATGTTTAGAACTTCCTGCTGATCAAGTAGTAGTTCACGAAAAAATCCAAGGTTGGTGGGGTGGAGCCAATTTTGCGGAATTAATGGAACACACCTGGACACCTAGTCATAGTTATATTGCTGGCACATGGGATTCATATTTTAAAACTGTTGGACAAACAAATGCCCTTATAGCTTCTTTAGAAAGTTCTACCTTAACAGAGGAAGAAATTGCCGGTCCGCTTGCAGAATTACATTCTTTGCGGGCATACGCTTATTTCTTTTTAATGGATTTATTTGGGAATGTTCCAATTTTTACACTACCAAAAGTGGATGTATTAAACTTGCCAGAACAGAATTCCAGAGCTGAAGTTTTCAATTTTGTAACTTCAGAATTAATAGCTGCAACGGCCGATTTACCAACGAAGGCAGAAGCAGGTGGTGAATATTATGGAAGATTTACTAAAGAGGCTGCTCAAGCTTTATTAGCAACTATATATTTAAATGCTGAAGTATATACTGGAACTGCGCAAAATGCTAAGGCTATAGAATATGCAGATTTGGTTATAAATTCAGGAGCTTTTAGCTTATTACCAAACTATTTTGACAATTTTGTTTATAATAATGACAATAATAATGAATTTATATTTGGTGCCGTATACTCTCCAAATTATACTGGGGGTATTGGTCATCCACTAGTTCAAAAAGTGCTACCTGGAATTCAAGGTGGTTTGTTTGGTTTGCCTTACACACCTCAAAATGGATTTGGTACAAGACCATCAATTTTGGCATTATATGAAGATGATGACGAAAGGAAAAATCTAATTATTCCATTTGGTGATTTAATAGACCCAAGAAATGGAGAAACAGTTATGGTAGAACGTATAGTTCCTGATAATAACTCTAATTTATATGTACCAGGTGAATCAAGTGAAGGACCTGTTCCTTATACCATAATTCCGGCTACAGGTATTCGTTCACAACCTATGAATGCAGGATTAAAATGGATAAAATGGGGTTTAGATCCTGCTACAAATGGAGGAAATGCGAGTAATGATATTGCTTTTATAAGATATGCAGATGTATTGTTGGTCAAAGCGGAAGCATTAGCAAGAAATGGTATGCTAGATATGGCATTGCCAATAGTTAATGATATTAGAAATAGAAGTAATGCCCAACCTTTAACATCACTGACATTGAATGATATTTTAGATGAAAGAGGAAGAGAGTTGGCTTTTGAAATGAGTAGAAGAAGAGACTTGATACGTTTTGGGAAATTTGGAGATGCTTGGGAATTTAAAAAACCTTCAGAACCTTTCAGAACTATATTCCCTATTCCAAAAACAGCTATTGAGGCTAATCCCAAACTAGTCCAAAATCCGGGATATTAATATATTGGTATATACCTAATAAGTTTATAATTGTACTAATTAATAAAAGCCCTAATAAATTTATTAGGGCTTTTATTAATTAATAATGAATATACATTTTAAAAATATAAAAGCTATTTCTAAAATTCATCAAATTCACGCAATGGATGGTTTATGGATTTTTTTTTTTAATTCAAGCTTATTTAACCAGAAAAATGATAATATAATAGTCCCTGTAATTCCAGAATAACTATAAACTAAAGACCATGAGAAAATTTTCGTTTACATCAATAGTTATAAAAATAATCAGTTGTTTTGTTATTTGTTTATTGGTAATAAGTAATAAAGCCTATGCCCAAGACGAGACTAGCATAGAATTATCTTGGTTGGGAAATGCCCAACCTGATATTGCTACAGGAGTAAGTTGGGGTGTTCCTTTTAAAGAAGGGGAAATTCAATCTTTAAACCAATTTGAGTTAACCAACACAAAAAGGAACCAGCTTCCTTTACAATCGTGGAAACTTGCTTACTGGCCGGACGGTTCCTTAAAATGGGTGGGATTTAGTACCATAACTACTCCTGAAGATGGACCAAATTTTAATCTTAAAAGTACCTCCAGCAAGCCAAAAAATTTCACTGAAAAAGTCACCGTTACAGAAAACACCAATTCAGTCCATATTGATACAGGTATTTTACAATGTGATATTCCAAAAAGTGGCAATCAACTTATTACTTCCCTAAAAATAAACAATAAGGAAATTAGCTCTGGCGGCAAATTGGTTTGCATAAAACAAAGCGGCCCGGAAACCGAAGTAGGAAACCAACCCGCGAAGGAAAAATTCACGGGAACTATTTCAAATGTTACGGTAGAGCAAAATGGGCCGGTGAGATCGGTGATCAAAATTGAAGGAAACCACAAAGCAGATAATGGCAGCAGAAGTTGGTTGCCTTTTGTAGTTCGTCTTTATTTTTACGCGGGTCAACAATCGGTAAAAATGATTCACACCATTGTTTTTGATGGAGATCAGGAAAAAGATTTTATTCGAGCATTGGGAGTCACTTTCGATATCCCTTTAGATGAAGAAATTTACAACCGTCATATTCGGTTTTCTGGCGAGAACAATGGTTTATGGGATGAACCCTCCCAACCCCTTATTGGAAGAGGGAAACTCTCTTACGAAGGAGAAGATTATTATCAATCTCAATTAAAAGGACAAAGGGTTCCCAATAGAGAAACTTTTAACAAAGAGCAACAATTTTTATTAGATCATTGGGCCTCGTGGAACGATTTTAAATTGGTACAAGGAAATGCTGATGGATTCAGGATTCAAAAAAGAACGAATGATAAAAGTGTCTGGCTTGATGCCGGAGCAGGAAACCGCTCCAGAGGAATGGTTTTTGCCGGTGATGTTTCAGGGGGATTAACGGTTTGTGTTCGTAACTTTTGGGAATCTTATCCTGCTTCCTTGGAGGTAAGAAATCTTAAAAAGGACAAGGCTGAAATTAATGCTTGGCTTTGGTCTCCCGATGGTCCCGCGATGGATTTAAGACCTTATGATACTATCCCAACAGGGCATACTTTAATTGCAAGTTATGAAGATGCACAGGAAGGTCACAGTACTCCTACAGGAATCGCAAGAACCAGTGAACTTTTACTTTTTGCTTCTTCAGACGTGCCTACTTATGAAACACTTAATAATATAACCGAACTAGGTAACAACCCTCCGCTACTTATGGCTTCTTCAGAATATATTCATGACATTCCTGTTTTTGGAGCGTGGAGTTTACAGGATAGATCTACAGAAGGAAAAGCCTGGGTAGAAAACCAGTTGGATAATGCGTTTAAATATTATAAAACTGAAGTTGAACAACGAAGCTGGTATGGATTCTGGAACTATGGCGATATCATGCATGGTTATGATGAAGACAGACATGTATGGAAATACGATATTGGCGGATATGCTTGGGATAATACCGAATTAATGCCTAATATTTGGCTATGGTACAATTTTCTTCGCACGGGAAAACAAGATGCATTTAGAATGGCTGAAGCTTTAACTCGCCACACAGGTGAGGTAGATGTATATCATATGGGTAAATTTAATGGTTTGGGTTCGCGTCACAATGTGCTACATTGGGGTGGCGGAGCTAAAGAAGTGAGAATAGCCCAAGCTGCGTTGGGTCGTTATTACTATTATCTTACCACAGACGAACGCACCGGTGATTTAATGCATGCTGCCGTAGAGGCTTCCAATAAAGCAATAGGAAAACTAGATCCTGTACGTTTAATTATGGAAAAAAGTGAATATCCTACGCACGCAAGGGTTGGACCAGATTGGTTGGCACTTGTGGGTAATTGGATGACAGAATGGGAGCGCACAGGAGATACTCTATATAGGGATAAGATTCTAACCGGGGTTAATAGTCTTTCAAAAATGCCGTATGGAATGTTTTCCGCAAAAGATGCGGCCTTTGGGTATGATCCTGAATCAAATACACTTCATCAACTAAAAAAAGAAGATATTGGCTTTTTACATCTTTCAGTATTAATGGGAGGCCCGGAAGTTTCATTCGAGTTATCCCCACTTTTGGGTAGTAAAAAATGGGATAAGCTTTGGCTACAGTTTTGTGGATTATATGGTGCGCCTCAAGAAAATATTCTAAAAGAATTGGGTACAGATGTAAAACTTGGAGATTCCGGTCCTTGGTTTGCCAGACTTCCTGCTTATTATGCATATGCGACTGGTGATAAATCCTATGCAAAAAGAGCATGGAATGAGTTTTTGGGATCAGACGGAACTAGATATCAAACTCCATTTAACATGGTTCTTTTTGATGGAGATGCAACATTGGAACCTGTTTATGAAGTTCCAGGAGTTTCTACAAATAATACGGCCCAATGGTGTCTTAATGCAATTGAATTGCTCGAATTGGTAGGAGATGATTTGCCAGAAAATCATCCTTTACTTCAGAAATAATATTGAAATAAAAGTCATAAGTATAAAATGTTAAAATCAATATTCTTTTTTGTGTGGATTCCCTTTTTATTTCCATTGGAGATGACTTCTCAAAATGAAGTAACTCCAAAAGATTTTAATTATGAAAAGAATACTCTTTTCTATCAAAACGATTTTGAAAATAATCTTTCAGATTTTATAGTGGAAACAAAAATTTCAAAAACGGCAAAGGTAAAAATAGAAAAAGGAAAATTGATTATAGATGTAGATCGTGGTGCTACTGTTTGGTTGAACAAAAAACTTTCCGGGAATATTTTAATTGAATATACCCGGAAAGTTATATTGAGAAATGGTGCCAATGACAGGCTTTCAGATCTTAATCAATTTTGGATGGCAAACGATCCTAAAAATCCGGATCTTTTTATTCGAAAAGGAAATTTCGAAGAATATGATTCTTTACAACTATATTATTTCGGAATAGGTGGCAACAGAAATACCACTAGCAGGTTCAGAAAATATTTAGGAAATGGAGAGCGTGTTCTTATCCACGATTATAAGGAAAATAAATACATGTTGCAGCCAAATAAAACATATCTAATTCAAACGGTTTGCTATAATGGAAGTATTAGGGTATTTGTGGATCACAAAGAATATTTTTATTTTTCGGATGAAAATCCGCTAACAAGTGGATTTTTTGGTATTAGAACCACAGAATCAAGACAAGAGATAGACAATTTAAGAATATACAGTTTAAACTGAAATTCCCCAATAGAATGAATATAAGCTTTTGTCCTATACTTTTATTTGTCACTATTCTCTATCTTTTCGGAATATCCATTACCTACGCACAAAAACCTGTGTCTGTTTTTGATGTCACAAAATTTGGAGTTGTTGGCGTCGAAAAAACCTGATGCCACGGCATCACTAATCAAATGAGGGATGAAGGCAAGGTTTGTAAAGTTGCATTTAATGATATTACTTTTACCTCGCGCTATCATTCGGCCCCTTGGTGGGGTCGCGGAGAGGCCAATTCATTTGCCGCTATTCCTTGTACTTCAGAAACCAAACTTGGTAAAATTTACAATATTTTAGTTAAAAATGTGAAAGGCACTGCAGAAAATTGGGTACGCATAAATGGAACTAAAGAAAGGAGAATCAATAATGTAACTGTAAAGCTTAACCGATGGACAAAATATCACGGAAACCTCTTTGATGACAACCCCACAAAGGAGTATGAAGGGATTGAAGCGCATGTAAATCCCGGATAGTATATTCACCTCGCAGATCAAGGAAGTTGGATAATAGTAGTGTAAGTTGGAGTAACAACATTCCCGAATATTTTTCGAATGTTTTAAAAGCGCACGATGTCACAAGATAAAAATTGATGCATTTTAAAGGAAATTCGGCAAATCCGAAAATATATAAAGCTTTATATATTCCTACCCTGTAGTTGCTAAAATATGATTATTAAAAATTTAAATAAATCCTTACAAATGAATAAAAGCCACTTGCTCTTTTTAGTAATTTGTTTTTCTGTGAATTTTCAAATTTTTTCACAGGAAACCAGAAGTTTTCAGGTTTTTCAGTTTCCAGCGAATATGATTCCACAAATAGATGGAAATTCAGAAGATTGGAAAATTGTGCCCGAAACCTACACAGTAGGTATGGACCAGCTTTGGGAAGATAGCGGAAAATATGCTAAAGCAGATCCTGAAAATCTCGATGTAAGTGTAAAAGTAGCCTGGGTTAAAGGGCTCAACCGTCTTTACTTTCTTTACGAAGCTTATGATAATTATTGGGATTTTTCAAATCCCGGTTTGCATAATGACACTTTTGAAATTATTGTAGATGCAGACCAATCTGGTGGCCCTTTTATAGATAGGTTTCACCCGAACAAAACTATGGATATTATGGACGCTTATTTTTCATATCACGGTGTTCACGCGCAAAACTATCATATTTTCACTCCTGCTGAAGGAAAAGAATGGGCGATGGTTTGGGGAAGTCAGCCTTGGATAAAAGAATTGCCCTTTGCCAATAAAGCCTATCATTATGAATTTAAACCTGGTGAAGCAGGAAAACTCACGCTGGAATTTTGGATTACTCCTTTTGATTATGCAGGAAATGATCCCTCAAGAGCAGTGGAATCTATATTAAAAGAAAACAAAAATATAGGATTATGTTGGGCCATTATCGACTATGATGATGTAAATAAAGAAAAGAATAACGGCTTTTGGAATCTCTCAAAAGAACATACCATGTATGGAAATGCTTCGTATAGCCTTCCATTTAAATTAATGCCTTTGGAGGATCAATTCAAAAAAACAATTGATGCAAAGTGGCGCTTTAAAGTGATAGACATGAGTACGCGAAGCGTTGCTTTTGTAGATGAGTCTGTGGGAAAAATTAACTCATGGATATGGGATTTTGGGGATGGTGAAAGTTCCACAGAAAAGAATCCAATACATCAATACAAAAAGCCTGGAAAATATGTAGTTGTATTAACTATAAAAGATACTAAAAGCACCTCTCGACTTTCCAAAGTTTGGGATGTCGCCGTTAAATAAAATAAGAATCCAAAAAATAAACTCTAAGGAAAAAATAAATAGCTCTCTTCCATAGTTTTTTTTAATAATATTCCTTCAGGTATGAATATCAAAAAACAAGAACAGAAATTGTTTTAACCAATACCTCTGAGTTCAATTTAATAGACAATAGTGGCATTAAAAGGAGGATCACCTTCAGTTATAGTAAGTTTTAATACCCATCCTTTGGTGATTTTAAACACTGACACTATACGCTCCCAACTAAAGGATTTTGAATGGGATTGTTTTAACATAAGTTGGGTTAACAACATTCCCGAGTATTTCCCGAATGCGTTGATAGCGTACGATTCCACAGGATGAATTTTATAGATATTAAATAAAATTTTGCAATATCTATAAAAGTATAAGGCTAAAGTTCTTCTAAAATGTAGCTTATAATATGACTCTGCACTCTGGTTTTTTTTATGTAAAGTATATAATCAACGCCTTTATTATCAAAAACCTTACCATTTAGTGTTAAGAAATGGGTGGAAAGCAATTCGTTTGGGAAAAATTGAAGCATTTTTAAGAAAATTTTAAGCTTTTTTTTAAAATGCAGGATAGTACAGGATACTATTTCGATTTCGTGCAAGTAAATTTGAAGATCTGTTAAAAAATAGTTAAATAAAACAATATTTATATAATTTCCAGAATGAAAAAGTTTTCCAAGATACTATTGTTTTCATTTTTTTTCTGCAGTCTTTTAAGTTGCCAGAAGGAAGAATTTGATGAATACTACGGCAGGCCGGCTAATTTAGAAGACCCCATATTCCAAAGCTTAGAGGCGCAAGGGAATTTCACTAATTTAATTTCAGTAATTGAAACTGCCGGATATAAAGATATTTTGAGCAAAGCAGGTTATTGGACAATTTTAGCTCCTAATGATGAAGCTTTTGCAATGTTTTTTCAGGAGAACCCCGAGATTAACGGGATATCTGATATTGATTCACTGGTTGCTCAAAAAATCGTAAAATATGCTTTGGTTTATAATGCTTTTAGAACCGATCATATAGCAGATTTTCAAGCTTCATACGGTTGGGAGCCAAATATGGCCTACAAGCGCAGGACTGCCTATTATGATGGTTTTAAAAAGGAAATGGTGGATGGTGTGGAAATGGTTACCATAGCTTCCAACAGAAATAATGATGGCTCCGGTAATTATTATGTTCCTTCCGATAATAATAAATATATCCCATACTTTCATGAGAATTTTATCATGGCTCAGAATTTAAATGCAACAGATTACAACTATTTTTTTCCGGATGAGCCTTATACAGGTTTCAATGTTATTGACGGGGAAGTGGTTAATGCAGATATCATTGCTGAAAATGGGATCATTCATGAAGTTTCAAAGGTTTCCTTACCCTTGTTGAGTATTGATCAATATATTGCAGATAATCAGGAGTATAGTCTGTTTAAGAGCGTTCTTGATGATAATCTTGTTCAGTATATACAGGATTCTGAGGCAACACAAACCTATCAAGCCTCCACTGGAGGAACAGAAGTAGCATATGTAAAAGTTTATGATGCGGCTCTTGCCTTTTCCCCCAACAATGAGAATTACCTTAAAGTAATGGATAATGATGCGCAAGCTGAGGGGTACACCATGTTTGTGCCACAAAATGAAGCCTTTCAAGGTTTTATTGATGAAATATTGTTAAAACATTATCCAACTTTAAATTCCCTTCCAAAATACGTATTTGTAGATCTTGCCAATGCTCATATGTGGCAAAATACCGTATGGCCTAGCAAGTTTACTGCAAACGTAAATTTTCTGGAAGAAGAGCCTCGATTCGACAAGACTACCAATGTTGTTGATAGACAGGTTTTAAGTAATGGACTTTTTTATGGGACCAATACTATACAGGAATCGAATTTCTTTTACTCGGTTTATACATCTGCTTACCTGGATCCTGATTATTCCCTTATGACCAGGGCTTTAAATGATGCCGATGGGTATCGAAGGATCATAAGTGACATAGGGAGAAAATTTGCTTTGTTCATGATGTCTGATGAAGTGCTTTTTGAACTTGGGTACAGTTATGATACCGCAAGGTCTGAATGGAATTATACTTCCCCGGAAACTGGCCAGACCAGTGCAGGAACTTTTGCTAAATCAAGGATCATGAGAATACTATACAACCATATAGCTTCCACTCCTAATGGAGAATTGGATGATCTTTCGGGAAATGGAATGTTTAGGAGCGGGGATGCAGATATTCCGGGAGAGTATATAAAATTTGAAAACAATCAGGTTTTTGCTGCCGGGAATGAGGATTTAGGTAACGTGGTTAATATAACAGGTTATGAAGATCAGTCAAATGGAAGGGTGTATTACACAGATAATATTCTGGAATTTAGTGAAGAGCCGCCGGCCTTTGATATTAGAAGGTTAGCAGGAAGAGCTGAAGGTGAAGAAGAGGAAGACATGGAAACACCGTTTACATCCTTTTATAATTATCTTGAAAACGCATCTATCTATGATTCCTCTACCGGTACTATTAGAGGAATAGACCTGGGAACTTCCTATACCTTTTTGATCCCGAATAACGAGGCAATTCAACAGGCAGTGGAAGATGAAGTATTACCGGGTATAGAAGCTGAAGATGGTAGTATGCAGCCCAATTATTCTCCTGATAATTCAGACGACATTGCGAAGGTCGACAAATTTATCCTGTATCATGTACTTGAAAATAAAACCGTTGCGCCAGATGGACTGGAAAGTGGACTGATAGGAACCGTTTTAAAGGATGAATTTGGAGAAACAGTTTATCTCTTGGTGATCAATGATCCTGGAAGTCTCCAATTTCAGGATTCTAGTTCCAGGACCGCTGAAATTATTCCTTCATATAGTAATAATCTGGCAGATAGATCTTTAATTCACTTGATTGACAACTATTTATTATACAATGAATAAAATTACTATGGCTAGAATTTTTACTAAAATAATTTATTGCAGCCTTCTTTTTGTTGTAATATTTTCAACACAGGAAATCTCTGCTCAAACATCAAATCAGCAGGGAACCCTAATAAGGGGAAGGGTTTTAGACAAAGAAACCAATATATCGGTAATAGGAACAACTGTTATAGAGAAAGACAGTGAAAACCGTACAATTACTGGTGTAGCGACAGATTTTGACGGTAAATTTGCAATTCGTGTGAAGGATATGCAGAATCGTTTGGAAATATCTTCGATTGGCTATGCTACAAAGGTGATTCCCATAAATGGGATGAGTGAAATCAATGTTGTTCTGGAAGCTTCCATGGAAAAAATGGACGATATCATCATTACAGCACAAAAGAAACGGGAAACCGGGTTACTTCAAATTGCCGATAGAAATTTAACTACCAGTGCCGTTACCATTAAAGCTAGTGATGTCCAAGACTCCCAGGCGGCATCCATTGATGAGGCATTGCAGGGAAGAATTCCAGGGGTAGATATTTCAACCACTTCCGGCGATCCCGGGGCAGGTATGCAAATAAGGATTAGAGGTACTTCCTCAATTACCGGATCATCGGATCCGTTAATTGTTGTAGACGGAATGCCTTTTGAAACTTCTGTTCCTGAAAGTTTTAATTTCGGAACTGCAGATCAGGAGGGGTACGCTGCTTTATTGAATATTGCACCTGCAGATATTGAAAGTATCACGGTACTTAAAGATGCTGCTGCCACTGCAATGTGGGGAGCAAGGGCAGCCAGTGGTGTCCTTATTATAAATACCAAAAGGGGGGCGGTAGGAGAGCCATCTATTAACTATACATTTAGAGGTACACTCTCGGGAGTACCGGATGCAGTGCCTATGCTTAATGGGGACCAATATTCTCAACTTATTCCTGAAGCATACATGAACCGGAACGGAGTTCCTTTAAATACACAAACTGTTAAAGAATTTCAATATGATCCTCAACAGTTATATTGGTTTGAAAATTATAACAATAATACGGACTGGGTTGGTGCTATTTCACAAACAGGTCTCACGGGTGAGCATACCCTTTCCTTGCAGGGAGGTGGTGAAAAAGCCCGCTACTATACATCTATTGGATACTACGATTCCAGGGGTGTAACTTTAGGAACCAGTTTGAACAGATTAACTGCCAGGCTGAATCTTGATTATATAGTATCAGATCGTATAAGGTTCAAGGCAGATATTGCGTATACCCATTCTGAGACTGAAAGAAATTATGTGAATGGAACCGGTAATGGAGATGGTCTTCGCAGCGTAGCTTATGTTAAGATGCCAAACATGAGCATTTATGAATATGATGATTATGGTAACTTAACACCAAATTATTTTTCACCGGCTTCTAATGTGCAGGGGCAGTATAGCAGGACTTATAATCCCGTGGCAATGGCTCAGTACGCTTCAAATACACAACTTGGAGAGCGTATAGTGCCTCACTTTCATGTAAGTTTTGAAATTATTCCTTCCCTGCTTATTTCTACGTTTGATATACAATTTGACATTAACAATACTAAGCTCAACGCCTTCCTTCCCCAGAACGCTACAGGACGCCCCAGTACCGAAACCGTTGTAAACAGGGCAACAGATTCTGATGTGGATGCTTTTAATATTACTACCAAAACAAATTTTATTTATACTCCCACTATTAATGAGAATAATAGTTTACAAGCTATTGTTTCTTTGCAGTCGAATGATTATAGCCATATTTCACACCAGGCTTTAACCTCAAACACTGCTTCTTCCCTGCTAACCGATCCTTCAGTACCTTCCAGAACTCAAAATGACGATCTTAGGTTATACACCAGTTTGAGCCAGTCCAGTAATGTGGCCGCATTGGTAAATGTACAGTACGGGTTAATGGATAAGTACATTTTAAATGTAGGGGTTAGAGGGGATGGTAGTTCAAAATTCGGTTCAGATAACCGATATGGTGTTTTTCCTTCTGTCTCCGGAAGATGGAGGGTTTCAGGAGAAAAGTTCATGGAAAATCTCGAATTTGTTGACGACTTAAGTCTTAGGGTAAGTTGGGGGAAATCCGGACGTACACCACGCTATGATTACTCATATTTTAATGTTTATGGAAATTTTGAGGCAGATTATTTGGGAATGTCCGGAATATATCCCGCAAATATTCAACTTAACAACCTTAGGTGGGAAACCCTAACAGGAAAGAACCTAGGCTTCAATCTTAGAATGTTCAATAACAGAGTGATGCTGGATGTAGATGTTTACCAAAACAGGACAGAAGATCTTCTGTTTAATAATTTGGATATTACTACCATCTCAGGTTACGATTCCATGGATAAGAACGTGGGAACTCTGGATAACCAGGGATGGGAAGTTGGATTGTATACCACTCCTTATAAAGCTGATAACGTGAAAGTGGAATTCAATTTTAATATATCCAGGAACGAGAATATTATTCGTGAAATTTCAGAGTTCTTTCCAAATGAGCAAGGAAATCTGGACAGGAATGGTGAATTTAAAAGATTTTTACAAACAGATAATCCATTTGGTGCTTTTTATGGATATCGTTATAAGGGAGTTTACAGCGATTTGGAAGCAACCCGGGCAACAGATGCTAACGGGGACCTAATCACCGGTCCTAACGGTCAAACAGTATTTATGAGGTTTAACTATCCTAATACCGATTATATTTTCCAACCGGGAGATGCCAGGTATGAAGATATTAATAAAGATGGAAACATAGATTCCCGGGATGTAGTGTACCTGGGTAACAGCAATCCAAAGTTTGTTGGTGGGTTTGGACCCTCTATCACGTTGAATGACAGGTGGAAGTTCTCTGCCTTTTTTAATTACAGGATTGGCTACGATGTTGTGAACCAAACCGATATGTATACTTCTAATATGTATAATTGGGACAACCAAAGCTCAGCGGTACAGAGCAGGTGGAGAAATCCCGGTGATGAAACCGATATGCCAAGGGCTCTTTTTGGTGCCGGTTATAACTGGTTAGGTTCTGATAGATATGTGCAGGATGCCTCTTTCTTAAGATTCCGTACGGCTACCATCAGCTATAGTTTTGGTAAAGGGTTTTTACAGAAACTGAAACTTGATAATTTTAGAATGTTCATAACAGCAGATAACATCATGACTTTTACGAAATATAGGGGACAAGATCCAGAAGTAAGCATGCGGGGAGGAGACCCTTTTGGTATGGCAATCGATAACTCCAGGACACCACCTACAAGACGTTTTACTTTGGGAATACAAACTACATTTTAAATTGAAAAACAGAGGTATGAAAAATTATATATATAAAAGATTGATTTTCCTTCTTTTTGTTCCGTTGTTTATCTCCTGTGATGATCAATTGGACCTAAGACCGCAGGATGGTACCGTGCGTGAAGAGTTTTGGAAAACCAAAGAAGATGTGCAGGCCGCTGTTATAGGAGTTTATTCTTCCCTATTAAATCAACCACCGGGAGTTAATGACAGACCCTTGCCAGATTATCTGTTTATGTGGGGTGAGTTAAGGGGTGATATGGTCATTCCTACAGACAATGCCAGTAGAGATGAAAGGGATATTTCTACAATGAATATCTTATCCACAAATCCTATTAGCAACTGGGCGGCTTTTTATAGAGTTATAAACTATTGTAATACAATAATTGATCTCGCACCGGGAGCCAAGGAGAAAGATCCCACCTTTACGCAGGAGGAACTGGATGGTTTTATTGCAGAAGCTTTAGCCGTAAGGGCTTATATGTATTTTACCCTTGCCAGAACCTTCCGGGATGTGCCTTTAAAATTGGAAGCAACTCTTAGTGATACCGACAATTTTCAGATCCCAAAATCTTCACAGGTGGAAGTGCTGGAGCAGGTAGTGGCAGATCTTGAAGAAGCTGAACTAAAAGCCCATGAAGGCTATGGGAGTAATAGCGCCAATAAAGGAAGATTTACAAAATCTGGAATTAACGCGATGCAGGCAGATGTTTATCTATGGTTGGAAGATTACCCTAAGGCAATAGAGGCCACTAATAAAGTAATTAATTCAGGTAAATTCGCTCTTATTCAGGCAAATGGTGGCTGGTTCAGTACCGTTTTTGCTGAAGGAAATTCTTCTGAAAGTGTTTTTGAACTGCAGTACAGTCTTCAAAACTTAAATCCTTTTGACGATATGTTTACTAACCGTCCCAGGTATTTTGTTTCAGGTAGGGTGTTAGACGAAGTATTCGGGATTAATTATAACGATCCCACCGAAAGCGATATCCGTGGAGAAAGAGCCTCTATGGTTGCATCGAGTGGAACTGTTTACAAATTTTCGGGTTTGAATGCGCAGGAGCGTAAGCCCAGAAATGAATCTGATACTCATTGGTTTGTTTACAGATATGCCGATGTGTTGTTAATGAAAGCTGAAGCCTTAAATCAACTTGGAGATGGAACTCAGGCCTTGGATTTAATAGAAGAGGTTAGGGTAAGGGCAGAGGCAATTCCATCTACGGGAAGAAATATTCCCGATAATGACAGGGCAGGAATTACCGATTTTATTCTTGAAGAGAGGGCCCGCGAGTTTGCTTTTGAAGGTAAAAGATGGTTTGATGTTTTAAGAAACTCAAAAAGGAACGATTATGAGCGATTGGATATTTTGCTAACCATGGCGGCATACAGTGCCCCATCAGACCTTCAACAATCTATTCTGGCCAAATTAAGGGATACTGATAGCCATTACTTACCAATATATTATTATGAGCTATATGCTAATAAGGCATTGGAACAGAACCCATTTTACGAATAAGAAAAGCACTAATAAACACAAATATGAAACGGAAATTATTTAATTCAGGAATATGGAGGATCTCCCTGGTTTTAGGACTTTTGGTCATCATCCTTTATTCCTGTACAGAACAGAGATATGCGGAAGCAACAGATACCAGGGTGAATATCCTGGGATATTTGCAAAATGAGCCGGAAAAATTCTCCGAATTTCTAAGTATTCTTGAAATTACCGGCAATGATGTTTTTCTGGGAACATATGGAACCTATACCTTTTTTGCACCTACAAATGAGGCGGTAAAACAGTATCTGGATGAGCATGGATTTATGGGATTGGAAGAGGTGCCTTTAGAAGACCTGCAAGATTTGGTGAGGCTTCATATAATAGATCAGGTTATCCCTACCTCTACTTTTAACGACGGAAAAATACCGACACCAAGTATGTTGGGTCAATATCTAACAACTGGGGCTAGGAGTGAGTCTGGAGATGCAAGCATAATCATTAATAAAACATCCAGGGTCATTCAAGCTAACATTGAAGTTGGAAACGGGATTATCCATATTATAGACCGCGTGCTGGACAAAGCTACCCGAACCCTCACCGAATTAATCGCGGCAGATGAAAGTTTGTCTATTTTTAATCAAGCAGTTATAGCAACGGGATGGGATGAAGTCTTAAATGAGCCACTAACTTATGACTTGGACAGTATTCCAAGTTATGTAACGGTTTTTGCACAATCCAATCAGGTTTTTGAGGAAGCTGGAATAAGCTCATTTGTAGATCTAAAAGAAAAATATTCGCAGACAGGAAATCCCACAAATCCCGATGACAGTCTTAACCTTTTTGTGGCGTACCGTGTGTTACCTGGACTAAAGTATATTGCAGATCTTGTTTCTTCACCATCTCACCTTACTAAAGCCCCTTTGGAAGTCATTAGCGTGAAAGTTAATAAGGATACGGTACTTTTAAATGAACAAACATTCCAGGGGGTACTGGAAAAAGGTGTGCCGGTAGATAGGCCCGGTAGTGATGTAACAGCGGTAAACGGGGTGATGCACAAGGTTAAAGAAAACTTTAATATTAAATTACGCTTTCCAAGTCCGGTTTATTTTGATGTTACAGATCAACCTGAGTTCAGGCAGCTCGCTTCAGTATTCCGGCGCCCTGGTAATTATCAATCCTTCTCTTCCGGAGAGCTTCAGGATATCACCTGGGGTGGGTCTTTGCCAATAACTTATGCAGCGCATACAGCGGGATCCAGAGAATCCCAGGCTTATTACGGCGATTGGCTGGAAATTTTGAGATTAAGAACAGGGAGCAGTTCCTGGATCCAATTTAAAACCCCTGTAATTATAAAGGGACAGTATAAGGTGTGGATTACCTATAGGACCAATGGGCGGGCTCCTGTTGCACAGGCTAAATTCAATGACAAAGTACTCTCGCGCCTGGTTGATTTTAGGGAATACCCATCTACATCCGAGCCACCACGGGTATTGGAATCACAAGGGTATAAACAAAGCCTGGCCGGCGGAGGTTCCGGTGTTTTTAACAGCAGATTGCTTGGAATCGTAAATGTGAAAACTACAGGTCGCCATGATTTCAGACTTGAGGCTCTAACCGGTTCTGGAGGGCCAACATGGATTGATGTTATAGAATTCCGTCCTGTAGATATGGACCAACTTTGGCCAAGGTTTGGTGGTGACGGGGAACTAATTTATGAAGAGGACCTTTAGTGCGGGGAAGATAAATAATTCATTAAAGTAAAAGATAATTAAACCTTAATAATCAGGGATGAAAATTTTAAACAAATTATTAATTGTATTGAGCATTCTATATTTAGGCCTTGCCTTTTATGGGTGCTCAGACAATTTGGAAGAACACGTAGCAGTAACAGATTCAAATCTTCAGAAAAGCCTTACCCAGAGAATCGCGGAAGATTCCGAATTGTCAAAATTCAGTGAGCTTTTAGAACAGAGCGGCTATGATGAAATCTTGAATGCTTCAAAATCATATACTGTTTGGGTGCCAAATAATGAGGCAATGTCAATGGTTTCTTCTGAAATGTTGAATGATGCAGAGCAATTGGACCAGTTTATAAGCAACCATATCGCATTATCTTCTTTTTCTACAGATATGATAAAGGATACACTAAGTGTTCAGATGCTTTCAAATAAATATGCCGATTTTTTACCTACACCTTCAATAGCAGGTGTACGCATTAGCCTTGCAGATCTATATGCTGCCAACGGAGTGTACCATATTATCGACAATGATCTTGCTCCTCGTTTTAATCTTTGGGAGTACATAGGAGCTAATCCGGGAAACCACGAACAAAACAGTTTTATTAAATCACTTGATCTTTTCGATCTATATAATGTGGAACAACAAATTGAGGAAACCGGAGATGCTGAGGAAGCAAGGGATACCGTTGCAAATGAGTTCCTGAGGATCTATGATTTGCAGGACGAGAAGAAAAAATTCACTTATTTTTTAATGGCCAATGATGGATTTGAACTGGAGAAGGAAAAATTAATGCCATATTCCCAAAGAAGATCCCAGGATTCCACCCAAATGCTGGCACAGTTCAATGTAGTCAAGGATCTTGTGTTTAAAGGTGTTTATACGCCCAATATGCTTCCGGATACTCTTACTTCCATATACGGTGTAAAGGTTTCCATCAATCAGGAAAATTTTATAGGAGAGCCGGTACTTCTAAGCAACGGAATTGTTTATATAGTAGACAGGATGGATGTAAAACTGGAAAACAAACTGGTTCCAATAAAAATAGAGGGAGAAAATCCAATCGGTTTTAGTCACAACAGAAACGATAATCTTTTCTACAGGGAAAAGATAGACCCGTCTGGAGTATATTTTGAAGATTTGGTGGTAAGAAATCACGGGGTAGCTAATTTCACCGTTAATTACCGTGCATCCGGGTTATATAGTACTACCTATAAAGTATATTTTAGGGCGGTGAATGATTTTGAGGGTGAGTTTAAGCAGCGTTTAAGGATAGGAGGGCGATTCGAAGTGCAGGAAGACGAGACTGTAGAACTGGTAGATGTTATCGCTGATAATCCATCTGTATGGATATATCCCAATGTTTATGAGGATGTCTATGCCGGGGAGTTTACCCTGGAACAGGCTGGAAACATTGACAGAATCTCGCTTATAGCTGAAAATACTTCGTCTAGCAGGTGGAATCCACTTACCTTGGATTATATGATACTAGTCCCAAATATAGATTAACTATTAACATTTAGATTTTCTTATGCAAAGAATTACGAAATTCATATTCAAAATTAGCATCTGCTTTATTTGCCTGCTTTCATCGGGAATGATTTTTTCCCAGGAGCAGGACAGCACTGCTGTTTCACCCAATGAAGGGCAGGAGAAAGGAATACCTGTAACAGGTGTAATTAGAGATGGAAGCACAGGAGCACCCCTGTCTGGGATCAATATATCCGTTTATAATTATTCGGCTACAATTACCAATGATGATGGTACTTTTAGTATCAATGTGCCGGGGCTTAATACCCCCTTATTGATAAGTTCAGAAGGCTTTCAAACAAGAGAATTTGCCCTTAGTGGAAAGACAAATGTTGAAATAACCCTGTTCGAGGCTGGTTATCCTTCTTTTTACGAAAGGATTAATATGCCTTCCGGGCCTAAGTTTCAAAATAAATTGCCATTCGCTACAGCAACGGTAAAAGCCGATGAATCTCATTATGGTTTAAGTGTTAATGAAAGTGTGGGAACTTTTCTCCAGGGCCAGAGTGCCGGTCTATTCGTTACCAGGCGTTCCGGTACTCCTAATGTGGGTGCCGATATCTTAATTAGAGGATATAATTCCTTGTATGCCAGTAATCAACCGCTAATTGTGGTAGATGGGATGATCTATGATGATAACGATTATGGAAGGGGCTTGTTGGAAAATTATTTTACATCTCCCTTATCAAACATCGATACCAAAGATATCCAGGAAGTCACTTTTATAAAGGACGGTTCTTCCCTTTACGGGACTAAGGGTGGTAATGGTGTATTGATGATCACAACCAGTAGGCCGGAAGATTTGTCTACAAAGATAGACTTTATGGTATTTGGAGGTTACAATCAGGAACCAAAGGAGCTTCCGCTAATGGGTGCCGGGGAATATAGGACCTATATGTCTCAAATGTTGATGTCCAAGGGTTTAACACAGGCGCAACTTCAGGCCCAGCCATTTATGAACGATAATACAAGCTATTCAGATTATTACAAATATCATAATAATACCAATTGGCAGGATCAGGTCTTTAATGAAAAAAGTTTGAATCAAAACTATTACCTGAAAATTAGTGGAGGGGATAATATTGCAAAATATGCCTTATCTGTGGGTTACCTTGCAAACGATGGAATTATTAAAAACACCGATTTAAAAAGGTATAACACGCGTTTTAATGCAGATCTTCAGTTAAGTCCCAAATTTCGTATGCATGCAAATATTTCATTTGTGTATGCAGAACAAAATTTGAGGAACCAAGGAATTGGTTCCAATACCAGCCCTATTAACCTGGCACTTACCAAGGCACCTTTCTTAACTACAAATATATTAGATGCCAACGGGGACATTTCGCCAAACCTTGCAGATTCTGATGAATTTGGTGCGAGTAATCCCACAGCGATCATAGAAAATGCCATTGGGGTCAACAGAAATTACAGGTTCTTTGGAAACCTTAATTTTGAATATGAATTCAATGAAGCTTTTAAGTTAAATTCAATCCTTGGGATAAATTACAGTAAGGTTAGGGAAAACTTTTTCATCCCGGATTTAGGTGTTGCCAGCGACACACTTAGTACCGCTATAGTTAAAAACCGCTCCGGGAGTGAAATACAAAGGCTGTTTACTTTATACAATGATTCTTATCTAAGTTTCAATAAAGCTACCCGTTCACATTCCATCGATATGAGATTAGGAGTTAGAATCCAGGCTAATGAGGCAGAAAGTGATTATGGTCTCGGTTACAATTCAGCTACAGATGATTTTACAAGTGTAGGAGCCGGAACCAATACACTAAGAAGAGTCGGAGGTTCTATAGGTAACTGGAACTGGATCAATGGTTATCTTGCCACCAATTATGGTTTTTTAAATAAGTACTTTGTTTCTGTAAACCTTGCCCTGGATGGATCCAGCAGGTTTGGGAATGAAGCCCAGGATTGGGCAATAGGAGTTGGGAATGAACAATTCGCTTTCCTTCCATCTGTGGCAGGGGCATGGTTGATATCTTCAGAACCCTTTATGACAGGAAATACAATTAACCTTCTTAAACTACGTGCCAGTTACGGCCTGAGTGGGAACGATGATATAGGAAATTATACGGCAAGTAAATATTATGTTTCGCAAAATTTACTTGGACTCCAGGGGCTGGTTAGAGGCAATATAGGAAATTCCCAATTGCAGTGGGAAGTAGTTCGAAAGGCCAATCTTGGAGCCGATTTCACCATATTGAACGAGAGGTTAAGTGCGAGCTTAGATGTCTTTTCTAATAAAACTGAGAATATGCTCGTTTTTGAACCCGTAAATACGAGTTCAGGACTTGAATATGTAGTGGCTAATAGTGGAAGCATGAAGACAACCGGATACGAGGGATCCTTGAATTCACGGCTTATAAACAGCGCTCTTAAAGTAGATCTTGGCTTTAATTTGTCTCATTATAAAAATTCTGTTACCGCACTTCCGGTAGACGAAATAATTACAGAATTTGGAGGCGCTACATTTCTAACCACGGAGGGGCGGGTACCTAATCTTTATTATGGATTACAAAGCAACGGAGTTTATTCAAGCTCTCAGGATGCTGAAGCTGCCGGTCTTCAAAAGCGCATGCCTAATGGCGATTTAGTAGCCTTTGGCGGTGGAGATATGATTTTCACAGATTTCAATAATGATAATATAATAGATGAAAATGACAGGGAAATAATAGGGGATCCAAACCCGGATTGGGTTGGGATGGTAAACACTAAAATTTCCTACAAAAGGTTTACTGTTGATGCCATGTTTAACTTTACTTATGGCAATGATCTTTATAACGGGACACGAGCCATGCTTGAAGGAATGTCGGGTTATGAAAACCAGAGCCTTTCGGTTGTAAATCGCTGGCGTGTAAATGGACAGGAAACTTCTATTCCCCGAGCTACCTGGGGCGATCCTATGGGGAATTCCTCATTTTCCAGCAGGTGGATAGAAGATGGTTCTTATGTGAGATTAAGGACCCTCATAATTACCTACGATCTTCCTGTTTTCAGCGATACGATTAGATATGTTCAAATATACGCTACAGGGAACAATTTATTTACTGTAACCGATTACTTAGGCTATGATCCGGAGTTTAGTGCAGGATCCTCAATGTTTACAAAGGGTGTAGATATCGGGCTCGAACCACAGTTCAGGACTATTCAGCTGGGCTTTAGATTGGGACTTTAATTGTTTAATAATCATAGAACTAAAAAAATGAATTTATATTGTAAAACTAAAAAAGGGAGAAGATGTCTTTTGTTATTACTGCTTGTGGTAACAAATATATCCTGTGATGATTATTTAGATGTTCAGCCTGAAGATAAATTAGTTGAAGACCAATTTTACACAGACGTTTTTGATGCAGATGCTGCCGTTATTGGAATTTATGGAGAATTTATGAACCTTGCGGAAAAACATGTGGTTCTAAACGAGCTAAGGGCCGATTTAATGGCAGTAACCAACAATGCCGATCCTTACTTAAGGGAAATCCAGGAGCACGATGTTACTCCCGGAAACCCTTATGCCGATCCAAGGGGTTTTTATGAGGTAATCCTTAGCTGCAACGACGCACTGGATAATTTTAATAAAATGCTAGCCGACAAGAGGTTTACGCAGGCAGAATATGATCAGCGTTATTCAGATATTGGCGCTTTGCGTTCCTGGATTTACCTTCAGTTGGGTATTCATTATGGGAATGTACCATATGTTACAGATCCACTGGATGATATAAATGATTTGAAGGATAGCTCAAAGTTTACAAAGTTACCATTTGATTTATTACTGGATGAGCTGCTGGCGTTTACCGAAAGTTTGCCTTATACCAATCCTTATACTGCGGAAAGCCTTATAATAGATGTGGATGGTTACAACACGGCAAAATTTTTTATTAATAAAGCCTGTTTGCTTGGAGATCTAAATTTATGGAAAGGGAATTATACCCAAGCTGCTACTTATTATAAATCTGTAATGGAAACTTCAACAGGAAGTGGAAATGATTCCGATCGTTTTGATATTTACAGAGTGAAATACGCAGAAGTATCAAGTAACAATGATTTAGCCGTTGGATACATTAGGTATAGGGAGGAAGATTCCAGGGCTTTAGTTGATAATGCAACCCAAGGGTGGAGATCGATGTTCTCCAGAGGACAAGATCAACTTTGGAATACAGAATGGATATGGGTATTACCTTTTAGCAGCGATTTTTCACCGGAAAATCCTTTTATAGAACTATTTTCCCCTATAGGAGGGGAGTATAAAGTGAAGCCTTCTCAAAGGGCCATGGATTTATGGAAAGCCCAAACGCAACGAAATGGTTTTCCATATGATGCCAGAGGTCAAAGATTTACCTACCGAAATATTAGTGGTCAGCCCGTTATTTTAAAATATATTTATAATTATCTTGATTTTGAGGCAATGATGCCTTTAGACCTTTTTGAAAAGGACGGACAGTGGTTCCTTTACCGTGCTGCCAAACTGCACCTGAGGTTTGCAGAGGCGGCCAATCGGGATGGACGACATAAGCTGGCAGATGCATTATTAAATAACGGTATACAGAATGCCTATACGGTAGACGGGCAGGTAGATGTAACGGATATTGAAAAAACCAATGATGGCCCCCCTTACGATTTTGATGCAAGAATGGGCGATTATCCTTATTTTAGGGGTCCATGGCACAGGAATGGTGGAATCAGAGGAAGGGCCTTTGTTCAACCTGTGGAAGTTCTGGGAGACAGTACTATTTCTATTGAAAACAACTTAATTCAGGAAGCTGCATTAGAATTGGCTTATGAAGGTAATAGATGGTCCGACCTTGTTAGAATTGCTCGAAGAAGGAGTGATCCGTCATTTTTGGCAGATAAGGTCTATGAAAAATTACTAAAAGAAGGTAATCCTGCAGCCAGTGAAGTAAGATCGAAATTGATGAGTCCTTCAAACTGGTATTTACCTTTTGAATGGAAGGACGAGGAATAAAAACTTACTTATTGAATTTAATAAATATTAATTTTGATCCCTTATTGCTACGGTTTTTACCGTAGCAATATTGTTTACAGCAAACAGCACTTGCAAACAGCACTTGCAAACAGCACTTGCAAACAGCAATAGAAAAGTACAGCAAAAAAATGCAAACCCAATTTCTTGATTAAATTGCAAAGCGCGACTGGAATGATTTTAGCTTTCATGGTTTAGAAATACAAACCCCTGCTATAGATAGCTTTGCTCAAAAAAGTTTCAGTTTTGGATGGTTCGTGATCCCAGGAATGAAGAATTTTTTACACGTAAAGGATTTTAAAAGAATATGATTCCTTGAAGCTATTTTACTTTCGGAATGGAGGACACAGGAATGCCAAACGTTTCAGTAAATGTACAAGTAGTGGTGAGAAGGATCTTGTTGACAATTGTCAGGAAGTACAAAAATCTACAGGCTATAATAAATGAAGGATATTTTATCATTTTAGAAGCTACATAAATAATTACAATCTAATGAAAACTCAAACACTAACTTTAGTACTATTAATTACTTTAATGTCCTATTGTTGCCAAGAAGATAAAAAAAATCAAAATCCCGTAGCTGTCAATACCATTGAAGTGGAAGCACCTTTTGGTATTGTAAATATAATAGTTCCAGATTTTAGTAGTAGTAAAGAATATCCAATTACTCAATACGGTGCTGTTGAGGGAAATAAAGAAAAGATATCAGAAGCTATTAATCTGGCTATTGATGAAGCCCATAAAAACGGTGGTGGAAAAGTAATCATTCCTGAGGGGGAATGGCTAACAAAAAAAGTGCATTTAAAAAGTAATGTAAACCTGCATTTAAATAAAAATGCGGTGCTACTTTTTTCAGAAGATCCTAAAGATTATTTACCCCCCGTACAAAGTACCTGGGAAGGTATGGAATGTTATAATTATTCTCCGCTTATCTACGCATTCGAGGCAGAAAACATAGCTATCACTGGAGAAGGGCAGCTTAGGGCAAAAATGGATGTTTGGCAGGAGTGGTTTGCTCGTCCAAAAGCGCATATGGAAAGTCTTAAGAGGCTTTATCACTTAGCTGCACAAAACGTTCCGGTTGAGGAAAGACAAATGGCAAACGACAGCGCTAATTTCCGGCCACAATTTATACAGTTTAATCGTTGTAATAATATTTTGATTGATGGAATTTCTATTCGAAATAGCCCGTTTTGGGTAATTCATCCCTTTTTGTCTAAAAATATTGTAATCAGGGATATAGATGTTTATGCACATGGTCATAACAATGATGGGGTAGACCCGGAAATGAGCCAAAATATACTAATAGAGAATTGTACTTTTGATCAGGGTGACGATGCCATTGCTTTAAAAGCTGGAAGAAACCAGGATGCCTGGCGTTTAGATACACCGACAAAGAATGTCATAATTCGCAATTGTCTGGTTAAAAATGGTCATCAACTGCTGGCAATAGGGAGTGAACTTTCAGGTGGAATTGAAAATATTTATATAGAGAACTGCCGGGTAGAGGATGGCGCAAAATTGAACCACCTTCTATTCATCAAAACAAACGAAAGGCGCGGTGGATATGTGAAAAATATCTTTCTAAAGAATATTAGGGCCGGTAAAATTGATCAGGGTATTATGGGGGTTGAGACAGATGTACTATATCAATGGAGAGATTTAGTTCCAACTTATGAGCGTAAATTGACATCGATAGAAAATATCTATTTGGAGGATGTAAAGGCTTCGGAAGTTAAATTTATTTCAAGAATTATAGGAAATAAAGAGCTTCCGGTAAAGGGTGTCTTTATGAAAAACATAACTTCAAATATAATTAGTGACCAAAAACATATCCATAAAAATATTCAGAATTTTAAGAGCGAAGATGGTGCAGCCGGGAATTAATAATTAAACATGAAATAAAATAGTGATGAACAACATTAATCGAGTGGAATTGGAATAACCGTTGGACAATTAAACTCTTGGAATCGGGAGGTGTTACTTCAAACAACGGCAAGAAATCTGCTCCCTACCTGACTTCCGATCTCTCGGGAGATTTTGGCAATAAGGCCATTTGGAGATCTGCAGAAAATCCTGAGCTTCGTATTTATTCCACCTCTATTTCCGATCGAAACAGAATGCCAATCTTCACGCCTGACCCTCAATAAAATGGCCATCGATTGGCAAAATATAGCTTATAAATAGCCTCCATATCCTGCCTTTTTTAGATTCCAAATCCCATAGCCGTTTTCCAAATAAGTAAGTCTCAAAGTACGCTTTTCCTGTCATAATTGTTCAATTTAGAGTTAATAAAAGGTGAAAATCAACTCCTTTGGGGAAATTTTCAGAATTTTATAAGAATTTTAAGTTTTTTTGCGATCTCAGGACGGTACAGGATACTATTTCGATTTCGTACAGGTAGATTTGACTATTAATATTTTGTAAACTCTAAAATAACCATATGAAACATTTATTAAAGAAATTATTGATATATACGGGATGCTTATTTTTAAGCTTTTCTGCTTTTGCCCAGGAGAAGGTTGTGTCAGGAACAGTTACCGACTTAAATGGAATTCCACTGCCTGGAGTAAATGTGATTGTTAAAGGAACTAGTGTTGGAACTCAGACCAATTTTGATGGAGAATTTACTCTTCAAGCTTCTTTGGGGGATATTTTCGTCTTTTCTTTTATTGGAACGAAAACGATTGAACAATTAGTAGGGCAAGAAAATAACTATGATATAGTTATGGAACAAAGTAGCTCTAGATTGGATGAAATAGTCGTTGTTGGCTATGGAACTCAAAAGAAATCGGATGTAACTGGAGCTCTTGTAAGCGTTAGTGCAGAAGACATTACGTCTCGACCTGTTGACAATGCTATTGAAGCTATGCAAGGAAAAGCTGCGGGTGTAGATATTACATCAAATGAAAGACCTGGACAGGTTGGAAGTATTACAATACGTGGGGTACGTTCATTATCTGCATCTAATTCACCTTTATATGTATTAGATGGTATTCCATTAATTACAGGTGGTATTAGTAATATAAATCCTTATGATATTGAATCTATAGATATTCTTAAAGATGCATCTGCTACTGCTATTTATGGTTCGCGTGGTGCTAATGGTGTTGTTATTGTTACTACTAAAAGAGGAAAAACAGGTAGATTCACTTTAAATTATAATACTTCATTAACAACTCAAAAGTTGCATGAGTCTGCACCAAATTTTAATGGAGGTGACTTTGTAGAATATCGTCGTTGGGCGAAGTATTATTCTAATACAGCAACTTTTCCAAGAGGTGATCAGCCAACACAAGAAAATGATGTTGCAATCTTTACAGGAGATGATACCGCTTTTAATAATATATTACAAGGTTGGCAAGGAGGAACTTGGGATGGTTCAAAGGTTACTGATACAGATTGGACAGATTTTATTACCCAAACAGGTGTAACATCACAACATACATTAAGTGCTAGTGGAGGTACAGAGAAAATGAAAGCATACGGTTCTATTGGGTATACTGGTAATGAAGGAGTAATTAAAGGACAAAGCTATAAACGATACAATGGAAGTTTAAGTATTGATATAACCCCTACTGATTGGTTTTCTTTTGGTGGTAACCTTAATACTTCTTACAGTATTAATGAATATGGTCAATCTGCTACCGGTGGTAGTGGAGTATCTGTACGGGGTGGTTTATATGAAAGTGCTCGAGGTATTTTCCAATATACGCTTCCTTACGACGATGAAGGAAATAGAATAGATTATCCAGGTGGAGATATTGCAATAAAAACAATTATTGATGAAGATAAATACTCTCAAGATCAACGTGTAACTTTACGCGCATTTGGTAGTTTTTATGGACAACTTGATTTCGGTGCCTTTTCACCGGTTTTAGAAGGATTAAAATTCCGTACAAACTTTGGACCAGATATTGAAACCTATCGTGATGGTATTTATGTTGATGGAAAATCTGTAATTAGATCAGGATCAAGCTATGCTTCATTAGAAAAAAGACAACGATTATCGTATACTTTAGATAATTTATTGTTTTATAATAAAACAATAAATGAGCATGATTTTGGTGTTACTTTATTACAAAGTCAAACGCAATATAATGAAGAATCAAGTTCTATGAGTGCAGATAATATTCCTTTTCCAAGCCAAAAATGGAATGCATTAAGCAGCGAAAATGTTGCTTTAAATGATTGGAGTTCTGGTCTTGAAGAGAGACAATTATTATCGTATATGGCACGTTTAAATTATAGTTTTGATAGTAAGTATTTACTAACAGTTTCAGGTCGTTATGACGGAGCTTCACAATTAGCTGAAGGTAATAAATGGGCGTTCTTCCCAAGTGCTGCTTTAGGATGGCGTTTGGATAAAGAAGACTTTTTATTTAATTCTGAATGGATCAACCAATTAAAACTACGTATGGGTGTTGGTGTTACAGGTAATTCTGCTATTGATCCATATTCTACAAAAGGAGGATTATCGCCATTGTTTTATGCAATAGGTAGTACTTCTTCAGCTGGAGCTGTAAATTCTTCAGTATTAGCAAACAAAGATTTAAGTTGGGAAAAAACGACGCAATATAATTTTGGTGTTGACTTTTCATTATTTAGAGGAAGAATTTCTGGAAGTTTAGATCTTTATTCATCTAATACAACTGATTTGTTACTTGAAAAAGATATTCTTCCAATTACAGGTTACAATACTACTTTTGCCAATATCGGAGAAACTAAAAGTTCAGGTATAGATTTAACCCTAAGTACCGTTAATTTACAAAAAGAAGATTTTAAATGGTCTACAGATTTTAGCGGTTCTTACCAACAAAACGAAATCGTTTCATTAGCGAATGGAAAATTTGATGATTTAAATAATGAATGGTTTATTGGTGAATCTCAAAGTGTAATTTATAGTTTTGAGGGCAATGGAATTTGGCAAGAGTCTGATCAAGCTGAGATGGATAAATTCAACGCAAATGGACATACATTTACAGCAGGTAACGCACGTCCTGTTGATCAAAATGGAGATTATAAAATTGACAATAATAACGATCGAGTTATCATAGGAAGTGAGATACCTAAATTTATTGTGGGTTTAACCAATACATTTACCTACAAAGATTTTGAATTATCTATATTCATGTATGGTCGTTTAGGGTATACTTATAATACTGGCGGTGAAGGTTTAGTTGGTAGATATAATTCTAGAGCAGTTAATTACTATACTGAAATTAACCAAAATTCTGATTACCAAAAACCAATATATTCAGCAGGCTATGGTGATGAATATTATAGAACTCTAGGTTATAAAAGTGGTTCATTTGTGAAAATCCGAAATATTTCTTTAGGATATAATCTTCCTGAAAATATTACAAGCACTTTAGGACTTTCTAAATTACGTTTTTACGGACAAGCTACTAATCCTGGAATGCTTTTCTCAAAAGTAGATTGGATTGACTTAGATGTAAGAAGTTCAGCTTCAAATAAAGGTTTTGTATTTGGAATGAATGCAGAATTTTAAGCCAGGATAAATTAAAATAACTTAAATAATTAAAAAGATTAAAAAATATGAAAAATTATAAAAAACTTTGTACACATCTGTTTATTGCTTTAGCATTAATAGGTAGTGTTACGTCTTGTAATAAAGATTTTCTTGATGAAGAACTAACCACTAAAAGAAGTACTGCATATTATGATACCGAAGAAGGAATTCAAGCATTAGCTATAGGGACTTACTATAGAGTTTTAGCTTCTCCATTTTCATCAGAACAACAATTCGCTACAACCAATTATGGTACCGATGAGTTTCATGTTGGAGGTGATGATACTAATAGTCCATGGAATAATTATGATGGTAGATTTAATTCTATTGTAGTTACCACTAGAACTCAAGCAGCCGAAGCTTGGGATAATTTTTATGTAGGTATTGGATTAGCAAATCAATTAATTGAATCTGCAACAACTATTGAATCTACAAATTCTGAAATAAAAAATGTTGCGTTAGGGGAAGGTTATTTTTTTAGAGCTTATAACTACTTAAAATTAGTTAGACAATATGGTGGTGTTCCATTAAAACTATCAGTTAGTACCACTGTTGAGTTAGAGTTTACACGTGCAACGGCAGAGGAAGTGTTAGCTCAAGTTATTGATGATTTAACTCAAGCACATACATTGTTAGATAATTCAGGAGCTCACCCTCATAAAATAAGTAAAGATGCAGCTGCTCATTTTTTAGCAAAAGCGTATTTAACCCGTGCAAGCGAAATTAATGATAGTTGGAATTCTGCAACAAAAGAAGCAGATTTGCAACAAGTTGTAACTTTAGCTGATCAAGTGATTGTTAACCACCCTTTAGCTAGTAATTACCAAGAACTTTGGGCCTATAACGAACCGGATGGAGTTAATGAATATTTACCAGAGTTAATTTTATCAGCTTCATTTAGTCGTGATAAAGCACTTGAAACTTATAATTTTAGTACTGTAGTTTTTACTGGACGTTATGATGATTTAGCAATGATGAAACGTGATTTAACTGGTATGCGTCCATACAGCCGTTTAGCTCCTACCAATTTCACTTATAATGTTTTTGATAAAGTAAACGATTCTCGTTTTTGGAAAGTTTTTAGAACAAAGCACCGTGTAAATAAAGGTGGTGAATTTGGAGGAATTACGTATACTCCTGGAGTAGATTTAGGTATTATGTACATTATGAATTCTACTACAGACAATCGTTTTGCTAAAACAATAAATAATAATGGACCAAGTATTTTATATGATGTAACTGGTAAAACAATACCTCATGTATATGTAGCAAATGCTGCCGATGGTGTAGGTCTTTTAGCAAACCCAAGATTTCCATCATTATCAAAACACTTTGATGCTGCAAGAACATCTATAAATGACAACAGAGGTTTACGTGACGAAATTTTAGCACGTTCAGCTGATACATATCTAATGGCTGCAGAAGCAAAAATTCGTTTACAAGCGTATTCAGAAGCTCTAACTTATATCAATGCGGTTCGTAACCGTGGTGCTTATAAAAATGGCGAGGATCGTCGTTACTATACGGATGGAGCAGAAGCTTACAATACTTCTGAATTTTCACAATCATTTGATAGTAACTCATACATGAATGAAAACTCATATTATGAGTCTAATAATATTCCTGTAACAACAACTGCTACTGATTTAACCATTACGAGTACGTCAAGTTTACCCGCTGAAGATGAAGCTATAATTGCTAAATTGGGATATGGTAGTGAATATGAGCGTATGTTGTGTTTAGTATTAAATGAACGTACAAGAGAGCTTTGTGGTGAATGGCATCGTTGGGAAGATTTAAGTCGTACTAAAACCTTAGTAGCTAGAGTTAGAGCCTATAATCCTGAAGCAGCAGGTAATATAAAGGATTACCATGTTTTAAGACCTATTCCACAAACATACCTTGATGGAGTTTATGAAGAAGGAAGTCCATTAAGCGGCGAAGAAAAAGGAGCTGTGCAAAATCCTGGATATTAAAAAATTATTTTAATTTGGATAAGCGCTATAGTTAAATAATTATAGCGCTTTTTCATTTTTTACGGCATAGAACAGGATAGTTCTTCGCTTATAAATTAATAAATTTAAAATAAATCAAAATTAAAAACCTACGTGAAAAACACACATCAAATATTATATTATTTTTTCTAATTATTAGTAACCAAATTACAAGCACAAACATTAATAGGAGATTATATAAATATTCATTCTGTAATAGAAATTCGGTAATTTAACAACCACAAATGCCTCTGTAAATATAGAATTTTGCACACCAGGTATAGTTCGTTTTAGAACAAGTTGTAATGAGGATTTTGAGCCAAATGAAACTTTAATGGTTAACCGTAGAAAATGAAACAGTAGGAAGCGTAAAAAACTTTGCTTCTGATGAGCATTTTTTTGGACTTGGAGAACGCATGGATTTCCTAGATCGAAGAGGTAAAAAATTAACCTTGAACGAGGTTAGAGGAACAGGTCTTCCTCATTAAGTTGGTGCTTATAATGTATTGGAAGCGAATTGTTGTCCTGTGCCATTTTTTATGAGTACAAAAAATTACGGAATATTTTTTCATAATTCCTTTCCTACAAAGTGACATATGGGGTATAGCAACCCAGCAAATTATTATAAAGCTACTCGCGGTGAACTGAATTATTATTTTATATATGGAGAAAATTTTCCTGAAATACTTAAGGGCTATAGGAGTATAACTGGAACTTCTCCTCTTCTCCCTAAATTTGCAACTAGGAACATATAGCGGAGGGACGTGGGGACATGAAAAAGAAACTTCTACAAACTATGTTGTTAATTTAGTTAAGAAATTTAGGATTTACAAATTCCTTTAGATTCTACATGGATAATTTTTGGAGAGAATGGAGGAAAAGGAGCAACATTGTTTGAATGGAGAGAAACTTTTGACAATACAAAAGCTATGTTTGACAGTCTTTATGCACTTAAAATTTACAAGGTAGGTCTTCACATTAGACCTCGATTTGATAATGGAAAAAAACTCCGCTTGTTAGACGAGGCCCAAAAGAAAGGTTTTATATTCCCAGAAGAAGGAAATACGGGTGAGTTTATTAATTTTTTTAATCAAAAGGCTGTAGATTGGTGGTGGGAAAATGGGGTAAAACGAGTAGCTGATCAAGGCGCAATGTTTTTAAAAACTGATGAAGGAAGTGCATTTGGTCATATTGCTAATGAAAGTAAAAAAACAGGTCCTAAAGGAAAAGAAATTGCCTGCTTACACAATTTATTTCCATTAGTTTATGCCAAAGCTCCTTTCGAGAAATTTGCTGAGTACATTCAAATGAGAGGTATGAACCAAACACGTGAAGGTTATGCCGGTATACAGCGTTATCCTTATATTTTTGCTGGAGATTGGCCTAGTGAATGGCAATATTTTGAACCTGTAATAAAAGCAAGGCTTAATATGGGAATTTCAGGTGTTGGTAATTGGTCACATTGTATGGGAGGTTTTGAACATGTGGCTAATCCTGAACTTTATTTAAGATGGTGCCAGTTTGGATTATTAAGCCCTATCGCTCATCTTTTTGGAATGGAACATCCTAACTATAAAGAACCATGGAATTATGAAGAAGAAGCATTGACCATATTCAAACAATATGACCAGTTACGTTATAGCCTTATACCTTATTTGTATAGTTATTCTTATGAAATGCACAAAACAGGAATGCCTTTGATGAGAGCTTTAGTGCTTGCTTATCAAAATGATTCTAATTTTTATTCAACAACCGATCAATACTTGTTAGGAGAAAATCGAATGATATGTCCGGTTACAACAAAAGGAGCCAAAATTAGAGTAGTTTACCTTCCTGAAGGTAATTGGATTGACTATTGGACTGGAAAAAAGCTTACAGGTAAACAGTACATCAATGTAGTTTGCCCTTTAGATAAACTTCCCAATTTTTTAAGAGCAGGAGCTATAATACCTACTCAAGAACCTTTAAATTATATAGGAGAAAAAAAGATTTCAGAATTAACGTTTGATATTTATCCTTCAAAAAATAGCAGTTTTACCCTATATGATGATGGGAAAAGTTTGAATTATGAAAAAGGAGACTTTAGTTTAACGCAAATAGAATCTTTCGATACTAAACAAGAAAAGATAATAAGTATTTCATCTCCAAAAGGCAATTTTAAAGTTGCGGAAAGAAATTACACTTTAAAAATAAATTTAAATAAACAAGCTTCTACAATAAAAGTAAATAACGAAATTTACTTAATAAGAAATGAAGATAATTTAAACATGCAAACAGCTATTTACAAAGAAGGTGTTCTAACGATAAAACCTGATGTAAAAGGTGAAAATGACATTTCAATTGCTATTAAGAAATAAATTTTCCAATGATGATAAAAACGTAAATGTAGAATTGAATTAAAAATTATGACATAAATAAGAATTGAAAAAATAACCTATAATGAAAAAAATAAATAGATCTCTTTCTTTCGTTTTTTTAATAATATTCCTTTCAGGATGTGAAAATCAAAAAAAAGAAACAACAACAGAAATTGTTTTAACCAATATTTCTGACCTCAATTTAACAGACAAATCAGTAGCATTAATAAAAGAATCACTTTCGGTTACAGATAGTATTAATACCCATCCCTTGGTGATTTTCAACACTGACACTATACCCTCTCAATTAGATGATTTAGACGGGGATGGTGCGTGGGATGAATTGTTTTTTGTTACCAATTTTTCACCTAAAGAACAAAAAACAATTCAGCTAAAATGGACAGATAAAACCCCTGAATATCCCATAAGAACCAGTGTTCGGTTTGGGAAAAGGGAAGCTATGAATGAACCCGTAAAAGCTGCAACAGAAGAAACCGTATTGGCGACAGATATGCCCAAAAAAATAGGGTTTCAAAAATACCAAACAGACGGTCCCACTTGGGAAAACGATAAGGTTGGATTCCGGCATTACTTGGATGGCAGAAACGCAAAGGATATATTTGGAAAAAAAACACCGAATATTTCACCAGAAAATGTGGGAATAAATGCTGAAGGAGCTGTGGAAGACAATTATCATGTCATGGAAGAATGGGGGCGCGATATATTTCCTGTTGGGAATTCTGTTGGTTTAGGTGGATTCGCCTTATTTGTGGACAACGAGATACAAAGGTTGGGGGTTACGGTAAATGATACGCTAAGTAATATCCAGGAAACAAATTTTAGGATCATAGCTGAAGGCCCGGTAAAATCTGTTCTAAAGTATACCTATAACAATTGGGAAGCGGGAGGGAATTCCTATAATGCCGAAGAAACTACCACTATCTGGCCCGGAATGTACGGCTATAAAAACACAGTGGAAATGGAAAGCCTACAAGGAAATGAAACTTTATTGGTTGGTCTTTCCAACATTAATAATGAAAACCCCCTTATTGAAGTTGAAATTGGGGATTGGGTTGCACTTATACAACATGATTCCCTAACTTATGAACGGAAATGGATAATGGGCACCGCCATTTTAGTGCCAAAAAATAAGTATCAAGGATATATAGAAGCCCCTAAAGAAGGACAATTAACAGACTCATTTTTAGCAAAAATCGAAATAGAAAATAAAAAACCAGTAAGTTATTATGCTATAGCAGGATGGGCTTTAAGTGCGGATAAAAATTTTAAAGATGCGGCTTATTTTAAAGATTATGTAGTAAACTTAGCAAAGCAACTTTCTACTCAAATTACAATTGATATAACTACCAAATAAAATTAATGTACAAATAAACCTTATGTATCATTTAAAAAAATTGATCTTATGAAATATTCACTTAATAAATCATTACTTTTTATATTCACCTGTGCTGCTTTTAGCGTGACATCTTTGCACGCTCAAACCAATGATGTTAATACTCCCCTGCACTTACTTCAACCAGACTATCCCACACCTTATATAGCTCCGGAAGTAGATAGTGTAAAGGCTGTATTAGACCGGGTGTATAATTTTCTTGAAGAAAACACAGCAGATAAAGTAGTGAATTCAAAAACAAATGCAGAAGTAACAGATTTTAAAAAGGTGAAAGAAAATATCGCATTTGAACCGGGAGCTTTTAGACTTACAAGTTATGAATGGGGCGTAACCTATGCAGGAATGCTTTTGGCTTCTGAAGCTACAGGAGAAAAATATTTTGCCGATTATACAAACAAACGATTAAAATTAATTGCAGATCTGGCTGAAAACCACAAAGTAAAAGATATTAAAAATTCCCCTGTTCATTCCGTATTGGAACCTCATGCATTGGATGATGCCGGGGCTATTTGTGCCGCATTTATAAAAGCAAAAAAGAATGGCTTAAAAGGGAATATAGATCCTATAATTAATAATTTTATTACCTATATAAGTGAAAAACAATACCGTCTTCCGGACGGAACTCTTGCGCGTAACAGGCCACAGGACAATACACTTTGGTTGGACGATATGTTCATGAGCGTACCTGCTCTTGCCCAAATGGGTAATTATAGCGGGAATGTAAAATATTTTGACGATGCCGTAAAACAAGTAAAGCAATTTTCGCAAAGAATGTTCAACAAAGAAAAAGGGTTATACATGCATGGTTGGGTACAAGCTATGGATGAGCATCCACAATTTCATTGGGCGCGTGCAAATGGTTGGGCGGTAATGGCATTGGTTGAATTACTTGATGTGCTGCCAAAAGACCACCCAGGATATCCTGCCGTATTAAATCAATTACAGGAACATATAAAAGGATTGTCCAAATTCCAAGATGGTACCGGTTTTTGGCATCAATTAATCGATAGGAACGATACTTATCTGGAAACTTCAGCAACAGCTATCTATGCCTATTCCATTGCAAAAGCAATAAATAATGGGTATGTAGATAAAATGGCATATTCCCCTGTGGTACTTCTTGCATGGAATGCCGTGGCAACCAAGGTGAATGAAAAAGGACAGGTGGAAGGAACCTGTGTAGGTACAGGGATGGGGTTCGATCCTGCTTTTTATTATTACAGGCCTGTAAATTTATATGCCGCGCATGGATACGGACCGGTCTTACTGGCTGGAGCCGAAGTAATTTTAATGCTTAAAGATAATGAGTTTGAAATAAATGACAGTTCATTACAACTTAAAGTAAAAAACTAAAACACAAAAAAACTTTTTTATGAAATTCAATAAAAATATAATTGCGGTTTTAAGCCTTTTCTTTTTAATAAGCGCTTCCGCTTTTAGTCAAATAGGAACTCGATTTCCATCAGAAAAAAAGATAGTGAAAGATCCTGTCACAGGTATCGATCTCGTATTTTTAACTAGTAAGCCCGCAGGAGATTCCAAATTTTATCCTACACATCCCCAATGGACTTCAGATGGGGAATGGTTGGTGTTCAGGTCTAACCGTGTAAAAGGTGAAGTGATGGCTGTAAATGAAAAAAGTGGTGATATTGTGCAAGTTACTGAAGGAGGCTATTCCGGGGCGGTCGGCATTGCGCAAAAGTCCATGAAACTTTACTTTATGCGGGAAGGGAAAGATAACGAAATGAACGTGATCGAGTTGGATTTGATAAACGTTTTTAAAGATAGTAAAGCAGGGGAAATGAAACCCGCTTCAACATATGAAAGAGTATGCGGTACAACCCCTTCGGAAATGAATGCCGAAGGAGATATGGCTTTGGATGCAGATGAACAACATATATATTTTAGAGTTGGAGAAGAAGAAGCTTCCAAACATTTGGATCCCAATGTTAAAATGGAAAGCAATTTTGGTCCACGAAATATGGGCGCAGGACCCGGCGGGATTGCAACTATGAATCTTAAATCAGGTGATATTAAACATGTAGTTTCAGTGCCTTTTCAAGTGGGACATATTCAAAGCAACACGTGGAATCCCGGAGAAATTGTTTTTTGTTGGGAAACCGGTGGGAAATCACCACAAAGAACCTGGACAGTTAAGGCAGATGGAAGTGGTTTACGTCCACTTTATCCCGAAGCCGATTATGAATGGGTAACCCACGAAGCTGTTATTTCTAAGGATGAAGTAGCCATGGCCATTATGGGACACCGCCCAATTGATATAGAAAATGAAGCCCCGGTGGAAGTTGCCAATAATTTTAAAGGAATAAGGGATCCAGTCAATCCTGGTCAGGAAAGTAATTGGGGGCCTTCCGGAACCCGTGAAAAACCAACAGGAATTGCCATTGTTAATTTAAGAACTAGGGAAATGACCATAGCGGGACAAACGCCAAGTGGTAGTGGTCTATGGCATGTTCACGGTTCGCCCGATGGACGCTGGGCAACCGGTGATGATTTTTCAAGAAGTCTGTATTTAATAGATCGTAACACCCGGGAAATGATAATGCTTACCACTGGCCATAAAGAAACTGCAAAAGATCATCTCCACCCCACTTTTAGTCGTGACGGAACAAAAATTGAAATACAATCCGCGATGCTTTCTGAAGACAATAGGTCCATGAATATTTGTATCGTGCATGTACCTGAGAAATGGTTAAAAAGAACCTATTCTAAAAAAATTAATTAAAAACTCTAAATTTAATTTATGACTTCCCACGCATTCAAAATGAAGCTTTTACCCGGTTTCGAAGCAGAATATAAAAAACGCCATGATGAAATATGGCCGGAATTAAACAAGTTACTTACTGAAAGAGGAGTCTACGATTACAGTATTTTCCTGGATGAAGAAACGCTGATTCTTTTTGCAGTACAAAAAGTAAAAGAAGGGGCAAATTTAACCGGTTTAACAGAAGAACCTGTTTTAAGAAAATGGTGGAACTACATGGGTGATATAATGGAAACCAATCCAGATAACTCCCCTATAGAAAAACCTTTAAAAAGGGTTTTTCATTTGGAATAAAGAGGTAAGAGAGAAAGAGATTATTAGGCAATAATTTTAAAAGAAATTAAATGATAAGACAAAGAAAGACAATTGAATTACTTAGGCTAATAAGCGCGTGTATAGTTATTTTTTTCATTACTTCAGTTGTAAAAGCATCAGATGGAAATTTTAATATTCGTGATTATGGTGCTATAGGAGATGGGATAAGCCTGGATACAGAGGCTATAAACAAAGCAATAGACGCAGCATCTGAAGCTGGTGGCGGAAAGGTTTATTTCCCGGCCGGGACCTATTTAAGTTATTCCATACGCTTGAAAAGCGATATTCATCTCTATCTGGGGGCAGGAGCTATCTTAAAAGCAGCAGGTGAAAATGACGGAGGACAATATGACGATCCTGGTGAAGGTGCCGGGAATGAATACCAGGATTATGGTCATAGTTATTGGCGCAACAGTCTTATTTGGGGAGAAAATTTAAATAATATTACTATTTCTGGGCCAGGTATAATACAGGGAGAAAACCTGAGCAGGGGTTTTTACGCTTTTCAAAAGTGGGATGAAAAAGGTATTCCCGCAGGAAATCTCATGTGGGAAGGTGGAGGAAATAAAGCCATTGCATTGAAGCTTTGCACAAATGTGATCCTGAAAGATTTTACAATTATTAAAGGTGGCCATTTCGGTATTCTTGCCACAGGTGTAGATAATTTAACTATAGATAACCTAAAGATAGATACCAACCGTGATGGGATGGATATTGACGCCTGCAGGAACGTGCGTATTTCAAATTGCACTGTAAATTCACCCAATGATGATGCTATAGTATTAAAAAGTTCTTTTGGATTGGGATTTGCACGTGCTACTGAAAATGTAACGATTACCAACTGCCAGGTGTCTGGTTATGATGTTGGTACTATGATTGATGGGACTTACCAGAAGAAAGAGGGAAATCTGGTACCGGATCAGGAAGGTCCAACCGGGCGCATTAAGTTTGGGACAGAGTCCAATGGAGGCTTTAAAAATATAACCATCAGCAATTGTGTTTTTGACCGTTCACGTGGGCTTGCACTTGAAACTGTGGATGGAGGAATTTTGGAAGATATTACAATAAATAACATAACCATGCGGGATGTTACTAATTCTCCCCTTTTCTTAAGACTTGCGGCGCGCATGAGAGGCCCAGGGAATTCAGAAGTCGGGGCTCTACGCAGGATAAATATCAGCAATATTACAGTATATAATGCCGACTCCCATTTTTCCAGTATCATAAGTGGTATTCCCGGTCATGATATCGAGGACGTAAGTTTGAGCAATATCAATATTTGGTATAAACCTCTTGACTCTGCAAAAATTCAGATTCAAAAGGTAGTGCCTGAATTCATCGATGCCTATCCTGAGCCCGCCAAGTTTGGAGTAATGCCTTCCTATGGTTTGTATCTAAGACATGTTAAAAACATTGAAATGAATAATATCAATATTCATTTCTTGGGAGAAGAAGAAAGACCTGCTATCATTCTTGATGATGTAAAAGGTGCAGAACTTCACAATGTTGATGTACAAAAACCGAAGAACGCAACTATTCTTAGGATAGAAAAATCCAGTAATATTGAAGTTAAGGACTGTGAAGGGGTAGAAGATCAAAAAATGAAAGAAATAAGTGCAAATAAGTATGGGTAGATTCTCATCGGACTGGAATTCTAAATAGATCGATTAACATCAATAATTTAAAGAAAAAATGTTCCAAAATATCATCAGGATACTAATATTTAGTCTTTGTATAAGCTCCTGTGGTTTATTCCAGGCACAGAAAATTAATTCGGAAAGTATTGCAGATAAGCCACTCTTCAGAGATCCTGTTTATGATGGTGCGGCAGATCCTGTGATCATCTGGAATCCAGAGGAAGAAAGACATTTTATGTTTTATACAAACCGCAGGGCAAAAGCAGATAGCCTGGATGGGGTGAGTTGGGTGCATGGTACGGAAATAGGAATAGCAGAGTCTTCCAGCGGCGGCGGGAGCTGGGAATATAAAGGCACGGCTAATATTAATTATGACCTGGTGAAAGAACCAAGCTTTTGGGCTCCCGATGTTATTGAACATAATGGAAATTACCATATGTTTTTGACCATTGTGCCGGGTGTTTTTAAAGACTGGTACCATCCACGTTCGATCGCTCATTTTACAAGTGAAGACCTCATTAATTGGGAATATGAATCTACTCTAAAGCTTTCTTCCGAAAGGGTTATTGATGCAAGTGTATTCCAATTGCCTGATGGGAGTTGGAGAATGTATTACAACAATGAAAATGATGGAAAATCCATTTACTTTGCCGATAGTCAGGACCTCTACAACTGGACAGATAGTGGCAAAAAAGTGATTGGAGACAGAGGAGAAGGTGCAAAGGTGTTCACCTGGAAAGGTAAAAACTGGCTTGTTCTGGACAGCTGGAACGGCTTAAGCGTTTACTCATCAGAGGATTTTGAAAACTGGAAGAAACAGAAAAAAAATATCTTACAAATCCCGGGAATGGGAGTTGATGACAAAGTGAAGGGAGGCCATCCCGATGTAGTGTTGCAGGGGGAAAGGGCCTTTGTTTTTTACTTTACCCATCCCGGAAGAATTCCTTCAAATAATGGAATTGATAATTATGAAACCCGAAGAAGCTCAATTCAGGTTGCTGAACTTAACTATGAAAATGGACAAATAACTACCAATAGGGACAAAGAGGTGAAGCTTGATCTGCGACCCTCGAAATTTTAGGTTTATGTCAGGGATCAATTTTAAATCGTGGAAGATTACTGGCACTATTTTATAAAACTGTGTATGTTCAAAATATCAGGTTGAGATTATTCCATAATAAGAATTTTATCAACTGAAACAAAATTCCCGGTACTGCCATATACCGTTCCTTTTTTATCTGACCACTTGCCGTGTTCCGCTATTACGGAAACCTTTAGGACATAGTAGTCCTTTTCCATTACAGGACTTGTAAATTTCAGTGAGGAGACAGGATATTTGCTATACATATCAATAACTGAAGACAATATGGTTTCCTCATTACTATTTTGAAGTATTACACGCGCATAACCACCATCGGGACGGGAAATTCCATACAATGCGATTTGAATGCCTTCAAACGGAACTATAAAACCTGCTTCCGGAACATCAGATCTGCTATCTGAGAATAATGAGTTAGTTTGTGCAGAATGCTCCCACTTCCCATGATATTTGATGGATCCTTTATCGGAATTGTCGATTTTTTTTCCTTCCATTTCGAATTCTGAAACTATTCCGGTAAGTGTGTTTATTTGCCATGCTTCGCGGAATTCGGGGATTGAAAGGGAGGTTCCCGAAACGGAAAGAGGCTGCCACACATAGGTGGCTGCCGAATTTTGACGAGGAAATGCCCATCTGTCACCCATAAACATATAGGTAGTATCCTTGGCTCCATTAATAGGAAATACAAAAGTAGTTTGTGAGTTCCACGTAAGGGTGCCTTCAGGGGCGAAATTTCCTCCCATTGTCCAGGGACCTTCAAGAGAAGTGGCGGTGTGGTATGTATTGTCGTTCCTTTCCCAACTGGTAAGGCCTGACCCCAGGAAAAAGTAAACCCCGTCCTTTTTAAAAATTGCAGGAGATTCACATCCATGGCACATCCCTTCAAGTACCTGTTCAGAAATGCTTTTATAGTCCTCACTGAGTCTAAAAATATTTCCTCCATGAATGAGCAAATATCCTGTTCCATCATCATCCTGGAAAGTTCCCATATCCCACTTATGAATAGATTTTTCATTGAAAAGCAAAGGTCCCTCAAAAGTATATGGACCGGTAATGTTTTTTGAAGTAGCATAACCAACAGTAGGGTCACGGTAGCCAAGGTCATCAGTGTGCATATACATTACATATTCTCCTGCGGCAGGGCTTTTCATGACTTTTACTCTTTCACCCACGCGCTCAGGACCCAACCTTCCCGAATCCTGGACCGGAAGGGCCAGGCTCTCGAATTTCCAATTGTAAAGATCAGTGGAAGAGTAGCAATTAAAGCCGGTAAATGAATTGCTGGTGTCCGATTTTTTTTCTCCAAATAAGTAGTATCTCCCCTTGTCTTCAATGATGCCCGCTCCATGGGCACTAACCTCATTATCGATATCATCTATCCATTGAGTGCCCGAGTAAATTGCCTTGTATTCTAATTGGTTTTCACTATCTGAAGTAGTATTACAACCGGTTGAAAGAGTAAGCATAAAAATTATTTTTATAATGTTCAACCTTCTCATTATTTTCTATTTATTTTGCTTTATAGCTTTAGTTAAGCCTTGTTTCCGGCAAAAGGCTATAGGGAAGCTTAATATCTTTCAGTTTTAAATAGATAAAATCCAGGGCAACTCCTTCATCAATCATATAGATCTTTAAAGTTTGTTTTCCCTCCCTGGATACATTAACGGGAATTGACTTTCGCGCCAAATTTCTCAGGACATTTTGTTTCCATTCCTCACTTCTGCCATAGGTTCTAAAATCTACAATTTTCACCGGCTCATCATTCCATTGCACCCCTATTCTCACACTATGATCATTGGTTAACGGATGAGTGGGCAGAGCATTTAAAATGAGTTCTCCACCATTGGTGATAGATTCAGTGTAAATTGAATATTCGAGATAAGGGGAATTGTTTTGAAGCTGTAATGTATCCAGTGATTTTTCGGTCACAGGAACTGCCTTCATTAAGTTTTCCGAATAGCCCAGTCCCGAAAGCCTTTGCCATTTAAGTTCTCCACGATCTGCTTTTTCTGAATAATTTTCAGCGTATATTGAGATTACTCCATTTTGTTCTATAAAGATGTTTTTATTGGTTTCAGGTAGGTCATAGGAATTTACTTTCACTTGAAGTTCATATTTTTGCGTTCCTATTTTAACTTCTAAATCAGACTGTTTAAGTTTTTTCCCTTTTCGCCATTTATCCCAATCTATCCCTACAATGATCCTTTGTTGCGCCTCCATTCCATCACCTAGAATTCCCTTAGTTTTGTTCAGGGTGAGCCAGGACGGCATTTTGTTTATTGACCAGCTAACTCCAACAGGGGTTTTCATATAAAGATCAAAAAAGTGGGTTTGATCGGAATTTTCATAAAATGTTGGGAGCACATAATTTTCTTTTTCTGAAGTGTTTTCAATATAAATACCTGCTACTTCCAAAGAATTTTCGTTTAAGTGAACAGGAATTTCCGGCTTTTCAAATACAGGTAACTTCCTGGGGGACATGTCCATTATCCCATTCCATTTTCCACCTGCTATTTCAGTATTATATCGGTGGGTTAGAATATCGATACTGTCATAATATACATTTGATAGGTCTTTGTATTCTTTTGCAATTAACCTGTCTTGTTTGGAATACTTAATCGCAAGGTCTCTGTAAAGAAATTTTTTGTTCATAAATGAGGCCCCTTTTACCGGATAATATACAAGTTGAAAAAAGGCATCCTGGGAAGTTTCCCCGATCTGTTTCTTAATTTGTTCAGCCTGCTTCTCAAGTTCGTTATATTTACTTATTCGGGTATTAATCTCATCTCCCCATGAAAACGGATCATAGGCAGTGGTTTTTATTCCTGTTGTAGGTTCGGTTTGGCTCCATCCCATAAATTCCGGTTTGCGTTCAAAGGCTAGCTTGTAATATTCAGATTTTAAATCAGAAATATTGGCTCCAATTTCTTTCCCGAAGATGGAATTGTAAAAGGAGGTCATATGTTCATGTAAATATTCAGGGTCATTGAATTTTTCAATATTATAAGCCATATCCATGAAGAGTTGCATATTGTACTCAGCTGGTTTGAGATCTCCCACATTCAGGATCCACATTTTTTTACTGTTGGTTTTATAAGCTTTCACCATTTCCTCACGTATCAATCCGGGATGGGTGGTGCTTAACCATTGATAATCGTGCGGCCGGCCCCAGTAAGAAGCGTGGTAATAAACCCCACCGCCGCCTTCTCTTGCACGTTCTTCCTTATTGCTCAGCCTTCTTATATAACCGTAATTATCATCGGTCCAAATAATGGTAATATCTTCCGGAAGTTGAAGCCCATGATCGTAAAGGCCTAGCACTTCTTTATACACTGTAAACGCCTGGGGTATCTCAGAAAACGGTTTGTCAATATTGTTTTCAAGCAAATTGCGCTGGTCCTTCAGCACATTGGAAAGCACTTGTGTGGCCTCTTCTATGTTTTTCACACCTTCCATGCCGCTATCGTGAATTCCGCGCATACCAAGCGTATAAATAGCATTCAGGTCTTTTGATTGCTTTACCCTTTCTTCCCAGTATTGATATACATTTTCCTTATTGGAAATATAATTAAAATCTCCCATGGATTCTTTTTTCCATTCATCTACGTTGTTCCTCAGCATAGGCTCTGCGTGTGAACTTCCTACTACAATATGATATTTTTCGGCCATTTCAGGATTTCCCGGATAGTAAAAAAAGGCCTTGGTGCTGGGATGCATTGCCGGCCAGATAGCATTTGCTTTTAAGCGCAAAAGCAATTCAAAAATCTTAGAATATGTTTTAGGGCCTATATCCCCGGTTTCAGGTTCAAAGGTTTTTGCCGCCCAGGGTTGGAGGCCCCAGTCTTCATCGTTTAAAAAGATTCCACGGAATTCCACTGAGGGTTCCTTTGAAAAGAAATCTTCCTGCTCAATAATAATTTCTTCTTTTTTCTGTACAGGAGCATCGGCCCAGAAATACCAAGGTGAAACTCCGATTTTCCCTGATAGGTCAAACACCCCAAAAGCGGTTCCACGTGAATCGGTTCCAGCAATTATCAGGGCTTTATTTGAATCCGAAAATGGACTGGCCAGAATTTTATGTAAATAACTTTCTTTCCTATTTCTAAAGTCATTTGGCTCATCCTCTGCTTTAACAAAGTTGGAGATAAAATCAGATTCCAAAGCACCAATAATAATAACATTTCCTTCTACTTCACTTTTATCGGTAGTGACTTTGGGTTTTTTACCTGTTACTTTTAAAATATCTTCCGATAATAAGTGTGCAGTTATAGAGTCAAGAGAGGAGCCGTTTTTGTCGTAAAAAATGACAGCTTCCTTGTTTTTGCTAAAAACCTCAAACCTATTTAATTGGCTTTCCAAATTTTGACCAGAAGCTTGTTGAATAAAAAACAGCATCAATAAATAGAATATCGACTTGATCATGATTTTTTTCTTTTTGAAATGGCATTGGTATTTCCTATCTCAGAAAGGGATAGGATTCTTGTTTTAGATTTTCGCGGTGAAGGAATTAATCTTCATAAAACTCTATCTCCACGATTCGCAACTGCCCCTTTGCATTCGCAGCCGCTTTATCTTTATATAAGTCCAAATCTTTGGTGGGATCTATTTCTGTAATTTCGTTAAATGCATCATTTTCTGAATTGGCACCAATGAGTTCAATTCTGATATTTTTAGTGAGCACAGGTTTTAAAGGAATGGTTAGATATCCCAAATTCTGCTTGGTTTCTCCTTTATAAACCTCCTTACCGTTTGCGGATATTCGAATTGGATAGCTTTTGGTTCTCCATCCGGTTAATTTCACGACACATTGGGACACAATTGAAGGCTTTGCCAATTCGTAGTCGATCCATCCGGTACTAATCTTTCCATCGTTGGTCCATTCTGTTCGTTCATTATCATCGTAGCTGTTATAAGCAGCATCTTCATTTGAACCGGTGGTTGTGCTCAGAATAAAAACCGGTGTTCTTTTAATAGTGTAGGAAGGCGTAACAGGAGTAGGACCACGTTGAAGATTTGAGGGTAAGCCTTCGCCAGGAAGCTGTTCTGAAAGTCCGTTATTGCTGTTATAGGGAAGTGATGTTAATTTGATTTCACTATTTTTTAATCCTTCGGATTTTGCTGTTATAGAAATTTCTCCCGATTTATTCAGAGAGCGAACCATCACACGGTTTATTCCGTTAATAACCGGAAGGTCTTCAGAAAGAATATTATTATTTGGCCCATATGCAATACCTCCTAACCAGGTTGCGGGTCCGGTAATTTCAAAATTTATATCTGAATTATTCGTTGGGCAGCGGTTTCCCTTAGCATCAACAACCTCAACATCTATTAGGGCAATATCGGCTCCATCTGCTCTAAAACCCTCAGGTGAAACCCTGGAGGTTAATTTTATGGCAACAGGTTCGCCTGCGGTAATCAATTTTGCCTGGCTCAATATATCGCCATTTTCATTATAGCTAACTGCCTTCAGAATTCCTGGTTCCCATTGAATGTCCTTAAACGTAAATAAGAAATTTTTGCTCCTTTTTCCAAAACCTTTTGATTTCCCGTTCAATAAAAGTTCCACTTGTTCTCCTGTTGAAATTACGTGTAAGTCTTTCACGATCGTATCACTGTAATTCCAATGACCCATGATATGGGAGCTGTGACTTTCAATATCTACCCAACCATCCCACATAACCTTGTGTGCGAAGTATCCATCTTTGGGGATTCGCATAGGATCTACTTCTCCACTGCCCCTGTAATTTCCTTCTCCCCGGTGGTGCGTGTTGGAATCTGAAAAGATGATATTAACACCTCCCGAGCTTACTCTTTTTCCTGTCCCTGGCCGCTCAACAAAATAATCGTTCCAGCGGGTTATGTTTTCAATCGCATGGGCGTCCTGGTTGTGATTATATGCTCTAGCTTGTTCACCTTTGTAGAGAGGGCCATCTCCTTCTTTGTGAAATGGAGGGGTGAATTCGTCCCAATACTTTCGTAAACCTTCATCTCGGGAATATTCAGTTGCCCACATAGGGATATGGGCGCTTTTATTGATATATAACATTTCTCCTCCATATTCTGCTTCCCTGCTGTCCAACATTTCCCGGGAACCTATGGCACGACCTCCATGAGGATCATAGGTATCGCGAATGCTTTTCATTTGATGCATATGAGGCTCACTTATCGCATCATTACCAGATTCATAAAAGATGATGCTGGGGTTGTTGCGATTATAAATAATTGCATCCCGCATAAGGGAAGTTCGTTGTTTCCAGTTGGCTCCCTGGGTATCACCCTCAGCGTCACCTGCAGGCATTGCCTGTAGAAGTCCAACCCTGTCGCAGGATTCCACATCCTGTTTCCATGGGGTAACATGCATCCATCGTACAAGGTTTGCATTACTTTCCACCATTAATTGATTGCTGAAATCACTCATCCATGCCGGCACGGACATTCCTACTGCAGGCCATTCATTGCTGGTTCGCTGGGCATATCCTTTTACCTGGATCACCCTGTCATTGAGCCATATTTTGCCATCCCTGAACTCTGTCTTTCTAAAACCTGTTCTTGTACTAACCTCATCAATGACCTTATCATTTTCTTTTAAAGCTGTGTTAACAGTATATAAATATCCGTATCCCCAACTCCAGAAACTAAGAGACTGTAATTCTTTGTGAGCCTTTACTGTTTTGGTTTCGCCAGGTACTATTTTTACAGGTTCTGAGGAGAATTTAGAGACTTCTTTTCCATCCATGTCACTGATACTTACCTCATAACGAAATTCCCTTGTGGTATTATCTTCATTTTTTACCTCTGATTCGGCATTGATAACTGCTGAATTGTTCGGAATGTTAATATTAGTAGGGTAAATATATACTCCCGTGGTTTTTAAATTGGAGTATAGAGGTAAGGTTTGATACAGTTTATTAGTGACATGTATGGAAACATTTTTAGGGATCCCACCATAATTTGCATTAAAATTATTATTATTCCAACGGTATCCTGCCCCGGTTTCTTTCTCTTTATATTTCCAGTCGTTATCAATACGCAATGCTATTAGGTTCTCCTTGTTCCCAGTGTGGACAACCTCTGAAATATCTATCCCGAAAGCCATTACCCCATTTTCATGAAGGCCAACCTTCTTGCCATTTACATAGATCTCACCTCCCTGACGAATACCTTCAAACTCTATAAATACCTTCTTATTCTCAGCGTCTTTTGGGAGCTTGAAATTCTTTCGGTACCACACTATTCCCGTAGATAATTTTTCAATTGATTTTTCAAAAGCTTCTTCCTGGTTATAGGCATATGGCAGTGTAACTTCTTTCCAGTTTTTATCATTAAATCCAGATTTTTCAGCTCCAGGGAAATCCCCGGTCTTCAGCTTCCAGGCAGAATTAAAATTGTATTCTTTCCTGGAAAATTCCTGTGAGAAGGACGGAAAAGTGAATAGAATAGCCAAAATACTCCATAAGACTGTATTGGAAAGAGTTTTGAAATAATCTGAACTGGTAGTGTAAAACATGAATTAGGAATTAGATTAATGTGTTTTATTTAATATTGAGGATTGACCATGATTATTTCCTCCAGCATCCTTTAAGGAATTATTTATTTTCCTCTTCAGGAATAAAAATGAAATCTCTGATCCCACTTTCCCTAAGCTGCTTGAGAGACTGCGCCACTATGAGAGCATTCAATTCAGCTCCCTCCAAACTTGTGTGGGTATGATCTTTTGGAAAATAATTTTTCACTTCTTCCGCACCCAGTTCTTCATATTTCAACGCGATTAGTTCATTTAGGTCAATAAAAAATCCACCGGCTTGCTCAACGGCTTCTTTTGCCCATTTACCATAGCTTTCATTAGCCCGTTCAACTTTACCGTTCTTCCACTCGTTACGGGGGATATGGCTAAAAACAATTGGAGTGGCTCCTTTTGCTTCTGCTTCATCAATATATTTTTTCATATACCAACCATAAGTATGAACAACTTCTGTACTGTCATTTTCAAAGTTTACAGTCTGGGTTTCATCCCCCATTCCTTTTAATGATCCGCGATATTTGGGTTGGTCAATGTGCCCGCCGTCATTATGGCCAAATTGCATTAGCACAAAATCTCCTTTCTGTAATTTTTCTTCAACGGCCTCCCATAAGCCCTCATTTCTAAAGGTTCTGCTACTTCTTCCGCCTCGCGCTTTATTAAGAACATTTACGCGGGTTGTGTCAAAGTATTTAGGAATAGGTACACCCCAACCTACCAGCGTGTCATTGTTACTGGCTACAGTGGAATCTCCAATTATATAAATATTCTTTTTTGGAGGGAGTTGAATTTTAGGTTCTTCCAGCACATAATCCTTCAAACTATTATCGCTTTCCATTATACCTTCAATAACAAGAGATGCAGAAAGTACAGCCCCTTTTGCAGATGTATGCGTATGGTCACGTAAATAAAACAAGTTTCCGGTAACATTATCTTCACCCTCTTTTTCCATAGCCATAGCCATCTTATCATTCAGGTCTATAAAGGTCACGTTTTCTTCTTTAGCAACTTGCCTGGCCCAACCGCCGTAGGATTCATTATTTCTAGGTACTTTGCCATTCTTCCAACTGTTTCTTGGGATGGGCGACATCACGATTGGAATGGCTCCCTTCTCTTTGGCATCCGTTATCAATTTACGGATATACCAGCCGTAGGAATGAACTATTTCATGTTCACCGGTAAGCATATTGTCAATTTCTTCTGTTTCTTCTCCCACACCTTTAATGGTACCCCTGGCACGAGAATCGTCATTCACAGGTCCGGAATCGTTATGCCCAAACTGGATCAAAACAAAATCTCCTTCCCGGAGACTGTCTTTTACTGGCTCCCATAACCCCGAGCTTTGAAATGTACGGCTACTGGTGCCACCTAAGGCGTGGTTTTCAACATGTACTTTGGTAGAATCAAAGAATTGACCAATATAGTCGCCCCAGCCCCATAAACCACCGGAACCATCGCCCTGTCCATTCTTTACCGTGGAATCACCCACCAAATAGACTGTTGGTTTCTTTTCTTCTGAATTATTTTGATTGCAGCTCACCATGAAAATGGTAAGCAATAAGAGGTAAATTGGTTTAAGCATTCTATTTTGTTGTTGAGGTTACTCTGTTATATTTCTAAAGTCGAACCACAGGTTCATTTTTATGCCATCATCCCCGCTTTTGATCCTGATATTGGTTGGCTGACTGCTCGGTCCCTGTTGCGATAAAGGCTTAAAGGCTCGCATTCCGGGAATTTCATACATAAAAGAGATGTCTCCCGGAGGGAATTCAGGTTGTGGGCTAACATTGGAAATAGCATTTTTCGGTTCATCAGGAGTGAACAGTCGAAAAAACATTTTATCATTCTCGCTAAAGACCCTGAAACTGTTTTTACCAGCTTTGATGTGAGCACCAATGACATTGGCGTGATATCCTTTAAATTCCGGATAAATGAGATTTTCAAAACTCTCGCCTGTGATAGTATTATTGTATTCTTTTTCCCATAAACCTGGAGTAGTTCCTTTTATCCTGTTTTTCCATACTCTATACGGGCCATTACCAAACCATTTAAATGCTTCCACACCTTCTTCAGGAAAATCAAAGGTGATTCCGAATTTATCGATATTATCTTCAAAAAAGGCGCCATCAAAGCCATCACCTCCCCGGGCGTTTTTCAAGGCAATCATATCCATTTTTAAGCGGCCATCAGGGTACATTGTCCATTTAATACTACTGATACCCCCTGAATAACCTACTTCACAAATGGCATTATCATTCTCTTTGAAGATTTTCACCTCTTGTACCTGGGCTTTCATTCCAATTGGATGCGGACCGTTTGAAAAGGGAATTTTATTCGTTCCATTGAAAACTGAAGTTATATCTCCAGATTCAGTATTTAGTATAACTTTTATATCACCACCTTTTAAGGTTATGCTCTTTCCACTTCTTTCAGCTTGTGCTTTATCACTGCTTTCCTCTTTCAGAACAAATTTTTCGGCGTAATAATCGGCGTGATGAATAGGCCAGGACCAGGTGTATATTTCCCTTTTGTGCTTATCCCATGCAGTAATTTCCACCCAATCGCCTTCAAAGAAATCATTGGAAGTTTCGATTCTTATTTTTCGGGTTTCCCCAGGTTCAGCATTAGGCAAGGTAATTTTTCCCGATGCAATAGTTTCAGGTTCGTCAATTGAGTAAAAAGTACTTGCAGGTGCTTTTTTTACCCGATATTCCATAGTTGCATTTTCCAGATTATTAAACAGAAAATTGTTGGTAACAAGAAAAGACCCATCAAATGTTTCCGTGATTAGTTTTGGTTCAAATTGAATAGGTGCCCATACTTCCTTTATAGTGTAAAAGCTTCCCTCTTTTTCACGATGAGGACCTAAAATACCATCAGGTGCTAAATTACCTTTTGAATCATATTTTTGTTCTCCTTCCCAGTCGGTTCTTAAAACAGCTGCATCGTTAAAGACCCAGAGGAAACCTCCGGCAAAAAGCGGACTTTTCTTATACCTGTCCCAGAAATCTTCCAATCCTGCGCCAAGTCCATTGTCATATGTACCATGCATGAATTCTGTAGGGAAAAAGACATTTTCACCACTCCCAAAGCGATGAACTCCTGTGAGGTAAGTTGGGTAGTGGTGGGTGTCCCAGCCGTTAAAATCGGCCCACGGATGTATCACAATTCTTTTTTGAGGGTCATAATCGTGAAATATCGAATCCAGTTCATAATTCCATCCGCCTTCATTTCCTTGATCCCAAATGATAATGGAGGGATGATTTACATCCCGTTGTACCATTTCTTTTACAAGCTTGCTTCCGGTTTCAGTATCATAAGGATTCTGCCATCCCGCAAGTTCATCAAGCACAAATAAACCAAGGGAATCACAAACTTCCAGAAAATGACTATCTGGAGGATAATGAAAACGTACGGCATTCATATTCATATCCTTGATGAGGTTCACGTCCATTATACTGATTCTTTTACTGGTGCTCCTTCCGGATTCGGGCCAGATAGTGTGACGGTTAACACCTTTCATCAGGATCTTTTTGCCATTTACATAAATACCATCTTTTTTACGAAACTCCAGAGTTCTGAAGCCTATACGTTCTGTAGCTTCGTGAAGCGTCTTATTATTTTGCAAAAGGCGAAGCTTTATTTCATAAAGATTGGGATCCTCCGGATTCCAGTTTTTTACGCCTTCCCATTGAGCTTTAATTGTTGATTTTTTAGTTCCTTGTTTTACAGGGAAACTGAAAGTTTTAAAAGATCCTCCTTCTCCAACAGGAGTAATGGTCGCTTCAATTGTAGCATTACGAGGAACATCATTTAAGAGGATTTCTGCTCTCAGGCTTCCATCCATTTTTGCATCTACGGCAATATGTTCTATATGGCTCTTTGGAGATATTTCCAGCCATACAGGTCGGTATATTCCACCAAACAGCCACCAGTCTGCCTTTCGCTCTGCATTGTTCACGGTGGGATTTGCAGAATGTTTCCATACGTGTACTTCCAGCAGGTTTTTTTGGCCATATTTCAGCAAATTTCCTATTTCATATTCAAACTGGTAAAAACCTCCCTGATGTTTTGCCCCGGCTAATTTTCCGTTGATTTTCACCTCTGTATCGGTCATTGCTCCACCAAAAAATATTTTTACTGCCTTGCCCTTATTATCATTGGGAACTTCAAATTCATATTTGTAAAATCCTTCCTCTTTGCTAGGTTCATCCTGATTTAATTCTTTGTACCATCTTCCATAGGTATAGGTCCCAAAACCTTCAAGCTCCCATTGAGAAGGTACATTGATAGTAGACCATTTGTTGCTGTTCATACCATCAGTAACTTTAAAATCCCAAGTTACCGGATTTTCAAAATCTTTTCCCGAGAGATAAATTTTCTCGGTTTGTTGGGCATAAATGGAGGGTATAATAAAAAGGTTACAAAAAAATAACAGGATGTAAACTCTCATATTCTTCTTTGATATCATAGGTTTATAGTAGTTGGTTAATTTCTTTATGTGTTGTTTATTATCTACCGCTCGGTTTAATTACGAGAAACAACATTTTTTTTGAACTTAATTCGCGGTTGGAGTTGTAATTTAATTATGCGACAGAGAATTAAAATTTATTATAAGTCTCTCCAGGCCAATCGTCTGTTCTAAATGGTGAAGCCGGGAGTCCTTCTTTATTGAAAAAATTTGGTTCCGGACTGGTTTTCCATGCAAAACGAACTGCGATTGGATTTTTTACTTTTTGTGAAGAAACAACTATCGTTTTTCCTTTAATTTTTGCTTTTGCAGGATAAAATTTTTGATCACTTCCAGCAATTTCGAACTCGGTTAATTCTTCTTTTTTATTTTGAAGCCCTGAGCCTAAATGGTCAAAATAAACCTGAACACTTCGTTTTTTAATTTTCATATGGCTATAAATTGGCCCGGAAAAAACTAAGTTCTCCTCTCCATAGGTTTTGGCTCGCGCCCAAAGACTGAGGCGTTTTCCCACGGTTTGCTTGTCTATGGGGTGAATATTTTTGGGGTTTCCCACATCTGTGGTCACGACCATTCCGGTGTTTTTTACAGAATTAAAGGACATTAGCTGTGCTTCCCTGATTTCAGGGTTCTGACTGTGGTGTGGCGCGATCTGAACAAAATAGAATGGAAAGTCGCCTTCTTGCCAGTCACTTCTCCAATTTTTGATCATTGCAGGGAATAGGCTCCTGTATTGATAGGCACGTTCGGCATTGCTTTCTCCCTGGTACCAAATAGCACCTTTAATGGTATAATTTATCAAAGGATGCAACATCGCATTATAAAGTACATAAGGGTCCTTATTCATTTCACTTTTAGAAGGTTTTTTCAATTCGCTTTTTTCAGAAGAAACGATTGAGCTATTTTCCAGCTTTTGTAATTCGGAATAATAATCAGCTAAACCCTGATAATATTTTTTTTCTTTTTCAGCATATCGATTTAAAATCGGAACAAAATCAGGGTTTTCTTCCAAGACTTCTTGTGAAGTCCAGGCTTCCGCACGGGTTCCACCCCAGGAAGAAGAAATTAAACCAATTGGGACATTCAAATCTTTCTGAAGGTTTCTTCCAAAGAAATAAGCTACAGCCGAAAAATTATTAATTGTTTCGGGAGAGCAAACCTGCCAATATCCTTCAACATCCATAAGCGGAGTTTGAGATACGTTAAGTCCAACGGTGAACAATCGGATATTTGGATAATCTGCATTTTCAATTTCTTCTTTAAAATTTTTCACACCAGTTTTCCAGGTTCCTTCTTCCTTTCCCACAGGAAAAAACATATTTGATTGCCCGGAACAAAGCCAGACTTCGCCCAATAATACATCTTGTATGTTGATCGTGTTATTACCTTTGAGAATAATATTGTAAGGTTTTTGATCGGTTTTTGGTGTTTTGATTACTATTTTCCAATTCCCTTCTTCATCAGCAGTAGTTTCAACATCCTTTTGTTGCCAACCTAATTGAATAGTGATTTCCTCCCCAGGTGATGCCCAGCCCCAAAGTTGGACATTCGTATTTTGCTGAAGAATCATATGATCACCTACCAAAGAAGGCAACGTTATATTTGCCTGAACGGAGGGTTGAAAGCAAATTACAAGTAGAAAAAGAATGATGCTTTTCTTAATTAACATATTTACAAGATTGTAAAATTTATACTTTTTGGCCTAAGATAGTGCTGAATAAGCGGAGTACTATCCTGTACTGTGATGGTAAATGGTTAATAAAAGCATAGAAAATAAAACCTGAAGATTTTTGAAGGATTTACATTTGATTAGCCATCACTTAAAATATGTGATGGGTTTTTTTTTGTTTTCAGGTAGGTGCAGGATGCTTTTTATATATAATTAAATGAAATTGCTGAGATTAATCAATTGGCCAGTAAATGAAATATTATATTATTCTTTTAGCGATTAGCGTTGTTTCTTGTATGAATAAAAAAGAAAAACAAGTAGAGAGTGAAAAAGCAGAAGTCAATCACGTTAAACCGGATTGGATTAATGAAGTAGGAGCTAAACCTAATCATTTTAAAGAAGATGTTTATTATATAAATGATTATGAAGCTATAGATGATGGTTCAGGTTTGACTACTGATGCAATTCAAAAAGCAATTGATATTTGTGCTGAGAATGGTGGGGGAACTGTAACATTTAAACCAGGCGTTTATTTATCAGGTTCAATTTTTATAAAAAAAGGGGTTCATTTTAATGTTCCTAAAGGTGTAGAGATTCAAGGTAGTGAAGATATAAAGGATTATCCGGAGATTGATACCCGTGTGGCCGGAATAGAAATGAAATGGCCTGCTGCACTAATTAATGTGCTGGATCAAAAAAATGTAACAATAGATGGAGGAGGTATAATTAACGGTCAGGGAAAAGTCTTCTGGGATTATTATTGGGATTTGCGCCACGAATATGAGCCAAAAGGCTTGCGATGGATTGTAGATTATGATGCTAAACGGCCCAGAACTATTTTAATTTCAAATTCCCAAAATGTTTTTTTAAAGGATCTAAATATCCAGCAAGCAGGTTTCTGGACTGTTCAGGTATTGTATTCTGAATATATAACCGTAGATGGAGTTACAATACGCAATAACATTGGTGGGCACGGTCCTAGCACAGATGGAATTGACATTGATTCTTCTAAATGGATATTGGTACAGAATTGTGATATTGATTGTAACGACGATAATTTTTGCTTGAAAGCTGGTAGGGATTGGGATGGGCTTCGGGTAAACCGACCAACCGAATATGTAGTGATTCGCGATTGTATTGCAAGGCAAGGATCCGGCTTATTGACGATAGGGAGCGAGACTTCTGGTGATATTCGTCATGTCTATGCTTCTAATATCCATGGAAATGGCACAAAAAATGGTTTAAATATCAAATCTGCAACTACCCGTGGAGGAATAGTAGAAGATATATACCTCGAGAATATTAAAATGGATAGTGTACGCACATTTATAGAAGTCTCTATGAATTGGAATCCATCCTACAGTTATTCTAAATTACCTAAAGGATATGATAAAGATTCTCTTCCGGAACACTGGGAAAAATTGTTGAAAAAGGTTGAACCTGAAATAAAAGGAATTCCCAAGTTCAGGGATATAACCTTATACAATATAGACATTAAGGGAGCTAAAAAAGCAATTAATGTAGTTGGCTTGGAAAACTCAATGATTGAGAATATAACTTTGAAAGATGTTGTTATTGAAGCAGAAACTGCCGGAAAAATTTCTTACAGTAAAAACTGGAACCTCAAAAATGTGAGTATAAAAACCAAGGATCAATCTCAGTTGACTATTGAAAACTCACCAGGGGTAAAATTTTCCGATTCGTTATATGTGAAATAGTCGCAGCAATAATACCCAGAGGATTCATTAGAATTCCATTTCTGTAGTTGATATTAACCAAAAAATAGTCCATTAAACAATGAAAAAATTTTCTTTATTTCTACTACTAGTTAGCATCTTTATTATTAATTCTGCTGTTGCGCAACGACAAATGGAAAATCTAGACCGTGGTCTCGTTGCAATTGTTGAAGATGATGGTGATGTCATGATAAGTTGGCGTATTTTGGCCACTGATGATGATGATCTGGCATTCAATTTATATAGACAAAAGCAAGGGGTTAAACCGGAAAAACTTAATACTGATCCCTTAACCGGACCCAGCTTTTTCATTGATAAGAAGGCTGATTTAATTGAGGCAAACACCTACTTTGTAAAAAGCATCTTTAAAGGAAAGGAAATTGATGAACCGGGAAGTTTCTCACTTCCTGCGAAAGCGGAGGCTAAGCCTTATATTTCCCTTCCTCTAAAACAAATTGAAGGTTATACTGCAAATGATGCTTCTGTGGGTGATCTGGATGGTGACGGAGAATATGAGATCATTTTACATCAAACAGGAAGAGGACATGACAACTCTCATTCAGGACTTACCGACCCTCCCATTTTTCAAGCCTATAAATTAGATGGGACCTTGCTTTGGCAGCTCAGTTTGGGCAAAAATATACGAGAAGGGGCGCATTACACCCAGTTTTTAGTTTATGATTTTGATGGAGATGGCAAATCCGAATTTGTGTGTAAAACTGCAGATGGTACTACCGACGCTAACGGAAAAGTAATTGGAGATGCTAGTGCAGATTGGCGAGATACCAATGAACGCTCAAGAACTTTCGGAAAAATATTAGAAGGTCCTGAATATTTAACCGTGTTCGATGGAGAAACGGGGGCGGAAATGGCCACAACAGCTTATATCCCAAAACGCGGAAATATTGGTGCCTGGGGAGGCATAGGCGGCAATGGCGGTAATGATAATACCGGGAATCGCGTAGATCGTTTTACGGCTTGCGTTGCTTATTTGGATGGTAAGCACCCAAGTATTGTAATGGCGCGAGGTTATTATGGTCGCACTGTTTTAGCTGCTTTCGATTTTAAAAATAATACGATAGCATCCCGTTGGGTTTTTGATTCTCAAAATGGTGAAAATCCGTATTCAGGGATGGGTAATCACAATCTGTCAGTCGCTGATGTTGATGAAGATGGAAAAGACGAAATAATCTTTGGAGCGATGACCATTGATGATGATGGTTCTGGTTTATATACTACAGGTTTTCGTCACGGCGACGCGATTCACGTAAGCGATTTAGATCCTGAAATTCCGGGTTTGGAGCGTTTTGGGGTACACGAAATTGAGAATGGTACGAAAGGACCGGGCGTGGTTTTATTTTCGGCAAAGGATGGAAAAGTTCTTTTTGAAGCGGAACCCAATCAGGATGTTGGTCGTGGTGTGGCTGCAAACATAGATTCTACCTATGTTGGTGCTCAAATGTGGTGGTCGGGCAGCCGAAAACTTTTTGACATCAAAGGAAATCCTATAGGTGAAGCTCCACGGGAAACAAATTTTTTGATCTGGTGGGATGGCGATGCGACCCGTGAGATTTTAAACAAAAACTATATTGTAAAATATGGTAAAGGCCGAATCTTTAGAGCAAATGGTGCCCATTCTAATAATGGTACAAAAGCAACTCCTACACTTTCTGCAGATATATTAGGGGATTGGCGTGAAGAGTTGATTTTACCAAGTGATGATAATACTGAATTGCGCATCTATTCAACCACCATCCCCACCGATAGAAGACAGTACACGTTGATGCACGATCCACAATATCGCCTGAGTATTGCCTGGCAAAATGTAGCTTACAATCAGCCTCCACACGTTGGTTTTTATATGGGCCATGGAATGAAAGAAGTACCAAAGGCTAATATCTTTTTAGTCCCAAAAAAACTAAAAACAGGGTGTAATGAATAAAAGTAACAGGTGTTTTATTGAAATGCCCGGTGGTCATGAATTAATTAGCAGAACATGGGTTGATGAAGTTTTAAAGCCTAATTATTTATAATTACATAAGCAGGAGCCCGCAATGAAACAACTTATAAAAACCTTATATTTTTGCTTTTTGTTATTCGCAACCTTTTCAGTTTTTTGCCAAAATCAGTCTAAAAATCACATCATCAACCTTCCTGATCATGTTGCTTTTATAGAAAACGATCATTTTAAACAGGGTAGTTTTGGGAATCCACAAGGCGATTCGTTAACCCTGAACAATTTCTATTTAAGGCAAAACCAAAAACCCTTAATGCCCATAATGGGCGAATTTCAATACTCGCGATACCCGGAATCAGAATGGGAGTCTGAGCTGCTTAAAATGAAAGCTTCCGGTATTGAGATTATTGGTTTCTATGACTTTTGGATTCATCACGAAGAAAAACAAGGAGAATTTCGCTTTGATAAAAATCTAGATGTACGGGCATTTTTAAAATTGATAGAAAAGCACAATTTACAAGCTGTAGCCCGAATTGGGCCTTGGGTACACGGTGAAACCCGCAACGGCGGTTTTCCAAATTGGTTTGTAGAAAAATATCAAAAAAGTGGCTTCGATCGTGTATCTCAAAACGGAGAATTAGTCCCTGAAATTAAAGTCTGGTTTGAGGCCCTTGCAAAACAATTTGATGGGCTCTACTACAAAGACGGTGGACCTATAATTGGCATTCAATTAGATAACGAAGTGCGAAGCAATGGTCCCAGAAGTTGGGGTTATGAATATTTAAAAAGTCTCAAGAAAACAGCGCAGGAAGTTGGGATGGATGTGCCTTACTATATGGTAACCGGTTGGCCGGGAACAGATTTGCCGGAAGACGAAGTGCTTCCGCTATGGGGTGGCTATCCTGCTGCTCCTTGGACGGGTAATAGCAAACCACTTTCGGCAAATAAACTTTATAATTTTGTTACAGATCGTCGTGATAAAACTATTGGTAATGACATTATAGAATACAGTTCAAAGAATTTCGAAGATAACACTCCGCTTTATAAACATCCGTTCTTAACGGTAGAAATGGGAGGTGGCATACAAGATACTTATCACCGCAGACCGGTTATTGAGCCTAAAGATTTGACGGGACTTATCTATACGCGTCTGGGTGTAGGCGCAAATATGTTGGGTTATTACATTTATCACGGAGGTCAGCATCCGTTAAGTTGGGAGCAAACGTACAGCACGCAGGAGTCTAAATCCTCAAAATATCCCTATCCTAACGATTACCCGATGATTTCCTATGACTTTCAGGCCCCCCTATCTGAATATGGTTTTATGCAACCTTCATTCGCCTATTTCAAACGCATTCATCAGTTTATTAAAAGCTATGAAAGCGATTTGGCTCCTATGATAGCTACCATTCCTGAGGACAACCCGAAAGAGGCCGGAAATACAGATCAGCTTCGATACTCCATTCGGTCTAAAGATAATTCTGGTTTTTTATTCATTAATAATTATGCGCGCGATCAAGAATTAAGTACACATAAAAATGTTTCTTTTAAGCTTCAAAATGCTGCTGTAAACCTAAGAATTCCGGAAACCGGGGGTATAACTTTTCCGTCTGGAACACAAGCAATAATGCCCTTTAATCAAGATTTAGAAGGTGTAAATCTTGTCTATGCGACAGCCCATCCACTCACTATACTAAATGGCACAATTCCACTTTATGTGTATTATTCTTTAAATGGAGTGGACACCGAATTTAAATTGAATACTTATGGCATTGCTACAATAGAAACAGATAAGGCAAAAGTGGAGCAAAATGGAGACTCGTATCTGCTCACCCGTTTTAAACCGGGCAAAGACTGTATAATTACTATTACTAAATCTGATGGTGCACAATTTAAAATTTTGGTGCTCTCTGAGGAGGAAAGTTTACAGGCTTACGTTTTTAATTTAGATGGAAAACAAACCCTGCTTCTCAATCAACATTTAAGTTTCTATAATGCCGAAACAAAAGAACTGAATCTAAGATCACAGGGTGTTTCAAATTATTCTATGTATAGTTTTCCTGCGCTTGATTTAACCGCTTCTAACTGCAAAGAAGAAGGAATTGAAGGTATGTTCACTAAATATCAAATCAATTTACCCGAAACCAAAATCACCTCCATTCCTTTTAAAGAACAAACGCGAACCGAAATCTACCAGTCGTATCTTGACAGCCTTAACGGGCAAACTCCCAACAGGCCTGATTATCCCATTCATTTTGACAATAATAAACCGTTTAAAACCTTTACTTTCTTTATTCCTGAAATACTTCCAAAATACGTTTCTGACTTCCTGATCCAGGTTGATTATAGGGGTAATACAGCAGCTGTTTACAAAGAAGGTATACTTGTAGCAGATGATTATTTTAATGGTAAGCCAATGATTTTAAGTCACAACCGCTTAAATACAGGCAACGAATTGGCTTTACAAATCACGCCGCTTATGGCAAAAAGTTCCATTTTCTTTGAACCTGAGGTAATTATGGATTTTGCCGAAAAAAAACATGTCGATTTAATATCTATTGAAGCCATTCCAGTTTACGAATTGATTCTAGAAAAATAGCACGCCCAAACATGAAAAAACCAATTAAACTACTTCTGTTTTTCTTATTTATTACTCTGCAGACTTCAGCCCAGACCCGCGATACACTTGATTTAGAAGGTGAATGGAATTTTCAAATAGACCGAAAAGATGCAGGTGTAGTTGAACGCTGGTTCACTCACAAACTACGGGAAAATATCAATCTCCCTGGGTCCATGCTCGTGCGAGGCAAGGGTAATGAGATAACTCTGGAAACCCAATGGACCGGGAGTATTTACGATAGTTCGTTTTACTATAATCCCAGATTTAAAAAATACAGGCAGCCAGGCAATGTAAAATTTCCATTTTGGCTTACTCCGGAAAAAGAATATGTGGGTGCGGCGTGGTATCAAAAAGAAGTTGTTATTCCAGAAAATTGGATAAAAAAACATGTATCGCTTTATCTGGAACGCGCGCATAGCGAAACTGTTGTTTGGCTGGATACCGTTAAACTTGGGATGCGAAATTCGATGGTGGCGCCTCATTATTACGACCTCGGCAAAATATTAAAACCCGGAAAGCATATTATCACCATTAGGGTAGATAACCGCATTAAAGAAATCAATGTGGGCCCAGATTCGCATAGTATTACAGATCATACTCAGGGTAATTGGAATGGGATAATAGGTAAACTCAAGCTGGTTGCTACAGCACCTGTGTTTATAGCAAATGCACAAGCCTATCCCAATTTACAAGCCAAAGAAGTTAAATTTAAAGTAGTCATTCAATCGCCTCAGAAAACATCTTCTCCTGGTACCCTAAACATTGATCTCGAAAGTTTCAATACAGCAAAGGAGCATAATATTAAGTCCAAAAAAATAAAATTTAACGTAAGCAAACAACAAGATACAATTGAATTTACAGTTCCGTTAGGTGATGAAATGCTGGTTTGGGATGAATTTGATCCTGCGCTGTACCGTGCACATTTGACAATTAATACACCATTTGGTTCTGATGAAAAGTCCATTCAGTTTGGTGTTAGGGATTTTAAAACTCTCGGCACTTCATTTATTATAAATGATCGTCCGGTCTTTTTAAGAGGTACGCTTGATAACGCTGTTTTTCCGCTTACAGGTTACCCACCAATGGACGTCCCATCTTGGAAGCGTATTTTTAATGTCATTAAAAATAACGGTTTAAATCACGTGCGATACCACTCTTGGTGTCCACCTGAAGCTGCTTTTATCGCAGCAGATTTAGTGGGTATTTATTTGCAGCCAGAAGGTCCTAGTTGGGCAAATCATGGTACCTCTCTTGGATACGGTCGGCCAATTGACCAGTTTATCTATGATGAAACCAACCGTATGTCAGAGTATTACGGTAATTACGCATCCTTTTGTATGATGGCGTATGGTAATGAACCAAGTGGTAAGCAAGTAGAATATCTTACAGCTTTTAATGACTATTGGAAAAAGAAGGATGCACGTCGCTTGTACACAGGTGCATCTGTGGGAGGCAGTTGGCCGGTAATACCTAACAATGAATTTATGGTACGTGGTGGTGCCCGCGGGCTAGATTGGAAAAACCATTCCCCACAAACGATGGATGACTTTAAGAAAAACATCGCAGATTTTAAGGTGCCTTTTGTAGCACACGAACTTGGTCAATATTGTGTTTTCCCCAATTTTGATGAAATACCAAAATATAGCGGACCGTATAAAGCCTTAAACTTTGAACTTTTCCAGGAAGATTTAGCCGATCACCATATGCTGGATCAGGCACATGACTTCTTTATGGCTTCAGGTAAATTACAGGCGTTGTGCTACAAATACGATATAGAAAGAATTATGCGCACCCCCAATTATTCGGGATATCAGCTCCTTTCACTAAGTGATTACCCCGGGCAGGGGACTGCTTTAGTGGGTGTTCTTGATCCGTTTTGGGATGCTAAGCCTTATATAAATACAGAGGAATTTCTTGAGTTTAGCAACACAACAGTTCCCCTGGCTGAAATCCCAAAATTTGTGTACACCAATGCGGAAACCTTTTCTGCAGATCTGCTTATTTCCCATTATGGAAAAGAAAAATTGCAAGTCAGTCCGCTTGTCACTATTTCCAATGCCTCTGGAGAAGTCCTGAAAGAGGTAAGCATTAAAAACGGTCTGATTGATTTTGGTTTAAGTAAAATAGGTCAATTTCAATTTGCGCTGAATAGCATTTCCGAAGCTCAAAAACTTAAACTAACAATTAGTTTGCCGGGAACTACTTTCAAAAACCACTGGAATTTTTGGGTGTATCCTCAAGAATTACCCAAAATAGAAACTGAAGTTTATGAGTGTACTGTGCTAGACGAAAAAGCAAAGGAAATACTCAATAAGGGTGGCAAAGTTTTATTGATTGCCGCAGGCAAAGTTGTAAAAGGAGCCGAAGTCGTCCAAACCTTCTTACCCGTTTTCTGGAACACGTCTTGGTTTCAAATGAGGCCACCACATACCCTGGGCATTTTAATTGACCCAAAACATCCCTTATTTAATGAGTTCCCAACAGAGTATCACAGCGATTTACAATGGTGGAGTATCGTTAACAAAACGCAGGCCATGCATCTTGAAGATTTTCCTGCCGACTTTAAACCGCTCATTCAACCTATTGATACCTGGTTTATGAATCGACGTTTAGCGATTGCTTTTGAGGCGATAGTGGGAAACGGCAAGCTCATGGTCATCAGCGTAGATCTCAACAATCCTAACAAAGATGCAGCTGCACGTCAGCTTTACTATAGCCTGCAAAAGTATATGGCATCACCGGAATTTAATCCCGGAAACGAACTTGAACTTGGCCTAATTGAAGACTTGTTTACTACGCCTTCGAGGCAGCAATTTGACAAATATACCAAGGATAGTCCTGATGAACTCAAACCTGGAAATCAGGAAAAATGAAAAATTCGATCCAAAAAATAAGTAGGTTTCTGACTCTGGTCGCTGTAATAGTATTGGCTTCGGAAACCTTATGTGCACAGGAAAAAACGCTTTGGCACAACACAGAACGTCAAATTCATTATAAACCAGATGGCCAAAGTTTTGTCCTGGTAAATGGAACCCGAAAATTTAATCGGGCACTCTATGGCACGAATACTGGTTTTCGGGTAGAAGCGGGAGATTTGCCTGAATTTGCAATGTATATGCCAGGAATGGGAGGTAATTTTAAACTGGGCATAACTTCAGAAAATGAAAGCAAATGGATTACTGAAGCAGATAGTATTACTACTAAATATACTCCTGGAAGAATGGAGTATGAAATAATAGATAAATTATTTGGAGAGGGTAAACTTCTTATCCAAATTCTGGCTTTGGCTGAAGATGAAGGTTTCGTTTTGAAATTAAATGGAGAAGGCCTACCGGATAATGTTTCACTGGTATGGGCATTCGGAGGCGCTAGTGGGAAAAAGTTTTCCCGGGATGGTGATATTGGAGCTGATCCTGAATCAGTTTTTTACCTTCAACCGGAATATTGTCAATACAATGAATATCAACTTAAAGAAAATTCTTTTCTTCTGGATTTCGGTTGGGATAAAAAAAATAATAGATACACCAAAAAACTTTTCGGGGTTTTTCCAACTTCTGATGTTCACCTGGGAAGTGCTACTCAATTGGCGACCCCAGAAATGTTATTGCAATCGAGAGCAGATTCCCTAACGGTCCTAGTTGGAAAATTTAGAGCTGTAAATCAAAAAAGTATATTTTGGAAAATTAAAAGATCAAACGAAATTGAGTCAGGTTCACAAGAGATGTTGGCAAAGGATTTTGAGAAGGCACTTGCCACAGTTCAGGAAATTGGATCTCGGGTTGAGGTTATCACTCCAGATCCTTATATTAATACATTAGGTGGAGCCCTGGCAATAGCTGGAGATGCTATTTGGGATTCCCCTGCTTTTTTACACGGTTCTGTTGCCTGGCGAATGCACCTCAATGCATGGAGGGGAGCTTATGTTGCAGATCCTTTAGGATGGCACGACAGGGCAAAATCACATTTTGAGAGTTATGGGAATTCCCAGGTTTTAGAACCGGCTTTCGGTCCAAATGTTCCGGATACTCTTAGAAATTTTGCCCGTCAAAAAGAAGAAATAGGTACAGCGATGTTTAGCAGGGGTTACATTAGCAGGCATCCGAATAAAAATACTGTGGCACATCATTACGACATGAACCTTGTGTTTATTGAACAATTGCTGAATCATTTCCAATGGACAGGAAACATGGAGTTTTTAAAAGAAATGTGGCCGGTAATCAAAAGGCATTTGGACTGGGAAAAGAGAAACTTTGATTCTGATAATGATGGTTTGTATGATGCCTATGCAGCCATTTGGGCTAGTGATGCGTTACAATACAGCGGTGGTGGAGTAACCTATTCTTCTTCTTACAATTACCGGGCAAATAAAATGGCGGCTAAATTGGCAGAAATCAATGATGAAGATCCCGAACCTTATCGAAAGGAATCAGAGAAAATTTATGAAGCAATTCAACATGAACTATGGATACCTGAAAAAGGGGTTTTTGCGGAATATAAAGATTTATTGGGGAACCAATTACTCCATGAGAATCCTGGAATTTGGACCATATATCACACAATAGATGAAGGTGTACCAGATGCAGAGCAGGCCCATCAAATGCTCAATTATATTGATAATGAAATTCCCCATATTCCTGTGGTCGCAGAAGGTTTGGAAAAGGATGATTTATACCTGTTGTCAACCACCAACTGGCAACCTTATACATGGTCTATCAATAATGTAGCCCTCGCCGAAAACCTGCATACTGCCTTAGCTTACTGGCAAGGTGGAGAATCTGAAAAAGCTTATAAATTGTGGGAGAGCTCCTTGATTGAAAGTATGTATTTAGGAGCTTCCCCGGGAGGTTTTCAACAACTTTCATTTTATGATGCAATTCGTGGGGAATTATACCGTGATTTTGGCGATCCAATCGGAATGGCCGCAAGAACATTGGTAGAGGGCCTTTTTGGAATTCAACCAAATGCAATTGCAGGTACATTAACCATAAATCCGGGCTTTCCTAGGGAATGGGAAAATGCTTCTTTAAAGATACCGGATATTACAATTTCTTACAAAAAGGGTAAGAAGGTTGATCACTATGAAATTGTTCCAAAATTCAAAACGAGAATGAATTTAGAATTAGAAATAAGTGCATCTTTCGAATCTATCCTGTCTGTAAAAATTAATGGGAATGCGACAGATTGGACTACCGATCCAAAATCTGTTGGCATACCAAAAGTAATTATCGAAAGTCCTTATCAGGATTCATATATAATAGAAATAACGTGGAATGGAAAAAAGCTTGAAGAAGTTCGCCCGGAAAAGATTTATTCTACCGGTGAAAATCTAAACTTTAAGACTTCAATTGCCAAAATATTGAGCATAAAAGATCCTCAGGAAGTTTTAGAAAATATTGAATTAAAGAATAATAGCCTGAATGCGATTGTAAAAAAGAAATTTGGACATAAAACTTTTTTCTTAGAACTCAATCAAGGAGATATGAACTGGTTGCAGCCGTTAAGTTTTGAAATTAAACCTCAAATAGAAGTTGTTTCAAATGATTTAGAAAATGAAAATATAATACTGACACTTCACAATTTTAATAAAGAGAATACCAAAGGAGAGCTGATTTTTAATTCTAATGGAAAAGAAATTAGGCAGGAAATAAACCTTAAAGCTGATGGGGAGTCAGCCATTAAAATTCTTGCGAAAAATTTTGTGCCGGGAACAAATCATCTACTGTTTAAAACAGAATCCGGTGAACTAGTTGAATTGACTTTTCAGAATTGGGATATAAAAATGAATGGAGATCACAAGTTAGAAGTTATTGATATTTCTTCAAGCTTCAATAGTAAGGTGACAGATATTTTTATGAATAAGTATCTTACTCCCAGGCCCGATTCTCCCACATTACAATTGCCCATTACCGGAATAGGTAATTGGTGTTATCCTACAGTAATGGCTGAAATAGATGATTCAAGTTTACGTGAAAAAGCTGGTAAAAATGAAACAATAATAACTCCACAGGGAATTCCTTTTAAAACTCAGTCAAAAGAAAATAAAGAAAACATTTTATTTGTATCCCAATGGGACAATTATCCTGATGAAATTATTATTCCTCTAAATGGAAAAGCATCTCACGCTTACCTAATGATGGCAGGAAGTACGAATCCAATGCAAAGCAGGTTGGTAAATGGCGAACTTGTTATCAACTATGAAGATGGCAGTAGTGATGTTTTAGAATTAAAAAATCCTGAAAATTGGTGGCCAATAGAACAAGATTATTATACCGATGGGTTTGCTTTTACTACTGATGCTGCAAAGCCACCAAGGGTATATTTTAAATCAGGAACTATAACCAGGAATTTCACTGACTTTAAATCTATAAAAGGTTATAGCAATTTTGGAATTGATGGGGGTGCAGGAACCATATTAGATATTCCTTTGAATACTTCAAAAATTTTAAAAAGTATTACAATTAAATCGGTGGCAAATGAAGTAGTAATTGGTTTGATGTCGTTGACATTGCAACGATAATTTTCAAAAAATAATCTTGTATTAAATGATTAAAACAATAAATCTTAACCATCTTTTTTTGCCTCCAGTTCTTGGATTATTTGCTAACAAGTGGCTATTTAGATTTTTCTGAAGTCGACTTAGGAATTGAATTTAGGGTTACAGAAAAGCAAGGGATATGAAAATGCAGGAGAAGTGATAATTATAGAAAATCTAAAAAAATAGAGAGCTGCTATTTTCAGTTAGCAGAACGCCTTCAATTACTATATCAAATTTAAACTAATTAGAAGAGGTGTAAAATTAATTCCTCAAATCAATTAAAATGGTCCACAAATTTGATCAGATACTTTGGATATCAAATATGACATTATAATTATTTAGATTATTAATGACCTTTAAAATTAATAGGAAAAAGAATGAAAAGAAGAAGTGCAATTAAGACATTTTCAACAGGTGTACTTGGATTATATTTCAGTAATTTTTTGCAGGCAGGTACATTTTTAGAAAGTAAACATGATGTTCTGAACGATGGACTATTTAAGCCTAGTTGGGAGTCTTTTGAGCAATATGAAGTTCCTGAATGGTTTAGAGATGCTAAGTTTGGAATATGGGCGCACTGGGGTTCCCAATGTGAGCCGGAAAGGGGAGATTGGTATGCACGGGGTATGTACCAGGAAGGTTCCGATCAATATAATTATCACAATAAGAAATACGGGCATCCTTCTGAATTTGGATTTAAAGATGTTATTAATGAATGGAAAGCAGAGGAATGGGATCCAGAAGCGCTAATGGATTTATATCAAAAGGCAGGAGCACAGTATTTTATGGCGTTAGCAAATCATCACGATAATTTAGATCTCTATAACAGTATTCATCAATCATGGAATTCAGTAAACCTGGGGCCAAAAAAGGATATAATGCAAGGATCGACCAATGCTGCAAAAAAAAGAGGCTTGCGTTTCGGGGCGAGTGTACATTCAGCTCATGCAAGGACATGGTTTGAAACGGCACAAAGATCAGATAAAACTGGTCCTAAAAAAGGAATTCCATATGATGGTAATTTGAGAAAAGGTGAAGGAGCAGGTAAATGGTGGAGTGGTATGGATCCTCAGGAACTGTATGCTCAAGATCATGAACTGAGCGAAAACAGTAAAGATGACGGGATGATTCACAGACAGTGGCATTGGGACAAAGAATCCGGGGTAAATGTCCCCGATAAAGAGTATTGTGATACATTTTATAAGCGTACCAAAGAATTAATAGATAATTATGAACCTGATATTTTATATTTTGACGATACCGCATTACCACTATGGCCTATTAGTAGGGTAGGACTACAAACTGCAGCTGATCTTTATAATAAAAGTATAGAAAAGAACGGAAAGGTAGAAGCAGTAATTAACGGAAAAATACTGGATGAACAGCAGCAAGAATGTTTGGTATGGGATATTGAAAGGGGACAAAGTAATAAAATAGAAAAAGAGCCTTGGCAAACCTGTACCTGTATCGGGAGTTGGCATTATGATCGCAGAATCTACGATAATAATGGTTATAAATCTGCAAAAACAGTAATTCACATGCTGGCAGATGTCGTTAGTAAAAATGGAAACCTATTATTAAGTATTCCTTTAAGGGGAAGTGGGGCAATAGATGATAAAGCCCGAAAAGTTGTGGAAGATATTGCAGAATGGATGGAAGTAAACAGTGAAAGTTTAATAGGAACAAGACCATGGCAGGTTTTTGGTGAAGGCCCTGCTCAGCTTGATGCAGCCCCACTTAGCGATCAAGGTTTTAACGAAGGTAAAGGCAAACCTTTTACAGCTGAGGATATTCGTTTTACCATTAAAGGACAAAATCTGTATGCGATTTTTATGGGTTGGCCGGAAAATAATAAAATCAAAATCAAATCCCTTGGAATTGATATGCCACACGAGCGTCCCGATATTAATAATGCAATCTTACTTGGGCATGACACGCCTCTAAAATTTAAGTGCGATAAGGAAGGTTTTACCGTTCAATTACCAGAAAATTACCCCAAAAACGGGATTGCGTATTCAGTGAAACTAGGATAAATGTTAGTTAAAATTCTTGTTATATGAAAAGAGGTTCTTGCCGATATTGGCTCAGTAAAAAGGTAAAAGACTAAAATGGTTTAGGTTAATCATTTGGTTGGGGCTTATATTAAATATGAAGGAAATCCAGTAAACGGAAAAACCCATTTATTTGTTACAGCATCCCAGGTAGGAATTTATGAAAAGGCTTCTGGGTTTATTTTTAAAATTATTTAATTAAATTTTTATGAAATTATCATCATTTATACAATACTTATTTATTGCAGTTGTATTTTGTAGTTATAGTTTACATGCCCAAATTGATAGAAAGGCTGTAATATCCCGCCATAATGTTAAAGTTTATAAAATGGACACTTTAGCATCTTTAACAGTGGGAAATGGATCCTTTGCATTTACCGTAGATGCCACTGGGTTACAAACTTTTCCAGATACTTATCAAAATGGAATACCTCTAGGGACAGAATCAGATTGGGGTTGGGACAGCTATCCCAACACAGAGAATTATAAATTTGAAGAAACCCTGGTGGATTATGATCAGTATGGGAGGAAAATTTCTTACGGAGTACAAGGTAAAACACCTGATCGTGTAAAGGAAGCGGTGAATTATTTTCGTTCCAATCCACATCGTTTACAATTAGGAAATTTGGGTTTCGAACTTTATAAGAAAAATGGAGAGGAAGTTCAACCGGAGGATATTACCGATATTCGACAAATTTTAAATTTGTGGACAGGTGAAATTGAAAGCAATTTTAAGGTGGATGGAATTCCGGTAACGGTTTATACATTCTCTCACCAGGAAGAAGATGTTATTGGAGTAAGAATAAAATCAGATTTAATAAAACAAAAGTTGTTAAAAGTGAGACTTAGAATTCCGTACCCAACTGGGGGATGGACTGATACAGGTACAAAATGGGAAGGGCAAGAAAATTATTCTAGTGTGCTCTCAACGAAATCCAGGAATGAAGCAGTAATAACCCGAAAAATGGATTCCTTAACCTACCAAATTGGTTTATCCTGGGATGGAAAAGCTGAAATCACCAAAAAGGCAGATCATTATTTTATTCTGGAACCTTTAGATGGTGCAAGTTTTTCATTTACATGTAAGTTTACTGATAATAATTCTTCTGAAATTCCTTCTTTTTCATCTGTAGAAAAAAGCAGTGGAAAAGGATGGGAGGAATTTTGGCAAAGTGGCGGAGTTATAGATTTTTCCAAATGTACAGATTCCCGCGCAGAGGAATTGGAAAGGCGTGTAGTACTCTCTCAATACCTCACTAAACTGCAATGCACCGGTAATATGCCACCACAGGAAACTGGACTTACTTATAACAGTTGGTATGGTAAACCACATTTGGAAATGCATTGGTGGCACGGTGTTCACTTTCCATTATGGGGGCGTCCGGAATTACTGGAAAAAAGTTTGCCCTGGTATGATAAAGTTTTCGATAAAGCAAAAAAAATAGCACAACGACAGGGATTCGAAGGTGCCCGTTGGCAAAAAATGACAGATCCTTATGGTAATGAGGGACCATCCTCTGTGGGAGCTTTTCTAATTTGGCAACAGCCACATTTTATTACCTATGCAGAGCTAATGTACAGGGCAAATCCCAATAAGAAAACTATGGAAAAATATAAAGAAAGGGTTTATGCAACAGCAGATTTTATGGCGTCTTTTGCAAATTATAATCCGGAAAAGGATAGATACGAATTAGGTCCTGGAGTAATTCCCGCACAGGAACGGTTTGATAAGTTGAAAACTTTCAACCCGACCTATGAACTGGCGTATTGGAATTGGGCACTAAATACTGCCTTAGAATGGAAAAAGCGCTTGGAAGAAAAACCAACAGCAAAATGGGAAGAGGTCTTAAAAAAACTATCCCCACTCCCCATTCAGGATAATGTTTATTTAGCAACCGAAAGTGCTACCGATTCTTACACAAATCCAGAGTATAAAACGGATCATCCATCGGTATTGGGAACTTTTGGCATGCTTCCGGAAACTGATTTATTGGATAAAGAAATTATGAACAATACTTTTAACCTTATTTGGGATGAATGGTTCTGGGAAGAAACATGGGGTTGGGATTTCCCGATGACTGCTATGGCCTCGGCACGTTTAGGAAAACCCGAAAAAGCCATTGATGCTTTATTTATGGATGTTCAAACCAATACCTATCTTAAAAATGGGCATAATTATCAGGAAGAGCGGCTAACCCTATATTTACCTGGAAATGGAGGTTTGCTTACTGCTGTTGCAATGATGTGTGCTGGTTGGGATGGAAGCATAGGAGAAAATCCAGGTTTTCCTAAAAACGGGCAATGGGAAGTGCAATGGGAAGGTTTGGAGAGGATGCCTTAATTAGTTTAATAAATTAAACTGCAATCGGAAATAAAAGCACTGAAGTCAAGAGAAACGAATCAGAAAATATTGAAGTGACCACAAAGTATTTGTCAATATATTTAGATAAGAACTAGAGCCAACCTTTTCGAAATTATGATTAGTTGTAATGGATTTCAAAAATTAATTAAACATAAATATCATTCTATGAAAAATATAAGAAAGAAGTATAGCTTGTTGGTTATATTCACAATTTTTGGGATTTTAAATTCTTGTAAAGAAAATCCTGAACAAAATAAGGATTCTGCCCTGGACAGCCTGGTGATAAAATCACCTTGGGAAACAGCAGATGAAATTGTTAAGGGAATTACAATTCCTGATTTTCCGGATAAAATATTTAATGTATTAGATTATGGTGCAAATGCAGATGGTAAAACCAATAATTCAGAAGCCTTTGCAAAAGCTATAACAGCTTGCAACGAAGATGGAGGTGGAATGGTTTTAGTTCCTTTTGGGAAATATCTTACTGGACCTATTCATTTAAAAAGCAACGTCAATTTTCATTTAGAGGAAGGGACAGAAATTTTATTCACTTCCGATAAAAAGGCTTTTCTGCCGGTAGTACATACTTCTTATGAAGGAATGGAGCTTATGAATTATTCTCCTCTAATTTATGCGTATCAACAAAAAAACATAGCGATAACCGGGAAAGGCACTTTTAATGGTCAGGCTAGTAAAGAAAATTGGTGGCCTTGGTGTGGTGCCGAGCGCTATGGTCATACTGAAGGGATGCCAAGTCAACATGATGAACACAATGTTCCTTTGTTAACCGAAATGGTTGAGAATAATTTGCCTGTTGCAGAGCGTATATTTGGAGATGGTTTTCAATTCAGGCCTACTTTTTTAGAACCTTTTGAATGTGAAAATGTTTTAATTAAAGATGTGACATTTATAAACGCCCCTTTCTGGGTAATACACCCAATTAAATCAAATAATGTAACAGTCGATGGAGTTACCGTGAAAAGCCATGGCCCAAACAACGACGGATGTAACCCCGAATACAGTAAAAATGTTCATATCACCAACTGTATCTTTGATACGGGAGACGACTGTATCGCGATAAAATCTGGTAGGGACAATGATGGCAGAAGGGTTGGAATAACAAGTGAAAATATAGTTGTAGAAAATTGTAAAATGAAGGATGGTCATGGTGGTGTAGTTATGGGCAGTGAAATCTCAGGAGGAGTTCGAAACGTATATGTTAGAAACTGCGAAATGAACAGCCCAAATCTTGATCGTGTTATCAGAATTAAAACAAATACCAGGCGAGGTGGCACTATAGAAAATATATTTGTGAAAAATATTAGTGTCGGCCAAGTTAAAGAAGCTGTGCTTAAAATAAACACACATTATTCTATTTATGATAATCAGAAGGGAGAGTATATGCCAGTGATAAGGAACATACACTTAGAAGATATAATGGTTGAAGACGGGGGTAAATATGGAATTCTAATCAATGGAAGGGAAGAGTTACCAGTAAAAAACATTACTATTACCAATGTTACAATCAAAAATGTAGAAATCCCGTTATTAATTGAAAACTCAGAACCCATTCAATTCAAAAATACATTTATTAACGGCAAGGCCTATTAACTACATAAGTTTTATGGAATAGTTTATTTCATTTTTTTTATACCAATGCGGAGTTATTTTCAATGTGCCATCTGATTCTGAAGTTGCGGAAACATGTTCGAAATCCCTGAATGGGTAATAAATGATAAACCGCGCCTAAGTAAAATTCGTGTTGCTTTCTGTACCTTGGATTACTTTGAAAAAGACACACGACTTTTCCTGTCAGGTTTGATAAGACCTGTACAAATTTCTACAGAGGAGATTTGGACCCTTAAATAATAAAGAAATAAATATTTTAAATTCTATTCAAATGAGATTTTACACATTACTATTATTATGCATTTTGAGTTATAATTGTAACGCTCAAAACCAGTTTTTCCCTGAAAGTCCTCTAACTTCGGTAGGTGCATATTACTACCCAGAACATTGGGATGAGTCACAATGGGATCGGGATTTTAAAAAAATGGCAGAAATGGGTTTTGAGTTTACCCACTTTGCTGAATTTGCATGGGCTCAACTTGAGCCCAAAGAAGGAGTGTATAACTTTGATTGGTTAGATAGAGCGGTGGCCCTGGCAGCAAAATATAATTTGAAGGTCATTATGTGTACCTCCACTGCAACACCACCAGTTTGGTTGGTCAGAGCACATCCAGAGGTGTTAAAAACTGATTATGACGGTACCATAGAAGATCACGGTTCACGCCAACATCCATCTTTTTCCAATGAATATTATAGAGCCTATTCTCTAAAGATGATTGGAGAGTTGGCAAAACACTATGGGCAGGATGAACGAATTATAGGTTGGCAACTGGACAATGAACCGCGCCGAACTATGGATTATGGGAAAGATGCAGAAAAGAGGTTTAGGCTGTGGTTAAAAGATAAATATGTCAGTATTAACAAACTTAATGATGCTTGGGGTACAGACTTCTGGAGTGGAACTTATTCTGATTTTGAACAGATAAATTTACCCAATCATGCTCAGTGGGGCATGAATTTATATCAAAGATTGGATCACACAAGATTTGGTGATGACGAAACGGCCACATTTCTCGATGTTCAAGCTAAAACAATCCGCAAGCTAAGCTCCAATCAATGGATTACTTCTAATTATATACCTATGTATGATGTGCGATACATAGGAGAAAGTAAAGAGTTGGATTTTGTTTCATATACCCGATACATGGTTTATGGTGAAGATAGGGGCATCGGTAAAAAAGGCTATAGATTGGGTGATTATTTGAAGATAGCTATGGCTAATGATTATTTTCGGCCAATCTCCAAAAATTTTGGTGTAATGGAGCTTCAACCAGGTCAGGTGAATTGGGGTAAAATCAATTCACAACCTTTACCCGGTGCGGTAAGATTATGGCTTTGGAACGCTTTTGCAGGAGGCAGTAAATTTGAATGTGCCTATAGATTTAGGGCTCCGATTTACGGGTACGAGCAATATCACTATGGTATCGTAAGCTATGATGGTGTATCACCAACACCCGGAGGTTTGGAGTATCAGCAGTTTGCCAATGAAATTAAAAAATTAAGAAAGGTATATACAGGTTCTGAAGCTCCTGATCAATATAAGAATCGTAGAACAGGGATTTTATACAATCCGGATAATGCGGTAGCAATCAATCAAAACAAGCAGACTACCGAATGGAACACTGAAGCCCATGTGCTTAAATATTATGGAACTTTAAAATCCTTTGGGGCTCCTGTTGATTTTATCAGGGAAGATGTAGATTTTTCCCAGTATCCTGTAATTGTTATGCCTGCATATCAACAAATAGATAAGGCTTTGATTCAAAAACTCACAACCTATGCTCAAAATGGTGGAAATCTGGTAATATCATGTCGTACTGGTCATCAAAATAAACAAGGTCACTTATGGGAGGCCCAATTTGCTGAGCCTATCTATGATTTGATTGGAAGTAAGATAAAATTTTACGATTTATTACCCCCTTATGCTCCTGGTGAAGTTGTATCGGATAGTAAATCCTTCAAATGGACCAGTTGGGGTGAGATACTCTCTCCAGCCAAAGGAACTGAGGTCTGGGCTACATACAAGGGTGATTTTTATGAAGGTAGTCCAGCTGTAGTTCACAGGTCTATTGGTAAAGGAATGGTTACCTATGTAGGGGTAGATACTCAAAATGGCGAGCTTGAACATAGTGTACTTAAGAAAACTTTTGAAAAAGCTAATATTAATATAGAGTCTTATCCTCCTGGGATTCTTGTGGAATATCGGGATGGGTTCGGTATTGCCATGAATTATTCAGATAAAAATTTTGAAATAAACCTTCCTAATAATGCTGAAATCATCATTGGTAAAAAAAACCTGGCTAGAGCAGGGGTGTTGATATGGAAAATAAATTAACAACCAAAATTTAAGAAGACATAATCGTTGAAGATGGGGGTAAATATGGAATTCTGATCACAATAATTGAAGAGTCAGCTATAAAAAAAATTCAATTAACATTTAGTAACCAAAAATTTAAATATCCCATCTTTAATAAAACACTCAAACTATGAGCCTTTTAAGAGTTTGTTTAAATGTAAAAGAGGTGGAACCAAATTGCAATTCATTAACCTTTTATATATTCCTCTTTGCTTTAAGGTTTTAACAAGATATTGATTTATAGAATTTTTAAAAATTTAGAAAACAAAAGAAATAAAAATAATAAAGAACCAGCTATGAAAATTTTTTAAAAAAATTCACATTTCTTGAATCTATTGCTTTTACTGATGGTATTTACCGGCTGTCAGAATAATAAAAATAAGGATGGAAGCAAAGACGCTAAAGTTGAAAAAAAAATAACCATTTCCGATTCGTTAAAATGGTCAGAACGCATGGCGCTATCTGAAATGAAACGTTACCCCGAATCATGGCAGATAGACGATGTTGAAAAACCACAATGGGACTATGTTCACGGCTTGGTTTTAACTGCATTTGAGAAACTTTATAAGGAAACCGGAGACAAGAAATATTACGGTTAAATAAAGGATTATGCCGATTTAATTATTGATAGTACAGGAACCATTGCTACCTATAAACTTGAAGACTATAGAAAAGCCCTAAGAAAATCAGGGCTTTTTTTATGCGCCAAAATGAAATTGTTTCAATTTATGTGAACTATTGTTTTTTGAAACTCAATATTGCAGGACCAACACCATTGCGCTGCATACAAATCCTAATAATATTCTTAAAAAGGCTGTTTTTTTCATTTGAATAATTAGTTTTGTTAAGTTCAATACCGGTAGTTCTTAATTGGACATACCAAAAGTTTGAAGGTTAATTAGTATTGAATTAATTTGAAGGTTATATGAATAAGACAATAACAGCAATGGATGCAAAATATGAAGCTCAGAAATTAGCTTTTGCTCCAATTTATTTTCAATGCATGGTTGCATTACGAGACTTGGGGATATTGGAATATATTTCTAAACATAATAAAGGGGTTAATATTAAAGATATTTGTTCTGGTTTAAAACTTTCAGATTATGGGGTTAGAGTACTATTAGAAGCTGCAAAAATTTCTGATGTTGTAGAATACCTTGATGATGATACTGTTAAGCTCAGTAAAATTGGTCACTTTATATTAAAAGATGAGCTAACGAGGGTTAATATTAATTTTGTTAATGATGTTTGTTATGATGGAGCAAAATCATTAACTGAAAGTATTAAAAATGGAAAGCCGGAAGGATTAAAAGTATTTGGGGAGTGGGATAACGTATATGAAGGCCTGGCTCATTTACCCGAAAAAGTTAAAACCTCATGGTTTGAATTTGATCACTATTATTCTGATGATGCTTTTCCATTTGCATTAAAAATTGTAAATCAAACCCCGCCCAGGTATATCTTTGATATTGGTGGTAATACAGGGAAATGGGCTTTTGCATATTGTGATTACGATCCCAATGTAAAAGTTAAAATACTTGATTTACCGGGTCAACTCAATGTTGCACGAAAAAATGTTGAAGAAAGAGGTTTAACAGATAGAATAGACTTTCACCAAATCAATTTATTGGATAGCTTTCAAAAAATACCTCAGGGAGCTGATACCGTTTGGATGAGTCAATTCCTGGATTGTTTTTCAAATAAAGAAATTGTTCAAATTTTAAAGAATGTATTCCAGGCATCCGATGAAAATACCAATGTTTATATAATGGAGCCGTTTATTGACAATCAGGAATTTCCGGCTGCTGAATATTGCTTAATAGGTACCTCAGTATACTTTACAACAATAGCCAATGGCAATAGCAAAATGTATAGTATAAAAGTGATGAGAAAACTTGTGAAAGAAGCAGGATTGAAAGTGGTTCAGGAATTTCCATTAATTGGTAATAGTTACCACACCATCCTTAAATGTAAAAAGCGGGTGTAATCACTGTTAAATATTTTTTGGGATAGAAACCTATTCTTTGGGAAGAGATTCAGATAAGCTTTCTAAAAGGATAATGAAGTTGGTTTCCTGAACTTTTAATCTTTTTCTTACCCTGTGCCTCGCTGTTTCCACACCTCGCACCGAGAGGTCGAGTAAGGGAGCTATCTCCTTGTTGCTGCGGTTCATTTTTGTATTATTAACTTTTCCAAAGTTCAAAACTTTGGAAAAGTTCGAACTCTAACAAGAATTCACGGTTTTTGGATAATTTGATCGTATTCCCTTACAATGCGAAGTTGTTTTCGGAATACTGCATTTTCCCTTCAGATCATTCTCGCCATTTTTTATACGTATTGATCAATCCGTTAGTGGAAGTGTCATGAGAGGAAACTTCGGTGTTATCTTTTAATTCGGGTAACACCTTTTTGGCCAATTGTTTTCCAAGCTCAACGCCCCATTGATCGAAGCTAAAAATATTCCAGATAATTCCCTGTACAAAAATTTTGTGTTCGTATAACGCAATTAACGACCCCAAAGAAAATGGGGTTATTTTTTTCAGCAGAAAAGAATTTGTGGGGCGGTTGCCTTCAAAAACTTTAAACGGAATTAATTTATCCATTTGTGATTTTTCCATTCCCTTCAATTCTTTGGTGACTTCTTCTTTGCTTTTTCCATTCATCAATGCTTCTGTTTGTGCGAAAAAATTTGAAAGCAGGATAGGATGATGCACTCCAATTGGATTATGACTGATCGCGGGAGCAATGAAATCGCAGGGAATTAAATGTGTGCCCTGATGGATGAGCTGATAGAAGGCATGTTGACCGTTAGTTCCCGGTTCTCCCCAAACAACAGGGCCGGTTTTATAAGGGACATCCTTTCCATTTCTATCTGTATGCTTCCCGTTGCTCTCCATATTTCCCTGTTGGAAATAAGCGGGGAAGCGGTGCATGTATTGATCATAAGGCAAAATAGCTTCGGTTTGTGCACCAAAAAAGTTGGTATACCACAAACCAATTAAAGCCATGATAACTGGAAAGTTGTTTTCAAAAGCAGTATCCCTGAAATGTTGGTCACTTTCATTTGCGCCTTTCAGTAATTGCTCATAATTATCATATCCTATTGTAAGCGCTATGGATAAACCAATGCTGCTCCATAAACTGTATCGCCCACCAACCCAATCCCAAAAAACAAACATATTTTCAGGGGCGATACCAAACTTGACCACATCTTTTTCGTTGGTAGATAAGGCCACAAAATGAGTTGCAATGTACTTTTCTTCTTTTGCCGATTTCAAGAACCATTCCCGTGCTGTCTGTGCGTTAGTAAGTGTTTCCTGGGTTGTAAATGTCTTTGAAGCGATCAGAAAAAGGGTTTCTCCAGCATCAAGATCTTTCAGGGTTTCAACTATATCGGTTCCATCAATGTTAGAAACAAAATGAGCCTGAATTCCTTCCATCCAATAGGGGCGGAGCGCTTCAGTAACCATTACCGGCCCAAGGTCACTGCCCCCAATGCCAATATTAACAATGTGTTTTATTTTTTTGCCCGTATATCCTTTCCATTCTCCACTATGAATTTTTTTACAAAAGCTTTTCATTTGCTGGCGAACCTTTTTTATTTCGGGCATTACATTCTCACCATCTGCAGTAACCGGTGCTTCCGAAAAACTTCTCAATGCTGTATGCAAAACTGCCCTGTTTTCAGTTTCGTTTATTTTTTCACCGTGAAACATCGCTTCAATTGCGGATTTTAATTGACATTCAGCAGCTAGTTCCAGGAGATATTTCTGCGTTTCGGCTGAGACGATATTTTTTGAATAATCGAAAATCATGTCATTGAACTGAATTGACATTTTTTCAAATCTTTCAGGGTCATTAGCAAAAAGCTTTTTCATTTGAACCGATTTCATTTCGACGTAATGAGCCATGAGTTTCTTCCAGATGGAAGTTTGTGTGGGATCAATTTTTGGTAACATAATAATATTTTTTAAGGATTATACCATTTACCATTTTAATTTACTGCAATAAAACATCCTTTTTCCTTCATTATAAAATTAAACCCTAACTAAGGATATGCTTTAATTTTTCAATTCATGTAAAAAAATCATCATTTTACCGTAAGTTCAATTAATAACTGGTTTTAGTTAAAGCTAAATATAACGGTGACGGCAATATATTGACACATAAAATTATGTAACATTTGATCTATCAACTTTAATAGCCTTTCATCTATTATCTTTATTCTTTCGTCTTTAATAGTACAGCAGTTTAAAATCATCTCTCCAAAAGGGATGCGGCAGCTTCATCTAAAAACCAATGTAATTCCCCCTTCAACGGATTGATAAGTTGAGCCGGGTATTTTTCCGGTTCAAATTCATCTTTCAATACATGGTGTACAGCTTCAGCTTTTTCCAGTCCATAAACAAGAAATGCGATATTCCGGGCCTGGTTGATAAGCGGTGCGGTCATGCTGATGCGATAAATTTTTTGTCCTTCCAGGAATACGGCCTGTACAGAGGTCGATTTGTCAGTTAGAACGGGTGTGTAAGGAAATAATGAAGCTGTATGTGCATTTTCGCCTAAACCTAAAAGTATCAGGTCAAACTGAAGTTCCTGCCTGCCAAGTTGCGCGGCAATTGTTGTGGTATAGCTTTTCGCTGATTCCTGCGGTGAAAGGGATGTATTGATAGGGAAAGTATTGGATTGCGAAATATTTAAAGGATCGAAAAGTGTTCTTTTAACCATATATGCGTTATTCTCCGGATCATTTGCAGGTACATATCGTTCATCACCAAAGAAAAAATTGACCTTCTTCCAGTTGACCTCTTCCTTATATCCGTGCGATGCCAATAGCTCGTATAATTTTTTAGGAGAACTCCCTCCCGATAAAACAACATTAAATTCTCCCCTAGATGCAATTGCGTTTTTACTGACACTTATAAAATGCCCGGCAATTGCTTTGATCAATTCCGGGTTTGTTTTTAAGATATGAAAGGTCATTTTTTTTTTGTTTTATTTTCGATAGGTAGAGAAACCCAATGAAAACCATCCTGTGCTATCAATGCTTCGGCAATTTCGGGCCCCCATGAACCTGGGGAATAGTTTGGAAAGTTCAGGCTTTTTTTAGATTCCCAGGAATTTATGATGGGCATCAGGATTTCCCATGCTTCTTCCACTTGATCGGCACGCATGAAAAGGGTTTGGTCCCCGGTCATGATCTCTAATAGCAGGGTTTCATAAGCCTCGGGAGTTTCAACGTCATACGTACCTGTATAGTCAAATACCAGATCAACCGTATTCAGGACCATGTCTAAACCGGGTCTTTTGGCTTGTAGTTGCAGGCGAATGCTCATTTCTGGTTGTATGCTGATAACGAGCCGGTTTTGTTGCCAGTTATCTCTTGCTTCAGCGGGGAATACCAAATGCGGAACATCCCGGAATTGAAAAGTGATAATTGAAGAAGACTGATACAGGCGCTTGCCGGTGCGCACATAAAATGGCACCCCTTGCCAGCGCCAGTTGTCTACAAAGAATTTAACGGCAACAAAGGTTTCGGTATTGGATTGAGGATCTACATTCGCTTCCTCCCTGTAACCGGATACCTCCTTACCTTCAATCCATCCTTTACTATATTGTCCTCTAACAGCCTGTTTCTGAAGATCTTCCGGTTTAAATTTTCGAATGGCCCTTAACACATCTACTTTACGGTTGCGCACCTCTTCCGCATCAAAATTTATTGGTGTTTCCATGGCGATCAGGCAAAGCAACTGCAGCACGTGATTTTGAACCATGTCCCGCAAAGCTCCAGCGCTCTCATAAAATTCTCCACGTTCACCTACCCCTAATTGTTCGGTTACGGAAATCTGTACATGCTCGATATAATTTCGACTCCAGATAGGTTCAAGAATGGAATTTGCAAAGCGAAAAGCCATGATATTCTGAACGGTTTCTTTACCCAGGTAATGATCTATGCGGTAAATCTGCTTTTCCTGAAAAATACCGCATAACAACTTGTTTAATGATTTCGCCGATTCAAGGTCATGACCGAAAGGTTTTTCGACAACGATGCGTGTAGTATCGGGATTATCGGCCAGTTTATTATTGGAAATATTTTCTGCGATAACCGAAAATAAGTTGGGTGAAACCGCCATGTAATAAATTATATTCGGTTCCTGTTTCCATTCCTCTTTATAATGGAGTATCCGGCTTGCAATTTCCTTATAAATTTTTGAGTCATTTAAATCGGAAGCCTGGTAAAAAATATGAGATGAAAATTCCGTCCATTTCTTTTTTTCAGCTTTCCCTTTTCTTGAAAATTGATTTACCTTATCTAATATTTCCTTCCTGAACTCATCATCAGTTAACTCGGTTCTTGAAGTGCCAAATATGGCAAAATTATCTGGCAACCAGTTATTTAAAAATAAATTATATAGCGCGGGGGTTATTTTACGCGCATTCAAATCTCCTGTTGCTCCAAAAATGATGAATACAGTTGGTTGTGATTTTATAGTTGATTCCATAATCCAATCCGATTTTAAAATTTATAATCTCCCGGTCACTTTATTTGACAATTTAATCTCTGAAGGTTTAATTCCCCGAGGCTCTGTCACGTTCTGTTTTTTTGGAATTTGTAATTTGTTTTTTTTGGAATTTTACTACCTCGTGGGCTCTGCCCCGAGGTAGATTATTTGGTGATAATGCCATTATTTTTTCATTTCAGATTGCCATTCGGTATTAAAAACCCCTTCCTCACCAATAAGTTCGTAGGTGTGGGCCCCAAAATAATCGCGCTGGGCCTGAATGAGATTAGCCGGCAATTTTTTGCTGCGGAAGGAGTCAAAATAACTCAATGAAGCAGCATAAGCCGGCAAAGCCAAGCCATGGTTCGCCGCATCAGAAACTACTTTCCTGATTCCCGGCAAACTCTTTTTAAGATTGATTTGAATAGTCGGATCCAGGAGTAAATGTTCAAGCAGCTTATTTGTTTGGTAAGCGCTGTAGATATCTTCCAGGAATGCCGATCTGATAATACATCCACCTCTCCATATTTTTGCGATTTGATCCAGTTTGAGATTGTAATTTAATTCCCGGGATGCTCTGGAAAGCAGGTGCATCCCCTGTGCATAAGCGGTTATCATACAAAAATAAAATGCTTGTTCCAGCTCTGCAATATAATCATCGGGCTTATCTGTAAGCGGGCTTTCTTTTTCATCAGAATAGATCGAGGAGGCTTGCGTTCTCAACGATTTATATTTTGATAAATCCCGCATGGAAACGGCTGTATCAATTACCGAAATGGGCAGGTTTAGATCCATTGCCACCTGTGAAGTCCATTTCCCGGTTCCTTTTGCTTTGGCCTCATCTTTTATATCGTCCAGCAATAAATGATTGGCTCCGGGTTTTTTAAAAGCAAAAATATCGCGGGTTATTTCAAGCAGGAAAGATTGGAGCCTGCCTTCATTCCATTGTTGAAATACAGTATGAATGGCTTCATTATCCAGTTGAAGTCCCTTCTTTAATACCTCATAAGTTTCAGCAATTAATTGCATCAGGGCATATTCAATTCCATTGTGCACCATCTTTACAAAATGACCTGCCGCGCCCGGGCCTATATAGGTAACTGTGGGTTCTCCCTTAACCTGAGCTGCTATTTTTTCAAGAATTGGCTTAACCTGTAAATAAGCCTGCTTATTGCCGCCCGGCATCATGCTTGGTCCTTTTCTGGCCCCTTCTTCGCCACCTGAAACCCCCATTCCGATGAAATGAAACCCCTTTTCTTCCAAATCCTTGCATCGACGCCCTGTGTCTTTAAAATACGAATTGCCCCCGTCAATTATGACGTCCCCTTTGTCCAACAGGGGTAGCAACTCTGCGATCACTGTATCTATAATTTTGCCCGCGGGGACCAACATCATCAATGTCCGCGGACTTTCCAGGCTTTTTATGAAATTGTTGAGATCAGTAAATCCCTTTAGATTGTTTTGATCCAAACCGTTGAGGGCGGAAACCTTCCTGGGATCTTTATCATATCCTGCCCCGGAAAAACCATGATCAGCAATATTCAGAAGTAGGTTACTTCCCATGGTCCCCAGACCGATCATGCCAAATTGGTATAGATTTTCCTTTTTCATTTTATTTGATTTTTAAGGGCTTCGAGATTTTTTTTTGTGGTTTCAAAATTCTGATGATGAAAGCTGTGGATGCCCAGCTTTTGTGCTTCCTGCACCAGCATGGACCGATCATCGAAATAAACACAGTTCCCGGGTTTAACCTGAGCTATACCCAATGCTAAATGATAAATCCCCGGGTCGGGCTTGCGCATGCCTACTTCACCCGAGGAAATAAAGGCATCGAAACACTGGTGCAATCCAAATTTCTCAATGCGATAATCATTGAGTTCCCTGCCTTCATTATTGATTGA
>Ga0307487_1000031_pt1 | contig 117331 bp, 126 predicted proteins | sample CBIW12metaG_FD_203665 | JGI IMG/M metagenome (GOLD analysis project Ga0307487, IMG submission 203665) | Sea-ice brine microbial communities from Beaufort Sea near Barrow, Alaska, United States - CBIW 1.2 | ecosystem: Environmental > Aquatic > Marine > Coastal | place: USA: Alaska | collected... | reverse complement strand
AATTAAGCGAATTAGATTTTTAATAGAAAGTTTCCATTTAAATAAAAGTAGAACCAAATTAACAATCGTTTAGCTTCAATTAAAACCATAGATTTTAAAACTACCCACACAAAATCATATAGAACCGATTTTTTTATTGTCGAATTGACTTTTTATTATTGCTTATCTATTGTTTTGTCGAAAAAGGTAACTGTCTATATAGCAAGATATCTTTTGAAAGATAAAAATAAATATAACAAAAAAAGCTGTCTCATTTCGAGACAGCTTTATGTATTTTAAATCACTTTTATACCAGTTATTTTATCACTTTAAATGTCTTGGTGCTATTCGCAGATCTTACATTTACAAAGTAAATACCGCTGCTAATGTGCGCAACATTTATTTCGAACTCAGTTGAAGAGATTTTAGAAGTCAAGACTATTCTTCCAGCCGCAGTTACTAATTCTACAGATTCAAGTAGTCCATTTTCATTCGTTATTTTTAAAACATTTTGAACTGGGTTAGGATAAACTGAAACTCCTGAGAATTCATTTTCATTAAGTCCAACTCCCACAACAAAATTACAAGCAGAAGTATCAACACAAGCTCCGTCAGTTATAATTACAGCGTAACTTCCATCTATTCCAAATCCACTGAATACTTGGTCTGTCTCACCAGCAATCTCTGTGCTGTCAGCACAGTCGATCCATTGGTAGCTTAATCCCGAAGCGTTTGCAGTAATGGTTTGACCAGATACTGTAACTGATACATCTGTGTTACAAAATGGCCCAACACCACAAGGGAATATTTGATATCCTGAATAATATGGAGAGCTACTGTCAAATTGTTTCCCAATACCCGTTAAGTAAAATGCTCCTACCGGAGTCGCTGTTCCTGCTAGCGATGAAGTCGCTGTTATTCTAACCCGGAATGTGGATGTCCCATTCGTTACTTCAACATTTCCATTGTTTGGCCAATTTGCTTCTCCGTTTATAAGGTTTAATCCTTGTAATTCTATAAACTGACTTTCAGTTACTTCATTTATGTTGTTCACTATTGTTGGTGTTTGCAGAGCTGCTCCTTGAGATAGAACAGTTATCGTGCTCGGTACAATCTGCAATAATCCGTAGTATTGTTCAATTTGACCTTCAACGTTTATTTCATCACCTTCCAGAGGCACATAACCATTTAAGTCTGTAATGTTATAAACGCTGATTCCATCGTTGTTGCTGTCTATCAAAGTAAGATCGTAACCACTATTGCTAAAGTTTCCGCAATGAAGAACACCTGTTAAACTAACAAAGTCACCAACTGATGTTCCTTCTCCATTTGCATTAGTATTCGTTACAGATCCAATGGAAGAGACTAAATAATCATAAGTCTGTCCTTGAAGTGAAATCAATTTATCTATTGCTCCTGCAGAAGAAATTACAATATCACCGGCTTGAGCCAAATTGATAATTGGGCCGTTCAAACGGATATAGACTTTTGTTGTAGCGGCAGTTCCATTAAGATTTGCGATTGTTAAAGAGGAGGAGTATGGTCCAGCTAATGTAGTTGAAACCTCAAAATTGGTTGGTGCTGTTACAGTAATGTCTCCTGTTAAGTTAAACCCTTCAACGTTAAATGAATCTGCTGGAGAAGGCGCTCCTAATAACTGATCGAATCCTGAAATTGAAGTTTCAGACGAAAGTGTTGCTGGAGCAAAATTCATTCTAACTACTGGTGTAGCCGTTGTGTAATACCATGTAGCATCAGAAAGGTAGTAGATGAAAGAGGTTTGTGGAGCACTTTTACCCGCTGTGGCTAGAGAAAAATCTGAACTTGTGCTTTTTACTACAACGACATAAGTTTCGCCAGCAATTAAATTTACAGCACTGTCAAAATTTAAGGTTTTATGTGTTCCTTCATCTCCAATTGCCATAGTGTAAGGTGCTGTTTCACTATTCGGAATAACTGTAAGGTTATCGTCATATAATTGTCCATAAACCAAAGATCCAGGATTAATAGTGTTTCCAAATTGAAAATCTATTGCGGTTAAATTTGCATTTTGGTTCATTATGAAAGCGTTTCCTGCTTCCATTCCATTGAGCGGTGTCATTGTTGCTCCACTCGTTTGTCCATAAACAGTTCCTAAAGCAGTTTGGGTTGAGCTATCTCTAGCGTAAATTGCTTCTCCCACGGAAAACTTATAGGATTCTACTGTATTGTTTAAAGGATAATCATCTGTATTGTTATAAGAAATGGAATAGTCTAATTGATAATCGCCAATTGTACTGGGAGTAAAATTAGTTGTAACTGCCACTGAATCTTCACCATTGGTTAAAATTCCAACTGGAGCTGTGCTGCCTGTGTAAATTCCATTTACTGATTCTGTTGCAGTAAAAACCACATTGGTTTGATCTTGTGATCCTCTGTTTTTTAAGACTGCAGAAGACTCAATTCCTGTGGTTTGGCTTAAAGGAATTTGATGGTAATATAATGTTTCGCCAAGAGTAGTGGATCCGTAAATATGCTTAGTAATTGCAATGTCGTGATCAGATAAAGCGGCGATTTTCACATCATCAATTTGCCATGCATAACCTGAGCCTGTAGTGGCTGTGCTTGTGTTTTCCCAACGAAATCTAAATTTTACTGTTGTTGATTGGTTAACAGTAAAGTTTCGAATAACAGTGGTTTCGGCTGTAGATGAGTTTGCTGCAATGTTTTGATTAATATCCGTTGTCTGTTCCCAAGTTACTCCATCATCTAAACTTACTTCAACATAAGTCATGTCGGAATTGAATGCGCGATAAGCTTGTTGAAACTCGAAGCTAATAATATTGTCGCTTGAACAATTTACGCTATTGGTCATCTCAATCCATGCATTTTGCGAAGTTACAGTTCCCGTCAGTAGGAATTGGATGCCTGTAAAATAGGCAATTCCGTTAGCTACAGTGGTCGACTGAATAAACGTGTAATATTGTGGCGAAGGCATTGATGCAGTAGTTCCTAAAACCCATGCTCCCTGAGCGCCGTTTCCTCCTATAGTCCATTCAGTAGCTGCTGAAAAATCACTGGACCATATCGTAGCACCAATTGCTTTGGCAGTTCCGTTGTTATTATTAGAGTTAATTGATTTATCCGCTTTTTTGATTGTTTCGAAAGTCGGAGCTTTTTGTAATGCTTGTGAAAAAGCAAAACTCGATGCCGCAATAAATGCAACAATTAATTGAATTCTTTTCATAAGTGTGTTTTTAGTGTTCCTTCAAACATAAGGAATATATTTTTCTTTCCCCAAGTATCAAATAGTTTATTCTTTTTTAAGGAGATTTATTGGCCTCATAAATAGTTGAAAATATGCGCTTTAGTACGACTAGCGTTAGGTTCTAATATACTTTATATCAAATAATAGATTTTAGAAGTTAGACAAAAGACAAAAAGTCAAATCTCTAAATTCTAACCTTTAAATAAAAGACTAGTTATAGAATTTATATTCTCATTTGAACCTGTTTTACTTTTAGTCTATAGGGGTAGTGTTTTGTTGAGAAAAGGACTTTCTTATTAACATTGGTAATATTCTCCCACATTTTACCACTCTATTCTTTTTCCTTATATTTGCTGCTATTAGTTGGCTTGGGTAAAAATAAATGTAACTTTTATCTGCCGTTAAACGTAAATAGTTTTCAACACTTGTTTTAAAGTGGTAAAAAGTGGTAAATTTTCCATTATTTTTACGCATTATAAAGTACATGGCAGGATTAGTAGGAGAATATGAAGTGAAATTGGATGCCAAAGGGCGTTTCTTATTTCCATCTCATTTGAGAAGGCAACTTTCTCCTGCTGCCCAAGAAAGTTTTATGTTGAACAAAGGTTTTGAAGAGTGCTTAACGCTCTACCCAATGAATGAATGGGAGAAGTTGAGTGAATCGCTTTCTAAAATCAATTTGTTCAAACCAAAGAATCGAATGTTCTACAGATTGTTTCATCAAGGTGCAAAAGATGTATCGCTTGATAAAACAGGACGTGTTTTGATTCCAACGTCACACATGGAGCGCGTCGGTCTAGGTAAGGAAGCAATGCTTATAGCTTACAATGACCGAATAGAAATTTGGGATAAAACTGCATACTTCGAAATGATCGAAGGTAGCATGTCAGATTTTGCTGATTTAGCAGATGAGGTAATGGGTAATATGGAAGATGGAGGAGAATAAAGACCAATACGAATACCACGTTCCGGTAATGCTTCAAGAATGCCTTGATGGTTTGGATATTAATCCAGATGGCATTTATCTTGATTTAACTTTTGGAGGTGGTGGACACGCACGTGAAATGTTTAAATTACTTTCTGATAAAGGAAAGCTAATTGTTTTTGATCAGGATGCAGACGCCAAGAAAAATGCTTGGACTGCACCAAATTTCCATTTTGTAGCTTCTAACTTTTCATTCATGAAAAACCAATTGCGTATGCTGGGTATTTCAAAAGTGGATGGAATCTTAGCAGATCTTGGCGTGTCTTCTCATCAATTCAATATTCCTGAAAGAGGATTCAGTATTCGCTCTGACGAAAAGTTGGACATGAGAATGAATCAAAGAAGTGGCGAATCGGCTTACGATGTGGTCAATGAATATTCTGAAGAACAGTTAGTAACAATGGTCGGTAAATATGGTGAAGTAAAATCTCCTCGCCGCATTGCGCAAGCTATTTGTTTAAAACGTCAATCTACTCCAATTGCTACAACTGGACAATTGATAGCAGTGTTAGAACCAATTGCTCCAAAATTCAAAGAAAATAAATTTTATGCTCAAGTTTTTCAAGCCATTCGCATCGAAGTTAACGATGAAATGAATGTGTTGGAGAGGATGCTAGAGCAAACAGCAGAAGTTTTAAAACCAGGAGGAAGATTAGTGGTAATGTCATATCACTCCTTGGAAGACCGATTGGTGAAGAACTATATAAAAAGCGGAAGTTTTACCGGGAAAATTGAGAAAGACTTTTTCGGAAATATTTTAAAGCCATTCAAAGGGATTACAAGAAAACCATCTGTAGCAGATGAAGAAGAGTTAGAAAAAAATTCTAGAGCGAGAAGCGCTAAGTTGAGGGTTGCAGAGAGAAATGAAGGGGAATAATTACATATCAGATACGCCGTCCAAAGCGAAAACGAAAAAGAAGAAAAAGAAAAGTCGTTTCGCTGCAGCAAGTAAAAAGCAATCACAATCATTGGTGCAAATCATGAATGGTGACTTTTTAACTAAGGACTTCGTGATGAATAATTTCAACTACATCTTCTTCGTGATTTTCTTGATGATTTTAACTGTTTCGAAAGGATATTATGTTAACCAATTGTCAAATGATATTGCAAAAGAAGAAAAGGCGGTTGGAGATATCACAGCTGATTATGTTGAAACGAAAGCAAAATTGGAAGAGTTGACAAGAAGGACTAAAATGATTGAAAAATTGAAGCCTTTGGGATTGAAAGAGACAATTAATCCAACAAAAGTAATTCGAATTAAAAAAGATAAAAAATAAGTTTAGAAAAGATGAAATTGCCAAAAACAGTCATAATAAGAACGTATCTGATCTACTTTTTAGTAGTCATTGCTATGCTTGTGGTAATTGGTAGAACCTTTTCTATTATCATGGATGGCCGTGATAATATTTTCACAACTACTTCAGATAAATTACAACAACGTTTAGCTATTGTTGAGCCACGCAGAGGAGAAATTCTTGATGTTCATTTCAATCCATTGGTTACTTCTGTTTCATTTTATGATATCTATATGGATCCTGTTACGGTGAAAGAAGATGTTTGGACAAAAGGTGTGGGTGGACTTAGTGTTGGGTTGTCAAAAACTTTTAAAGATAAATCTGCTCGCGAATATGAAGAATACCTTCGTGAAGCCAGAGCAAGAAAAAGAAGATATGTCTTGATTCAAAAGAAAGTAACCAATGAAGTGAGAAAGCAACTTCGTGAATTACCAATTTTTGAAAAAGGAAGATACAAAGGTGGAATCATTGATAACAATGCAACGATTATTCGTAAGCGTCCAAACGATGATTTACTAGCGCGTACTTTAGGATACGTAAAAAACAACAAGAACGATACTTTGCTTGTCGGAATTGAAGGGGCTTACAATAAATACTTATCAGGTCAAAACGGAGTTGTGGTTGAACAATTGATTTCTAACTCATGGAAACCAACAGGAACAATCGTTCGTGAAGCAATAAACGGATATGATGTTGTGACTTCTATTGATAAAGACATTCAAGAAGTGGCGCATACGGAACTTGAAAATCAGTTAAAAACGAAAGGTGGTCGCTACGGTTGTGCGATTGTAATGGACGTAAAAACGGGCTTTGTAAAAGCAATGGTAAATCTTCAAAAGACCAGTTCTGGAAATTACGCTGAAATTTATAATCACGCTATCGGAACAAGAGAAGTTCCGGGCTCTACAATGAAATTGGCTTCTTTAATGGCGGCGTTAGAAGACGGTAAAATCAAAATGACGGATACCGTGAATGCGGTGGGAAGATATGAGTTTTATGATAGAAGCTTGCGTGATTCGCGTCCTTGGGGTTATGGAAAAATCACCATCAAAGAAGCGTTCGAACATTCTTCTAATGTGATTTCAAAAGTGATTTTCAATAGCTATAGAAGTGAACCGCAACGTTACATCGACAGAATGAAACAGTTTGGTTTGACGGACAGAACGGGGATTAATATTTTGGGAGAAGTAGACCCTTCTTACTCAAAACCTGGAAGTTCTCAATGGTGGGGTGGATCTTTAGGTTGGATGGCAATTGGATATGAATTTCAATTAACGCCTCTTGAACTGCTTGCATTTTACAACGCTGTGGCAAATGACGGGGAATACATGAAGCCACAATTTGTCACTAAAGTGATCAATAACAGAAAAGTCATTCAAGAATTTGAACCAATTGTAGTACATGAAAAAATCAGTAGTCAAGCGACAATCGATGTGATGAAAGAAGCACTTGAAGGAGTTATGATTAACGGAACAGGGAAAAGATTAAGCTCTACTTTCTTTAAAATCGCCGGTAAAACTGGAACTGCTCAAATTGCAAACAGAAACAAAGGTTATGGTGCCGAAGGAGAGAAGAAATACATTGCCTCTTTCGCAGGATTTTTCCCTTCTGATGATCCAATGTACTCTTGTATCGTTGTGATCGCAGCGCCAACTGATGATATTTATGGAGCTTCTGTTTCTGGAACTGTTTTTTCTGCAATCGCAAATAAAGTTTATGCATCAAGTTACAATTACCATAAAGCGGTAAACGAAAAACCATCCATCGCAAGTGTTCCTTATGTTCAAAATGGAAGCCGATATGATATCAATACGGTACTGAATCGTTTTGATGTAAGAAAAGAATTTAAAGGAAATCAAAGTTGGGTAAAAACAAGAACAGCAAACGGAAATGCGGTTGCTTTTTCTGATTACGCAATTAAAAAGAACAGGATTCCAGATGTTAAAGGAATGGGGTTAAGCGATGCAATGTATTTATTAGAAAAACAAGGAATGGTAGTCCATTCGCAAGGATACGGAACTGTGGTGAGTCAATCATTAGCAGCGGGCACAAAATCAGCCCCGGGTGGACTCGTCGAATTGAAATTAAAACAGAATTAGAAAGTGAAAAGTGTACGCGACATATTATATGGGAGTTCCATAAAAGAAGTAGTGGGAACAACTGCAATTGAGATTGAACAAATTGTTTTTGACTCTAGAGAAGTCAGTGATAATGATTTGTTCGTTGCTATAAAAGGCGCTGCGGTAGATGGTCATAATTTTATCAATAAAGCAATTGAAAAAGGTGCTTCAACTATTATTTGTGAGGATAAACCAAACGAATTGAAAGAAGGAATCAATTACATTGTTGTCAATGATGCACACAAAACACTTTCTGTTTTAGCGAATAATTTCTATGATCAACCCTCAAAGAAGATTAAGTTAATCGGAATTACAGGAACAAACGGAAAGACCACTACAACTACTTTGTTGTACAATCTTTTTATGAAAATGGGAATTCCAGTTGGATTGATTTCTACTGTCGTAAATAAAATAAACGATGTTTCAATTCCAACAGAAAGAACAACGCCAGATGCAGTGAGTTTGAATAAACTACTTTCTGAAATGGTTGAAGCTGGATGTGAATACTGTTTTATGGAAGTAAGTTCACATGCAATTCACCAACACAGAACAAGCAATTTGCACTTTGCAGGTGGAGCGTTTACGAATATTACGCATGAACATTTAGATTACCACAATACATTCAAAGAATACATCAACGTTAAGAAAAAATTCTTTGATGAATTGCCTTCTTCAGCTTTTGCTATTACAAATGCAGATGATAAAAATGGAGATGTAATGCTTCAAAATACGAAAGCACATAAAGTGACTTACGGTTTAAAAAGTGTTGCGGAATACAAAGCGAAAGTTTTGGAAAATAACTTTGCTGGATTGGTACTTTCCATTAACGGAACAGAATTATACACGCAGTTAATTGGAGATTTTAACGCATACAATCTTCTTTTGGTTTATGCGATTGCAGATCAATTGGTCGATAATCAATTGGAAGTAATGCGTGTGATGTCAGAATTGAAATCTGTTGAGGGTCGCTTCGAATATTTTAAAAGTGAAACAGGTGTAATCGGAATTGTAGATTATGCACATACACCAGATGCGTTAGAAAATGTTTTAAAAACGATTAAAAACATCCGTACAGGAAATGAAACAGTTTTTTCATTGGTAGGATGTGGTGGTGATCGCGATAAAACAAAGCGTCCAACAATGGCGGCAATTGGTTGCGAATTTAGCGATAAACTGATTTTAACTTCTGATAATCCAAGAACGGAAAATCCTGAAACTATCATTGAAGAAATGATGGTGGGAGTGGGTGGAGAACATTTCAAGAAAACCATCAGCATTACCAATAGAAAAGAGGCCATAAAAACAGCTTGTAGCATGGCTGAACCAGGTGATATTATTTTAATCGCTGGAAAAGGTCATGAAACATACCAAGAAATTAACGGAGTAAAACATGACTTCGATGATTTAGAAATATTGAAAGAATTACTAATCAAATTTGAGAAATAATGTTGTACTATTTATTTAATTACTTAGATACATTCGATTTTCCAGGAGCGGGATTGTTTCATTACATTTCGTTTAGATCGGGAATGGCACTAATCATGTCGTTAATTATCTCTATCCTTTTTGGAAATAAACTGATTAACCTTTTGCGTAAAATGCAAATGGGAGAAAATGTTAGAGATCTGGGGTTAAAAGGACAAAAAGAAAAAGAAGGAACACCAACAATGGGTGGACTAATTATAATTGGCGCAATCTTAATTCCTACGCTGCTTTTTGCAAAACTGCACAATGTCTATGTTTTAACAATGATTATTGCTACAGTTTGGTTAGGAGTAATTGGTTTTCTTGATGATTACTTGAAAGTTCTAAAGAAAAATAAAGAGGGTTTAGCTGGTCGATTTAAAGTAGTTGGACAAATTGGTGTTGGAATCATCGTTGGTGCAATGTTGTACTTTCATCCAGATGTAAAAGTGCACAAAGAAGTTTCAGCGCAATATGAATTGAAATCAGGGGAGACTTTTGTGACTGATTCTCATAGAAATGCGCCGGGGGAAAACACACAATGGATTGAAACACGTGATATGACAACGACAATTCCATTTGTGAAAAACAATGAAATCAATTACAACTGGTTCTTGGGTGAAGACTCAACTTCTTGGGGTTGGTTGATCTTTATTCCTATCGTAATCTTTATTGTGATTGCCGTTTCAAATGGTGCAAATATGACGGATGGACTCGATGGATTAGCTACCGGAACCTCCGCAATCATAGGAATCGCTTTGGCAGTATTGGCCTACGTCAGTGCCCACGTTCAATTCGCCGATTATCTCGATGTCATGTACATTCCTCATGCCGAGGAACTCGTGATTTTCATCTCCGCATTTGTTGGAGCTTGTATCGGATTCCTTTGGTACAACGCTTATCCAGCAAAAGTATTCATGGGAGATACTGGAAGTTTAGCAATCGGTGGAATTATCGCAGTATTTGCAATCGCTATTCGTAAAGAATTATTGATTCCTGTTTTATGTGGAGTTTTCTTAATCGAAAATTTATCTGTGATCATGCAAGTCGGCTGGTTCAAATTAACAAAGAAAAGATTTGGTGAAGGAAGAAGGATATTCTTAATGGCACCACTGCATCATCATTATCAGAAAAAAGGAATGCACGAAGCAAAAATCGTTGCGCGTTTCTGGATTGTCGGAATTTTATTGGCTGTAATTACCATCGTTACTTTGAAACTGAGATAAGTGGAAACGAATAAACAACATATTGTGATTTTGGGTGCTGGCGAAAGTGGAGTCGGTGCTGCACTTTTGGCGAAAGCGAAAGGATATGATGTTTTCGTAAGTGACGCAGGAAAAATTAAAGATAAATACAAAACTGAACTTGAGGAAAATGCAATTGCATGGGAAGAAGGCGGACATACAATGTCAAAAGTTTTATCAGCGGATGAAATTATTAAAAGCCCTGGAATTCCTAATAGCAGTGCATTAATTAAAGAAATCCATAAAGTTGGATTAAAACCGATTTGTGATATTGAATTTGCTGCCAGATATACTTCTGCCAAATTGATTGCAATTACAGGAAGTAACGGTAAAACAACAACTACTCATTTAATTCACCATGTTTTTGAAGGTGGGGGACTGAAAGTAGAAATGGCAGGAAACGTTGGAATTAGTTTAGCGAGAAGCGTAATTAAAGACGAAGCGGATTATTACATAATAGAATTGAGTTCTTTTCAATTGGAAGATATGTACGATTTCAAAGCTGATATCGCAATTCTGTTGAATATCACGCCAGATCATTTAGATCGCTATAATGAAAGTATTACAGAATACGGAGAAGCGAAAATGAGAATTATCCAAAATCAATCTGCAGATGATGTTTTTATCTACAATGCAGATGATAAAAAGATTAAAAAGCAATTGAAAACGCATAAGATTAATGCGAAAACACTTCCTTTTTCCCTGATAGATAATTCAGTTGAAGGAGGATTTTATAATGACGAAGATAAAACAATAACAATAAAAAATAAATTAACTATGTCGATTCATGATTTGGCCCTAAAAGGCAAGCACAATGTTCAAAATTCTCTGGTGGCTGGTATCTCTGGGAGATTGGTTGAATTACGTAAAGATAATATCCGTGAAAGTTTAGCTGATTTCACGAATGTTGAACACCGTTTAGAATTTGTTGCCAAAGTAAATGGTATTGAATTCATCAACGATTCAAAAGCGACTAATATCAACTCTACTTGGTATGCATTAGAAAGCATGTACAATCCAACAGTTTGGATAGTTGGTGGTGTAGATAAAGGAAATGATTATGAAGAGTTGATTCCTTTAGTGCAAGAGAAGGTAAAAGCAATTATTTGTCTTGGGAAAAATAATTCAAAAATCATTGAAGCATTCACTGGAATTGTAGATACGATTATTGAAACGCAATCACCTATTGAAGCAGTTAGATACGGATACCAATTCGCCAAAAAAGACGAAACTGTATTGCTTTCACCAGCTTGTGCAAGTTTCGATTTGTTTGAAAATTATGAAGACCGTGGTCAGCAGTTTAAAAACGCTGTTCGTTCACTATAAAATTCGAAATGATGCGCAATTCAGTTGAAGATTTAATAAGAGAAGCCCGCGGAAATGCAGTTGAAGATTTTAAACTTCGCTTCATGCAAAAGTGGTATGATACAACACCTTGTTTTCATTGGAGAGAATTAAATCTTTCTAGTGAATTAAAAGAACTTGTCTTGTCAGAAAATCCTTCTATTTGGCTATTTAATTATAACGAAAATGAATTGGATTTAGACGACAAGCATTGGGCGAAAAATGAACTCCACAAGGTTTTGGTTTTCGATTGGATAAATGACGGAATTGCTTCATTAAATGAGAATGAACAAAGTTCATGGTTAAAAAATAACATTGCAACAGCTATGCAAATGTTTGATATCGACCAGGAAGATTTTATTTTGTGTTACAGTGAGGGGAAAGCTTCATTTTCTAAAGAATGGAGAATCCATTTTGAAAACCGGCTCAAAGTTTAGAGGTAGGGAAAAGTTTTGTTGTTGGAAAGAGTTATAGAGTTATCAAGTTATCAAGTTGAAAAAAGTTATAGAGTTGTCAAGTTTAGAGTGAAAAAAGTTGAAAATTTTTAAAGTAGAGGATAGTTATAAAGTCTAAATAAGGTGTGAATTTCTAAAGTTGATAATAGAGAAGCGTAAAGTTAAAGAAGTAAAAGATTTAAAGTAAATAAGTATAAGTGCAAAATATATTCAAATATCTAAAAGGAGACAGGGTAATCTGGATCGTCACCATTCTATTTTTGGGATTATCCATGGTGAGTGTCTACAGCTTTGTGCCCATTCTTGTGAAAACAGAAGGAGGGACGCCATTTAGCTATTTGTTTAAGCACACCATATATATTGTTATTGGGTTTTTGACAATGTATTGGGTTCATCGACAGGATCCTAAATACATTGAAAAACTGTCTAAATTTATTTTTATTATTGCCATTGCCCTTCTTATCTTCACTTTCTTCTTCGGCGTACGTGTCAATGATGCATCGCGTTGGGTAAGGGTTCCAATCATTGGACTTACCTTCCAAAGTTCTGATTTTGCCAAGCTTGCATTAGTAATCTTGCTCTCTCGTCGTTTGGTCAGTAATCGTGATTATTTTGATTCATGGAAGAAAAGTCTCTTCTCTGTAGTTGGTCCGATTTTGTTAATTTGTGGATTAATTGCCAAAGACAACTTCTCAACCGCAGCCATAATTTTTATGGTGAGTTTGCTTCTATTGTTCGTCGGAAAATTTCCAATGAGCAAAATATTTACTGTCATTGGAAGTGGAATAGTTTTAGCTGGAGCACTTGTTTTAACTCACATTGCTCTTCCAGCTGCTAACCTTTTACCGCGTTTTGATACTTGGGTAAATCGTTTCTTTAAAGCGTATGGTAGTGAAGGTGCTTCTGTGGAAAATATGCAAGCCATTAATGCAAAATTAGCCATTCATAACGGTGGATATACGGGTGTTGGTGTTGGTGATGGAGACCTAAAGCATTACACACCTGAAGCCTATGCCGACTTCTATTATTCTTCATTCGTTGAGGAATTTGGACTAATTAGTGCCGTATTTTTAATCTTTTTGTACTTGATTTTATTTTACCGTATCTTGAGAATTGGATTGAACGCTAAAAACTTATTTGATACGTATTTATCCATAGGAATTGGATTATTGTTATTGTCCCAAGCCATGGTAAACATGTTTGTTTGTACGGGAATCATGCCTGTTACTGGTCAAAATATGCCTTTCTTAGCAATGGGAGGATCAGCCATGGTAATGAGTTGCGTTTCTTTGGGAATTGTATTGAGCATTGCGCACAAGAATAATCCAAAAGGTGAATCTTTAAATTCAAACTTAAAATCGGAATAAGATGAGCATCAAAAAGGTAATCATTTCGGGTGGTGGAACAGGCGGACATATATTTCCAGCTATTGCCATCGCTAATCGCATTAAGAAAGAATATCCAGAAGCTGAAATTTTGTTTATTGGAGCTGAAGGAAGAATGGAAATGACGCGTGTTCCTGCTGCAGGCTATAAAATCGTTGGTTTATGGATCAGCGGATTTCAACGTAGAATTACAGCAAAGAATTTATCATTGCCTTTTAAAGTTTTGGCTTCTTTAATGAAAGCCAGAAAAATCATTAAGAATTTTAATCCTGATGTGGTCATTGGAGTAGGTGGCTATGCAAGTGCTCCAACTTTGAAGATTGCCAGTATGTTGAATATTCCAACAATTATTCAAGAACAGAATTCTTATCCTGGTAAAACAAATAAATTTCTATCTAAAAAAGCAACAAAAATTTGTGTAGCTTATACTGGATTAGAAGAGTTTTTTCCTGCTCATAAAATTGAAATCACTGGAAATCCTGTAAGGGCAGAAGTGGTTCAAATTGAAGGATTAAAAGACAAAGGAATTGCACATTTTAAATTAGATCCAAACAAGCAAACTGTTTTAGTTGTTGGAGGAAGTTTAGGAGCGAAAACACTCAACGAAAGTTTTGTGGATAAAATAAAATTGCTTCAAGAAAATAATGTGCAGTTGATTTGGCAATCCGGAAGTTATCAATACGATGAAATGCTTGCCAGAACCAAAGATCTCGATATGACGGGAATTGTACTCACGAAATTCATTAATGAAATGGAAATGGCTTATGCCGTTGCAGACATTATCATTTCTCGTGCGGGTGCAATAGCGATTTCAGAATTGTGCATTATTGGTAAGCCGATTGTTTTGGTTCCTTCTCCTCATGTAGCAGAAGATCACCAAACAAAGAACGCAATGGCTTTAGTTAAAGACAATGCTGCGATTTTAATAAAAGATGTTGAAGCAAGAGAGAAATTAGTTCCACGTTTATTAGAATTAATTAATAATCCGGAAGAACAAAAAGAATTGGCAACAAACATTCAAAAGAAAGCAATTGCTAATGCAGATGAACGAATTGTAAATGTGATAAAAAGTATATTAGCGTAATGGGACTAAATTATTCAAATATCTATTTTATTGGAATCGGAGGAATCGGAATGTCTGCGCTTGCACGCTATTTTAATGCTAAAGAAATTCGTGTTGCTGGTTATGACAAAACAGAAACTCCGCTAACCAAGCAACTTTGTTACGAAGGAATCGATATTCATTATAACGACCTTGGAAAAGATGTAAAATTAGTAGTCGGAGATCCATCTTCAACATTAATCGTAATTACACCGGCTGTTCCTGCCAATATGGAGGAATTACAATATTTAAAAGAACAAGGATTTACAATTAAAAAACGAGCAGAAGTTTTGGGAAACATAACTGCTGATTTCACAACTTTAGCAGTCGCTGGAACTCATGGTAAAACAACAACTTCTACCTTGCTTGCACATGTTCTGACTTCAACTGAGCATAAATGCAATGCTTTTTTAGGTGGAATTAGTGCTAATTTCAATTCGAATTTATTAATTGAACCTTCTAGTCAAATAATGGTTGTTGAAGCAGATGAATATGACAGAAGTTTCCATCAATTAAAGCCTTTTTCATCCATTATAACTTCTACAGATGCTGATCATTTAGATATTTATAAAAGTAAAGAAGCATTAGTTCAAGCATTTGAAGAATACGGAAATTTGATTGCGCCAAAAGGAAAGTTAATTGTGCATCATTCAGTTGATGTTTGTCAAGATTTACCAAGAATTACTTACGGAGTAGAAACCAAAGTTAAAACAGATTATAAAGGAAGTGGCTTGAAAATGGAAAACGGTCAATTCATGATGACCGTGGAAACACCAACAAAGATTTTTAAGAATGTTGTTTTAGGCTTACCAGGAATTCACAATGCTGAAAATGCACTTTCTGTAATTGCACTGTGTGAATCAATCGGGATTAAAATGGAGGAAATTCAACCTGCTTTGGAAAGCTTTAAAGGTGTGAAAAGAAGATTTGAATTAGTAGCCCAGAAAGAAAACCTCATTTATATTGATGATTATGCTCATCATCCAACGGCAATAAATAGTTTGCTAGATTCTGTAAGATTAATCTACAAAGATTTACCAATTCATGTTGTTTTTCAACCCCATTTGTTTTCTCGTACACAAGACTTTATGAATGAATTTGCAGCTTCTCTGAGTAAGGCAGATAATGTAATTTTATTGCCTATTTATCCAGCCAGAGAAGAGCCAATTGAAGGTGTAACAAGTGAAGCCTTGTCTGAAATGATGTCTGTTAAATCTCAGGTTTTATCTCCTGAAGAAGCTTTGAAAGCATTATCAAAAATAAATAAAGGAGTGATCTTAACAGTTGGAGCTGGAAATATTGATCGACTTGTAGAACCAATTGCTGAAATGATTTTATGATTAAATTCCTCAAAATAGCGCTTTTAATATTCATCTTCGGAGGAACAGTATTTTTGTTGATCGCTGCCAATGAGAAGATTGCAGAACAACGTTTACAAAGTCCTATAATTGAATTAAATGTTCAAGACGGAATTACTTTGTTGACAGAAGAAGAGCTTTTGAATGAATTACGCGTTTTGCATTTATTTCGAGATAGCTTACAAAAATCGGAATTAAAAATCGAAGCAATTGAAAGCTATTTAGAAGAAATGAATGAGGTTTTAACCGCTGATGTTTATATGCAATTAGACAATAAGTGGCACATTGATGTAAAAACAAGAAGACCAATTGCAAGGGTTATTGCCAGCGGAGTTGATGATTTTTATATTGACAATGATTATGAGTTAATGAGACTTTCACCCTATGCAAAACCAAAAATACTTGCATTCACAGGTTTAGAACAACTCATTAGTAGTAAGCTGGGTTACGACGAAATAATTAACAATGATAGTTTGAAAACTATCTGTAAGATGGATCAGATCTATCGTATTTCAAACTATGTTTGTAAGGATGCTTTTTATAATGCACAAATTGTTCAGGTTCATTACACGAAAAAGGACGGTTTTATTATGATTCCAAGAGTAGGTGAACACAAGATCATTTTTGGAGCAGCAGATTCAGATGAGATGGTTGCAGATAAGTTTAAAAAACTAACCACCTTTTATGAAGAAGTTATACCGTACGAAGGTTGGAGTAAATATGAATCAATCAATTTGAAGTTTAAAGATCAAATTGTTGCCAAGAAAAAAGAATAGGATGTCAGAAATAATTGTAGGAATCGATATTGGAACAACAAAAATAGCTTGTTTTGTTGGACGCAAAAATGAACATGGAAAGATCGAAATTCTTTCTATGGGAAAAACCGAGTCTCATGGGGTAACGCGTGGAATGGTTTCCAATATTGAAAAAACAGTTAATTCTATAAGAGAAGCTGTTAATCAAGCGCAAGAACAAGTCGAAGGCGAATTAACAATTGGCTTGGTGAATGTCGGGATCGCTGGACAGCACATTAAAAGTTTACAACACCGCGGAATTTACACACGTAATTCAACGCATGAAGAAATATCTCAAGCGGATATTGATGCTTTGATTGATGACATGTACAAATTAGTGATGGAGCCGGGTGAAGAAATTATTCACGTACTTCCTCAAGAATATATCGTTGATGGTGAGCAAGGAATCATTGATCCTATTGGAATGTCTGGCGTTAGAATGGAAGCAAATTTCCATATTATCGCGGGTAGAATTGCAGCAGCCAAAAACATTCAAAAATGTATTCATAAGGCAGATCTTGAAGTAGATGAAACTATTTTAGAGCCTTTAGCAAGTGCTGCGGCTGTTCTTTCAGATGAAGAAAGAGAAGCAGGTGTTGTTTTGGTAGATATAGGTGGTGGTACAACTGATATTGCAATTTTCCATGGTGGAATTATTCGTCATACTGCAGTTATTCCTTTTGGAGGAAATGTAATTACGGATGACATCAAAGAAGGATGCACAATTTTACAACGTCAAGCTGAATCTTTAAAAGTGAAGTTTGGTAGTGCCTTAGCAAGTGAAAGTCAAGAAAATGAAGTAGTTTGTATTCCTGGATTAAGGGGACGCGAGCCTAAAGAAATATCCATTAAAAGTTTGTCTGGAATTATTCAGGCGCGAATGGAAGAAATTATTGAACACATCTATTACGAAATTAAAAATTCAGGATATGAGAAACGTCTCATTGGTGGAATCGTTGTAACAGGTGGTGGAGCAGAATTAAACAATATTAATCAATTGTTTGAATACGTTACGGGAATGAATTCTCGTATTGGTTATCCTAACGAACATTTAGGACAATCTGCTACCAAAGAAGAATTAACAAGCCCAATGTACGCAACAGGAGTTGGACTTGTATTGAAAGGTTTTGAATCGAATGAACGCAACAAACGCTCAATTGCAGCGGTGAAAGGCCATTCGAAAAAAACAAAAGGATCATTTTTCGACAAGCTTCTTGAAAAAGGAAAAAGCTGGTTTGAAGAAGATGTAGAATAATTAATTAGCAACCGATAAAAATAAATAATATGGAATTTGATATCCCAAAAGATCACTCGTCAATCATCAAAGTAATTGGTGTTGGTGGTGGAGGAAGCAACGCGGTGAATCATATGTATAACCAGGGTTTTGATGGAGTAGACTTCATTGTTTGTAACACTGATCGTCAAGCACTCGATATCTCCCCTGTACCATATAAAATTCAGCTAGGACCTTCATTAACTGAAGGAAGAGGAGCTGGTTCTATTCCGGAAATAGGAATGAATGCAGCCATTGAAAATATTGAAGACATTAGAGAATTATTGTCAAACAATACAAAAATGGTTTTTGTTACTGCTGGAATGGGTGGTGGTACCGGTACTGGTGCAGCGCCTGTTATTGCAAAAGTAGCAAGAGAATTAGGAATCTTAACTGTAGGTATCGTAACTGTTCCTTTCAATTTTGAAGGAAGAAAACGTCGCCAACAAGCAGAAGAAGGATTGGAAACAATGCGTCAATCTGTTGATACTTTGTTGGTAATCAACAACGAAAGATTACGTGAAATTTCTGGAAACTTAACGCTTGGAAATGCATTTGCGCAAGCAGATGATGTTTTAGCTACTGCTGCAAAAGGAATTGCTGATGTGATTTCTGTAACTGGAGCTATCAACGTTGATTTCAATGATGTAAACACAGTAATGAAAGACAGTGGAGTTGCTGTCATGGGTTCTGCGGTTGCTGAAGGAGATAATCGTGCAATGGAAGCTGTTCAAGCAGCATTGTCTTCTCCTTTGTTGAATGATAATGATATTTCTGGAGCTGAATACGTATTGTTGAACATTACTTACGGTTCGAAAGAAGTGTTGATGGATGAAATTTCTGACATCACTGATTATATTCAAGACGAAGCAGGTTCAACTGCGGATGTTATTTGGGGACATGGTTATGATGAAACACTTGGTGAAAGCTTAAGTGTAACTATCATCGCTACTGGATTTAATCATACTCCAGTGACTGGATTCGAAAAAGCACCTGAAAAAAAAATTCAAATCCTAGAGGAGGAGAATAAAAAAGAAATTTCAACGCCTTTGGTTTCTGCAATTGCTCAAAATCAATACAAAGCACCTAAGGTTGAAGAGCCATATATAAAGTCTAAAGACGAAGAAGAAGTTGTTGATAAAATTGAAGAACCATCTGCACCAACCATGAATTGGGAAGTGAAGACTGTTGTTCCAACTCCATCAACTCCTTCGCCAACACCTCAGCCTACTTCATCAGAACAGAAGCCAGAAGAAGCAAAAAAAGCTACTGAAACAACTGAGAAGAAGGAAAGCGTTAAACGTTTTTTCTTAGATGATGAAATGGATGAAGAAACTGCCTTTGAAGGGAATGTAACTTCGCATGAATTAACGCAAGAAGAACAACAAAGACGTACACAAGAGCGTTTGGAGCGTATTCGTAATTATACTTCACACTTAAATAGTGCAGAAGGTTTGAGCGAATTAGAACGTGAGCCAGCTTTCAAAAGAAGAAAAATTAACTTGGACGAAAATGTAAGCTCTTCTAATGACACAACTTCAAGATATGAAGTTTCTGACCCAAAGAATAGCGATAACAATACAACGTTACGTGGTACGAATTCATTCCTACACGATAACGTAGATTAATAAAGAAACAATGAGTTTAACAGATCAAATAAACCAAGATATCAAGGACGCAATGCGCGCCAAAGACAAAGAGAAATTGGGTGCTTTACGTGATATCAAAGCAAAACTTTTAAACGAAGCAACTTCTGGAAAAGGAGATGTGGATGAAGCAAAAGAGAATCAAATTATCATCAAGTTGCACAAGCAGCGTATGGATTCATACAACGTTTATGTTGAGCAAGGAAGAGAAGATTTAGCAGAAACAGAATTGTTTGAAGCGAAAATCATCGAAAACTATATGCCAAAAATGATGGATGAAGCAGAAATTAGAACTTTAGTAATTGAAGCAATTGCTAAATCTGGAGCTTCAGGCCCTCAAGATATGGGTAAAGTTATGGGTCCTCTGTCAGCTAAACTTGCTGGAAAAGCAGACGGTAAATTGATTTCAACAATTGTAAAAGAAGAATTAAATAAATAGCCAATTACTTGTTAATATAAAATCGGTTATGAAAAGACCTCTACTTTTTTTGAAAGTAGAGGTCTTTTTCGTTCTAATATTTTTTCTTGACCAGTTCCCTCTTTTTTGAACACACCACCAAAAATCAGCTACCGCGAGATTTTATCTCTTGGTCTGATTTGCTATTACATCTTTTATGGTGTAATTTTTGCTCCATAAAAACGCAACGCACTGTATATAATATAAATAAGTCTAATTATACCGAGGTCATAACACAACCATTCCTTATATTTGGAGTCTGCAATGTGAAAAGCTAGCGGATACAAGTTTTACAATGCCCGCGGTACCTTAATCATTAGTCAATGTTTTAAATTTTAATAATATGAAGTCTTACATTTCGCAACTTTCTTTTGTATTGATCTTGGTCTTGACGTTTTCTAGTCCTTTCACTTCTTATGGACAATTGATAGATAACGCAAATGGAAAGGTATTCACCAATCGACCGTTTTTTAATGAAGATGTTATTCGAGTGAAAGGAATTAAATCTATTTCAGGAAAGGAAATTCATTATAAATTAGGAGATAAACCAAGAGACACGGAATATTTCAAATCTTATATTTTTAATGAAAAAGGCCAGTTAACTCAGCAATTTGAAAGTGTTGAATTAACAATTGAGGCCGACACATTAATTACCTATTTTGATTATGATGACAATGGTAATATCTTAGCTATTCGTCAACGTGATAATTATGGAAATTACGCATACTTCTACGAATATGACGAAAAAGGAAGAGTAACTAACGAAGAATACCGACGTGAATTATCATCTTTTCCAATTAAAACACCTGACTTTATTCTTGGTAAAAGATTTATTGCTTCTTCTGAAAGATCAACTTATGAAGATTTTGACGGAGTCCAAAAAAGAACTTTTTACAACAATGATTTTCCTTACAAAAGCATTGTCACACAATACAATAAAAAGGGTTTAATAACCGAAGAAGTCGAAAGACTAGAAAGAATGCCCGGTTCTAAAACTACCCAATACCATTACAATAGAAAAAGTGAAATAGACAGTATCACAGTGCGTTCGAGTATTGTTGGTTTTCAAAATAGATCTTTCGTCTACGGATATGACAAACTGGGGAATTTAGTAAAGAAAGAGGAATTCAAAAACGGAGATTACGTTATGCAATACCAAGTTTTGTATGATGAAGAAACATTGCTCATCGATGATGTATTGGTGCAACACATTTCCTCAGACTTTATAAAAGTACTTGAATTGAGAAGGTATGCTTATCATTAATCGTCCTTGCTTCAAACAATCACAAGTTATTCCTTAAATAATAAAAACGTTTTTCTATGACTACTCATATAAGCGGGAATTTAAATATCATTCATAACAGAATTGTCAAAGCTTGTGAGAATTCTAAACGTAATCCGAAAGAGGTGCGTTTACTTTTGGCAACAAAAACTGTTGATTCCAATAAAATCCTTTTTGCACTAGAACAAGGCGAATTACTCATCGGTGAAAACAAAGTCCAAGAGCTTACAGAAAAATGTACAGCTATAAAATCGTTGCATCCTGAAGTTCATTTTATAGGTCATTTACAAAGTAATAAAATCAAAGAAGTTCTAAAATGGGTGAGTTGTATCGAGACAATCGATAATCTTGATTTAGCAGAAAAACTACACCAAAGACTAACGTTTGAGAAAAAGGAAATAGATATTTATATCCAAGTAAACACTTCTTACGAGGAAAGTAAATTCGGTGTCGCTCCGGAAGAAGCAATTGAATTAATTAAAAACGTTGCTCAATTTGATAATATTCATATTAAAGGATTAATGACGATTGGATTATTTAGCGCAGAACCAGAGAAAGTTAGAAAATGCTTTAAACTCTTAAAGAGTATTCAATCGGAAGTTATAGCACTTAATTTACCAAACGTTGAGTTAAAAGAACTATCCATGGGAATGAGCGGAGATCTAGAAATTGCAATTCAAGAAGGTGCTACAATTATTAGAGTTGGTACCGCTATCTTTGGTGAAAGAATTTATCCTGATAGTTATTATTGGGATGAAGAGAAGAGTTAATCTAAAAATATCCATCTTTTTAATCTGCGTTACATTGAGCTGTGTAGAATTATCATTTTTTGCCAGATCTTTTTGGTATTAAAACTAAATTCGTATTTATTGATTCAAATTTTCACTTGAAATAGCAGTTAGAACCACAAACTTGTTAGCACCAATTCTCTAAATCAGCTATTTTTATTTTGGTTCTACCACGAATTTAGTGGAATATCGCATACCATTGAGAGTAAACCTTAAAGACTTTTCTAGTAATATACTTTTTTAAAATCTGCGATTATCAGAAAACACCACAGGTGAAAAAATCCGCGGTCATCCGTGTTGCTTGCATCCGTGTCATCCGCGTTCCATTACAGCGCAACCAAAAAGATCAATCAAAGCTCTTGGGTTTTTCATTTTGCATAAAGCTTGTTATTTCAATAAACCATTAAAATCAGGGTAGAACCTTTATTTTTTTTCGATTCTCATCCGATTTATAAGCGTCTTAAAATAGCAATTTATCAATTTTCTCCTTTTCTTAGTAGACTTTATTAGCAGCATCCAAAAGTGATTGCTTTGGTGTTTTAATGTCGTATAAAATAAAACGATTTTGATGAATGAAATAAAATCTGCCTTAATTCCTTTGATTGAAAATCAAGAATGGAAGAAGTTGAAAAGTCAAGTTGAAAAGCTCGAGCCTTATGATGTTGCAGAGCTTTTTGAAGAACTTTCAGAACGTGATAAGATCATTGTTTTTCGTTTACTCAACAACGAACAAACCAAGGATGTCTTTAAAATGCTTTCTCATGAAAAGCAACAAGAGATAATTGACGGATTAGCCGAAAACGCTAATAAAATCACTCGCCTTCTAAATGATATTGAGCCAGATGATAGGACTGCATTTCTCGCTGAATTGCCTGGAGAAGTTGCACAGAAATTAATTCAACAACTTTCTCCTGAACAAAGAGCAATTACCAATCAATTGCTAGGGTATCCAAAAGACAGTATTGGTCGACTAATGACCACGGAATATGTTGCTGTTCGACCAGAGTTTACTGTCGAGGAAACATTTCAGCATATCCGAAAATTTGGACATGATTCGGAAACTTTAAACGTGATTTATGTCGTTGATGAAAACTGGAAACTTATTGATGATTTACGCATCAAAGAATTGATATTAGCCGAGCCAAATCAAATTGTTGACGATCTTATTAATCATAATTTCAAAGCGCTAAAAGCAACAGATGATCAAGAAGAAGCAATTAAGAAGTTTAAAAACTATGATAGAGTTGCACTTCCAGTTTTAAGTGAAGAAGGTGTGCTTATTGGTATTGTTACCTTCGATGATATCATGGATATTGCAGATAATGAATCTTCTGAAGATTTCCATAAATTCGGAGCAATTCGTAGTGCCATCTCTAATCCATTAAAAGCGCGCGTTTTTGAATTGTACAAAAATCGAGTGGTCTGGTTATTGGCATTGGTTTTTATGAATTTATTTTCTGGAGCAGCTTTAGAGAGTTTTGAAAATGTGATTCAATCTGTCGTTGCATTGGTGTTTTTCCTTCCGCTTTTAATTGATAGTGGTGGAAATGCAGGTTCGCAAACGGCAACACTAATGATTCGATCTTTGGCTATGGGAGATGTAAAAATCTCTGACTGGTACAAACTAATTGGAAAGGAATTAGTGGTTTCATTATTTCTAGGAGTTACAATGGCTGCTGGAGTTTCCTTAGTCGCTAGTTTTCGAGCGCCAGAAGTAATAGGTGTTGTTGCGATAACAATGGTTTTAACCGTGTTAATGGGAAGTATCGTTGGATTATTATTGCCATTTATCTTTACCAAGCTCAAACTCGATCCAGCAACTGCAAGCGCACCATTAATTACATCCATTGCTGATATTAGTGGCGTTCTAATTTACTTTAGTATTGCTAGTTGGTGGTTTGGATTTTAATCATTTGTAACAAAGGCAGGGTAAAACATCAGGTTTCTTGTATAGAATTACGATTAAACGAAATGCTCTGAATGTATTTATCTTTAACCCAAGAAATAAATATCACTTTAATGATATTTTCCCACATTCGCATTTTAGTTATTTTTAATAAGATTTATTACCTTGTTCAAAATTACGATTATGAAAAAGATACTAGTACCTACAGATTTCTCTGAATTTGCTTTGAATGCTGCAAAATTAGCTGCTAGCATTGCCAAAAAGTTCGATGCACGAATCTATTTCCTTCATGTTGTATCAATGCCTCAATATGAAACAGGAATTATCCCTGGTCAGTCGAGTCAAGACGTTGCAGAAGGATTGTTCATCTTAAAAAAGGTGAAGATGGATTTTCAAAAATTGATAAGTCAAGATTTTCTAAAAGATGTAAATTTCGCAACTGCAATACAGTATGATGGAGTTTATGAATCTGTCGTGAGTCAAGCCAAAAAGCATGATATAGACTTGATTGTCATGGGGACACATGGTTCCTCCGGATATGTAAATGATTTCTTTATCGGTAGCAATACAGATAAGATCGTCCGACTTTCTGAAACGCCAGTCTTAACGATAAGAGATGAAGTGGTAAACCCAAAATTCGATAAACTTGTTTTCGCAAGTGACTTTGGTGATGGTGTTGGACAATCTTTTAGAAGAATAGCTGATATAGCAGACAAGCTTAAGTCAACTGTTGAGTTAGTACGTATCATTACAAGAGATGATTTCTACTTCTCAGGGCCAATGCTAGATGCTATGGATTTGTTCGCAAAAGAACACGGATTGTCTAACTACAACTGTCATGTTTATGCTGCTGAAAGTGTTCAGCTAGGTATTAATGAATTTGCACAACGTAAAAATGCAGACATGGTTACTACAATTACGCATGGAAGAAGAGGTTTAGCAAGACTATTTAATGGTTCAGTAACGAGTGATATCATGAAATCTAGTCCACTTCCTGTCTTATCTATCCGGGCCGAGAAAAAATAATTCATTGATTATATGGAGCTTGCAGAAAAGATTGAAAATATTTCATTTTTTTTCAGCTTATCCTTGTTTTAGATGAAATAAAATCTCTATATTTGCACTCGCAGTTGAGGAAATGATTTGTTATAAGCAAATGAAAATCTCAACTTTAGATTTTAACCAGAATATAATTATAAAGAATATATTCCTCCTTAGCTCAGTTGGTTAGAGCATCTGACTGTTAATCAGAGGGTCCTAGGTTCGAGTCCTAGAGGAGGAGCAAAATTGAGCTTATCGTTTTAACGGTAAGCTCTTTTTGTTTTAAAGAGGGTTGTGTTTGGTTGGAGCGGTTGCAGCCATCCAAACAACGGATCAATCGACAATCCAAATCAATCGACCATCCATACGCAGTCAAAACAACCATCCAGGCAACCTGCCAAACAATCACAAATAATAAAGAGCTTTGTGATGAATGTTTCTGAATTGTGTTTTCAGGGAAATATCAACCACACAGTCCCTCATTTGAAGTTTATGAATTATCGCTTTACAAAAACCTCTCTACCAAATAGGGATAGAAAACCAAAATTCCAATTAAAACAGCAAAAAGGGCAGCTATTAAAACTGCCCCAGCGCTTATATCTTTTATAATCTTGATTTTTTGATTTGACTCTGTTGAATATGGATCACAGATTTTCTCAATGGCGGAATTAATAATTTCCAATGACATTACTAATCCGCTGACTAAGAAAAGTGAAATCCAATCCTGAATTGAGATACTTAATGAAAAGCCAAGTATAACAACTAAGAAAAATGCTAGAATATGAATTTTGAAGTTACGTTCTGATCGTAACATCTGAAATAATCCACGAAACGCATGATTAAAACCAAACATGTATTTGATATGTTTTTTACTGCTAAAAAGTGACCTCAATAAAACTAATCATATTTGAATCTTTGATTAGAAAATTTATAAGATCTAATTAGGGTCCGCAAGAAAGCTAAATATTTTTAAGTCTTTGATGAGAAAACTTCTAAGACAAGTCTTGTGAAATTCTTAACTATTAGGAGTTTATCTTTATAAATGCGATGTCCTGCGTTGTGCAAAGCTTGCCTAAGTGCGCTTGTCGATGGGACAGTAATTAAAAACACTTGTGCTGAGCTTGCCGTTGTAAGCATAACACAGTATTTGGCGTTTTCTTGCAAAGACTAGTTAATAAAAGTATCAGACGGATCAACAGCTTCTACCCTTATTACTTCTGGAGCGGCTCTTTTTACAGCCTCTTCAAGTCCAGCTTTCATAGTCATTGCACTCATCGAACAATCGCGACATGCACCTAATAATCTTACACGAACGACTTTATCTTCAGTAATTTCAACCAATTCCATATCGCCGCCATCTTGTTCTAAAAATGGACGCAACTGGTCTAATGCTTCGTTTACTGTGTCTTCTAATGTTTTGGACATGTTACCTTATTTTGTTATCTCTACAAACTTACGAACTAATTCATCAAATGCCTCAGAAACAACCGTGTTTTGTTGCATTACTGCCGGACGACCAATGTCTCCTGACTCACGAACACTTTGTACCAATGGAATATGACCCAAGAAACGTTGATTCATTCCTTTTGCCAAGTTTTTAACTCCGTCTCTTCCAAAAATGTAATATTTATAGTCTGGCAATTCCTCTGGTGTAAACCAAGCCATATTTTCAATTAAGCCTAAAACAGGTACTTTAATAGTATCTAATTGGAACATATTCACTCCTTTTCTAGCATCTGCCAAAGCAACCTCTTGTGGTGTGGAAACGATAATCGCTCCATCTAAAGGAATGTTTTGAACCAATGATAAATGAATGTCTCCTGTTCCTGGTGGCAAATCGATTAATAAATAATCCAATTCTCCCCAATGTGTATCTGTAAACATTTGCGTTAATGCTTTTGCTGCCATCGGTCCACGCCATACAACTGCATCATCTTGTTCAGTGAAAAAACCAATGGACATGATTCCAATTCCATAAGACATTACAGGAGTCATCTTTGTTTCTCCGTCTACCTCAATAGAATTGGGTCTTTCTCCAACCACATCAAACATTGTAGGCATTGAAGGTCCATAAATATCAGCGTCTACAATCCCAACTTTATAACCTGCTTTTGCAAGTCCTCCAGCTAAATTCGCAGTAATAGTTGATTTACCAACTCCACCTTTTCCAGATGCAATGGCAACAATGTGTTTAACCTCTGGTAAAACTTTTCTGCGTGATCCTTTCGCTTCAGCAGACATTCCCTGGACGCTTGTTTCTACTTCTATATCGTCTCCTAAGATTCTTTTCAAAGTGAAATTTACCGCTTCTTGCATTCTTTTTCTAGCATGCATTGCTGGATTCACCACTTTAACAGAAAGAGTGATTTTATTCCCATCAATCTTTAAATCATCAATTAAATTTTGGGATACTATATCTTTTTTAAGGTCGGGCTCTATAACATTACCTAATGCATCTAAAACTTTATCTCTTGTAATTTCCATAACTCTAAGTTTGTTCCTCAAAAGTATTGATTTATTCTATTTCCTCAGTTTTAAAATGAACTTTTATGTTTAAAAAAGACATAAGTCATTTTAGGCATGAACTCTTTGAATCTTCAATTGTAATGTATTAGTAATGCTTATTTTTGTATTCTAAAATGTGCAGGTTGAGTATTAAAAAGTATAGAGGAATAAAAAACTTTGAAACAATAATAAAAGAAAGGAGTAAGCGTTATGAGTGAAATGGTTTTTGGAATAAGAAAAAATTCCCGTAAATCATCAAGTCTGGCGCTATTATTGCAGCTTGATACTCAAAATAATTTAGCGAAAGACTTTTGTATTGTTAAAAAGAATTAATTTACATATCTTTGCAGCACGCTTTTGCTAAAGCAATATTAAAAATAAAAATATGGAATATTCAAATATTAGGTTTGATAGAAATACAAGTAACGTTGATTTCTATAAAACATTACAGAAAAAAGTGAGAAAGCACTTTAAAGACACGAACGCTTCCAAATATGGGAACGCTTCAATGGTTTTTAAATCGATTTTCATGCTTGCTTTATATCTTGTTCCATTTATAATGATTCTTACTGTCGTAGATAGTGTATGGTTGTCATTTCTAATGTGGATTTTGATGGCATTGGGAATGTCAGGAATTGGACTTTCAATTATGCATGATGCCAATCATGGTGCTTATTCAAAAAATAAATTTGTGAACAATTTAATGGGAGACTTAATCTCAGTAGTTGGTGGTAGTGATGCAATGTGGAGAATTCAGCACAATGTTCTGCACCATACTTATACTAATGTTTCAGGAATGGATGAAGATATTGATCCAGGAGCTGTGCTTAGATTTAGCCCGCACGAAGAAAGAAAACCTTTTCATAAGTACCAACATTATTATGCTTGGTTCCTTTACGGAATGATGACAATTCTTTGGTGTACTGTTAAAGATTTTAAGCAAGCTATACGTTATAAAAAACTTGGATTAACAAAAACTGAAGGTGCTAGTTTCTCTAGAATCATTTCTAAAATTGTAGTCCACAAAGTTCTTTATCATGCTATATTCTTAGTGTTACCGTTAATTTTCTCTCCAATTTCATGGTATTTTATTGTGTTAGGTTTCCTTTTGATGCACTTTATAACAGGAGTGATTTTGGGACTTATTTTCCAATCAGCTCACGTTGTTCCTACTTCAAATTATCCATTGCCAGATGAAACAGGTAATATTAAAGCAGACTGGGCAGTAAGCCAATTAATCAATACTTGTAATTTTGCTCCAGATAGTAAAATTCTTTCATGGTATGTTGGTGGATTGAACTTCCAAGTTGAGCACCACTTGTTCCCAAACATCTGTCACGTTCATTACAAGAAGATTTCTAAAATTGTTCGTGAAACAGCAGAAGAGTTTAACTTGCCTTACAATTCAGAAAAGACTTTCGGTTCTGCAATTAAGAGTCACGCAATGATGTTGAAAAAATTAGGTAGTCAAGACCAATTATAAGCTATCAATATGAATTTGGAAACGTTTCGAGAGTATTGTCTTCAAAAGGATCATGTCGACGAAGCGTTTCCTTTTGATGATTCTACATTGGTTTTTAGGATCAATAAAAAAATGTTTGCACTCTTAAGTTTAAAGGATGAAAGAAGTAATTCTTGTAATCTTAAATGTGATCCAGATCGCGCTTTAGAATTAAGAGCCGATTTCATGGGGATTCTTCCTGGTTATCACATGAGTAAAAAACATTGGAACACCATATCGTTTAATGAAGATGTATCCGATCCATTGATTTACGAATTAATTGATCACTCTTATGATCTCGTCTTTAAATCATTTTCAAAAAAAGTTCAAAAAGAATTAAGTGAATGAGTGTACGAATAGATAAATTTATTTGGTTTACTCGCTTGTGTAAAACACGTTCAATAGCCACAGAACTAGTTAAAAAAGGGAAAGTTAAATTGAATGGTGAAGGAATCAAGCCAGCACGAGAAGTAAAAGTTGGAGATGTTATCGGTATTGTAAAACACACCTCTCTTTTTACTTATAAAATAAAATCTCTTCTTAAAAATAGAGTAGGAGCAAAACTTGTTGAAGATCACTTAATCGATGTTACTCCTTTAGAAGAAATCGAGAAGTTCAAAGCCTATCAATCTGCTCAAAGTGCTTATCGCGGACATGGAACCGGAAAGCCAACTAAAAAAGAACGCCGTGTATTGGATTCATTTCTTCATTGGGATGATGAAGACGAAGATGATGTTTAGCGGTGGTCTAACAATCAAAAAAATATTTTTAAAAACAGCAATCGATTACAAATTTCGTGTGATGAATAATCTCGAAATTTAGTATATTTGCATTTAATAAATTTTAAAGAATAATGGAAAATTTCATTGACACACCAATTAATCAAACTGCTTCCAAAGTACAAGTAAAGCAGTTTTTTACTGGAGTTTACACGTATATGTTCATGGCACTTGTTGTTTCAGGTGTGGTTTCATGGTATTTAGCTAGTTCTGGACTATTCATGAAATGGTTTATCAATATGGAAACAGGTTCTGTTAGTCCATTGTTTTATGTGGTAGCTTTTTCACCGTTAGGATTAGTATTTTTGATTCAGGCAAAATACAAGAGCTTTTCTTTAGGTGCTTTAGTTGGACTTTTTGTTCTCTATTCTTCACTTATTGGAGCAAGTTTGTCATCTATATTTTTCGTGTATAGCATGGGAGATATCGCGATTACATTCTTCGTTACGGCAGGTGCATTTGGAGCAATGGCGATTCTAGGATTCACAACATCAGTAGATTTATCGAAAATGGGAAGCCTTTTGTATATGGCGTTCATCGGAATATTTATCGCTGCAATCGTAAACATGTTCATGAATAGTGAGTGGTTAGCATACTTAATATCTATTGTTGGAGTTTTTGTTTTTACAGGGCTAACAGCTTGGGAAATGCAACGCCTAAAAGCAATTGCACTCGACACAGAGATTTCAGAAGAAGATAAGCAAAAAGCAAGCTTAATGGGTGGATTGACACTTTATATTTTGTTCATCAACTTGTTTATATCATTACTACACTTATTAGGTGGTAGAGACTAAATTGTAATAGAAAGTTACTAAATCTGTGCTTTCAAAGACATCTTTTAATTCAAAACCCTCCAAAGTTTGTTTAGCATTAGCTAACCAATTTTGGAGGGTTTTGTTTTTCCTATTTTTATACCATAGCAAGTTTGAGATGTTTAGTGCAAAAGAAAACGTTGATTGATCCGTCGTTTGGACGGTTGCGAACCGTCTCTGCCAAACACAAAACTCTCTACTCACTACTGACTTTATGTAATTCTAATAGTTGAATGAATTCGCTTTTATCAGGTGCTGTGAGATTCCTGATATCTTGGTCTCTGATGAAATTGAAAACTTCCTCAATGTTTGTTGAATCAACTGAAAGACAACTGAAGTCTTCCTCCCAAATAGGCTGTCCTTGTGTTTCTAATTTAGCGTTAATAAAGTCAGCACTTACTTTTTGAACCTGGTTTACAATTTCCTGAACTGATTTCTCAGGATTGAGATTGAATAAACAATTCAAATGGGTTGATGAACAATTAATGATTCTAACAGAAGAACCCATCTTTATGAAAGTATCTTCAACAATCTGATTTACTTCTTCTCTAAAATAAGGCTGAATAACTGGGTTTTCATCTTTGGCAGTTATCAAACAATGTATCCATGCATGACAGTGAACTTGGTCTTCGAAATCCATAATATTTTGATTTTAAGGGTTAGTGATGACTAAGTTATGATTTTTTATCCAAATTCAAAAGGGAAGGGTTAATTTAATTTTGGTGTGCTCAATCCTCGCATCAGATTATAGTGTTCTGTTTTTAATATATAGATGACAAAAACTAAACATAATATTATTTGGCTCTACCACGAATTTAGTGGACTATCGCATGCCATTGAGAATAAACCTTAAAGACTTTTCTCGTAAATTACTTTTTTAAAATCCGAGTTTATCAGTAAACACCACAGGTGAAAAAATCCGAGATCATCTACTTCGACTTCGCTCTGCACAAGCGCGTTGCTTGCAGTTCTTTCGCGGTTACTGAGCATGCGCTGCATTGAGCTTGTCGAAATGTCGAAGGCCCGCGTTCCATTACAGCGCAACCAAAAAGATCAATCAAAGCTCTTGGGTTTTTCATTTTGCATAAAGCTTGTTATTTCAATAAACCATTAAAATCAGGGTAGAACCTATTATTTTATTGGGTTACCCATTTAAGTCGCAGTATCTCAGAGACCGCTGACCACATTAAACATTGTCATCCTGAAGCGAAAACATAAAAATTTGTTTTTGTGTTTTGCGAAGATTCTCTTTCACTTGTTGAATTAAAGCTAATTATTATCAAATAACTTATAAAGAGATACCCTTGTAAGGTTCTAATTGAATTAAGTTTAATAAATGATTTTGCGATTTAAAGGGGTAGCCCTATTATTCTATTAATTGAACAATGTCAGATGGTTTTGATAGGAGGAATACTATATCAATCAATGCGTCCTGTCAGGAGCTCTTTTTAATAGTATCAAATAGAGAAGTCGAAAAATCAGTAGACCAAAATAAATTAACCCAAGCTGAATTTAAAACCCATTAGTATTCTAAAGAAAATTATCATTCATTTCGCCTCAATACTCCTTACTCAAAACGCTCTACTGTGATCGTAATGCCTGCATTACAATCAATGTGGCACCTCGTTTCCTTTCAATAAAATCTTTTACTTTAACCTTGATTTCTTCATTCTTTTTGAAAGTCGAATAAGCTTCAAAAAATGATTTGTTTTCATCGCAACTCTTACCTATTCCAGCGTTTATAAACTCTTGAGCTTCTGGGAATTTCTTATGAATTGGGCCAAATATAACAGGTAAACCAAATGAAGCAGGTTCAAGTATGTTGTGTAATCCTGTTCCAAATCCTCCGCCAACATAAGCAATGTTTCCATATCTATAGGCATCCGCTAATACACCAATACAATCGAGAATAAGAACCTGTGTATGGCGTTTTAATGCTTCCCCTCGCTGAATATTCGTGTACAATTGATAATTTACCTTTAATCGGTCTTCAATTTGCTGAATGTGCGGCCTATTTACTTCATGCGGTGCAATAATGACCTTCGTATTGATTTTATAATCGTTGATATAAGGAATAATCATCTCCTCATCTGCTGGCCATGAACTTCCCATCACAAAGATGAATTCGTTTTCTGCCCAAGGTGCAATAATCTCATTTTTCTTTTCTTCAGCAGCTCTTTGTGCAACGCGATCATAACGTGTATCTCCAGAAACAATAACGTTGTTAATTCCAATCTTAGACAATAGCGTTTTACTCAAATCATATTGCACGAAAATATGATCAAATAGGAAAAGTGCATTTCTGAACGTTCCACCATACCATTTAAAGAAACGGTGATTTTTGCGAAAAGATGCACTGACCGAATAGATTTTTGCACCACTCTTTTTTGCGGCTTTTAGGTGATTCACCCAAATTTCATATTTAATAAAAAACACCTTGGAGGGATGAAAATGCTTCATGAACTTCCTAGCATTCTTTTTGGTGTCAAGTGGCAGATAACAAGTGAAGTCTCCAACAGATTTATCTTTGACATTCTCATATCCAGACGGACTAAAAAAAGTGATTAAAATGAAATCTTTGGGATGCTCTTTCTTCCAAGCTTCCATAATTGGTTTGCCTTGATCATATTCCCCTAAAGAAGCGCAATGAAACCAAATTACATTCTCATTTTCGAGATCTGGAATATTCTTCCAAAAATTTTTACGTCCGTTGACCCATTTTTTGGCTTTTAGATGAAATAGAGATCCAATTTTTAATAAAAAGCCGTAAAAATATATGCCGAATGTGTAAAGCATATGAATTAATTGAAGTAGTAATCTTTAACTTGACGTTTGTAAATTGGAATTAACCAACCAATTCTTAATCCAAACATTTGTTCAATACGCAAATCTTTACTTACTTTTTCATTGGGATGGTCCCAAAATATATCTCTTTGATTTACTGTGTATCCTTGTTGTAAATATACTCCACCATAAAAGTTGAAAATACCCCGATTGGCCATATAACTATAACCAATAAACTGGGATGTATTCGCACCTATTGTCAATCTATCATACCCCTTTAAATATTCACCTTGTAGTTGTGGAACTTCGTCTTCTTGTGTTTCAATTCTTAATTTATGCCATAAATATCCTGCCGTAAGCTGTATCATAATTCCAGAATTTGCATTCGATTTCCAAATGGGAAATATCTTACTAACTGATGCATTTACGTTAAATCCTCTATTCATTAATAGAACAATTGCTGGTGTTCCAGAAGTATTAATTATTTGACCTTTGTCATCCATTAAGTTCTGAATTATTCCGTCAATATTTACGTCGTTCCCAAAAAAGAAATTTCCATCCACTCCATAAATCCAATTTTTTTTGGTTTTATATCCTGCGTGAGTTCCTAAAGCATTGGTAAAACCATAGCGATCTTTCAAATCTCCACCTGTCCAGTTTGGACCGTAATGGATTCCAACATAAGGAGTCGAAATTGCTTCTGTAACATCTCTTTGTGCATTTACTATTAATCCAAGCATAAAAGCCAGTATTAAAAAGAGTTGTTTTGTTCTTGAAAATATTTTATTATTCATTGTGTGTTTTTCTATTTACAAAAGTATAAAGAACGAGCAAATTATCGGTTCAATATTATTTAAACTTTAATAATGGTTTACAGGTTTAAAATCAATCGTGGAAACTAATACTTCCTATTCTTTGTTTATTTCCTGATCTTCCATAAATCATTAGTTTTTTCGTTTGCGTAAATGGTCGTGCCAATAGAGGAACGAACAATAAGTCGGTTTCTTCTTTTCCGATGGTACTTTTTCTATTTATGTATCCGTCTTCTAGTCTTAAACTCACATGTGCAATTGTGTTTTTTCCAGAATTAAATTGTGCTGCAATTGGAAGGTCACCATTTTGGCTGTAAGCACCATCTTCATTATAATTCAATTGATTGTCATTAAAAAATAGATGGAGCTGTTCTGAACTTAAATAGGCTGCATTCGATAAATGATAACCGCCGTCGTTTATAGATCTTTGATATTTTGGAATTATCCTGTCCCAATCCATTTCACCTTTTAAGTTGAGTTTAAAAACAATTATGTCGTTACTCCAAAAATAGGAATCAACTGTATTGGTTGCTCCTGGAACATCTGCGCTGCCATATCTATATTCTAATGCATTAAACTCTACAATTCCAATGTATCCATCATCTGTGGATTGAAAATCAATGAGGTCGAATCCAGCATATTCATTTTTGATAGTGCTTTGGTCATTTAAAAAAATTAAACTGAATCCTGAAATTGATGTTTTTATTTCATTTGAAAATGAAGTGTATTTTTTGTTGCTGATTTTTCCTTCGTTGTTTATTGTTGCAGTAAAAACACCTTCCACTTTTCCATCTATAAAAGGAGAATATAATCCACTTAAAAGAATTTGATCACCAGTATTGTAAAGTCCAATTTCAGTATAAAATATCCCTTTATCTTCTAAAGTTTCATATTTGAATACTTGATTGGCTAACTTTCCAATGGTTATGGATTTAAAATAATTTTGTTTATTAATCCAACTGTTAGCAGGAGAAGATTCAGAGTAATGTCCAGAAATGATAAATTGAATATGCTCATCTTTAATATAAAAATCTAAAAACTCATATTCTTTTGTAGGAAATGGAAAGATGAAATTACCACTTTGAGGCAATGGTGAGTCCTCTTTGAAATTCAAATATTTTATGCTTCTGTAATTTTCTGGAGATCCTTCATGAACATAAATCATTGAAGCATATTTCTTATTTTCACTGTTTACCAAAGTTATTTGTGATAGATCTATTTCATTATGAAAAGCAAAATAATCCTCTAATGAAAAACCATGATTCGATTTTCCTTGGGAGGACAGATTAATGAAGTGATAATATATCTTCTGCTCCTTCTTCATAAAAGTGGTTTGCAAAGAAATTCCTAGTGCATTGTCCCCCAAAACAGTATAGTGTGTCAGACTAGATTTCTTCCCATTTCCATAGAAAGTAATTGGGTGGGTTGCTGGTATTTTATAATCGGTGATATAGCTGAATGAATATTTTGAACTGTTCCTAGAGAAGATATTGAAAAACGAAAGTTCGTTTTGTACGCAAAGTAAATTGTTTGATTTGGTTTTTATGAAATCCTCAATGTTAGCTCCTGACTTTTGTTTATCACCAAAGAAAATTGAAATATCACTATAATCAGCGATCACTTGACCGAAAGATAATCTCCCCAAAAAGCTGAAGATAGTAAGAACGATAAAATGTTGAAGAGTATTTCGCATTTCTAATATTGAGAACTCTAAATTTAGTCTCGTTAACGAATATACTATTCTCAAATTACATTCAACGCTGTTTCTCTACCAAAAATGAAAAAAGTGCCCAAACTCAGTTTGAACACTTTTCTATAATTGATTTGTTTTTTTGATGTTAAATCGAGCAGCAACCATTTGACTAAGGTGAAAACCATTAAAACTTTCAATTTAATTATTATTTGGCTTCGCTTTCCAGAAAGATCCTTCAATCAATAAAATCAAAGATTTATATTGATTAAAGGATGACATAGTAAGGATGGATTTGGGTGAAAAAAGTAGAAAAAAAGTTGATGCATAGCATCAACTTTTTTTCTACTTTTTTCAAATGACCTCACTGATAAGACTGTCATCCCTCGAATAAATTCTTTTATCAACTTGTTGTAAAAGAATTTATATGAGGGATCTCGTTGGTATGAAAGGAATATCCTTTTTTATTTTAGAAAATTCAATATTCTAAAATTTTAAGATTTCTCAATATCCTTAAGTATTTGATTAGAAAACTTCAAAGACAAGGCTTGTGAAGTTTTAAATTGTAGGAGTTTATTTTTATAAATGTTGCCTTCGAAGCCTTCGACGAGCTCAGTCACCGAAGTCAACGAGATTCCCTTTTGAAAGCAGAGAAATATTCTAAAATCAATAAAACTCCAATGTCATCTCGATACTTCCAAGTATTTGATTAGAAAACTTCAAAGACAAGGCTTGTGAAGTTTTAAATTGTAGGAGTTTATTTTTATAAATGACTACAATTTAAAACAAGCATAACGCAGTATTTGGAGTTTTCTAACAAATACTAAACTCCGGTATAGTTCTGTGGAGTTATCGCTTTCAACTCTTTCTTAATCTCATCTGAAACATCCAACGTATCAACAAAAGCATGAACGGTATTTTTCGTTACTTTTTCATTCTTACGAGTCAATCCTTTCAACGCTTCATAAGGTTTTGGAAAACCTTCTCTTCTCAAAATCGTTTGAATTGCCTCTGCAACAACGGCCCAGTTATTTTCCAAATCTGCATCAATTGCATCTTCGTTAATCAATAATTTCCCTAAACCAGCCAATGTCGATTTAAAAGCAATTAATGAATGACTTAAAGGAACACCTACGTTTCTTAAAACCGTAGAGTCTGTTAAATCACGCTGTAATCTTGAAATTGGCAATTTACTTGATAAATGTTCCAATAAAGCTGTTGAAATCCCTAAATTTCCTTCAGAATTTTCAAAGTCTATTGGATTTACTTTATGCGGCATTGCACTCGACCCAACTTCGCCTTCTTTCAACTTTTGTTTAAAATAATCCATAGAAATATATGTCCACATATCTCGGTTCAAGTCAATCAAAATGCTGTTAATACGTTTCATCGCATCAAAAAGTGCAGCTAAATTATCGTAATGTTCAATTTGAGTTGTCGTTTGACTTCTTGATAAACCCAAATGTTCACTCACAAAATGATTTGCAAATTCAACCCAATTTTCTTTAGGGAAAGCCACGTGATGCGCGTTTAGATTTCCTGTCGCTCCACCAAATTTAGCTGAATAAGGAACCGCTTTCAATTGCGCAATTTGAATAGAAAGTCTTTCATGAAACACCAAAATCTCTTTTCCAAGACGAGTTGGAGAAGCCGGTTGACCATGTGTTTTAGCCAACATTGGGATGTTCTTCCAATCTTCCGAATATTTTTCTAATAATGACAAAACATCATCTAAGGCAGGTAAATAAACTTCATTAACTGCTTCCATCATTGATAAAGGAACCGCAGTGTTGTTGATGTCTTGAGATGTTAATCCGAAATGAACAAATTCCAAGTGCTTCGATAATCCAAGTGCTTCTAATTTCTCTTTTACGAAATATTCAACCGCTTTCACATCATGATTCGTCGTTCTTTCCGTCTTCTTTATAATATGAGCATCTTCCTCAGTGAAGTTTTTATAAATCGCACGCAAATCATCAAACTTATCTTTAGGAAAATCAGCCAACGGAGAAACTCCTGAATTTACCATTGCGATAAAATACTCGATTTCTACCAATACCCTGTATTTTATCAAACCAAATTCTGAAAAGTAAGGACTTAATTCTTCAACTTTTCTTCTGTATCTTCCATCAATTGGAGAAATTGCAGTGAGTGTATTCAATTCCATTGCGCGTTTATTAAAATATTCAATATTAAAAAATGCAAAGATACTAAATTAGAGTGAATTGTTTTGTAATAAGCTGTAAGCTTTCACACACTCCGCTTTCACACTCATTCTTACTCTGTTTTTCACTTTCATCCAATCTATCCTATTTTCCGTTTTCCACTAACACTCTTAAGCGTAAGTTTACCCTCTGTTTTCCTTTATTTTCATTTTTAGTTTATAATTTTTCATTTTCTTTCCACTTTCACACTCATTCTCACTCTGTTTTTCACTTTTCATTTTTCGCTGCAGTTGCACTGCTACGTATCTTCATCTTCATTGCTGCCAAACGAACAGGATTCTATAATCAACAGCCTAAAGCTTATCGCCCACAGGCTGAAAAGTTAAATCTTTTGGGAATTTGAATTCTTTACCCTAATTTAGAGGAAACTAAAAAAATCTACTTATGAAAAGGGAACAATTTTATCAGTGTAACTCTACACACACACACACACACACACACACAGCCTTAATACTTTCACTTACCTTGCTAAAGTCATGGTTTGTATTATGCCATTTCTAATTTTTTCTTCTCTTCATGCCCAGCAAGGCACCGAATGGAAAACTCAAGGGAATACAGCAGATACTAATTCATTTATTGGAACTACCAATGCCTCAAGTTTAATATTGCGTTCAAACGATGTTGAACGAATGAGGATTAATGAAAACGGAAATGTTGGAATTGGGGTTAACGAGCCTAACGAAAAACTGCATGTTAGTGGAACGGTTAGAATTGACTCAGTTTTGTATGCTCGTGACTCATTAGTTGTTGGAGAATCTGGATATATCCAAGGTGATTTAGAAGTTGAAGGAAATATAACCGTAAGGCAGGGTGCTTTAAGAGTGAAATCACTAATTGACACCTCCATCTCTGAAAATGGTGTTTTGAAGGTGAATGAAGAAGGTGAGATTGTCAATGGTGGAGACCTTAAATATAATGTATATAAGGAAATTGAAGAAACATATCATTGTGCAAAGGATGATGAAGGAGGAATTATTTATGAAGCTGCTTATTGGCAAAATGACCCACAACGAATTTTTATTTTAAATAGCAGGTGTAAACCCGATGTTAAGTTGGGAGTAGGCGTTAAACCAGAAGCGAAATTTCACATTAGAACAAATAATAATAGCCAAGTTCACCCTTTAGTTATTGAGAAGCTAAGTAATCAATCTACTTACAAATTATTACAACTCAACAACGACGGACTCCTGCGCGCAAGAGAAATAAAAGTAGATTTAGATGCTTGGCCAGATTATGTTTTTGAAGAAGATTACAAATTAATGCCATTAAATGAATTAAGGTCTTTTCTACTTAAATATAAGCACTTACCAAATGTGCCTTCAGCCAAAGAAATAGAAACGGACGGCATAAATTTAGGAGACGCCGCTAAAACTTCAATGGAAAAAATTGAAGAATTGACGCTTTATTTGTTGGAAATCAATGATAAAGTAGAAAATCAAGAAGAAATATTAAATGAACAATCGAAATTACTTCAACAGCAAAAAGAAACCATTCGTTTGCAACAAGAACTGATTGAAGATTTGAAGCAATTAACCATCAAAAACTAGGGCTATGAAAAAGATAATTTTAGGATTGCTTTTGCTTGTTTTTATCCAAGGAGAAGCAAATAGCCAGCAAGATACCTTAATCTTCTCTAATGAGATTGAAATGGGGAATTATATTTATGGGCAGTTAGATCCACAGCATTATGATTCTGCTTTGCTGAACAGATCTGCTTCCTCGCTTCCTGCACTTTACCAGCAAATTGGAGGTGATTACAGTCAAGTTATGTCCACAGAAGATTGGTCGCTTATTTATTCGGATCTGGCTCTGTCTTGTTACGACACAACTTTAATGCCTACAATTAATAGTATGGCTTTACAGATAAATGATTTTTTCACTTATCATGATTTAAATTATGATGAGCTCATTCAACCATTTGGACTGATCATACAAAATATGAACATGATCGATACGATTCACATGTCAAATGGAGATTTAAATCTTGTTGATGGTCAGCTCGTATCAAATGTGCCACAAAATATATTGTATTCTAAAAAATTGATAAAAAGTGCATCAATTTTAGAATTTTATCCTGATAATGGATACGCTACTGGGAACTTAAAATATGATTCTACATTTATAATTAAAAGCGACGATATAAGTTTACAGTCTATTAAGATAGATGTTAATGATGGTAATGGATTCCAGAATTTTGGATTAGGTAATCCACTTATAACTTATAATAGATCAATAGATTCTACAATAGCTAAAGTCTCTATTATTTATGAACTAGATGATACCATTTATAATGATACCCTACAATTTTACTTAACAACAAAGAGTAATCAAAGTCTTGAAAAATCGAATGATGACAAATGGGATGATGTTTGGGTAAATATGAGTGTATTAAGTGGAAATAATCTAGAATATGACGTTGGAATAAAATATGGTTGCGGAAACAATGGTAAAATACGAAGACCTTTAATTATTTCTTGTGCGTATCGTCCTCCAATACAACAGTTTTCATTGGATAAGTATTGGAATCAATTTAATGTTGGAGGTGTGTTTGATAGCTATGTTGCTTTGGGTTATGATGTGATTTTTATTAAGGATAAACCTGGAAATCAATCTTTGGAGGTTGCTGGTAGTGAATTAGCTGAATTTATAAAATATATTAATTTTTTAAAGAAAAATAATTATCCTGATGAAGATTGGGAGAATGTTGTAATTGGTTATAGTATGGGGGGACAAAAAGCTAGGTATGCTTTACTTAAATTAGAAAAAGAGCATATGGAAAGTCGTGGTCCTCATCCACATACAAAGTTGTATATTCCCTATGATTCTCCGCACCATAGTGCAAATATTCCGCTATTTACACAAGCTACTTACAAGACCTTTAAAAACACCAATTTAATTGCTGCTCTTGCGAATCTTAGTTTGGTTGATCCTGCCTCACGCGACATGGGATTATATAGTATATATAATACTAATGAGTTGTCCAGTTCAGGCTTGTTCTCTAAAGATTTAATTCCACATCCTGATCAAGCCGCAGTAAATTATCAAAATGAACTAAATAATAACTTTCAACATGATTATACCCATTCCACAGATACACGTAAAACATTTCCATCCTTCTCAAGAAATATTGCTGTTTCAATGGGAAGTTATAAAAATGACTATAATGCAAAATGGAGTTTACACCCAGGGAAAAAATTATTCACTCAGCATGCACCTAGTTCATTTTATGTTCCTGTTTTAGGATTTCAACCAGGCATGGTGAATAGAAAATTATGGGCATCTAAATACTCTAGTACGACTCCCCAACCTAGTTTTAGTAGAAATGATTTTTATGTTTTTCTTGGTATTCCAATTTTCATCAGAAAATTGTATAATTTTCAAGAACATTACGAATGGGATATGGCGCAGGGAGGATATAAAACTTTATTTTATGATGGTTTAGCTGGTGGTGCAGTAACTATTTTGAAATCCGGTGGAACAGGGCTGGGTACCCGACATTATAAAGATGAAATGAGTTTTATGCCTTTGGTTTCTGCTTTGGCAATTAATCCTGAGATTTGGAAAAATAATGATCTCTATTTTAATTTGCAGAATGAGGGGGTAATGTATCAAAAGTTTGATTTTAACCCAACCACAGATAAATCAGAACTTTTTGGTTATCCACATCTCGGACACCCAACAACCCACTTTAGCATCACACCCTTTCAAGCTGTTTATGCAGATGATTTTAATTGGGATCACATCGTTATGGGCAATACCTTAAATGATTATTTGAATGGTGATCAATCCTACTTCAATCAGCTACGTGATTTCTTAAATGATGAAGTGGAAGGATATATTGTACCGCTTCAAAATAAAGTAATTGGTGAAAACCACGTTCAGAATACTAGCTATGAATACAAAGCTTGGTATAAATCACGAGACCAGGTTATTATTGGTAATAAGGTTACTCCAAAAACAGATCCTGGAGATTATATCATTGAACAAACAGGAAATATTACCGTCTTTGGAGGTCAGTCTGTTTTAATCAAGCCTGGGTTTCACTCCAAAGCAGGCAGTACTTTTCATGCATTTATAGCTGGTCCAAGCGACTGTTATGGAGATTACGCTAAATCTGGTTCTTCTGATTCTTCCGACGATGACAATGAAAATACAACGAAAACGAATACAGAAAAATCGAGTATTACTGAAGAGTTACAAATCAAGTTGATTCCAAACCCTAATTCGGGTAATTTTACTTTTGAAATTAACCAAGCAAATCCTAATGGTAAATTATATATTTATGGATTAGAAGGGAAGCTATATTTTGAGCAAGTTGTAAACCAAACCCAAACACGTCTTGATATATCGCTTAAAAGTGGCTTGTACCTTGTCATGTATCAAACAGGAACAGAAATGAAATCAACAAAATTAATAATTAACTAATGAAACATTTAATTTATATCGCTATAATATTTTTGTTTGCGACTTCCTGCAAGAAAAAGACAGCTGTCGTTATCCAAGCACAAGATATTACCAGTGACGGCGCAGCCTACGCTGGTCAAAAATACGCAGTAGCAGAAACATGGACACCTTTTTATGAAACGAAATCAAAAATTGTTGCAGAAGGTTTTTTAGATGCCAACGGAAAGGCCTCGTTTAATTTAAAAATGAATAGGAACAGAAGGTATATCTTAGGCGTGAGTGAACCTGATAATATTTGTTATGGTGGTCTTGTGCAGCATTATTTGGAGCATGAAAAGAATAATACAGTAAATTTTGAATATGCAGAATGTGCATATATAAAACTTAAAATTGATAACGTGAATTGTCAAGGACAAGGCGATGAAATGGTACTGTTCCAAGGTAATCAAGTAGGGAACTTTGATTTCAATCAACCTTGGAAACATGATGGGTGCGCTTTTTGGGAGTCAAACGGGTACTCAACTGTTCCAATGGGAGAGCAGTACTACCGCTGGGAAGTTACTCGTTCAGGTAATACATCGACATATTATGACACTATTTATTTACAAGAAGGAGAACAAATGATGTACGAGATTAACTATTGAGAAATAAATCAACTCGATATTATAGTTTTTATGACTTCAGTAATGTTTCTTGTTTTATTGATTCAATAGAAAAAATAAAGATGAAAAGGAATAACAGAATAATGCAAGAATCCATTCCATACATGCCTGTTTTTATCATTGAACAAACGGGAAACATTACCGTCTTTGGAGGTCAGTCTGTTTTAATCAAGCCTGGGTTTCACGCAAAAACGGGCAGTACTTTTCATGCATTTATTGATGGACCAAGTGAATGCTATGCAAATAACGCTAAATCTGGCACTTCTGACTCCTCCGACGATGACAATGAAAACACAACAAAAACGCACACTGAAAAACCAAGTATTAGTGAGGAGTTACAAATCAAGTTGATTCCAAATCCCAACTCGGGTAATTTTATTTTTGAAGTTAATCAAGCAAACCCAAAAGGGACTTTATACGTTTATGGTGTAGACGGTAAATTATATTATGAGCAATTCGTAAACCAAGCACAAACACGTCTTGATATATCGCTGAGAAATGGCTTGTACCTTGTCGTTTATAAAACAGTAAAAGAAATGCAAACAATAAAATTAATAATTAACTAATGAAACATTTACTTTATATCGCATTGATACTCGTCTTTGCAAGCTCATGCAAGAAAAAAACATCAGTAGTCATCCAAGCGCAAGATTATATTACCGGCGAAGGCTCTAGCTATGCAGGGCAAGAATATGCTGTTGCGGAATCATGGACACCTTTTCAAGAAACAAAATCTAAAATTGTAGCCACTGGCTTTTTAGATGCGAATGGAAAAGCCTCGTTTAATTTAAAAATGAAGAATAATAGAAAGTATGTGCTGGGAGTGAGTGAACCAGATAACATTTGTTATGGTGGTCTTGTGCAGCATTATCTGGAGCATGAAAAAAACAATATAGTTGATTTTAAATATTCATTTTGTTCTTACCTTAAGATTAATTTTAACAACGTTAATTGTTATGATAACAATGATCTTTTTAAATTTTATTATGAAGGTCGCCAAATACCAGGTAAAGAGGGATTGAATGGCTCTTTAGCAAAAGAAGCTACTGGATGTTATGCTTATTTAAACCCCGATTTTAGTGATACACCAGCTGGGAAATATTATTACAGATGGGAAATAACAAGAAATGGTACTTCAACCACGGTTTATGATACGATAACTTTAGTAAAGGATCAGTATTATATTTATAATGTAGATTACTAAATGAAACATTTAATAATTATAAGTCTCCTATTCTTCCTTGCAACTTCCTGCAAAAAAGAGACATCCGTAGTAATCCAAGCAAAAGATTATATTACTGGTGATGGCTCAGCCTATGCAGGTCAAGAATATGCAGTTTCAGAATCATGGACACCTTTTTTTGAAACGAAATCTAAAATTGTAGCCACAGGATTTTTAGATGCCAATGGAAAAGCGTCGTTTAATTTAAAAATGAAGAATAACCGTAAATATGTAATGGGTGTAAGTCAACCTGATAATATTTGTTATGGCGGTCTTGTTCAGCATTATTTGGAACATGAGAAGAATAATACGGTTATTTTTAAATATGCAAAATGTGGATATTTGGATATTAAAAGCAACAATATAAACTGTGAAGGGCCGAATGACGAATTTAGGTTTAGATTTTATTATTCTAGTAACCCCGATATATATATATATATATATATATATATATATATAAAGGATTTGGTACGCTTTCGGAATGGCATAATCAAGCTATTTTTGGTTGCCAAGATTATTCAAATGCTGAACCTTTTTATAGAGATGTACCTAATGGTAGCTATACAATAGAATGGGAGACAATAAGAACAAGTGGAACAACAACTGGTACAGAATACTTTTCAATTTTAGAAAATGACACAATCACTTATGTTATAGAGTACTAAATGAAAAATTTAATTTTTATAACTCTTCTATTCTTCTTTGGAGTATCGTGTGAAAAGGAAACATCCGTAGTCATCCAAGCGCAAGATTATATAACTGGTGATGGCTCAGCTTATGCAGGTCAAGAATATGCTGTTTCGGAGTCATGGACACCGTTTCAAGAAACGAAATCTAAAATTGTGGCAACAGGAATTTTAGATGCCAACGGAAAAGCGTCGTTTAATTTAAAAATGAAGAGTAATCGCAAATATGTAATGGGTGTAAGTGAGCCTGATAATATATGTTACGGCGGTCTTGTGCAGCATTATTTGGAACATGAGAAGAATAATTTGGTTTATTTTGATTATTTAGCTTGCGGTTATATAAATTTACCAAGGGTAAATAACAATTGTGAAGGACCGAACGACAAGTTTAGATATAAATACTATTATAATGATGATCCAGATATATATATATATATATACAGGATATATTGACGCAAATTATAATTGGCAAGATAATAAGTTCTTGGAAGGATGCATTGACTATTCAAATGCAGTATCTTACAATAGTAGACCTGTAGGAAATTACACTATTGAATGGATGGTTGAAAGACCGAGCGGCACAACCACAGGTATTGATTACTTTACAATTACAGAAAATGACTCTTTGACGTATTTAATTGAATACTAAATGAAACATTTAATAATTATAAGCCTCTTTTTCTTTCTTGCAACTTCCTGCAAAAAAAAAACATCCGTAGTCATCCAAGCACAAGATTTAACTGGCGACGGCTCAGCCTATGCAGGCCAAGAATATGCTGTCTCTGAATCATGGACACCTTTTCAAGAAACGAAATCTAAAATTGTAGCAACTGGATTTTTAGATGCGAATGGAAAAGCGTCGTTTAATTTAAAAATGAAGAATAACCGCAAGTATGTTCTAGGTGTAAGTCAGCCAGATAATATTTGTGATGGTGGCCTTATTCAGCACTATTTAGACCATGATAAGAATAATAAGGTAATTTTTGAATATGCACAATGTTCATATTTAAAAATTAACTTGAATAACGCAAATTGTTTCGATAATAACGACCAAATGCACTTTCGAAGTAAACATGGACCTGATGAATGGGGTAGCTGGTCAACAGATAGGTATGGGTGCTATACCTTGTCATCTCCAGATTATTTTGAAGTTCCATACGGATGGACAGTATATGAAACAGAAGTGATAAGAAATAGTATAACTTATCTACAAAGAGATAGTCTCTTTGTAGATAAAAGTGGATTTGGTGAACTTTTTATTAATTATTAATTCATTTACGAAAACAAACGTATGGAATCTCTTGATATTCAGTTAAAAAATGGCTTGTACCTTGTCATGTATCAAACAGGAACAGAAATGAAAACAACAAAATTAATAATTAACTAATGAAACATTTAATTTATATCGCTATAATATTTTTGTTTGCGACTTCCTGCAAGAAAAAGACAGCTGTCGTTATCCAAGCACAAGACATTACCAGTGACGGCGCGGCCTATGCAGGACAAGAATACGCTGTTGCGGAGTCATGGACACCTTTTCAAGAAACAAAATCTAAAATTGTAGCCACAGGATTTTTAGATGCCAATGGAAAAGCTTCGTTTAATTTAAAAATGAAGAATAATAGAAAATATGTCTTGGGAGTAAGTGAACCCGATAATATTTGCTATGGCGGTCTTGTGCAGCACTATTTAGATCATGAAAAAAATAATACTGTAATTTTTGAATATGCAGAATGTGCTTATATAAAACTTAAAATTGATAACGTGAATTGTCAAGGACTAAGCGATAAGTTTGTTCTCTATCGAAAGAATCAAATAGGCTCAATAGACGGTGATTTCGGTTGGCAGCATGATGGATGTGTCTATTGGGAATCAAACGGGTACTCAACTGTTCCAATGGGAGAGCAGTACTACCGCTGGGAAGTTACTCGTTCAGGTAATACAACGACATATTATGACACTATTTATTTACAAGAAGGAGAACAAAGGATGTACGAGATTAACTATTGAGAAATAAATCAACTCGATATTATAGTTTTTATGACTTCAGTAATGTTTCTTGTTTTATTGTTTCAATAGAGAAAATAAAGATGAAAAGCAATAACAGAATAATGCAAGAATCCATTCGATACGCACCTATTTTTATCATTGAGCAAACGGGGAATATTACCGTCTATGGAGGGAATTCTGTTTTGATCAAAAGTGGATTTCATGCAAAACCAGGCAGTACTTTTCACGCATTCATACACGGTCCAAGTGAATGTTATGGGGGTTACGCTAAATCTGGCACTTCTGACTCCTCCAACGATGGCAATGAAAATGAAACGAAAATGGAAACCCTCCTAGCAAAATCAACGACCAATGAAGGGTTAAGAATTAATTTGATTCCAAATCCCAACTCGGGTAATTTTATTTTTGAAGTTAACCAAGCAAACCCTAAAGGAACTTTAAACGTTTATGGTGTAGACGGTAAATTATATTATGAACAATTCGTAAACCAAACACAAACGCGTCTTGTTATATCGCTGAGAAATGGCTTGTACCTTGTCGTTTATAAAACAGTAAAAGAAATGCAAACAATAAAATTAATAATTAACTAATGAAACATTTACTTTATATCGCATTGATACTCGTCTTTGCAAGCTCCTGCAAGAAAAAGACAGCTGTAGTCATCCAAGCACAAGACTATATTACTGGTGATGGCTCAGCCTATACAGGTCAGGAATATGCCGTTGCAGAGTCATGGACACCTTTTCAAGAAACCAAATCTAAAATTGTAGCCACAGGATTATTAGATGCCAATGGAAAAGCTTCGTTTAATTTAAAAATGAAGAATAACCGCAAGTATGTTCTAGGTGTAAGTCAGCCAGATAATATTTGTGATGGAGGCCTTATTCAGCACTATTTAGACCATGACAAGAATAATACGGTAATTTTTGAATATGCACAATGTTCATATTTAAAATTTAACGTGCACAACATTAATTGTAATGGACCTAATGATGAGGTGAAATATAAAAGAATATGGTTAACAGGAAATAATGAGGGAACACAAATAGTTAAGCTAGGTTGTTTTAATTTTGAAGGAAATTATTTTGAACTTCCTGCAGGAAATTACAGATATGACTGGGAAGTCACAAAAAATGCTACAACTACTTATCATTCTGAAAACTTCACTTTAGCTGCTGGCGACAGTTCTGTTTTTCAAATAGATTACTAAATGAAGAAAACAATTTACATCGTCCTAATACTCTTCTTTGCAGCTTCATGCAAAAAAAAGACAGCTGTAGTCATCCAAGCACAAGACTATATTACAGGTGAAGGTTCAGCCTATGCAGGTCAAGAATATGCCGTCTCTGAATCATGGACTCCTTTTCAAGAAACGAAATCTAAAATTGTAGCCACTGGGTTTTTAGATGAAAATGGAAAAGCCTCGTTTAATTTAAAAATGAATAGAAATAGAAGGTATGTTATGGGAGTGAGTGAACCCGATAATATTTGCTATGGTGGTCTTGTGCAGCATTACTTGGAGCATGAAAAGAATAATTTGGTTGATTTTAAATATGCAGAGTGTGGATATTTGGATATTAAAAGCAATAATGTAAATTGTGAAGACACAAATGACGAGTTTAGGTATAAATATTTCGTTTCATCAAATCCAGATATATATATATACAAAGGGTTTTTATATAACGGAGTTTGGGCTCAAGGAGTTTATATAGGAGGCTGCCAAGATTATTCAGGTATATATATATACAACCAAAGACCAGTGGGGAATTACACAGTAGAATGGGAAGTCAAACGAACAAGTGGCACAACAACTGGTACAGAATACTTTTCAATTTTAGAAAATGACACAATCACTTATGTTATAGAGTACTAAATGAAACATTTAATATATATCACATTAATACTTTTTATTGCAACTTCCTGCAAGAAAGAGACAGCCGTAGTTATCCAAGCCCAAGACTATATTACTGGTGATGGCTCAGCCTATGCAGGTCAGGAATATGCCGTTGCAGAGTCATGGACGCCTTTTCAAGAAACCAAATCTAAAATTGTAGCCACAGGATTATTAGATGCCAATGGAAAAGCTTCTTTTAATTTAAAAATGAATAGAAATAGGAAATATGTGATGGGAGTGAGTCAGCCTGATAATATTTGTTATGGAGGTCTTGTGCAGCATTATTTGGATCATGAGAAGAATAATACAGTAGTTTTTGGATATGCAGAATGTGGATATTTAGATATTAAAAGCAACAATGTAAATTGTGAAGATGCTAATGACGAGTTTAGGTACAAATATTACGTTTCATCAAATCCAGATATATATATATTCAAAGGGTTTTTATATAATGGAGTTTGGGATCCAGAAGACTTTATTAAGGGTTGCCAAGATTATTCAAGTATCTATATATACAACCAAAGACCAGTGGGGAATTACACAGTAGAATGGGAAGTCAAACGAACAAGTGGTACAACCACAGGTATTGATTACTTTACAATTACAGAAAATGATTCCATGAGCTATTTAATTGAATACTAAATGAAGCTTTTAATTTAAATAGCATTAATACTTGCCCTTGCCACTTCCTGCAAGAAGAAGACATCCGTAGTTATCTAAGCGGAAGATTATATTACCGGTGAAGGTTCAGCCTAAGCAGGTCAAGAATATGCCGTCTCTGAATCATGGACTCCTTTTCAAGAAACTAAATCTAAAATTGTAGCCACAGGGTTTTTAGATGAAAATTGACACTTTGAATTATTTTCGTTAACTTTCTGACTGATTTAATTATTCATAACCAAATAATTAGGGAATACTTACTATGAAACAACCAATGGCACACAAGAAAATTAATTATGTATTGATCCTATTTCTGGCAGTTCTGCTACTGGCAGGCTGCAAGAAAAAATCGAAGGAGTATACTACGGTAATATGGGAGGTTGTAAACCCCGTAACTAACGAACCCTATACAAATATGTTGGTTCGCTTATACGAAGCAGAAAAGAAAAACAATGGAATAGAGTACAAAGTCCTTTTTGAGGGCAAAACCAATCAAGTGGGAATAGCCGAGTTTAGTTTTAAAGCTAATTTAACATCAGGATATTGGTATAAACCAGAAATTAATGAAGGCTCGCTTGGCCATAATGGCTTTGTCTACTCGGTATTAAAACAGCCTTCTCCATCTGACGAAAGTGTTAAAAAGGATGAAGAGAATTTCATAAGATATGAGATTGTGCCTATTGCAAATTATTATGTCCACATTAAAAATATAAATTGTATAGATTTAAATGATAAAATGAGATTTAGATCAAAAACACTATATACTAGGCCTAGTGATGGATATTCTAATTGGTCTCCAAGTCCAATATTAACATCTAGTTATTTTGAAGGGTGTTATGAATCTTTCTCACCGATAAGAACTAATCCGTCAGATTCTGTTATCTATGAAATGGAAGTAACTAGAGGCGGAATAACAGAGGTTATAGAATTAAAGTTTTTTAGGAACCCAAATAGTATTGACACTGTTAAACTCTACTACTAATGGCACACAAGAAAATTAATTATATATTAATCCTATTTCTCGCAGTTCTGCTACTGGCAGGCTGCAAGAAAAAATCGAAGGAGTATACCACGGTAATATGGGAGGTTGTAAACCCCGTAACTAACGAACCCTATACAAACATGTTGGTTCGCTTGTATGAAGCCAAAAAGAAAAATAACGGCATTGAGTACAAAGTCCTTTTTGAGGGCAAAACCAATCAAGTGGGCATAGCTGAGTTTAGTTTTAAAGCTAACTTGACCTCAGGCTATTGGTATAAACCAGAAATTAATGAAGGTTCGCTTGGCCATAATGGCTTTGACTACTCGGTATTAAAACAGCCTTCTCCATCTGACGAAAGTGTTAAAAAGGATGAAGAGAATTTCATAAGATATGAGATTGTGCCTATTGCAAAGTTTCTTTTTCATGTTAAAAACATTAGTTGTCAAGGGGTTAATGATAAAATGAGGTATAGATCAAAAACACTATATACCAGGCCAGGTGATGGGTATTCTAATTGGTCTCCAAATTCAACCTTAAATTCAGGATATTATGAGGGTTGTTATGAAAGCATCAGCAATACTGTATCCCACCCATCAGATTCTGTTATTTATGAAATGGAAGTAACTAGAGGCGGAATAACAGAAGTTATAGAATTAAAGTTTTTTAGAAACCCAAATAGTATTGATACAGTTAAACTCTACTACTAATGGCACACAAGAAAATTAATTATGTATTGATCCTATTTCTGGCAGTTCTGCTACTTTCAGGCTGCAAGAAAAAATCGAAGGAGTATACTACGGTAATATGGGAGGTTGTAAATCCCGTATATTGAAAATTCATTTGGAGGGAAATTTTCCACGGGCTGAAAGCCCAGCTCAATTCAGCAGGATGCAACGCGTCCTGCTGAAATTAAACATTTTTTTACGCTCTGAAGGAGCAACTCAATTTCAACAAAAATCCCGAACCAACAATTGTCAATTCGGAACTTAAAATATTTTAAAAAACGCTTTGCTCCAGTTGCACTGCTACGTATCTTCATCTTCATTGCTGCCAAACGAACAGGATTCTATAATCAACAGCCTAAAGCTTATCGCCCACAGGCTGAAAAGTTAAATCTTTTGGGAATTTGAATTCTTTACCCTAATTTAGAGGAAACTAAAAAAATCTACTTATGAAAAGGGAACAATTTTATCAGTGTAACTCTACACACACACACACACACACACACACAGCCTTAATACTTTCACTTACCTTGCTAAAGTCATGGTTTGTATTATGCCATTTCTAATTTTTTCTTCTCTTCATGCCCAGCAAGGCACCGAATGGAAAACTCAAGGGAATACAGCAGATACTAATTCATTTATTGGAACTACCAATGCCTCAAGTTTAATATTGCGTTCAAACGATGTTGAACGAATGAGGATTAATGAAAACGGAAATGTTGGAATTGGGGTTAACGAGCCTAACGAAAAACTGCATGTTAGTGGAACGGTTAGAATTGACTCAGTTTTGTATGCTCGTGACTCATTAGTTGTTGGAGAATCTGGATATATCCAAGGTGATTTAGAAGTTGAAGGAAATATAACCGTAAGGCAGGGTGCTTTAAGAGTGAAATCACTAATTGACACCTCCATCTCTGAAAATGGTGTTTTGAAGGTGAATGAAGAAGGTGAGATTGTCAATGGTGGAGACCTTAAATATAATGTATATAAGGAAATTGAAGAAACATATCATTGTGCAAAGGATGATGAAGGAGGAATTATTTATGAAGCTGCTTATTGGCAAAATGACCCACAACGAATTTTTATTTTAAATAGCAGGTGTAAACCCGATGTTAAGTTGGGAGTAGGCGTTAAACCAGAAGCGAAATTTCACATTAGAACAAATAATAATAGCCAAGTTCACCCTTTAGTTATTGAGAAGCTAAGTAATTAATCTACTTACAGATTATTACAACTCAACAACGATGGACTCCTGCGCGCCAGAGAAATAAAAGTAGATTTAGAGGCTTGGCCAGATTATGTTTTTGAAAAAGATTACAATCTAATGCCAATAGATCAATTAAGAACTTTTATAAATAATAACGGACATTTACCCAATGTGCCATCTGCCAATGAAATAGAAACGGACGGCGTAAATTTAGGAGACGCCGCTAAAACTTCAATGGAAAAAATTGAAGAATTGACGCTTTATTTGTTGGAAATCAATGATAAAGTAGAAAATCAAGAAGAAGTATTGAATGAACAATCGAAATTGCTTGAACAGCAAAATGAGACCATTCGTTTGCAACAAGAATTGATTTTAGAATTGAAGAACTTAACTAATAAAAACTAGGGCTATGAAAAAGATAATTTTAGGATTGCTTTTGCTTGTTAGTTTTAGCGGGTGGGGGCAACAAGACACATTAGAATATACTACACCAAGAGAGGTGGCTGATACTGTCTTTGGCTTATTAGATAAACAATTGTATGATAATGTACTATTTGACCGTTCATTATCAGAAGATTCTTTATTAATGCAACAGCTAAAAGGAGTTTACACTGATGTTGCCAGTGCATGGAATTGGTTGCAGGCTTATTCAGATGTAGCGGTAAGTTATACTGATCCAGCAGTAATGCTTGCAGATAGTGTTATTATAGATTCGCTTAGCTCTTTAATCATTAAATATGACAAATTGGACTCTACAGAAAGAGTTTATCAACCATTTGGAGTGTTGCTTCATCAAGTAAGTAAAATAGATAGCAATTTGTATCAACAAGTGGGATCTTTTACTGAACAAAATAGCCAATTAAAATTAAGTGCATCAATTAATGAAAATCAAATTTATGACAAAGTCACTATAAAAGAAACCGCTTTATTAGAATTATATGGCGACCATGGTTATGAAGAAGGAGTTATAGTTTACAATTCTAATTTTATATCAGTAGGATCGAACATCGTTTTACATGCTATCCAAATAGACGTTGGAAATGGTTTTCAAAATTTTTCATCCACAAATAATGAAATAGATTACAATATTTATCAAGATTGGCAAATTGGAAAAACAATTTTAGATTATACTCTGGAAGGAATTAGAAGACAAGATACATTAAGTTTTTTCTTGACTTCAGTAATATACAATATTCCCAGAACAAGAGGTGTAGATAGATGGGATACAGATGCTATAAAATACCCTAGTAAAAAAGACACTGATCTGAAATATGTTATTAAATATGGATGTGGAAATGGAGCGAAAATTAGACGCCCAATAATTATAGCACCACCATACAGGCCAGGTTTACAGCCTATAAGGTTTAACAAGTACTATGATCAATTTGATTTTAAGTCATTAATATCTTCTTTATCTGACATGGGCTACGATGTGATATTTATCAAACAAACTCCAGGAAATAGAGGGATAGACCATTCAGGCGATATTTTAGCTGGTTTTTTAAAACATATTAACCAGAAGAAAAAGCAAAACTACCCGAACGAGGATTGGGAAAATATTGTGATTGGATTTAGTGCAGGTGGTCAGCATTGGCGTTGGGCGTTAAAAAAACTTGAGATGGAACACATGGATTGGGGAACACCTCATCATCATACTCGGCTTTATATACCTTACGATTCTCCCCATTGGGGAGTGAATATACCAATGTTCACTCAATCCGTTTATAAAGAAATGAGTTCAACATTAGAAATGTGGGGGATACTTGCTTATAAATCATTGAAAGATGCAGCTTCAAAGGATATGGCAATGAATCATATTTTAGGAAGCCAAATAACTCATAGTGGAAAAAATCGAATAATAGAACCACACTCTACAAGTGAAAGAGAAAACATTGTTTATCATTTAGAGAATTCTTTTAATCATCAATTTTCCAATATTAATGATTTACGCAAAACCTTTCCTGCTTTTACAAGAAACGTTGCGGTCTCTGTTGGTGGAAATACTAAAGATTATACGGATGAGTATGCACTTAATCCAGGTATGAAATTATTTCAACAAAACTTTTATGTACCTAGATGGTATGGAGGCTTGTATTTTAACCGACATATTTCTTCTTCACAATACAATTCAGCTTCTTCAGTTTTTTTCAGGAATGATGTTTATACTATTGCTTTTGCTGTACCACTTATTAGAAACAGACATTATAAAACAAAAAATGCTTACGAATGGGACATGGCACAAGGTGGATATAAAAATGAATTTTTTGATAAGCCTGGTTTTGGATTTGTTCCCATTGATCCTGTTTCAATTTTACGTGTAGCAGGAGGTTTTTTTTTAGGAACAAAATTATACAATGAAAATATGCTCTTTTTACCCATGGTATCTGCATTGGCGATTAATCCGAGTATTTGGCAAAATACTAACAATAACTTGTATTATAATTTGAAAGAAGAAGGGTTGATGTTTAATAAATTTAATACAATTACTCCTTCTAATTTATATGGCTATCCCAATCTCGGGCATCCCAATACTCATTTCAGCATCACTCCTTTTGAAGCAATATATTGTGATCCTCAAACTTATGAGCATATAAAAATGGCAAAATCAGTAGAAGAAGGGAAATTAGACGAAACCTACCTCGTCCATACCCGCAACTTCATTCTAGACGAAGTAGAAGCTGATATCGTTTACCTCCAAAACAAAATAATAGGAAAAAACCATAACCAATGGGTCTCCAACTATCGCTATAAAGCATGGTACAAAGCTTATGATCAAATTATAATCAGTACAGACAAATCTCCAAAAACCGATCCGGGCCCATTTATTATTGAAGAAACTGGGGAAGTGACCGTTTATGCTTGCAATAGTGTTGGAATGGGGACTGGTTTTGAAGTTCAGCAAGGTGGGAAGTTTCACGCCTATGTGCAATGTGATAGTTGTTCAAGACCCAGGGAGCAAGGGATGAAAACAAGCAATGGTGAGAATAACCAAAACAGAAGTGAAGAAGATTATGCATTAAAAGTTGAAGATTACGACTCAAATAATGATACCCATCAAAAAACAGTTTTAAAAGTCTATCCCAATCCATCGGATAATGGATTTACCATTGAGTTTCCTGAAGTAAATGGTGATTACACTGTAACAAATACCAATGGGAAAAACATACAAGAAAACAAAGTACTATCCAAATCTATCTTTATCGAGCTACCCAAAGGAATTTATTTCTTGAAATGGAGAAATAATAAAGAAATACAAACTAAAAAAATTATAGCCCTATGAGAAAGTTCATAATATTACTAATAATTGGTGTTTTTTTTGCCTCATGTAAGAAGAAACGTACAATATTCATTTCAGCAAAAAATGCTGCTACTGGAGAAGGTTACGCTGGTTTAGGGTTTGTTTTAAAAGAAACAAAAGGTTATGTAACATCTACAGGAGAAGTTCAAAAGAAGGTATATGAAGGAACACTAAACGCGCAAGGTGAAGCAGCTTTTGATTATAAGTTAAAAAATAACCGCTCTTATGTCATTACCACTTTAGTTCCAGACGAAGAATTGTGTTATATTAATAATACTTCTTACACCCTTTCTAATTTAGATGATAATTATAAATTTGAATTTCTTTTTGCGGGTTGTGCTTATAGGATATTAAAAATCAATAATGTAAACTGTCAAGGACCAAACGACTTATTTGATATGGATATGAAGTTATTGTATGATATGGAATATATTGCGTTTGGCTTACCTGAAAAATCAGGTTGTTATTCTAATGAATTTAGTAATGAAAAAGTGCCTGCTGGAAAGTGGCTTGTTGAATGGTGGGTTAACCGATCAGGAAATACAGATTATTTTACTGATACAGTAGAACACATAGAAAATCAACTTTTTGTTTATGAGATAAATTATTGAGATAAGACAAAATGGGTTACCAAAAAAGACTTATCTTGAACTTCCCAAAAGGGGTTTATTTCTTGAAATGGAGAAATAATAACGAAATACAAACTAAAAAAATTATAGCTTTATGAGAAAGTTCATAATATTACTAATAATTGGTGTTTTTTTTGCCTCATGTAAGAAGAAACGCACAATATATATAGCAGCCAAAAATGCAGCCACTGGTGAAGGCTACGCTGGTTTAGGGTTTATATTAAGTGAAACAAAAGGATATGTCACATCCACTGGAGAAGTACAAAAGAAAGTTTATGAAGGAACACTAAACGCACAAGGTGAAGCGGTTTTTGATTATAAGTTAAAAAATAACCGCTCTTATGTGCTGACTACTTTAGTTCCAGAAGAAGAATTGTGTTATATTAATAACACTTCTTACACCCTTTCTAATTTAGATGATAATTATAAATTTGATTTTCTTTTTGCGGGTTGTGCTTATTTAAAGTTTCGCTACCAAAACATAAATTGCCAAAATTCAAATGATCATATAATAGTGAAACGATATACCAACTTAGATGATTATTCTGGATTTATTATTGATGCAGAATATGATGGGTGTAATGACTATATTATGCCAAACTTTACAGTAGTCCCAATGGGTCAATGGATTTTTGAATGGGAGGTCACTAAAAATAATATAACCAGTAATTTCTCTGACACAATTTTTTTAAATGCAGGTGAACAGAGGTACTATGAATTTAACTACTAAATGAAGTATTTATATCTCATACTGCTCCTTTTTGTTCTTGCCTGCAAAAAAGAACAAACCATCCACATCACAGCTAAAAATGCAGCCACTGGTAAAGGTTATGCTGGTTTAGGGTTTGTTTTAAGAGAAACAAAAGGATATGTAACTCCAACAGGAGAAGTTCAAAAGAAGGTGTATGAAGGAACACTAAACGCACAAGGTGAAGCGGTTTTTGATTATAAGTTAAAAAATAACCGCTCTTATGTGCTGACTACTTTAGTTCCAGAAGAAGAATTGTGTTATATTAATAACACTTCTTACACCCTTTCTAATTTAGATGATAATTATAAATTTGAATTTATATTTGCGGGTTGTGCAATTCTGCAACGAAAAGTGAAAAATACGAATTGTATTGATACTAATGACAAAATTGAAATTTCTATTGATAATACCGTTCATTCAACTACCAACAATCCATGGGTGTTAAACGGCTGTGCAGATTACACTACAACCCCTACTGAAGCGCCAGCTGGAACTTATACACTTCATTGGATAGTAACGAAGAACAACATTTCAACAGACTATTATGATACATTTAATCTAGATGTTAACGTAACTAAAATTCATGAAATTAATTATTAAAAAACTATTTTTATTACTTATAGGAGGTATTTTGTTTGTCTCTTGCAAAAAAGAACAAACCATCCATATCACAGCTAAAAATGCGACAACTGGAGAAGGTTACGCTGGTTTAGGATTTATTTTAAAAGAAACAAAAGGTTATGTCACATCTACAGGAGAAGTTCAAAAGAAGGTATATGAAGGAACACTAAACGCAGAAGGTGAAGCAGTTTTTGATTATAAGTTAAAAAATAACCGCTCTTATGTCATTACCACTTTAGTTCCAGAAGAAGAATTGTGTTATATTAATAACACTTCTTACACCCTTTCTAATTTAGATGATAATTATAAATTTGAATTTCTTTTTGCGGGTTGTGCATATTTGAAGTTAAAAATTGAAAATGTGAATTGTCAAGGACCAAGTGATAACTTTAAATTATATCATTACGGAAGTACTATAGGTTTCTTAGAAGCTATTAAAGATAATCCAATTAAAATTGGAGAAGGGTGTTTCAACTATGAAGGAAGTAGCTTCTCCTCAATTCCAATGGGAGAAAGATATTACAAATGGGAAGTTACTCGTAATAATGTGACAAACTTCTATTATGATACGATTTATTTAAGTGAAGATGAATACAAAACTTATGAAATAAACTACTAAATGAAATACTTATTCCTCATAGCGCTTCTTTTTCTTTTTTCCTGTAAAAAAGAACGCACTATCCACATCTCGGCCAAAAATGGAGCCACTGGAGAAGGATATGCTGGTTTAGGGTTTGTTTTAAAAGAAACAAAAGGTTATGTAACATCTACAGGAGAAGTTCAAAAGAAGGTATATGAAGGAACGCTAAACGCAGAAGGTGAAGCAGTTTTTGATTATAAGTTAAAAAATAACCGCTCTTATGTCATTACCACTTTAGTTCCAGAAGAAAAATTGTGTTACATTAATAACACCTCTTACACCCTTTCTAATTTAGATGATAATTATAAATTTGATTTCCGATTTGCGGAGTGTGCTTACTCTAAACTAATAATCAATAATATTAACTGTAATGGACCAAATGACAAGTTTGTGCTTTTCGAGAAAATCAGATTGGTTCTATAGATGGTGCTTTTGGTTGGGAACATTTGGGCTGCGCTTATTGGGAAACAAATGGATATTCTGATATTCCGATGGGGAATGTGTATTTCCGATGGGAGGTAACTAGAAACGGAAGTACTCACACATTTTATGATACAGTATATTATAATCCAGGCGAATATAGAACTTACGAAATAAACTACTAAATGAAATACTTACTCCTCATATCGCTCCTTTTTCTTATCTCCTGCAAGAAAGAACGCACCATTCACATCTCAGCTAAAAACGCAGCTACTGGCGAAGGTTACTCTGGTTTAGGGTTTGTCCTAAGAGAAACGAAAGGCTATGTTACATCCACCGGTGAAGTTCAAAAGAAAGTGTATGAAGGAACATTAAACGCACAAGGAGAGGCGGTATTTAATTACAAGCTGAAAAATAATCGTTCTTATGTACTTACTACTTTAGTACCGGACGAAGAATTGTGTTACATTAATAATACATCTTACACATTAGCCAACACAGATGATAATTTTAAGTTTGATTTTCTTTTTGCGGAGTGTGCGACTCTCCAGCGAAAGGTTACAAATATAAATTGTATAGATTCAAGTGATAAAATTGAAATTTACATCGACAACACGATGCATTCTACTTTAAATATTCCTTGGGTATTAAATGGTTGTGCCAACTCTACTACATCTCCAACTAAAGTTCCGATAGGAACTTATACTTTGCATTGGATAGTCACCAAAAGTAACATTTCAACAGACTACTATGATACATTTAGTCTTGTTCTTAACGAGACTAAAATTCATGAAATTGAATATTAAAAAGCATAATTCAATCTTTTCTAAGATTGAAAAAAAAGGTGAAGTGACTACCTATGGCTTCAATGAGGTTGTTATGGAAGATGGATTTGAAATTCAAGAAGGAGGAGAACCCCATGCTTATGTGCATTGTGATGGTTGCTCACGTCCAAGAGAACAAGGAATGAAAACAAACAATGGTGAGAACAACCAAAACAGAATTGATGAAAATTATGCATTAAAAGTTGAAGATTACGACTCAAATAATGATAAACATCAAAAAACAGTTTTAAAAGTCTATCCCAATCCATCGGATAATGGCTTTACCATTGAATTTCCTGAAGTGAATGGTGATTACACTGTGACAAATACCAATGGGAAAAACATACAAGAAAATAAAGTACTATCTAAATCCATCTTTATCGAACTCCCCAAAGGAATGTATTTTTTGAAATGGATAAATAAGAACGGAATTCAAACTAAAAAAATAATTGCATTATGAAAAAGCTAGTTTTATTACTAATTATAGGTTCTCTCTTCGTTTCATGCAAAAAAGAGCGCACCATTCACATCACCGCTAAAAACGCGGCTACTGGCGAAGGTTACGCTGGTTTAGGGTTTGTCCTAAGAGAAACGAAAGGCTATGTTACATCCACTGGTGAAGTTCAAAAGAAAGTGTATGAAGGAACACTCAACGCACAAGGAGAAGCGGTTTTTGATTATAAGTTAAAAAATAACCGCTCTTATGTGCTGACTACTTTAGTTCCAGAAGAAGAATTGTGTTACATTAACAATACCTCTTACACCCTTTCTAATTTAGATGATAATTATAAATTTGATTTTCTTTTTGCGGGTTGTGCTTCTTTAAAGCTAAATATTCATAATATAAATTGTCAAGGACCTGCTGATTCAATGAGATTTCGTTCTAGATATAATTATGAAAACCAATGGCAAAGTTGGACAACATATAGAACAGGGTGCTATAATTTTGATTCTCCAGATTATTTTGAGGTTTCCCAAGGCAAAAGAATGTACGAATGGGAAGTGATTCGTAATGGTAATAAAACAACATTTTCTGGAAACGTAATATTGGATAAAGGCGAATATGGAATATTTGAAATGAATTATTAAAATGGAACAGTCTGTAATTGAAAACATCCTGGATAGCACTTACCTAGTTCACACCCGAAACTTCATTCTTGACGAAGTAGAGGCCGACATTGTTTATCTTCAAAATAAAACAATTGGTAAAAACCATGTTCAATGGGATCCTAATTACCGCTATAAAGCATGGTATAAGGCACATGACCAAATTATATTCAGTAAGGACAAATCTCCAAAAACCGATTCTGGTCCATTTATCATTGAAAAAACTGGAGAAGTAACCGCCTATGCTTGTAATGGTGTTGTGATGAAACCTGGATTTCACACACAGCAAGGAAGCAAGTATCACGCCTTTGTGCATTGTGATGGTTGTTCAAGACCCAGAGAGCAAGGCATGAAAACAAATAATGGAGAAAACAATGAAAATAGGGTTGATGAAATACAAGCTTTAAAAGTCAATTCTTTTAATCAAAAAGATGAATCCCATCAGAAAACAGTTTTAAAAATCTATCCAAATCCATCGGATAATGGATTTACCTGGTTTTCATTCACAGAGTGGATCCACTTTTCATGCTAAGACAAGTGGCAATGTTTGTGGGTGTAATAAATCTAATAGTGGCATGATCAAAAATGGTAGCGGTAACGAAGAAGCCAATAATTATATGTCAAAAGAAGTTCTATCTACAGCAGGTAACGATAAAAATGATATGGACATAAGGCTTTATCCTAACCCAGGAAGAGAGCACGTCAACTTAGAAATCCACAATGAAGATATACAAGAGTTTACTTATACTGTTTTTGATATTACCGGAAAACAAATCTCTAATGAGCAGGTAAATAAAAATCATACTATAATCTCCTTGTCAAAAGGAGTATACATACTAAAAATTAAAACTAAAAACCAATGGCACACAAGAAAATTAATTATGTATTGATCCTATTTCTCGCGGCTCTGCTACTAGCAGGCTGCAAGAAAAAATCGAAGGAGTATACCACGGTTATATGGGAGGTTGTAAATCCCGTAACTAACGAACCCTATACAAATATGTTGGTGCGTCTGTATGAAGCCAAAAAGAAAAATAACGGAATTGAGTACACAGTTCTCTTTGAGGGCAAAACCAATCAAGTGGGAATAGCTGAGTTTAGTTTCAAAGCTAACTTGACCTCAGGCTATTGGTATGAACCAGAAATTAATGAAGGCTCACTTGGCCATAATGGTTTTGACTACTCGGTATTAAAACAACCCTCTCCTTCAGCGTACAACGTTAAAAAGGATGAAGAGAATATCATAAGATATGAGATTGTGCCTATTGGAGAGTTTATAATTCATATAAAAAATATTAATTGTCTAGATGCAAACGACAAAATGCGGTACAGGGTCAATCAACTTTATACACGACCTTATGATGGATTTTCTAATTGGTCTCCAAGTCCAACATTAACATCAGGATATTATGAAGGTTGTTATGAGAGTAGTACTAATGTCCTGATAAATCCATCTGATTCTATTATCTATGAGCTTGAAGTGACAAAAAACAACAGTATTGAATTAATCAAGCTGAAATTTCATAATCGACCAAATGTAGTTGATACTATGAAGTTATATTATTAAACAATGGCACACAAGAAAATTAATTATGTATTAATCCTATTTCTCGCAGCTCTGCCACTTTCAGGCTGCAAGAAAAAATCGAAGGAGTATACCACTGTAATATGGGAGGTTGTTAATCCCGTATAATGAAAATTCATTTGGAGGGAAATTTTCCACGGGCTGAAAGCCCAGCCCAATTCAGCAGGATGCAACGCATCCTGCTGAAATTAAACATTTTTTTACGCCCTGAAGGAGCAACTCAATTTCAACAAAAATCCCGAACCAACAATTGTCAATTCGGAACTTAAAATATTTTAAAAAACGCTTCGCTCCAGTTACACCGCTGCGTATTTTCCGCTTCATTGCTGCCAAACGAACAGGATTCTATAATCAACAGCCTAAAGCTTATCGCCCACAGGCTGAAAAGTTAAATCTTTTGGGAATTTGAATTCTTTGCCTTTTTTTAGAGGAAACTAAAAAAATCTACTTATGAAAAAGGAACAATTAATTTGGTGAAACAAGACTTAGCTACAAAGGAGGAAAAGTTAAAAGAAAATCAAATCTCAATTTATCCCAACCCTTCACGTGGTTCATTCACCATTGCCTCTATGCAAGATGTTCCCATTGAAACTTTGCATGTTTATAATTTAAATGGCACATTAATGTTTCAGAAAAATAGCATTTCAACAGCAAGATTCAAGTTTGAAAGCAAATTAGTGCAAGGAACATACTTTGCTATTATAGAAACAAGAGATGGAATAATTCACCGCAAAAAAATCATTGTATTATGAAAGCACTATTCTATATATCGACACTATTTGTTTTTGTGTTATTTTCCTGTACAAAAATCGGGAGAAATGTAACTATTAAAGGAAAAGTGGTCAACCCAGTTACTAATGAACCAATAGAAGGTATTGAAGCATGGTTTCAAAAATCTACAAATGGTTTACCAGGCGGGTATAAAACAATAAAAGAAGAAATCACAGATGTTAATGGGGAGTTTGAGATTAATGCAAGTCGCGCAGGCACACATTACATTCGTTTAGGTGACGTAAAAGGTAATTATCGTTTAGGCTGGTATGAAAACGGAGCATACACAGGAACTTCAGTAAAAGAAGTAGATAAAGGGAAAGTAATGGAGGTGGAGTATCATTTGGTGCCTTATGGAGATATTAAAGTCAATATTTATAATGTCAATTGTCAAGGACTATCAGACACTTTAATTTTAGAGAGGAATTATCAGGAGAAGCAAGTTGGATTTTATCAGCCTATTACTCTAACCGGATGTTATAGTGTGGAGGGAAATCCCACAAAAGTACCTATAGGCAACTATGAAATTAAATGGACAGTAAATAGAGGAGGAACAACTGAAGTATTCAGTGATAACTTATTTGTTCCAGAGAATGGAGTTGGAGAAATGACTATAAATTATTAAGTTTATATCCCCAACCCTATACGTGGTTCATTCACCATTGCCTCTATGCAAGATGTTCCCATTGAAACTTTGCATGTTTATAATTTAAATGGCACATTAATGCTTCAGAAAACAAACCTTTCAACAGCAAGATATAAGTTTGAAAGCAAATTAGATCAAGGAACTTACTTTGCTATTATAGAAACAAGAGATGGAATTATTCACCGCAAAAAAATCGTAGTATTATGAAAGCACTATTCTCTATATCGATACTATTTGTTTTCGTGTTATTTTCATGTACAAAAATCGGGAAAAACCTTACAGTCAAAAGGAAAGTCGTTAATCCCTTAACTGGCGAACCATTTCCAGGAGTTAAAGCTGAATTATTGGTGAGTGGAACGCTCCAACTTCCTGGGGGGGGCAAAGAAATTAAAAGTACTGTTACGGATGAAAATGGAAACTTTGAACTTAATAAATTCTCTTTTAAAGCTGATAAAGTTCGTTTGGGTGATGCGCATGGAGATTATTTCACTATTGGTTGGTATAAAGATGGAGAGTATATTTCAGATGGAAACACGCTTCCAATTAAGAAAGGGAAAAAACTAAATGTTGATTTGCATTTGGTGCCTTATGGGGAGATAAAAACAAGCTTACACAACGTAAATTGTGGAGGTCCGGAAGATACATTAATTTTTAAGCGTAGTTATATGGTAAGTCCTACAGACAATGTTTTTTTACCTTTTACTTTCACTGGTTGCTTTAATAACGACGGAGCTTTTGCTAAAGTGCCTAATGGTAATTATAAATTGGAATGGATAGTGATTAGAAGTGGAATCAGTAATACTTTTTCGCATATGTTGTTTGTCCCAGAAAACGGGCAAGCTTTTTATAATATTGATTATTAAATTGATTCTGGTAATTTTAAATTAAATATACAATGAAATTCAAAACATTCAAAATATTCCTTTCATTGTTGGCTTTAGCTTTCTCTAGTGCACCAAATTCGGTGAAAACATCACCATAGAAGTGTTCACTACTCACTTAATTCCTATCTATTTACGACTGTTTACCCTCTTTTTTCTTTTGTTTTTCACTTTTAGTTTATAATTTTTCGGCTTCGCTGCAATTGCACTGCTGCGTTTCTTCCGCCGACTGTTTATCCTCTGTTTTCCTTTATTTTTCATTTTTAGTTTATAATTTTTCATTTTCTTTCCACTCTCCCTCTCCCTAATTTGGGGCTTCCCCAATTTTCTCTCCGTAAACTCCAAGAAAATTCGGTCGGGCTATCCACTGTATCTCTGACTGAAACGTCAGAGGATGCCGTTCCTATCCCTAATCCGAACGAATATACTTGAACCTAAAACCCCACTAACCTGCACTGTAATAAGCTTTTAAGACGGAGTAAAATGGTTAGACATGTCAATAAATAGTGTTTTTTGGATGAAGAAAAAACGTCTTTAAGAATTTTCATAGTTTCTAATTTGATATATTCGTTTCTAAATTAAAACACACCCTTATGAAAATTACAACTACCTTTTTAAGCCTTTTCGCCATATTTATTTCTTTTGGACAGACAGTAAGCATCGATTCTAGTTACGTTGTAAATGGAATCAATAAATTAGAAATAGCTGCTGGGTCAGATGACCAAAGTCTACTATCAGCAGTTCAACCTGATAATAAAGTTTTGATATGTGGTGCTACTTATAGTCAATCACTAAATAATACTTATCCGTTTGTGAGTAGATATTTGCCAAATGGTGATTTGGATTCAGCTTTTAATTCAACAGGAATAAACATAGTAAGTTCATTAGCAACTTGCTTTCCTTATTCAATGGTTTTACAAGACGATGGAAAAATTGTTTTAGCGGGTCAGCATTATTCTCAAGGAAATGTAAGAGGAATTGTTATTCGATTTAATGAAAATGGTAGTTTAGATTCAACTTTTAACCAAATTGGTTATAATGATATTTCTTATTCGTCAAAGGATTATTATGGTAGAACAGTCACTATTCAAGGTGATAAAATAATTTTAGCCGGTTATATTCATAAGAGTAATACAAATTATGATTTTTTTGCGACACGATTTTTATCCAATGGAATTATTGATAGCACTTTTGGAATAAATGGTGTGGTAAAAAAGGATTTTGGTGGAGTAGATGTATGCAGAGGAGTTACCGTACAGCCTGATAATAAAATTATTTTAACAGGATATGAAGAAAATTCTTTCTCCCCTAATATTATACGTTTATTAGAAAATGGAAGCGAAGATGTTCCTTTTAGTAATGAACTCGCTTTAAATACGCAGTATGTATATGCTATGCCTTATCAGAGCTTAGTTCAAGAAGATTCGAAAATAATCAATGTAGGTTTTTCTTTTGACACGTTAACCGGCAAGATAAATACTTATGCTACTAGACTACTTCCAACAGGTGAAAAAGACGCTTCTTTTGGGGTTAATGGGGAATTTATGATTAATATTTCAGGTGAGGATACGTATGGGGTATATAGTGCTTTCTATGGAGATGATAAGTTAGTTATTGTTGGAAACTCTGGCGATGCGGCTACAAATAAAATGAAATTGTTTGCTATAGGTTTAAATAGTGATGGGTCTGTAGATTCTACATTTCTGAATAATGGAATTTATACGGATTTAATAAGTACTGATTACGAACTTTTAAATGCAGTGCATTCAAACGATAATGGTAAAATAATTGCCACAGGTTATTATGATGAAGGTGGTAATTGGAATAAACCTGTTATTGTTCAATTTAAAGTAAATGAATTAGCTGGTAATGTGGTAGAAGATTTTAAAAATGATATCCGAATTTCATTAGGACCAAATCCGTTAGGAGACGAATACTTGAATATTGTCAATAATAGCGAGCATAATTTGACTTACACTATTTATAACGCTATGGGAGAAATAATAATGGAGGCCAATGAAATTGATAAGCAAACCAATAGAGAGATTAAGCTAGATTTAAGTAAAGGGATTTATTTCGTTAAGTTTTATTCATCAGAAAAAAAAGTATCTAAAACGATTAGCCTTATTAAGCAATAAAAACCTTGCATTGGTTAAGAAAATGATTCGCGAATTTTCGGATTTTTATAGAGTGGTATATATTGCTTTATTCCAGATGAATATCGAGGTTTAACATGAAAAACTTACTTGGCTCTATATGAAATACTGAGGGTAATCAATTTTAATCCTTCGAAAAATTAATAGTTCTACTACGAATTTAACTGTAACCTACACGAGTTGTATTTTAAAGTATTTATCAAAATAATCATTTACTTTTTATAAGTAAGCATATAGTGGTCCGTTTTTCAGTTGGTTAGTCCCGGCGGGACGGCATATTAATAGCCAAGGACGTAAGTCTATGGTTTAAAGCAAATAGATATAATAAAAAACCCAACAAAATCGACCTAATTGCATGCAATTAGGTCGATTTTGTTGGGTTTTGTTTCGGTTTGTATCGTTTGGCGGATGGACTTACGTCCATCCCTATTAATATGCCGTTCCTCTGGGACTTATAATGATAAATACATAAACAGCAGGAGCTTATCAAGTTAAGCGAATTAGATTTTTAATAGAAAGGATCCATTTAAATAAAAGTAGAACTAAATTAACAATCGTTTAGTTTCAATTAAAACCATAGATTTTAAAACTACTCACACAAAATCATATAGAACCACTTACTTTTGATTCACTTTTAATTATAGAAAGTTCGGATAGCTTATAATCATAAAACTCTTTTTTCTCTACTTCGACAGGTTCACTTCGACAAGCTCTGCAAAAGTGTGTAAATAATACACCGAAGGCTATCTTAAAAAACTATTGAATACCTAAGTAATTTTCTACTCTAATTTTGATCTTCTAATTAGGGCATCATAAAATTTATACTTCTTACATTTGAGGAATAATTTAAAATCATTAATGAAATTCTTCAAACATTTCGCTTTAGGCATACGAAGCTATTGGAAAGCCATTGGGTTTATCAAAACACATAAGCTGTATTGGTACATGCCAATTCCAGCACTTTTAATGTTACTCATTTATTATGTTGGAAGTCAATTCGCTTCTTGGCAATCCGATTGGTCAGCTGAAGAAGGGTGTTTGGCATGTGGAAATATGAATGAGACAATTTGGTTTCTCTTGAAAATGTTGTTGAGTATTTCAATAGGTTTAATTTTAATGAAATTTGCCAAATACATAGTCGTTGTTTTACTTTCTCCTATGTTATCAATCATTTCGCAGGTCGTAGAAAAGAAGCTGACCAATAATAAATATCCATTCAGTTTACAACAAACCTTGCACGATGTAAAACGAGGTTTGCGGATTGCCATGAGAAACGTAATGTGGGAGTATGTCTTTTTTCTGCTCATTCTTATTGTCTCTGCATTAGGTTGGGATGAAGTGCATAAATCACCATTTTTCTATCTCACATTTGCTATTGGGTTCTTTTATTATGGATTTAGTTTTATCGATTATATCAATGAAAGAAGAAGATTAGACATCGATCAAAGTATTCATTTCATTAGAAATCACAGAGGCCTGGCGATTGCCATCGGAAGTATTTATTCAATTTTTATCTTAGTTCCTGTTGATTTAGGTGAAATGGTGAATTACACTGGCTTTTTAGATCATCCTTTTGAGACCCTTGGAACAAGTGTATTTCAATTTTCACTTTGGATGCTGGCTTCAATTGCTCCTATATTAACTATAGTGGCCGCCACAATTGCAATGCATGATTTGGTCGATTTAAGCTCAAATATATATGCCAACAATGATGAAATTGAATTAAAATCCGTTGATAATGAATTGGATGAATAGAAAACAGGATTATTCTATTTATAAAAACGTCTTCTCTTCATACATTTTTTTATCTTTGGTTTGGAATATCGAAATTTTTTTATGTTTATAGAAAGATTGATAATCCCGAATAAAATATTAGATATTTAACACTATTATTACTTATGAAACTGATTTATACACTTTTGTTTTCCTCTTTCATTTTTATCTCCCATGCAGTAACTGCTGAGTTAAATTGTGAGGTTTTACCCCCTGATTCTACTTCTTCTATAATTGACAGAACAACTTCATTATACTTTTTGGAAGAAGGTAAAAAAGAATTCTCTCGTGGAAAAACCAGAGATGCATTAAGAAGATTTCGGGAGGCATATGTTAGAGATCAATACAGTTCAAAAGCGGCTTATTGGATAGGGGAGTCGCATTATAAAATGGATAATTTTGGATATGCATTAAAGTATGCTAGAATTTCTGAAGGTTTAACAAGTGGGGTAGATGGAGATTTACTTTACTTAATGGGTAAATCATATCACCGTCAGAATAACATTGATTCCGCTGCAATGAATTACGTGAAAGCTCAAGGCTTACTTTCCAATGCCAAGAATAAAGTATACAACATCGATGGTTTATTAGACGAGTTAAAGTTTGCTGATTCGGTTTCTAAACTTGAATCTTTGTTTGAAAGAAATCTGTTAAATGACAAAGTCAACTCTGGCTATGATGACTACAACATGGTAATTTCCAATGATGGGAAAGAAGCATTTTTTGTTTCAAGAAGACCAGATACCAAAGGGGGCAATGTGAATCCTGATGACCAGCGCTATTTTGAAGATATTTATTATTCAAAATGGAATGATACAACTAACAATTGGGGAAATTCTACCAATGATTTAGGGAGACTAAATACCGAAGGTTTCGATGCGATTAGTCACATTGTTGCTGATGGATCAGAAGTTTATCTTACAGTTAATACTTCTGTTGCGGATGTTAGAAATCAAACCAGAAGTTCTGATATCTGTGTTGCTAAGAAATCAAAAGAAGACCGATGGAACTCTCCAAGAGCAATTCAAAATAAATCCATAAACACTTCATTTTTTGATGGTGCACCAACTTTAACACAAGATGGAAATACGATGTATTTTATGAGTGATAGAGATGGTGAGAGATCACAGTCAGATATTTATGTTGTCTATAAAGTAGGAAGAGATTGGGGGACAGCTCAAAAATTACCTATGACTGTAAATACTAAAAACAATGAAACAACGCCATTCATAACTCCAGATGGTCGCTTTTTGTTTTTCTCATCAGAAGGACACAAAGGAATGGGAGGTTATGATATTTACGTTACCGAAAACAAAGGAAACGAATGGACTAAACCAATCAATCTAGGAGCTGATTTTAATACCGTAAATGATGACCTTTTCTTTAAATACTATGAACAACTGAAAAAAGCAGTAGTGTCAACTTATAGAATTCAAGGTGATAAATCTAGTTTAGATATTTATGAAATAATAATCGAGAATTGGAAAATACCAACTTCCAAATAATTACGAATTAGAGACCAAGCTACCACGAGGTTGTACCTCTTGGTCTTGGTCTTAAAATTCGTAATTGGTAATTCCTCTAATTCGTAATTATCTACTCCACAATTGTCAGCTTCGCAAATTTCAAAATCAATGTCTTCTGTCCAACTCTTGGAAAGAAAACCGTTGCTTTTTGATCTGATCCAGCACCCACCAAAGCGGTTACTTTTCCTTTTCCAAAACGGTCATGTTCAACGTTGAATCCTACTTTTAAATTATCGGTTGTTCCGCCGCCACTTTTTGCTGGAGCAGAAGTCGCTTCTTTCATTGTTTTAAGATTGCGTTTTCCGCCACCCATCATTCCAAAACCTTGTGTTCTTTCTTCGGATGGTCTTTGATAACCACTTAGTGATTTCCCGCCAGAACGACCCCTTGTTTCATTTTCATGACTTACGAATTTTTTATCTACTTCGTCAATGAATCTACTTGGTTCCGCAGTAACTAACTGCCCCCAGCGGTATCTGCTCACGACATAAGACAATGTACACGTCTTTTCAGCTCTTGTAACGGCAACATAAAATAAACGACGTTCTTCTTCCAATTCTGTCCTGGAAGTCAACGAAAGTTGAGAAGGAAATAAATTTTCCTCTAGTCCTACAATAAACACATGCGGAAACTCCAATCCCTTCGATGCGTGAATGGTCATTAATGTAATCGTGTTTTTGTCTTCTTCGGTTGCTTTATCTGCATCGGTTAATAAAGCAACGTCAATTAAGAAATCACTTAAAGTTCCTATTTCGTCTTTCTCTTCTTGTTGAACAGAAAATTCCTTAATCCCGGCCAATAACTCCTGAATGTTTTCATAGCGCGTTACACCTTCAGGTGATTTATCGTCATAAAGGTCTTTCAAAATTCCAGAAGACTGTGCAACATTATTTGCCAAATCATAAGCTGGAGAAGTTTCCATTTGAGCTGAATAACTTTGAATCTTCAATGCAAATTGAGCCATCTTATTTCTCGCTCCAGAACTAATTGAAACAGGATACCTTTGAAAATCAGAAATCACATCCCAAAGAGAAACATCATATTGACGAGCAGCTAAAATTACACTGTCCATTGACGTTTTTCCAATTCCCCTTTTCGGATAATTGATCACACGCTTCAATGCTTCTTCATCTTTGGGATTTGCCGATAGCCTGAAATAAGCAATTAAATCTTTAATTTCCTTTCTTTGGTAAAACGAAAGACCTCCATATATTTTATAAGGTAAATTCAGTTTTCTTAAGGACTCCTCAAAAGACCTTGATTGTGCATTTGTTCTGTATAAAATCGCGAAATCTTTATAATCTGCTCCTTCCCCTTGTTTAATATCGAAAATCTTATTCGTAATCACACGACCTTCCTCGTTATCTGTTAAGCAACGGATAATATTAATTTTTCCACCTTCAGCATTAGAAGTCCAAACATCTTTCTGAATTTGATCTTTGTTTCGTTTAATTATACTGTTTGCAGCATTCACAATATTGCTCGTACTTCTATAATTTTGTTCCAGCTTAAACATTTTAAAATCTGGATAATCTTTCTTGAAATTCAAAATGTTTTCGATGTTCGCTCCACGGAATGAATAAATACTTTGTGCATCATCTCCAACAACACAAATATTTTCATAAACCGCTGCCAATTTTTTCACAATTAAATATTGCGAGTAGTTTGTATCTTGGTACTCATCAACCAATGCATATTTGAATTTCTGTTGATAAAAATGCAAGACATCTGGAAAGTCTCTTAACAAAACATTCGTTTGATATAATAAATCATCAAAGTCCATTGCACCAGCTTGAAAACATCTTTTAGCATATTCCTTATAAATTCTAAAGATTTCTGGTTTTCTTGACATTCTGTCCTCAGAAACAATTTCCACATTTGCTTCATAAGCATTCGGAGAAATAAGATTATTCTTAGCGCTAGAAATTCGAGATTGAACAGCGTTGGATTTATAGACTTTTTCATCTAATCCAAACTCTTTTACAATAGACTTAATTAAACTTCTTGAATCTTGCGTATCATAGATTGTGAAATTAGACGGATAACCTAATTTATCAGCATTGTATCTTAATATACGTGCAAAAACAGAGTGAAATGTTCCCATTGTGATATTCATGGATTCATTTCCACCAACAATAGAATTTATACGTTCCTTCATTTCCTTAGCCGCCTTATTGGTAAAGGTAAGTGCCAGAATACTAAACGAGTCAACACCGTTTCTTAAAAGATGAGCAATACGGTAGGTGAGGACCCTAGTTTTTCCAGAACCTGCTCCTGCAATCACCATCATTGGTCCATCAATATGTTCAACAGCTTGTCGTTGACTCTCGTTTAATCCGTCTAAATAATCCATAAGAACAAAGATAAAAATAACCTTTGATGTTGTGAGCGTTTTATATTTCTTTTATTTCTACTGTAAGATTTTTAAGATAAAAAAGCTACCTCGAGCTCGCAGCTCGCAGGAATTTCTATTTTTTTAAAACCCTCTAGGGCTACCGCGAGATTGCTCGTGGTATTTCTTAAAAAAATCCCCTCTATTTTTTAATTTATTCCAAATAATAATTATATTTGCCTTGCTAAAAACATAAACTTTATAGTTTATATAATTTCTTTACACCACAAACAAATCAAATAAAAACTTTTTCTGTACCCAAAAACAGAAAGTAAAAGCCTGAAAAGGCAAAACAAAGAAATTTAATCAACACCTCTTTGTTAAAAATCAGGAAGTTTTCTTCATTATCTATTGGATTCTAAATTAATATATTTATTTTTGCAACCCTTAAAGTCGTTTTGAGGGAGTATTTATTGTAAAAATTTAATGTAAAAATATGCCAACTATACAACAGTTAGTGCGCAAGGGAAGAACTGCGCCGGTCAAAAAGAGCAAGTCAGCAGCACTTGATTCTTGTCCGCAGCGTAAAGGAGTATGTGTGCGTGTGTACACCACTACACCTAAGAAGCCTAACTCAGCTATGAGAAAAGTAGCCAGAGTACGTTTAACAAATGGTAAAGAAGTCAATGCTTACATCGGTGGAGAGGGTCACAACCTTCAAGAGCACTCGATGGTATTGGTTCGAGGAGGAAGAGTAAAAGACCTTCCTGGTGTTCGATATCATATCGTTCGTGGTGCAGAAGATACCGCGGGTGTTGAAGGTAGAACACAACGTCGTTCTAAGTATGGTACTAAAAGACCTAAAAAATAAAACGTAAGTCATGAGAAGAAAAAAGGCCAAAAAAATTGAGATCCTTCCAGATCCAAAATTTAATGACGTACAAGTAACTAAGTTTGTAAATAACTTAATGCTTGACGGTAAGAAAAACACTTCTTTCAAAATCTTTTATGATGCAATTGACATCGTTGAAAGTAAATTGGAAGACCAAGTAGGTTTGGACGTGTTTAAAAAAGCAATCGAAAACATTACTCCTAGTGTAGAAGTAAGAAGTAGACGTGTTGGTGGGGCAACTTTCCAAATACCTACTCCTGTTCGTGAAGGAAGAAAACAATCATTAGCTATGAAGTGGATGATTACTTTCTCTCGTAAGCGTAACGAGAAAACAATGGCTCAGCGTTTAGCAAATGAGTTTATTGCTGCTTCTAAAGAAGAAGGTGGTGCTTACAAGAAAAAAGAAGATACTTTGAGAATGGCTGAGGCTAACAAAGCATTTTCACACTTCAGATTCTAAAGATAAGTTATGGCAAAAAGAGATTTAAAATATACGAGAAACATCGGAATTATGGCGCACGTAGATGCTGGGAAAACCACAACTACGGAGCGAATTCTATTTTATACAGGAATTAGCCACAAACTAGGTGAAACTCACGATGGATCTGCAGTAATGGACTGGATGGACCAGGAGCAAGAAAGAGGTATTACAATTACTTCTGCTGCTACTACTGCATCTTGGACTTATTTAGATAAAGAGTATAAAATTAATATTATTGACACACCAGGTCACGTTGATTTTACCGTAGAGGTAGAGCGTTCATTACGTGTTTTGGATGGTGCAGTAGCATTATTCTGTGCTGCTTCAGGTGTTGAGCCACAATCGGAAACGGTTTGGAGACAAGCTGATAAGTACGGTGTTCCAAGAATTGGTTTCGTAAATAAAATGGACCGTGCAGGTGCAGATTTTTTAGGAACTGTAAAGCAAATTAAAGAAAGATTAGGAGGTACTCCAGTGCCACTTCAATTGCCAATTGGTTTTGAAGAAACATTTATTGGAGTAGTTGACCTTATTGTAAACAAAGCTTTTGTTTGGAATGAAGAAGATTTAGGTATGACTTGGACTGAGGTAGATATGCCTGAGGATATGATTGAGCAAGTTGCTGAATACAGAAACTACCTTATCGAAACTGTAGCTGAGTCTGATGATGCTTTGATGGAGAAATTCTTCGAAGATCCGGAATCAATTACTGAAGATGAAATGATGGCAGCGATTAGAAAATCGACTGTATCTATGGCAATTACGCCAATCATGTGTGGTTCTGCATTTAAAAATAAAGGTGTTCAAACACTTTTGGATGCAGTTATGGCATTCTTGCCTTCACCTTTGGATGTTGAAGCAATCGAAGGAACTAACCCAGATACTGGAGAAGTAGAGAAAAGAAGACCAACTACAGAAGAGCCAATGTCAGCTTTAGCATTTAAAATTGCTACTGACCCTTTTGTAGGTCGTTTATGTTTCATTAGAACTTACTCAGGACAAATTCCTGCTGGTTCTTATGTATTCAATACACGTACTAACAAAAAAGAGCGTATCTCTCGTTTGTTCCAAATGCACTCAAGTAAACAAAATTCAATAGAAATGTTGGATTGTGGTGATATCGGAGCAGCAGTTGGATTTAAAGATATTCGTACTGGTGATACTTTATGTGATGAAAAACATCCTATCGTATTGGAGTCAATGTCTTTCCCAGTTCCAGTTATTGGTATCGCTATCGAGCCTAAAACTAAAGCTGATGTTGATAAACTTTCAATTGGTTTGAATAAATTAGCTGAAGAGGATCCAACATTCCAAATTACATCAAATGATGACTCAGGACAAACGATTATCTCAGGAATGGGAGAATTGCACCTTGAGGTTCTTATTGAGCGTTTAAAGCGTGAATTTAAAGTTGAGGTGAACGAAGGTGAACCACAAGTTTCTTACAAAGAACAAATTTCGGCTGAAGTAGAACATAGAGAGACATACAAAAAGCAATCTGGTGGTCGTGGTAAATTTGCTGACATTGTTGTTAGAATTAGCCCACAGACTGACGATGAAAAAACAGGTTTAGAATTTATTAATAGCATTAAGGGTGGTAACGTTCCTCGTGAATACATTCCATCAGTTCAAAAAGGTTTTGAAACTGCTATGAAAAATGGAGTTCTAGCTGGTTATCCTATGGATTCTTTAAAAGTAGAATTGTTAGACGGATCTTTCCACGCAGTCGATTCAGATTCTCTATCGTTTGAGGTAGCAGCAAAAATGGCTTATCGTCATGCTGTTCCTAAAACAAAGCCACAACTTCTTGAGCCAATTATGAAGCTTGAAGTTGTTACTCCAGAAGAAAATATGGGGGATGTTGTAGCGGATTTAAATAGAAGACGTGGACAAATGCAAGGAATGGATGATCGTTCAGGAGCAAAAGTTGTGAAAGCAATCGTTCCACTTTCAGAAATGTTTGGATATGTTACTACTTTGAGAACACTTTCATCAGGTCGTGCTAACTCAACAATGGAGTTTTCACACTACGATGTTTGTCCAAAGAACATTGCGGACGAAGTTGTCGCAAAAATTAAAGGAAATGTCAACGCTTAATCTATAAGTAATGAGTCAGAAAATTAGAATAAAATTAAAGTCATACGATTACAACTTGGTTGACAAGTCAGCTGAGAAAATCGTTAAAACAGTAAAAACAACTGGAGCTGTTGTTAGTGGACCAATTCCTCTTCCAACGCACAAGAGAATTTATACTGTATTAAAGTCACCACACGTTAACAAAAAAGCACGTGAGCAGTTCGAATTATGTTCTTACAAGAGATTGTTAGATATCTATAGTTCGTCTTCAAAAACTGTTGATGCTCTAATGCGTTTAGAGTTACCAAGTGGTGTTGATGTAGAAATTAAAGTTTAATTATAATTAAGAAAGAATGCCAGGAATTATTGGAAGAAAAGTCGGAATGACTAGTGTCTACAGTGTCGAGGGTAAGGCAACACCATGCACAGTGATAGAAGCTGGTCCTTGTGTAGTAACACAGGTTAAAACAAGTGACAGAGATGGTTATGATGCCATCCAACTTGGTTTTGGAGAGCGTAAAGAAAAAAACACTCCTAATGCCTTGAAAGGTCACTTTAAAAAAGCAAATACTACTCCTAAGAGTGATTTAGTTGAGTTCGATGGTTTCGAGCAAGACTTAAAAGCTGGAGAAGTAGTTAATGCAGCAATGTTTGTCGAAGGTGAGTTAGTTAATATCTCAGGAACTTCAAAAGGTAAAGGTTTCCAAGGTGTTGTAAAACGTCACGGATTTCATGGATCTGAAACTTCTCACGGTCAAAAGAGCATGAGAAGAGCTCCAGGATCTATCGGGATGGCTTCAACGCCAGGTCGAGTTTTCAAAGGGAAGAAAATGGCCGGTCAAATGGGTAACCATAGAGTTACTATTGAAAACCTTGAGGTAATTAAGGTTCTTGCCGACAAAAACATTATAGTAGTTAAAGGTTCTATCCCAGGAGCTAAAGGTTCAACAGTAATAATTGAGAAGTAATGGAAGCAAAAGTATTAGATACAAAAGGTAAAGCTACTTCAGACAAAGTAACATTGTCTGATTCAATTTACGGAATTGAACCAAATGACCACGCAATTTACTTAGATGTAAAGCAATACTTGGCGAATCAACGTCAAGGAACGCACAAGTCTAAAGAAAGAGCTGACATCACTGGAAGTACTAGAAAAATTAAAAAGCAAAAAGGAACAGGTACAGCACGTGCTGGTTCTATTAAGAGTCCAATCTTTAGAGGTGGAGGTCGTGCTTTTGGACCACGTCCAAGAAACTACCGTTTCAAACTTAACATTAAGTTGAAAAGAGTAGCGAGAAGATCTGCATTGTCTCTTAAGGCGAAAGAAGAGAATATTTTAATTCTTGATGGACTTAAGTTTGACACACCAAAAACAAAAGAGTTTTTATCAGTTTTGACAGCGTTGAAATTGGAGAATGAGAAAGTATTGTTTGTTGTTGGAAATGAAAGCGATAACGCTTACAAATCAGCAAAAAACCTTAAGAACACGAAAATTGTTTCTGCTGACTCACTTAACACTTACGATGTGTTGAATGCAAGAAAAGTTGTAATTGCAAAAGATGCAGTTGACGTAATTGAAAAGATTTTAAACTAATTGGTGATGAACACAATTATTAAAAAACCTCTTATTACAGAAAAGGCTACTATGGATAGCGAAATGAACAATCGTTTCACTTTCGTAGTAGACCATAGAGCTAATAAGATTGAAATTAAAAAGGCCGTCGAGAACATGTATGGCGTATCAGTGGAAGCTGTTCGCACCATGAATTATGGCGGTGGAAAACCCTCTGTTAAATTTACTAACAAAGGTATCGTTGAGCAGCGCAGTAGCAAATTCAAAAAAGCTATTGTAACTGTTGCAGAAGGAGAGACGATTGATCTGTTTACTAATGTTTAATTAATTAAAAGAAATGAGTCTTAAAAAATTCAAGCCTACAACTCCAGGGCAGAGACACAAACTCATCAGTGATTATTCTGAAATTACGACGTCAAGTCCAGAAAAGTCCCTACTAGCTTCTAGAAAGAAGTCAGGTGGACGTAACAATTCTGGTCGTATGACAATGCGTTATATCGGAGGTGGTCACAAGCAGAAGTACCGTATTATCGACTTTAAAAGAGATAAAGCGGATATTCCTGCTACAGTTAAAAGTATTGAGTACGATCCAAATCGTACAGCAAATATTGCTTTACTTTTCTACAAAGATGGTGAGAAGCGTTACATTATTGCGCCGGAGGGATTAGAAGTTGGGGACACTGTTTTGTCTGGAAAGAATGCTACACCTAATACAGGTAATGCGATGTATATCGCTGACATTCCTCTAGGAACAACTGTTCATAATGTTGAGATGACACCTGGAAAAGGTGGTGTTATAGCACGTGGTGCTGGAACATCTGCTCAACTTATTGCTAGAGAAGGTAAATTTGGTATTTTAAAAATGCCATCAAGTGAAGTTCGTATGATCTTAACTACTTGTTTAGCTTCTATCGGTGCGGTATCGAACCACAATCACAGTTTGTCTGTTTCTGGTAAAGCGGGTCGTTCAAGATGGTTAGGCCGTCGTCCTCGTGTTAGAGGGGTAGTGATGAATCCTGTCGATCACCCAATGGGTGGTGGTGAAGGTCGTCACTCAGGTGGACATCCAAGATCGCGTAATGGTATTCCTGCAAAAGGATACAAAACACGTTCTGCTAAGAAATATTCAGATAAGTTTATCATCGAGAAAAGAAAGAAATAGGATATGAGTAGGTCATTAAAGAAACCACCATTTGTGCACTATAAGTTAGTGCAAAAAGTGGAAACAGCACAGTCCTCAAAATCTAAGAGTGTAATTAAAACTTGGTCTCGTGCCTCTACAATTACTCCTGATTTTGTTGGATTCACAATAGCAGTACACAATGGTAATAAATTTATACCAGTGTTTTGTACTGAGAATATGGTAGGGCATAAATTTGGAGAATTCGCACCAACGCGTAGCTTCAGAGGACATGGCGGTAATAAAAAAGACAAAAGAAGATAATTAAAACTTCAGATCATGGGTGCTAGAAAAAGAATTAAAGCCGATAAAAGAAAGGAAGAAAATAAGTTGATCGCTTTTGCATCACTTAATAATTCCCCTATTGCTCCAAGAAAAATGAGATTAGTTGCTGATCTTGTTCGTGGAGTAGAAGTAAATAAGGCGCTAAATATACTACAACATAATCCAAAGGAAGCTTCAAAAAGCCTCTCAACGTTATTGCGTTCAGCAATTGCAAACTGGGAAGCGAAAAACGAAGATAAAAGCTTGGAAGATGAAGAGTTAATTGTGAAAACTATTGAAGTTTCACAAGCCGGAATGTTGAAGAGAATTCAACCAAGGGCTCAAGGTAGAGCGAATAGAATTAGAAAACGATCCAACCACGTACGTATAGTTGTGGACGGAGTTAAAAATTAGGAAATGGGACAAAAAACTAATCCAATAGGAAATAGATTAGGTTACATCCACGGTTGGGATTCCAACTGGTACGGAGGATCTAACTATGCGGATAAAATTGTTGAGGACGATAAGATTAGAAAATACTTAAATGCCCGTTTATCACGTGCTAGTATTTCTAAAATTATTATCGAAAGAACTTTAAAGTTGGTTACAGTTACTATCAATACTTCACGTCCAGGAGTGATTATTGGTAAAGGTGGTCAAGAGGTAGATAAGCTGAAAGAAGAGTTGAAGAAGTTGACAAACAAAGAAATCCAAATCAATATATTTGAGATCAAACGTCCAGAATTGGATGCTCATTTAGTTGCGGATAACATTGCACGTCAAATCGAAGCGCGTATTTCTTTCAGAAGAGCTATCAAAATGTCAGTTGCTTCTACTATGAGAATGGGTGCAGAAGGAATCAAAGTTAAGATATCTGGTCGTTTGAACGGAGCTGAAATGGCACGTGACGAGATGTATAAAGATGGAAGAACTCCATTGCATACATTTAGAGCAGATATTGATTATGCATTAGCTGAAGCTCACACAACTTACGGTCGTATCGGGATTAAGGTATGGATTTGTAAAGGTGAGATCTTTGGTAAACGTGATCTTTCACCTAACATTGGGCTTGAGTCTCAAAAGAAAGGTGGTCGCCGTGGCGGTCCTAAGAGAAAGAAAAAATAATTAATACTTAAAAAGTACTGAAAGATGTTATCACCAAAGAAAACCAAATTTAGAAAAGCGCAGAAGGGAAGAAACACAGGAATTGCTCATAGAGGAAGTACTGTTGCTTTTGGATCTTTTGGACTAAAAACCTTGGAACCAGCATGGATTACATCCAGACAAATCGAAGCTTCACGTATCGCCGTTACTCGATTCATGAAGAGAGAAGGTAAAGTTTGGATTCGTATTTTTCCAGATAAGCCTGTTACGTCTAAACCTGCAGAGGTGCGTATGGGTAAAGGGAAAGGTGCACCAAGTCACTGGGTTGCTGTTGTTAAGCCAGGACGTATTTTATTTGAAGCAGATGGAGTGTCTTACGAAACAGCAAAAGAAGCTCTTCGTTTAGCAGCACAAAAGCTTCCTGTAAAATGTAAATTCGTTACACGTAACGATTATGTAGTTCCAGGAAAATAATAAAACAAATGAAACAAGAAGAAATCACTCAATTGTCCCTAAACGATCTTAAAGATCGTCTTGACACAACAACTGAAAAAATTGGTAAAATATCGTTGACACATAAAGTGTCTCCTTTAGAGAATCCAATGCAAATTAAGTCGCTGAGAAAGACAATCGCAAGATTGAATACGGAATTGACTAAAAGAAACAAGCAAGCTTAAGCTCGCAATTTAGAAAATGCCTTGATATGGAAAATCAACATTTAAGAAAAGAAAGAACTGGTGTTGTAACTAGTGATTTGATGGAGAAATCTATCGTAATTACAGTTGAACGAAAAGTAAAACACCTGAAATATGGTAAATTTATTAAAAAATCTACTAAATTTGTAGCCCACGACGAAAAAAACGACTGTAACATAGGTGATACAGTTCGTATACGTGAGTGCCGACCTTTGTCTAAGACAAAGAATTGGAGATTAGTAGAAATTTTAGAAAGAGCCAAATAATCATTAAGAAATGATACAACAAGAATCAAGACTTGCAGTAGCCGACAATAGTGGCGCTAAAGAAGTATTGTGTATCCGAGTTCTCGGAGGTACAAAACGTCGTTACGCTTCTATTGGAGATAAAATAGTGGTTTCTGTCAAGAGCGCAATGCCCTCTGGTAATGTCAAAAAAGGACAAGTAGCTACGGCTGTGGTAGTAAGAACGAAAAAAGAAATCCGTCGTCCTGATGGATCTTATATTCGATTCGATGATAATGCTGTTGTTATATTAAACACAGCAAATGAAATGAGAGGAACTCGTATTTTTGGACCAGTAGCAAGAGAGCTACGTGATAAGAATTACATGAAGATTGTTTCATTAGCACCTGAAGTGCTTTAAAACTTTAAGATCATGCAAAAGAAATTACACATAAAAGTAGGTGACACCGTAAAAGTTATTAGCGGTGAGCATCGTGGTCAGGACGGAAAAGTCCTATCAATAGACAGAAATAAAGAGCGCGTGCTTGTGGAAGGTGTCAACGTTGTAAAACGTCACACTAAACCAGATGCAGCGAACCCTCAAGGTGGTATTGTGGAGAAAGAAGCGGGACTCCATATATCCAACCTCATGCTTGTTTTCAATAACGAACCAACGAGAATTGGTCGTAAGAAAAACAAGGATGGAAAGCTAGTTCGATTCGCTAAGAAATCAGGAGAAGAAATTAAGTAATGAGTTATACACCAAGACTTAGAAAGCAGTACAAAGAGGAAGTAATTCCTGCTTTGCAAGAACAGTTCGGTTTCAAATCTGTAATGCGTGTACCAAGAATTGAGAAAATTATTTTATCTCAAGGTATTGGAGAAGCAGTTGCTGATAAGAAAATCATTGATGGAGCAATCGAAGATATTACTGCAATTACAGGACAAAGACCTATTGCGACAGTTTCAAAGAAAGACGTTTCTAACTTTAAGTTAAGAAAAGGAATGCCAATTGGAACTAAAGTTACTCTTCGTGGAGATAACATGTATGAATTTTTAGATAGACTGATTTCAGTTGCTCTTCCTCGTACACGTGACTTCAAAGGAGTACCGGCAAGAGGTTTTGATGGACGTGGTAATTTTAATATGGGAGTTAAAGAACATATTATTTTCCCGGAAATCGATATCGATAAAGTAAATAAAATTTTAGGAATGGATATTACATTTGTTACTTCAGCAGATACTGACGAAGAAGCAAAAGCGTTATTAGACGCGTTCAAATTTCCATTTACAAAAAAGTAAGAAAATGGCAAAAGAATCAATGAAAGCGCGTGAGCGCAAAAGAGAAGCGATGGTCGCTAAGTATGCTGATAAGCGTAAAGCGCTTAAGGATGCTGGTGACTGGGAAGGTCTTCAAAAATTGCCAGCTAATTCATCAAAAGTTAGATTGCACAATCGTTGCAACCTAACTGGTCGTCCAAGAGGTTATATGAGACAATTTGGGCTTTCAAGGGTGACTTTTAGAGAAATGGCTCTTTCTGGTAAAATACCAGGAATTAAAAAAGCAAGTTGGTAATCTTATAGTTTAGAAAATATGAATACAGATCCAATAGCAGATTTTTTAACTCGCATCAGAAATGCGAGCAGTGTAACTAAGAAAGTTGTTGAAATGCCATCTTCAAACACTAAGGTAGCAATGGCGAAAATTCTTTTTGAAAAAGGATATATCGCTAACTATAAAGTTGAAGAGGACGATAAACAAGGAGTAATTAAGATTGCACTTAAATATAATCCATCGACGAGAGTACCTGCAATTACGAAATTGCAACGTGTATCATCTCCAGGATTAAGAAAGTATAGTAATTCAAAAGAATTGCCACGTGTATTAAACGGTTTGGGAATCGCAATTATATCTACATCAAAAGGTTTGATGACAGATAAAGAAGCGAGAGTACAAAAAGTTGGTGGTGAAGTTCTTTGTTACGTTTATTAATTTTAAAAGTAGTAATAAGCAATGTCAAGGATAGGTAAATCCCCAGTAAGTATCCCGAGTGGAGTAGAAATTAAAATGGATGGACAACTCGTGACAGTGAAAGGCCCTAAAGGTGAGATAACTCATCTTTTAGATCCAGAAATCACTGCTCAAATCGAGAATGATACGATCACATTTAACCGCGCATCAGACGCCCCAGCAACACGTGCTAAACACGGTCTTTCAAGATCTTTGGTTAGTAATATGGTTCAAGGAGTATCGGAAGGGTTTAAGAAGGTATTAGAAGTAATAGGAGTTGGTTTTAGAGCTGAGGCTCAAGGTCAAATGCTGACAATGTCAGTAGGACATTCTCACCCTATTGTTTTCGAAATTCCGCAAGAAGTTAAGGTATCTGCAGAAACCGCCAAAGGTAAACCACCAGTTGTGACTTTAGAGTCATTTGATAAACAACTGTTAGGACACGTAGCAGCCAAAGTTCGTTCCTTCCGTAAACCTGAACCATACAAAGGAAAAGGTATCCGCTTCCAAGGGGAGTATGTAAGAAGAAAAGCAGGTAAAGCCGCAGGTAAATAACCTTAAACTTAAGAAAAAATGGCATTTAGTAAAATAGCTAGAAGAGCTAAAATTAAAAAACGTATCCGTAAGAATTTGACGGGTACTGAGACACTTCCAAGATTGACTGTGTACAGAAGTAATAAGCAAATTTACGCACAGGTAATCAACGACTTGAAAGGAGAAACTTTAGTTTCTGCTTCATCTCAAGGACAAAAAGAATGTGAAAACCTTCCGAAGATCGATCAAGCAAAATATGTTGGTAAATTAATTGCTGAAAAAGCGATTAAAGCGAACATTGAAGCTGTGAAATTTGACCGTAATGGTTATTTATATCATGGTAGAGTAAAATCACTTGCTGATGGAGCAAGAGAAGGCGGACTAAAACTTTAAGAAAATGGCAGCAAATATTAATAATCGCGTTAAACCAGCTGACTTAGAACTTGTAGACAAGTTAGTAGGAATTAATAGAGTTACAAAGGTAACTAAAGGTGGGCGTACGTTCAGTTTCTCTGCAATCGTAGTGGTTGGTAATGAAAACGGAATTGTAGGTCAAGGATTAGGTAAAGCAAATGAAGTAACTGAAGCAATTTCTAAAGGAATTGATGATGCGAAAAAGAACTTAATTCGTGTTCCAATCATTAACAATACTGTGCCACACACACAGAAAGGTAAATTTAGTGGAGCAAGAGTTTTACTCAAGCCAGCATCAGAAGGTACAGGTGTTATTGCAGGAGGTGCAATGCGTGCTGTATTAGAAAGCGCTGGAATCCATAATGTTTTGGCAAAATCGCAAGGTTCATCAAACCCACAAAACGTAGTTAAAGCAACAATCGATGCATTGTCTCAAATGAGAGACGCATTTTCTGTAGCTAAACAACGTGGTATTACCATGGATCAAGTGTTTAACGGTTAATATAATTTATAATGGCAAAGACAGTAAAAATTAAACTTGTAAGAAGTGCTATTAACCGAACACAACGTCAAAAAGACACGGTAAAAGCATTAGGATTAAGAAGAATGAATCATACAATCGAAAAGGAAGCAACTCCTCAAGTTATGGGTATGATCGCTAAAGTTCAACACTTAGTTGAAGTAGTTGAGTAAAACATAAAAACTGAAAAGCAATGAGTTTAAATAATTTAAAACCAGCTAAGGGTTCTACACATCACCAGCGCCGAATCGGAAGAGGACAAGGTTCTGGATATGGTGGAACTGCTACGCGTGGTCATAAAGGTGCTAAATCAAGATCTGGTTATAGTAAGAAAGTCGGATTTGAAGGTGGACAGATGCCACTTCAAAGACGTGTACCTAAATATGGTTTTACGAATATTAATAGAGTAGAATACAAAGCAGTTAATCTGGATGTAATTCAAACTTTAGTAGATCGTAAAAATCTTACAGAAATCAATCCTGAAGTACTACGTCAAAATGGGCTATTAGGAAATAGAGAATTAGTTAAAATCCTTGGAAGAGGTGAACTAAAAGCAAAAATTAGCGTTTCTGCTCACAAGTTTTCGACTACTGCGAAAGCAGAAATTGAGTCGAAAGGTGGTGATTGTTCAGAAATCTAATTAAATTTGCAAACTATTTTACCCAGATGAAGAAACTAATAGAGAATATAAGTAATATTTGGAAAGTTGAAGAGCTAAGGAAAAGGTTATTAATAACCTTTTCTTTAATTCTCGTTTTCCGAATCGGATCGTTTATTGTTTTACCAGGTGTTGATAGTTCTAAGCTGGCAACAGATGGAGCTGACGCAGGTACTATTGAAGGCCTTTTAGGTTTGCTTTCTGGAGGAGGATTTACTAATGCCTCTTTTCTGGCGTTGGGAATTATGCCTTACATTTCTGCCTCTATTATTATGCAGTTAATGGGAATGGCTGTTCCAGCGGTTCAAAAGATGCAACAGGAAGGTGAAAGTGGTCGTAAACGTATAAATAATTATACGCGTATCTTGACCATTATCATTTGTGCTGTTCAAGCGCCTGGGTATTTATCACTTTACGTTGCAGGTAAGAATGCAATTCCTGAAGCATTTATTAATTCACCTTTGTGGTGGACACAATCTGTATTAGTACTTGTTGCTGGTGCAATGTTCGCTGTTTGGTTAGGTGAAAGAATAACTGACAAAGGAGTTGGTAATGGTATTTCATTATTAATTACAGTAGGGATAATCGCTCGACTGCCACAATCATTTGTTGCAGAGACAGCACAACATTCTTTCTTAATTGTAATAATTGAAGTTATTGTTTTCATGCTTATTGTAATGGTTACCGTATTAATTGTTCAAGGTGTTCGAAAGATCCCGATGAATTATGCAAAACGTGTAGCTGGTGCAAGAGGTGGAGCAGTGGATGCGCAAGGTGCACGTTCTTATTTACCAATTAAGGTAAATGCTTCTGGTGTAATGCCAATCATCTTTGCTCAGGCAATTATGACGGTTCCTGTAATGTTTATCGAAAAGCAGTTCGGAATTTTCGGATTGTGGTACAATCTTGTATTGTTTATCTTAATTATCGTGTTCACGTATTTCTATACAGCGATAATGATAAATCCTAAGAAGATGGCTGACGATATGAAAAGAAATGGAGGATTTATCCCTGGTGTAAGACCTGGTGATGAAACTGCTAGTTACATCGATAATTTAGTGTCTAAGATAACACTTCCTGGATCTGTATTTTTAGCGTTAATTGCTATTATACCTGCAATTGCAGTACAGTTCGGAGTAGGTGATGGATTTGCACTCTTCTTTGGTGGAACATCTCTATTGATTATGGTGGGAGTTGTTTTGGATACTTTACAACAAATAGAATCCTATTTACTAAACCGTCACTATGATGGATTAATGGAAGGAACTAAAATTAGAGGACGTCGTACGCAAGGCGAAATGTCTGGAATGTAATTTATACTATAATAAATGGCTAAACAGCAATCAATAGAACAAGACGGTACGATTATAGAGTCATTATCAAACGCAATGTTTAGAGTTGAGTTAGAAAATGGTCACATAATCACCGCGCACATATCGGGAAAGATGAGGATGTATTACATCAAGATTCTACCTGGAGATCGTGTCAAAGTAGAAATGTCTCCTTATGATCTAACAAAAGGGAGAATCACATTTAGATATAAATAAGTGAGCGTTTGAAACGCATAAATAGAAAGTAAAATGAAAGTAAGAGCTTCAGTAAAAAAGCGATCGGAAGATTGTAAAATCGTAAAACGAAAAGGAAGAGTTTACGTTATAAACAAAAAAAATCCGAAGTTAAAACAACGACAAGGATAAGATAATTGTAAAAGTTATGGCGAGAATTGCAGGAATAGATCTACCAAAAAATAAGAGAGGTGTTATTGGATTAACATATATCTTCGGTATAGGACGTAGCATGTCAAAAGAGATTTTAAAAGCTAATAGTATTGACGAGAACATCAAAGTTCAAGACTGGGATGATGACCAAATTGGTCTTATTCGTACTACTATTAACGAAATTAAAGTTGAGGGTGCATTGCGTTCAGAGGTTCAATTAAACATCAAACGTTTAATGGATATAGGTTGTTATAGAGGTGTTAGACATAGATCTGGATTACCTTTAAGAGGACAACGTACTAAGAACAACTCTAGAACAAGAAAAGGTAGAAGAAAAACTGTTGCAAACAAGAAAAAAGCAACTAAATAATTAGTATTTAATATGGCAAAGTCTAATCAAAAGAAGAAGAAAAATGTTAAAGTAGATGCTATTGGTGAAGCGCATATCCAAGCTACCTTCAACAATGTCATTATTTCTTTAACCAATGCACAAGGTCAAGTTATTTCTTGGTCATCTGCAGGAAAAATGGGCTTCAAAGGATCTAAAAAGAACACTCCTTATGCTGCACAAGTGGCTGCAGAAGAGTGTGCTAGAGAAGCGCATGACTTCGGATTACGTAAGGTAAAAGTATTTGTAAAAGGGCCTGGTTCTGGAAGAGAATCAGCGATCCGTGCAATACACAACTCAGGAATTGAGGTAACAGAAATTAATGATGTTACTCCATTACCACACAATGGTTGTCGTCCTCCAAAACGTAGAAGAGTATAATTTTATAAACAACAAGAGGAGTCACACTGGCGAAGGAAGATGCCTTAATTCCCGGTGCCTCACAATAACAATTTGAAATGGCAAGATATACAGGACCAAAGTCGAAAATTGCTCGTAGATTTAGAGAACCAATTTTTGGCCCAGACAAAGCACTGGAAAAAAGAAGTTATGGACCGGGACAACACGGACCAAACAAAAGAAGAGGAAAACAATCTGAGTACTCTATTCAGTTAACTGAAAAGCAAAAAGCAAAATATACGTATGGTATTTTGGAGCGTCAGTTTTTGAATTTATTTAAAAAAGCCTCAGCAATGAAGGGAATTACAGGTGAAAACTTGTTGATTCTTTGTGAGTCACGTTTAGACAATACAGTTTACCGTTTAGGAATTGCTCCTACTCGTAGCGCTGCACGTCAATTTGTTTCTCACAGACACATTACTGTAAACGGTAATTTAGTGAACATACCTTCTTATACTCTTCGTGATGGAGATGTAGTAGGTGTACGTGAGAAATCTAAATCTTTAGAAGCAATTACAAATTCAATTGCATCGAAGTCTACTAATTATGATTGGTTGAACTGGGATTCTGGAAGTATGTCTGGAACAGTTATGAGCACTCCTTCAAGAGAAATGATTCCTGAAAATATTAAGGAACAACTGATTGTAGAATTATATTCTAAATAAAAATTAATTTATTATTATGGCTATTTTAGATTTTCAAAAGCCGGACAAGGTGATCATGATTGAGTCTAACGAACACGAAGGTCAATTCGAGTTTCGTCCGTTAGAACCAGGTTATGGTATCACTGTTGGAAACGCTTTAAGACGTATATTACTTTCCTCACTAGAAGGCTTTGCAATATCATCAATTCGAATTGAAGGTGTGGATCATGAGTTTTCTACAATCAAAGGTGTAGTAGAAGATGTAACTGAGATCGTTTTGAACTTAAAACAAGTACGTTTTAAGCAACAAATCGAAGATCAAGACGAAGAAACTGTTATTATTTCTGTAGGGGGTCAAGACACTTTCACAGCGGGTGATATCGGGAAATTTACAACAGCATTTCAAGTATTGAACCCAGATATGGTTCTTTGTAACATGGATGCTTCTGTTAAATTGGATATTGAACTGAAAATTATTAAGGGAAGAGGTTATGTTCCTGCTGAAGAGAATAAAACAGCTAACGCGCCTTTTGGAACAATTTTTATTGACTCGATTTTTACACCTATTAAGAATGTAAAATTCACAGTTGAAAACTTCCGTGTAGAGCAAAAAACAGATTATGAAAAATTAATCTTTGACATCTTAACGGATGGCTCTATTCATCCTAAAGATGCTTTGCAAGAAGCTGCAAAAATCCTTATCCATCACTTTATGTTGTTCTCTGATGAGCGCATAACGTTGGATAGTGAAATCAAATCTGAAACTGAAGAGTTCGATGAGACTTCATTACACATGCGTCAGTTGTTGAAATCAAAATTAGTTGACTTGGACTTATCAGTTCGTGCACTAAACTGTTTGAAAGCTGCTGATGTAGATACCTTAGGAGATTTGGTAGTCTATAATAAAAACGACTTATTGAAGTTCAGAAACTTCGGTAAAAAATCCCTTACAGAACTTGAGGATCTTGTTGATGCTAAAGGATTGTCGTTCGGAATGAATACGTCTAAGTACAAATTAGACAAAGAGTAAAAACTGAAATAAGACTTTAAAATGAGACACGGTAAGAAAAATAATAGTTTAAGTAGAACTTCTGCCCATAGAAAAGCAATGCTTTCTAACATGGCGTGTTCACTTATTGAGCACAAAAGAATTAATACAACCGTAGCAAAAGCAAAAGCACTTCGTGTGTACATTGAACCTTTGTTAACGAAATCAAAAACAGATTCTACACACTCTCGTCGTATAGTATTCAAATACTTACAAAGTAAAGAAGCTACGACAGAATTGTTTAGAGAAGTTGCACCAAAAATTGCTGATAGACCAGGAGGATATTTACGTATCATCCGTATTGGAAACCGTTTAGGTGACAATGCGGAAATGTGTATGGTAGAATTGGTTGACTTTAATGATTTGATGACTAAAGAACCAGCTGAAAAGAAAACTCGTCGTTCACGAAGAGGTGGTGGTTCATCTGATGCTGCTGAAAATACTGAAGAGAAATCAACAGATGCTTCAACAGAGAAAGAAGAAAAGCCTAAAGCTAAAAAAGCGGCTCCTAAAACTGCAAAGAAAGCAGATGATAAAAAGGACGCTCCAAAAGCTGAAGCTAAAAAAGAAGCTCCTAAAAAAGAGGAGAAAAAAGAAGATAAGAAAGACGATAAATAGGTAGCATATACTTATTAAGTTAAAATTATTAAGAGGCTGTCTGAACTTTTCGGCAGCCTCTTTTTTTATTTTGTCCTGAATACTAATGTTTATTGATTCAGGTTTACACCAATTTATTTCGCAATTTTGCAGTTAGAAAATAGAATATATGAGTCACAAATCTGGTTTTGTTAATATAGTAGGAAGTCCAAACGTAGGTAAATCTACGTTGATGAATCGCCTTTTAGGGGAGAAGCTTTCTATTGTTACCTCCAAAGCCCAAACCACGCGTCACCGTATTCGTGGAATATTAAATCATGAGGATTATCAAATTGTATTCTCAGATACACCTGGAGTAGTTAATGCAGCTTATGAGTTGCATCAATCAATGATGAGATATGTTAGTTCTTCACTTAGTGATGCTGATGTATTGTTATTCATTACTGATGTTTTTGAAGACACAATGAATCATGTAGAAACATTGGAAAAGATTAAAGAACTAAAGGTTCCTGTAATCTGTCTTATCAATAAAATGGATTTAAGAGATCAAAAAGTCGTAGCAGATAGACTAGCACATTGGCAAAAAGAGTTGCCGAATGCTACCGTTTTACCTGTTTCTGCTTTGCATAATTTTAATGTTGATCCAATCATGGAATTGATATTAGAGAAATTACCAGAATCTCCAGCATTTTTTGATAAAGAAGCCATCTCGGATCGCCCAATGCGTTTCTTTATCTCTGAAATAATTCGAGAGAAGATATTTTTAAATTTGAAAAAAGAAGTTCCTTACGCATGTGAAGTTGAAGTAACTGAATACATCGAGGAAGAGAATATTATAAGAATTAGAGCCAATATCATTGTAGAAAGAGATTCTCAAAAAGGAATCTTGATTGGCGCTAAAGGAAGACAATTGAAATATATTGGTATTGATAGCCGTAAAGACATCGAAAAATTTGTCGATAAACACGTCTTCCTTGAAACTTTCGTTAAAGTCGATAAAGATTGGCGCAGTAACGAAGGTAAACTTAAAAAATACGGATACTAATTATGAGTAATATAGTAGCAATTGTTGGTAGACCAAATGTTGGGAAATCAACTTTATTTAATCGTTTAACAGAATCTCAAAACGCCATTACGGAAGAAATGAGTGGTGTTACCCGAGATAGAATTTACGGTAAAGGTGAATGGATAGGTTATGAATATTCTGTTATCGATACCGGAGGTTATGTAAAAGGGTCAGATGACATATTCGAAAAGGAAATTCGCAAACAAGTTGAATTAGCAATTGACGAAGCAAATGTGATCATTTTCGTAGTTGATGTAACAACTGGAGTAACAGATTTAGATGATAAAGTAGCAAAATTATTGCGTTCTTCTAAAAAGAAAGTATTCTTAGCTGCCAACAAAGTTGATAATACTGGAAGAGTAGGATTGTCTTCTGAATTTTGGTCGTTGGGTGTTGGAGAAGTTTATGATATCGCTGCAGCTAGTGGATCAGGAACAGGTGAATTGTTAGATGACATTGTAAAGGAGTTTCAATCTAAAACAATTGAGTCTGACAGTGATTTACCTCGTTTTGCCATTGTAGGGAAACCTAATGTAGGGAAATCATCTTTAGCTAATGCATTAATTGGTGAAGAAAGAAATATCGTAACACCAATTTCTGGAACAACTCGTGACTCTGTTAATACACGTTATTCTGCATTTGGTTTCGAATTCATATTAATCGACACTGCTGGAATTAGAAAGCGTGCTAAAGTACATGAAGATATTGAGTATTATTCTGTTCTTCGTTCTGTAAGAACTATTGAAAGTGCTGATGTTTGTATCTTTATGATAGATGCAACGGAAGGAATTCAAAAGCAAGATTTGAACATCTTCTATATGTGTGAGAAAAACCATAAAGGAGTAGTTGTTCTTGTAAATAAATGGGATTTAATCGAAGACAAAGGAACACAATCAATCAAAGAAGCTGAGGACGCAATCCGTGAGCAACTTGCGCCATTTAATGATGTTCCTATTGTATTTACTTCTGCAATTACAAAACAACGTATTCACAAAGCGCTAGAGGTAGCGATGAAGGTTTACAACAATAGAATTAAGAAAATACAAACCTCTGTGTTGAATGAGGTAATGCAAAAAGAAATTTCACATTTCCCACCACCATCTTTAAAAGGGAAGTATGTCAATATTAAATATATAACTCAGTTGCCAACTCATGCTCCGGCATTTGCCTTTTATAGCAACTTGCCGCAATATATTCCTGATAGCTATAAACGTTTCTTGGAAAACAAAATTAGAGGTCATTTCGATTTCGAAGGTGTTCCAGTGAGGATCTTTATGAGGAAGAAATAATATTATTTGAAATTAAATAAAAAGGCTAAGTAAGAAATTACTTAGCCTTTTTTGATATAAACCATAATTAAAACTGCTAACATAACGGCAGATTTTCAGAAAGGGTTGTAAAAAAATGAAGTAATTCTAAAAACTGTAAACCGTTCTTCGTATATTCATCCAAGAAAAAAAAGAATATGCCGTTTAATGCAATTTTTGGGTGGATAATTAAAAAGCGAATACATCAAATTGATTTATTTAGAATGCATCCTGCTGAAGTTCAGAAGGAGTGGTTCGAACGTCTTATTTTAAATGGTAGAAAAACGATTTTCGGCAAGAAATATAGCTTTGACGATATCAATCATTATGACGATTTCAGAAAACTTGTTCCGCTACAAGATTACGATGATGTAAAAGAATGGGTTGAAAGGGAAGTAACAGGAGAAGAAGATGTGCTATGGCCTGGTGAAACACAATGGTTTGCTAAGTCTTCAGGAACAACTTCAGACCGAAGTAAATTTATTCCCGTAACCAAAGATTCATTAGAAGAATGTCATTATAAAGGTGGTAAAGACCTTTTGGCAATTTATTATTCTCAATTCCCTAATACAAAATTATACAAAGGAAAGCATCTTGTTGTTGGGGGAACAGCTGAGCAGAATAAGCTAAGGCCAGATAGTTATACTGGTGATTTGTCATCGATTATATTAAAGAACTTGCCTTGGTGGGTTGAAATAAAAAGAATTCCATCTCGTGAGACTGCATTAATGAGCGAATGGGAAGAGAAAATTGAGAAACTTGCTGAAGAAACAATGTATGAGGATGTTTCTAGTATTTCTGGTGTTCCTAGTTGGACATTGGTTTTGTTGAATCGAATTTTAGAAAAAGCTGGAAAAACTGATATTAGAGAAGTTTGGCCAAACCTTGAGTTATTTATGCATGGTGGTGTAAGTTTTAAGCCTTATGAGAAAGAATTTAATAGAATAATTCCGCATGATGATATGCATTATATTGAATCCTATAATGCGTCAGAAGGATTTTTTGGAATTCAAGATGAAATAGATGGAGATTTATTATTGATGCTGGATTACGGAATCTTCTTTGAATTTATTCCTATGACTGATTATAAAGGAACTCAGTCGGAAACCGTAATAAGTTTGAGTGAGGTGAAGTTGAATAAGAATTATGCTATTGTAATTTCAACAAATGGCGGACTTTGGCGTTATATTTTAGGAGACACAGTAAAGTTTACGAGTACAAAGCCTTATCGAATCAAAGTTTCAGGCAGAACGAAACATTATATTAATGTGTTCGGAGAAGAGGTTATCGTGGACAATACAGATAATGCGATAAGGATAGCATGTGAAGAAACGAATGCATTATTAAAAGATTATACTGCTTGTCCTATTTATATGGAAGAAGGAAAGCAAGGCGGACACGAATGGATTATAGAGTTTAATAAAGATCCAGATAATATGCATGTATTTGCACAGATTTTGGATCAGAATTTAAGATTATTAAACTCAGATTACGACGCTAAACGAACGAAAGATTTAAGTTTAAAATTTCCAACTGTTCATAAAGCAAGAGAAAACTTGTTTGATGATTGGTTAAAAAGTAAAGGGAAGTTAGGTGGTCAACATAAAGTTCCAAGATTATCAAATGATAGAAAAATATTAGACGAAATTCTTAACCTGAAACCTAGCACTATTTTTGAAGTTAAAGAAATATGAAAACACTGATTCTCTTCTTACCTTTAGTATTTATTATTTCTGGAAATTGTTTTGGACAAACTTTCACATGGAAATTAGAACAGACTTATGAAAATAATAACATAGAGGCTTGGGACATCACACCACTTGAGGAGCTTATTGTTTCAGAGCAAGGAACATTGCACAAACTTGATACAAATTTCAAAGTAGCATTTACACAAAGCCGAAAAGAGTTCGGGACCATCTCTAAAATTGATGCCCGACACTCTCTTAAAACAATGCTTTTTTCTGAAAATCAACAAATGATTGGTTTTGTAGACAACACACTTTCTTTTCAAGACGGGAAAATTGATTTAGCATTGCTTAATATTGGATATGGAACACATGTTTGTTATTCTGATCAGACAAGTCGCTTCTGGGTATTTGATGAGCAAAACGCACGCTTAGTTCGATTTGAAGGTATTAAATCAAGTGTAGCACAATCAGAGATTTCTAATTTAATGGCCATAACATATAACGATATGCCTACATCATTGATTGAAAGTCAGAATCAGCTTTTTCTATTTTACGAAGGACAAGATATTTTTGTGTTTGACTACTACGGAAGTTTATTGCGTAAATATTTTCATGAAGATGCCATTCAAATTTATCCAACCGAAAAATACCTTTACATTTTAAAGAAGAGCGCGATAGTTAGGCTCAATAGGAAAACGGATCAGGAAGAATCTATCGCTTTACCTATAAGAGGAATTGAGGATCTTCGTGTGTTTGGAAATGAAGTCTACTTCAAAGATAAAAAAGGAGTAAGTAAATATTCTTTGATACCAATTAAATAGAATTTTTTAAAGAGGTTTTATTTTTAATTAAATATAAAAAGGGATTATTCACACCAAGTAAACTCTATATTTAAAACAATATTAGTATTTTAGTCCATCAATTAAACAAGTTAAATTATGCATATCGCAGTTGCAGGAAATATAGGGTCAGGGAAGACAACTTTAACAGAGTTATTGTCCAAGCATTATGGTTGGGAAACGCATTATGAAAATGTATCTCAAAATCCATATTTGAATGATTTTTATGAAGACATGCAACGTTGGTCTTTCAATCTACAGGTTTATTATTTGAATAGTAGATTTACGCAGATTCAAGAGATTCAGCAGACGGATAAAGTGGTTATACAGGACAGAACTATTTATGAGGATGCATATATATTTGCACCAAACCTTCATTCAATGGGATTGATGACAACAAGAGATTTCGAAAACTACTTTTCTTTATTCAACTTGATTGAATCATTTGTTTCGTCTCCAGATTTATTGATTTATCTAAGAGCAAGCGTTCCAACTTTGGTCAACCAAATCCAAAAAAGAGGACGTGAATATGAAGAGTCAATTCGTTTAGATTATTTAAAACGTTTGAACGAAAGATACGAAGCATGGATCAGTACTTACGATAAAGGTAAAATGATCATTGTGGATGTGGACAACAATAACTATCATGAAAATCCAGAAGATTTAGGGAAGATTATTTCTGCTATAGATGCGGAGATTAATGGGTTGTTTTAATATGGAATTACTTTGATCCGTCGTCTTCGACAGGCTCAGTCACCGAAGGATAATCCGTTGACTGAGCCTGTCGAAGGCAATGTTAAAGGGCTTTATTTTATTCATTTTCCCTAACGCCAAACACCTAAAAGCTTACATAATCTGATCATCAAAAGACTTCACCAGCTTAGAAATTTCTAATATCATCTGAACTTTCTTTTCTTCTTCGGCTTTTTCCTCATTGTGCTTTTCAGCAAATTCTCTCAAGATAATTTCAGCATCTAAAATATGGTGCTCTTCGAATGGACCTTCCATGTTTTCAATAATAGTCAAACACTCTAAAGCTACTGCGAAGTCATATTGAACAGCAAGAGAAACGAAGTCTACTATGTATTCTGAGTAATCAACCTTACTGTTCCAGATAGTCGATAACAAAGGGATATGAATTTCATTGTATTCTTCATTCAACAAAACATCCATTATAGTTTGTGCGCTAGAAGTCGACTTTATATCTCCAATAAAAGTGATTATTTCTTGTTCTACATTGTCCGATACACCTTTATTCCAAAGGTCAATAATTGGCAAAATAACATTGTCATCGCCATTAACTTTCAAAGCTTTTAAACCTTCAATGATTTTCTTTTCGTCACCTGTGTTGATGTCTTTAAGAATTGATTTAATCTTTGCTCTTTGTTCTTCTGCTCTTTCTGCTGATGCCATTTTAATATGTTTTTTACAAAGTTAAGGATAAGTAAACTTTATACCCCATTTTCCTAACGACTTATTCAAGTTCTTCCTAATAGTTTTGGATTTATCTTTATATTTACGTGATAGCATTGCTTTTAATGAATGCTATAGAATAAGTAATCGAATTTTATTCACCTTTAAAAATTAGAAAATGGCAAAATCTTCAACAGAGTTAAGATACGGAAATGACATCAATGCATTAGTGTTGAGAGTGGTATTGGGTTTGTCCATGTTTTATGGTCACGGTTTCGGGAAAATGAAAGTGCTTTTTGGAGATGGTGAAATACAATTTGCTGATCCGTTGGGAATGGGAGTAACACTTTCATTGATTTTAGCTGTATTTGCGGAGGTTGTTTGCTCTTTCTTATTAGTTGGTGGACTGCTTACTCGTTATGCAGTGATACCTTTAATAATTACAATGGCAGTTGCTGTTTTTGTGGTTCAAAGCGGACAAGCTTTTGGAAAAGTTGAATTACCATTGCTATACTTAGCTGGCTTTGTAGCACTATTCTTTATTGGGCCTGGGCGTTTCTCTTTAGATCGACTTATTAAAAAATAGAATCGGAAAATTTCAAAATATTAATTATGAAAGTTAAAACGGATAATGCCAATTACTATGGTATTGGAATTATGCAGCACAAGCGCGGTTATAATATTGGAACTTTGTGGAGGTCGGCCTATATTTTAGGAGCTTCTTATATTTTTACGATTGGTAAAAGTTACAAGAAACAGACATCTGATGTATTGAAATCTTGGAGAGAAATTCCATTATTTCATTATGAGGATTTTGATGATTTCTACAAGCATATTCCTTACAACAGTAAGTTAGTAGGTGTTGAGTTGGATGAACGCGCAGAAATGTTATCTGAATACACGCATACTCCACGTGCTGTATACTTATTAGGAGCTGAAGACAATGGTTTGCCGCCAGATGTTTTAGACAGGTGTCATGAATTGATTCAGTTGCCAGGAACAAACTCTTTGAATGTTGCCGTTGCAGGAAGTATTGTAATGCACGACAGAGTTTCTAAAATCCCTACAAAATTGCCATAAAAAAAACCGTCCAAACTTTACGTCAGGACGGTTTTTAAAATATTGTTTACAAAGATTACTCTTCGATCACTTCAAATTTGAATTCTGCAGAAACTTCTTTGTGAAGATTTGCTATTCCAGTATAAGTTCCAATTTCTTTAATTGGCTCTTCTACAATTTTCAAAGATCTTCTGTCTACTTCAACACCTTCAGCTTTTAACATTTCAGCTAACTGAATTGTGTTAACAGAACCGAAAATACGTCCATTTTCTCCAACTTTTGCTCCAATCTTGATAGTAATACCTTCGATTTTCTTAGCAACTGCTGCAGCTTCTTCTTTGATTTTATCTTCTTTATGAGAACGTTGTCTCAAAACTTCTTCATGTGCTTTTTTAGTTGACTTAGTTGCAACTGCTCCATATCCTTGAGGAATTAAAAAGTTAAGCGCATATCCAGGTTTTACTTCAACGATATCGTCTTTGTAACCTAGTTTATCAACATTTTTCTTTAATATGATTTCCATAATTGTCTTTTTAATGTGTTAATAAATAGGCTTATCTTAATTGATCTCCAACGTATGGAAGGATCGCTATGTGACGAGCACGTTTAACAGCCTTGTTCACTCTACTTTGAAACTTAGAAGAAGTTCCAGTGATACGACGTGGTAAAATCTTACCTTGTTCGTTTAAGAGTTTCAATAAAAAGTTTGCGTCTTTGTAATCAACGAATTTAATTCCGCTTTTCTGAAAACGACAGTATTTGTCCTTTTTAATGTCAATGTTTACCGGCGATAAATATCTTACATCTTGTGCCATAATTGCAATTTTTTTTGGTTCTTTACTTTAATTACTTTGCTTCAGCCTTTGCAGGTTTCGCATTTTTCATTCTTGACTTTCTTTTCTCAGCCCACTCTTTGTGATGCTTGTCCATTTTAACAGTTAAGAAACGCATTACACGTTCGTCACGTTTGTAAGTCACCTCTAATTCAGATACTAGGTTTCCTTCTCCTTCATATTCTAAAAGAAAGTAAAATCCTGTTGTTTTTTTCTGAATTGGATAAGCCAATTTTTTCAAGCCCCAAGACTCAGAATTAGTTAGTTTTCCGCCAAGAGATTTAATCTCTTCTTCAAACTTCTTTACTGCTTCCTTTGTCTGATCTTCTGACAAAACGGGAGTTAAAATGAAAACAGTCTCGTAGTTATTCATAATATTATGTTTTATAATTAAGGCGACAAAGATAGATAAAAATCCTTTAATCCTATCGTTTTTAGTTAAAATGTTGGATGAGTTGAAATTGTGTTGTTAAGTGTGGTAATTCTGAATCATAAATGAGGAGCTATGAATTTTGCCATTCATGTTATATTGGTGAAGTTTTAAGGATGATGAGTTTCTTAACTAGTACTTATAATAAGGTAAATATTTTTTTTGCATTTGTCACTTTTAAGCAAATCTATTTGACTTTATTTAATGGTAATCGGATTAAATTTAATTGAAAGTAGGAGGTACTTATGTTTGAATTTCAAACCTATAGCTACTTTAAAAACTGATTGTTTCGAACTTCGTGAAATTAGAAACAACATAAAGTAGATTGTACTACTTCATAATTATGATTTTATCATTACTTTTATGATAAGCTAACCAAATCCTTATTGTTTTGGAAGTGAGGTTAGCATAAATTTTAACAATCTATTTGAATTAATAAATCATAAAAACTGTAAAGTTTAAGATTTAACAAAAGGAGTAATATTATGCGGAAAAAATTCGTAGTCATTAGCACAGTGTTATTAATTGTTACACTTGCTCTCTCTATTTACCTAAGTAGAAACTGGTACGTAGCCTTTGGTCTGTTTTTTATATTAACCGTCATGGGTTATATCGACATGATACAAACCAGGCATTCTATTCGTCGAATTTATCCTTTATTGGGGCGCTTGCGTTATGTGATGGAAGAGTTAAGACCGAAAATGTACCAATACTTTATTGAATCAGATATTGATGGTCGTCCATTTAATCGTTTAGATCGTTCTTCAATTTATCAACGCGCTAAAAATGTTAGAGATACTATTCCATTTGGAACTCAGTTAGATTTATATGCTGAGGGTTATGAATGGATGTGTCATTCTGTTGCACCGCGGGCTTTTGATACATTAAATCAAGATCCGAGGGTGAAAATGGGAAATAAGGATTGTAAGCAGCCTTATTCTGCTAGTATCTTAAATGTTTCTGCGATGAGTTTTGGTTCCCTTAGTGCGAATGCTGTCGAGGCTTTAAACGGAGGTGCGAAAATTGGAAACTTTGCGCAGAATACTGGAGAAGGTGGTTTAAGTGATTATCATTTGAAACATGGTGGAGATATCATTTGGCAAATAGGAACTGGTTATTTTGGTTGTCGTGATGAGGATGGAAATTTCAATCCTGAATTATTCAGTGAAAAAGCAAATCATCCTAATGTTAAGATGGTCGAGTTGAAACTTTCACAAGGAGCAAAGCCAGGTCATGGTGGAATTCTTCCTGCATCTAAAAATTCAGAAGAAATAGCGAAAATTAGAAATATTAAACCGCACACTGTAGTTGCTTCACCACCTTTTCACTCAGCATTTGATACGCCTGTTGAAATGATTCAATTCATTAAAGAATTACGTGATTTATCGGGAGGTAAGCCTGTAGGATTTAAATTATGTATTGGACATAAAAGTGAATTTATTGCGATTTGTAAAGCAATGATTCACTTAGATATTTATCCAGATTATATTGCTGTTGATGGAGGTGAAGGTGGAACAGGAGCTGCTCCGCCAGAGTTTAGTAACTATGTTGGTGCACCAATGATTGATGGTCTAGACTTCGTTCATAATATCTTAAATGGATTAGGGATACGTCAACACATTAAGATTATAGCTTCTGGTAAAATCACTTCGGCATTTCACGTAGCTAGAGCAATGGCGCTTGGTGCTGATGCTTGTTATCAAGCACGTGCAATGATGATGGCCTTAGGTTGTATTCAAGCTTTAATTTGTAATACGAACGAATGTCCAACAGGAATTACTACTCAGAAAAAAGAATTGACTGTTGGTTTAGTCGTAAAAGATAAAAAGACACGTGTTGCTGAGTATCACAAGAAAATGCTTAAGAACTATGTAGAGCTTTTAGGAGCATCTGGACTAGATGAAACTAAAAACATTACGAGATCTCATATATATCGTCGTGTTTCTCTGAATGAGATGATCACTTATGAAGAGCTTTTCCCTTCTATTGATTCTGGATCAATGTTAGAAGATGCTGGTATTCCAACAAAGTATAAATTAGACTTTGCTAATGCGGATAAGGGATGTTGGGGAATAAAATTTCACAGATTACAGTAGCAGTCGCTAATGTGTTTTATGAAATTTTAGTTTAGAGGGAGAGTGAAGAGTTTTAAGGCGAGATCAATTGAAGAGTGAGCTTTGGAAATTTATAATATTGGGATTTTCTTTAATTAGAAAATCCCTTTTTTGTTCTTTGGGGTTTTAGAAAGATAAAGTATTGAACCGATTTACTTCCTGACTGTACAAAGTGTTGTTAAGTGCTAATTTTATGTTAGCTATTTTTAAATATAACACACAATTATTATGTACAGATTGTTCCAATTAACTTTAATATTTTCTATCTCCTTTTTAGGCTATTCTCAAAAAGATAAAAATGAGATCGTTTTTATTGACTCCTTAGGAAATAAAGTTGAATCTAATGAGTCCTATTTTGTTTTCAAATTGAATAATAGAACCGATTCAATAAAGCTTGAAAGCTTGTATGGTGGCGATTATTCCCGAAGTTTTCCGATTAACTCAGTTCCTCAAGGTTCAAATAGCCGTTCGTCATCCATTCAAATTTATCACTCACCAGAGCTTAAAACGACGTGTAGAAAGGAGAAAATTGAGATTGTTGATTCCATTGATATTAATCAATTGTTCTTGCACCGTAAATGGAATTGCTATGTTAGTCCCCCTGTTTTTCAACCTTATGGTGTGGGCACTCATCAACAAACCTTTAGTCAATATGAAGTGTGGGATATTCACTTAAAGAAAAGAATATTTGAAGTGAAAAATGTTAGTGAGGGAACTGTTGCTGTCTCTACAAATGTCATTCAAAGTTATGGCTATCGTTTTAAAGTTGAAATAGATAAAAACGGCTCATTTTTCTTATCTGATTTAACAGGTAGAGATATTGACTTTGAAATAGGAGAATACGTTTTTGATAAAGAGATGGGGAGATATAGAAAGGATTGATTTGTATAATTTAATTAATAACTACTTTTCGCAATCAATATCAGTCAACTTCTTCCCTTAAAATCCGTAATTTTATACCGTGGAAGTAATCAAAAAAATCATACGATTTCCTTTTATAGTTTTGATTCGATTGTATCAATACATCATTAGTCCAATATTTCCTGCGAATTGTCGGTATAATCCAACTTGTTCGCAATATTCTGTTGATGCAATTAAAGAATGGGGAGTGCTGAAAGGTGGTTGGATGGCGTTAAAAAGAATTGGTTCTTGTCATCCGTGGGGTGGTTTTGGAGATGATCCTGTTCCGAAGAAAGAATCTAAAGATTCATAAATTGTTTGCGGTTGTTTGCGCTGTATTGGAACGCGGATGACACGGATCTCCGAACGCAGATTTACACGGATTTTTAATCTAATTATTGCATGTTTTTTACCTTCCACCTGAACAATAAAAAAATCCGCGCTTATCTGCGTTGCTTGCATCCGCGTCATCCGCGTTCCGTCATGAGTAACACCCTCGCCAACCAATTCGTAATTAAAAGATTCGTAATTTGTAATTAATTTCCGTTCTTTATGGAATTGGTACTTTCTTTGCATCACAAGGAATTCAAAACGATAATACACTTTAATAACACATCATGAATATTCAACGTCTCGTTATTCTATTTTTCATTCTTTTTACATTCAATACTTACAGTCAAGAAGACAATCGGCTACAAAAAGTGGATAGTCTATTAGAAATAAGACAACCCAATGCAGCCCAAGTAGAATTGTGGACTGTAATTGAAAAAGCTAAAAAGAACGAAGACCATCCAACGCTTTTAAAAGCATATCCCTATTTTTTAAGAATCGTCAACCCTTTGGATAAAGATGAACAAGCAGCATTATATTTCAAAATATTAGAGAGCACGAAAACGCTACCTGCTCCATCAAATTCAATTGCTCAATTGCAAATGGTTCAGCAATTGATTTATAATAATTATCAATGGATGAGTCATGGTTATTTGAAAATCTATGATTCTTTGAATTTGAGTGAAGACACAATCCGACATAATTTCGTGTTGGAAAATATCAAAACATTAGAAAGTAGATTAAATGATTTATCTAAATATGATTTCAAACCATTTCAAGAAGTTTTATTGAAAGAAAATGACAGCCTTTTCATCTTAAATACAGTTTCTGATTATGTCGGATATCAACTAATTAACCTTTATGAATCTTCAATTATTCAAAATGGTGGAACTTTAAAGAATGCGAGTTCAGATAAAAGTGAATGGTATTCAAAATCATCTGAATTCACAAAATTAGATTTCGAATCAAATGAATTGACTGGAGCAGTGTTGAATATTTTTCAATCCATAGAAAATCACAATAAAAATTATCCAGATTATTTGAGCTCAGCTGTTCACCAAAGATTACATTATTTAAAAAGAACTTTTAATAATGAAGAAGCAATTAATAATTCTTGGAACGTACAGTTTGAGTATTTCAAAGCTACTTCAGCGCGTTCAAAGTTTTTGTTTGAGATGGAAAGAATCAATTATTTAAAAGGAAAGGATTATCATTTTTCAACCCATCCACAGGATGAAGGTTTATTAAGAGAAACATACGATAAATTAACAGCTGAATTAAAAAAGTACCCTAATAATGATTTCAAACATGAAATCGCTTCTTTAATTTCAATAATAGAAAACAAAGAAATTAGCATTTCTTCTCCAAGTATTTATGGTCCAAATAAGAAGATTCCTTTATTGATAAAACATAGAAACACCAATCAACAAGTCATTCGAATTTTTAAAGTCAAAGATTTTAAACCTACAAGTGGTCAAAACTTAAAATCTTATTTCGGACAAGATAATTTGACTTTAGTGAGAACTTTAAATTTAGATTTAAAGAATAAAAACCTATTTCAAGAACGCAGTACAGAATTGTTCCTTGATGGAATTACAGATGCAGGACAATATTTTATTGTAGCAACGAATGATGATAAATCTTTAATGGAATTAGCCAAAGACGTTAAGAAATGGAATGCTGAAAGAATCTATTCTACTCAGTTAACTGTTTCTGAAATGAGCATAACCACGACTTCTGCTAATGGTGAGTTTACTGTTTTAGCAATCAACGAAAAAACTGGAGAGCCAATAGAAGGAGCCGAGGTGAAGCTTTCTTATTCCGATTACAGAAAAAGTCGTGAAATGATTGAGTTTAAAAGTGGAAAGACTAACAAAGACGGACTCTATGTGCAATCAATCGACGGTAAGCGAGGGATATTTTACACGGTCAGTTATAAGAACTCACTGCTTTATGGAAACGATTACGCCAGAAATGCAAATGAAGAACGAGTATTAAGTCGAGTTGAACTTTTAACAGACCGCTCAATTTATCGTCCAGGTCAAACAGTTTACTTTAAAGGAATTGTTTATCGAGGGAAGGACAATGATTTTAAAACCACAGCAAATGAAAAAATTGAAATTATATTGAAGGATGCTTCATATCAAGAGATTTCTCGTACAACTTTTATAAGTAATGAATTTGGAAGTATTGATGGAAGTTTTCAATTGCCTAAATCTTCATCACTAGGGAATTTTAGTTTGACAGGCATAGGGAAATCTGAGTTTAATAGCTCTTACTTGAGGTTCTCAGTAGAAGAATACAAGCGTCCAACTTTCGAAGTGAAACTAGATCAACCCAAAGAAGAAGCTAAATTAAATGATACTGTTTCAATTTCTGGAAATGCGAAAGCTTATGCTGGATATGGAATTTCGAATGCACAAGTAACTTACACGATTTACAGAAAATGGAATCGCTACTGGAGATCTTATAATGCTCCGACATCTGGAGATTTATTGAAAGAAGATACTGTAAGAACTGATCAAAAAGGTGAATTCACCATTGACTTTTTTGCTGAGGTAGATCTTAATGCTGTCGAAAACGCTTATTATACTTATGAAGTAAAAGTGAAAGTAACCGACATTTCTGGAGAAACACATGAAGAAACTTTGTCGTTGAATTTGAGTAAAGTTGGTTTGTCAATTCAGGTAAATGCGCCTGGAAATTTCTTTACCCATGATTCTAAATTCGCAGTAATTGATGTGGTGAATTTGGCAGGTGAAAAACAAAAAGGATATTCAGGAAAAGTTGAGGTTTATAAAATAGTTTCTTCCGAACAGTTTTTAAATAGGATTTGGGTAAATTCAGAAGTGAAGAGATTTGAGCAGAAAGATTTCTCTATGCTATTTCCAAATATGAAATGGAATGCATTTGAAGACAAATCATTCAAAGAAGAATTGATTAAAACAGTTTCTTTTAATTCAGGAGACTCTTTAAAGTTAAACGATTGGATTAATAACAAACAAGGAAATTATGTATTGAAGTTTCATTCTATAACTAAGGAAGGTGACACCATAAAAGCAGAACAAAACTTAGAGGTAATTGATGTAAAATCAAAAGAATTGCCATCGCATGAAGCCCTTTGGACTTTCGTTTCTTCTGATGTTGTGAAAGTTGGAAATGATGTTGATTTTCAAGTAGGTTCTTCATTTGAAAATGCAAAAGCTTTGGTTTCATTCTACAGAAAAGATGAATTGGTCAGCAGAGAATGGGTGGATTTGAAAAACAGATTTTCGAAATGTTATACCATTCAAGAAAAGGATAGAGGTGTTTTAACTTACGATGTTGTGCTTTTCAATAATGGAATTTTCTACAGAGCAACGAATAATATTCAAGTTCCATTCAGCAATAAAGAATTGAAAATCAAAACTTCAACTTTTAGAGATTTGCTAGAACCTGGTCAGAAAGAACAATGGAGCTTTACCATTCAAAATGAAAATCAAGAATTCGTGAAAGCGGAATTAGCAGCTACTTTATACGATGCCTCGCTGGATCAACTGAGAGGTCATTCTTGGAATTTGTTTCCTTATTACGGAAGAGGTCAATATGTAAATTGGTCGTATGATTGGAGTAGACAAATTACAAATAATGGTTCTTATGGATTGGACTGGGAATTGAGAAACATGCTGAACCAAGATAATTTGAGGTTTAAATATCTTGAAGCAAAAACTGCAATAAGAATTATTCGTGATTATGATCGAGCTTTTAGTCAGAAAGTAACACGAGAAGATATTTCCATGAGTCCAAGTAGGTCAAATAATGTCGTTTCTTCTCAAGAGTCAGCGGATGGTGCCGAAATGGAAAGTGATGCGCTATCTTCTGGAGGGTCAGAAGCTGAAGTATTGCCTAATGGGAAAAGTGAAAGCTCTGCACACAAGCCAATCAATCCAAGATCGAATTTCAACGAAACAGCGTTTTTCTATCCAACGATTTATTCCAACGATTCAAATGAATATGTGTTGAATTTCACATTGCCAGAATCTTTAACGAAATGGAAATTGTTGATGTTAGGTCACAATAAAGAAATGCAAATTGGAACTTTCCAAAAAGAAATTATCGCGCAGAAAGAATTAATGGTAACAGCAAATTCACCACGTTTTGTTAGACAAGGAGATGCAATAGATTTTTCTGCAAAAGTGGTGAATTTAACCAAAGAAGAACAAACAGTTGAAGTGATGCTGATGTTGGAAAATCCGATTAATCAAGAAAGATTGAATTTAATTGGTCGTCAGCCATTGAGTAAAATGGTGACGATTCCTGCCGGAGAATCAGAAGAAGTAACTTGGAACTTGAATATTGGAAATCAGGAAGTGATTCAATATACAATTACAGCTTCTAACGAAAACTTTAGTGATGGAGAGAAAAATGGTTTTCCAGTTTTAAGTAACCGTGTTTTGATTACAGAAACGGATCATGTTTTATTGGCAAAACCAGGGAAAACGACACACGATTTTGATGCTTTTAAAAATCAGAATTCAACGACTTTAGATAATAAATCATTTACGATTGAATACACAGACAATTTGGCTTGGAGCGCTGTGATGGCTTTACCGAATTTGAGTAAGCAAAATGACATGAGTGTGACGAGTTTGGTGAACAGTTATTATGCAAATGCGATTGCTGAAGATATTGTAAGAAGTAATCCGCAGATTCAAACTATTTTCAATCAATGGAAATCTAAAACTCCTGATGCTTTATTATCGGAATTAGAGAAAAACGAAGAATTGAAAACGATTCTTTTGAAAGAAACTCCTTGGGTGATGGATGCTAAAAATGAGACTGAACAACGTCGCAGAATTGCACAATTATTTGAGTTGAATCAATTGGTGGACAATCAACAAAACATCTTGAATGAAATTAAGAAAAATCAAAATGCCGATGGAGGATTTGCTTGGTTTGGTGGTGGAAGATCGAATGCATACATCACACAAAATGTGTTAACGCGTTTCGGACATTTAGATCGTTTAGGAATTGAGATTTCAAATTCAGCTGAATTAATTCAAAAAGCAGAAAGTTTCTTGGCGTATTATCATGTAAAGCATTACAAAGAAGATATTAAAGATAAGAAATCATATTCTTTGACTTCGATGGATGTGTATTGGCTGTATTCAAGAACATTCTTCAAGAATGAAAACAGTAAATCTATTGATGAAGTTGAAGCCTATTATAAGGAAAAACTTAAGAAAGATTGGACGAAATTCAATCCGTATTTACAAGCAATGATAGGAATTTACTTCAAAAGTGAAAACATCAATGACAAAGCGCAATTGGTTTATGCTTCATTAAAAGACAGAGCGAAGAAAAACACAAAACTAGGAATGTATTGGGTTGAGAATTCAGGTTATTACTGGTATCAAAACAATATTGCGAGTCAAGCGATGATTATTTCATTCTTTGAAATTATGGACGCTCCAGAAAAAATGATGGATGACATGCGTTTGTGGTTAATTCTCAACAAAGAAAGTAACGCTTGGGAAACTGGAGTTGCAACAGCGGATGCTGTTTACGCGATTCTATCAACAGGGAAAGACTATTTGAATTCTTCAAAACAGCCGAAGCTTACAGTTGGAAATCAGAAACTGGTTTACACTTCCACAACTCAAAAAGACGAGATAGAAGTAGAGTGGACGCCTGGATTAGGTCAAGTGAAAAACAAATGGACAGGAACTGAAATTACTCCTGAATTAGGAACAATTGAAATTGAAAGATTCTCAGAAGGTCCTGGTGTTTTAAATATGTATTGGCAGTACACTGATGAATTGTCAAAAATCAAAAGCAGTCAGAACAAATCGATGGAAATTCAAAAAACATACCGACGAATCGTAGCAGGAGCAAAAGATGAGAAAGGAATAATTGATTCAACATTCACAGTAGGAGATAAAATGGAAATCGAATTGATTGTGACTGTAGATAGAGATTTAGAATTTGTTCACATCAAAGATTTGCGTCCAGCAGGGTTTGAACCTACATTATCGACAAGTGGATATAATTATGACAAAGGTTTGTCTTATTACCAAAGTCCAAAAGATGTATCGATGGAATATTTTGTAGATAGAATGCCGAAAGGAACGTATAAATTTACTTATACGGTTTATGCTACGCATAGTGGTAGTTTTAACAGTGGTGTTGCAGAAATTCAATGTCATTATGCTCCTAAGTTTTCAGGGAATAGTGGGGTGATGGATGTTAGGATTAGGAGGTGATAATTCGTGTTTTTATGGTTGGATGAATTTTGATTTGACGTTTTGTGATAAATAAAACGGATGATTTCAAATTGTGCGTGATGATTTCATCGGTTATGCGAAATTTTCCGTTGGTGGTTTTTATACGTTTTTTGATTCGTTAACGATGGTTTTTATCAATTTTATGGTCACGTTTTTATTATTGGAACGTCGTTTTTTTATTATGTAGAGACGCACGGCCGTGCGTCTCTACATAATAAAAAAATCATGACGACCAATAAAAAAAACCGACGACGAATCAAAAACAATAAAAACGTCGTGAACATATTTATCAAACGAATTCAACAATCACAACAAATCATACGAATCAAAACGTCATCAAACATCTTTTAACCGATCATAATTCCAATTTTTAGGATTAAAACGGATATAGTATTTTATATTCTGATATTCCTCATCATCTCTGATCACATGGTCATGATAATTGGGTTGAAAAAAATGATTATTTCGATTGTATTTGGGGATGTTTAATTGCTGTTCATCGATATAGCCATCAATTTTGGTATTCACTGACGATTTGAATCCTGCAATAAATGATGAAATGGATTGAGGTAATCGAATAGGTCGGTTTCGTTTGATTTTTAAATATCGAAACGCTTCATGATTTTGTTGATAATCTTCCCTTTTCGGTGGCCTTTTAATTTTTAAATCATTTCTTTTACCTGATTGATTAATTTCAACTATTGCGTGAATGTGATTAGGCATAATGATATCTTCATGTTGAATCAATTCACTTCTTATTTGAAATGACTTCAACCATTCTTCTTTTACAATTTCACCAAATTCCGAAAGAATCATTCTATTGTTTTTTATTTCACCTAGATTACAAACCCTATTCTGTGTAATAATAGTAATGAAATAATATCCATTGGCAGAATAATTCCAATTCAGTTTTCGATGAGAGTCGACTCTGTATCTCTTTTTATATTTTTCTGACATCTTCCAGTTTTTTTATAATGAATGATTACAAAACTGAAAACGATAACCTCAATATTTATTGATTTTGATTTAAGTGGTCATGCGGTTTGTTTTGTGAAAACAATTTTTGTTTGTAATGAAGATAGAAATTTAATTTTAAACAATTTTTGATTTAATGGTTTTTTATTTCGATGATTTGGTGAATGTTGTTTAAAATGGACGCGTGTGGAAATTGTTGCGTTTTGTTTTGTTGGATCATTTAGAGACGCACGGCCGTGCGTCTCTAAATGATCCAACGTCATCCACAATCCAATGTCACCCAAAATAAACGTCATCCATAACCCAACGTCACCCAAAATAAAACGTCACCCGTGATTCAACATCAACCATAATCCAACACCTAAATAATAGTTGTTTTAACATTATCTATTTAAAAATTTAGACTAGTCTAAATAAATTATATATATTTGCCAAAGATATAAATTTGTAATATGAAATATAATTTACGCCTAGTTGTTTTCTCATTGATTTTGTCGCTCTGTTCACGGGCGCTATTTTCACAAACGAACATTATGGGAGTTGTGCAAAGTAAAGATGCTGAACGATTAGCATGGATTGACATCGTAGTTGATGGAATGAATAAAGGAGCGACCACTAATGCTGCTGGGGAATTTACAATCTCAGGTTTGTCTAAAGGTTCTTACAATTTAATTTCTCGTTCAACAGATTTTGAGAATGATACTGTAAGAGTTGTTTTGAAAAGCAACGATCCAGTGCGTGTGACATTTAATTTAAAATCAATTACCACTAATTTTGATGAGGTTGTTGTTTCGGGAACGATGCGAAGTGTTCGTAAATCCGATAGTCCAGTTCCAATTGAAGTATATTCCAAAGAGTTTTTTAGATCAAATCCATCTCCCTCAATTTTTGAATCTTTGGCACAAGTGAATGGAGTAAAACCAACCATTAATTGTAGTGTTTGTAATACTGGAGATATTCATATCAATGGATTGGAAGGTCCATACACTATGATTTTAATTGATGGAATGCCTATCGTGAGTGGTTTGTCGACTGTTTATGGATTAAACGGAATTCCTCAAGCATTAATAGAACGTGTTGAAATCGTAAAAGGTCCAGCTTCCACTTTATATGGTTCGGAAGCAGTTGGTGGATTAATTAACGTAATTACAAAATCTCCAGATCAAGCTCCTTTACTTTCTGCTGAAGCTTTTGGAACTTCTTGGGGAGAAATTAATGCTGATTTAGGTTACCGAGCAAGATTAGGGGACAAAGTTTCAACTTTAATCGGTGTGAATTATTTCAATTACAGTAATCCAATAGATAATAACAACGATGGATTTACAGATGTTACTTTACAAGATCGTTTCTCAATTTTCAATAAATGGAATTTCAAGAGAAAGGAAGGACGCGTTTTTAACTTAGCTGCACGTTACGTTTATGAAGACAGATGGGGAGGACAAATGAATTGGACGCCGGAATACAGAGGTTCAGATTCTATTTACGCTGAAACAATTTACACGAGTCGTTGGGAACTTTTAGGAACTTATCAATTACCGATTAAAGAAAAAGTGATGTTTATGTTTAGTGCAAATGGACATGATCAAGATTCCCGTTACGGAACAGATGTTTACAATGCGGTTCAAAACATCGGATTTGGTCAGTTCACTTGGGATAAGAAAATCCAAAGACATGATTTATTAGTTGGAGCTTCAATGCGCTATACATTCTACGATGATAATTCTATTGCTACGGAAAATATAGTTGATGGTGAAGTGATTACTGATCCTTCAGAAATTTATTTACCTGGGATTTTTATTCAAGATGAATGGAAGTTTGCACCACAACAGACATTGTTGGTTGGGATGCGTTATGACTATAATTCACTGCACGGAAATATTTTCACACCAAGAATCAATTACAAGTGGACTTCAAGAAATAAGTTAAACACTTTGCGTTTAAGCGCAGGTTCTGGTTACCGGGTTGCCAATGTTTTTACAGAAGATCATGCGGCATTGACAGGGGCAAGAGATGTTGTTTTCTTGTCAGAATTAAATCCTGAAACTTCTTGGAATGGAAACATTAATTATGTGAGGAAATTCAGTTTTGATAACGGATTATTCTTGAATTTCGATGCTTCTGTTTTCTATACTTACTTCAACAATAAGATTATTCCAGATTACGAAACAGATCCAAACTTGATCATTTATGACAACTTGGATGGTTATGCAGAATCGAAAGGAATTTCATTGAATATGGATATTCGTTACAAAAATTTCGATGCGAGATTAGGAGGAACAGTAATGGATGTTTCAAGTGTTGAAAACGATGTGCGCATCAGACAGGAGTTTCAAGAAAGATATACTGTTACATGGAATGTTGGATATAGTTTTCCTAAAGTAGGGATGAAAGTGGAATATACAGGTTACATGTATGGACCTATGTTGTTGCCTTTGATTAGTGATTTAGATCCACGAATGGGAGAATCAAAAGCTTACAGTATTCAGAATATTCAAGTGACTAAAACATTTAAAAATGGATTAGAAATTTTTGGAGGAGTGAAGAATTTATTGAACTGGACACCAAACAAAGGAAATCCGTTTATTTTGGCAAGAGCAGATGATCCATTTGATAATAATGTTCAATATGACCCAAGTGGAAATATATTGGCAACACCAGATAATCCTTATGCACTGAAATTTGATCCCGATTATATTTACGGTCCGAATCAGGGGGTTAGAGGGTTTGTTGGATTGCGTTATACTATTAAATAGATGAAATGAAAAATTGGATTACGTTAATTTTCTTACTGCCTTTCATATCTATAGCACAGCTGAATTCATATTCCGCTAATGATTTAGACAGTTTGCAGTATGTTGAAGAATGACCAATTGTATTTTTCATCAATACCGATTGGTGCTCGATATGTTTAGCGATGGAAAATAAGGTGTTAAAAAGCGATGAGGTTTCAAGTGAATTAAATGAGAATTATTATCTCTTCATTTTGAATGCTGAAAGTAAAAAAGATATTGTTTATAAAGGAAAGCGATATGTTTTTGAATCAAGCGGAGTAGATGAAGGAAAGCATCAATTGGCAATGCAATTAGCGAAAAAGGACGGGACAGTTAGTTTCCCGAGTACTGTTATTATGATTGGAAACTCCGTGATTTATAAAAACAATAGTTACATGAGTAAAGAGGACTTCTTGAAGGTTTTGAAATTGGTTGTTAAGTAGGGAAGCATTGAGATGCGTTTGATCAACCACCAATTTCGGATTGTAACACTGTAACAATAATGAAGCAAACTCTGGCAGCGTCCATCTGTTTTGTGTTAACGTTAATAAATAAGGACCTGTCAGAGTTTTTTTTCATAATTTTCATGGTTTTATTCAAGCCTGTTCCAGATAATGGGACAGGCTTTTTTGGTGATAACTACATAGAGATATCTTCTATGAGATAGATTTATCGGTGTAAATCGAAAATTATGAATTTATGATTTAATAAATATTTTTATAACTTTTATTAGCTATAATCAAAAATCAGTAACACTATTTCTAACTAAGTTTGTAACATAATAGACACGAAACCAATTCTGGTCTTATAAAACAAAATGATATGAAAAAGTATTTGATGATTTTTAGCGTGCTACTATTTGTTTCTTGTAATGAAACTAGTAATGAGGAAATTGAACTTGAAGCTGCGGAAAAAGAAAGCTTGGTTAAACAAAGAACGATTGACTCGATGACAATTATAAATTTGGAAAAACAAAAAGCAGAAGCCGCTTCGGAAAACACAACTGTAATTGTTGTTTCAGAAGAGGAAGAAAAAAAGAAAATGAACAACAAGACAAAAGGAGCTTTAATTGGTGCTGGAGTTGGCGCGGTTGCGGGAGCAGCAACTGGAGCAGCTGTTAGCGAAAAGAAAGGCAAAGGTGCTATTGTTGGCGGTGTTATAGGTGGCGCAGCGGGTGCTGGTGCAGGATATGGTGTTGGTGCTGGAAAAGATAAAAAAGAAGCAGAGAAAAAATAGATTTTATCCTTCAGGAGTTGATCTTGATTAACATATCATTTTCATTTAAAATATTTGACTCATCTTGGTTTTTAACTAAGGTGAGTTTTTTTATTTAAGGATAAACTGGAATTAAATAAATCATCGCTTTATAGGGTTCGATTAAAACTTGAGACTTAATTCTCCTGTTTTCCTCTCTATTATTCTGAAAATGGCGAAATCTATTATTTTTACCAAGTGAATCTGCATCATAACAAAATCACTTCATTCAAAAAAATAAATCCAAAACGTTAACAGTTTACATGATCTCATTTCCACACCATTTTAACAACATTTCAGGGAGTTATAAATGCTATTTTGTTGGAAACGTAGTTTGAAAGTTGATTTTTATGAATTTGCTGATTCTCCAGTTCGATAAAGATTTCATAAAATGATTAAAAACGGAATGGATATTATCGATAATGAAAGGAACGATAGGTTGGTGTAAAATTATTCTAATCTACTTGTATTCAGCTTTTTGAGAAGATGAAAATTGATTTTATTATTGAGATAAGTTTTCCAATTATCGAAACTCGTATTTTTCGCAAGTTTTAATGATTCCTTCCAATAGCCAAGATTTAGCATTTTTAAATCTTCTCAATACTTAGTTTTCCCCCCAACAATCATTAAAACTTGTAAGGCTTGCAAGTTTTAATGATTTGTTACTATATTTATACTATGAAAGAATATGCAAATCGCAAGGAATATATAGATAAACTTTTGGCTTATAAAGATGAAGATCTCATAAAAGTTGTAAGTGGTCTTAGAAGAAGTGGGAAAAGTACATTATTCGAACTTTACAAACAAACGTTACTAAAAATGAATGTTGAAGCGAATCAAATAGTTTTTTTAAACTTTGAAAATTTTGAGTTGCTTAAATTTATTAACGATTTAGATGGCTTGTATACTTATATTATTGGTCAATTAGATTTGTCAAAGCCATGCTATGTTTTTTTAGATGAGATTCAAAATGTTAATGAGTTTGAGCGTTTAGTTGATGGATTATTTATTAAACCCAATATTGATATCTATATTACAGGGTCAAATGCTTTCTTATTATCAGGGGAATTAGCCACACTTTTAAGCGGTCGTTATATAGAAATTTCTATTTTGCCTTATTCGATTAAAGAGTATTTGAAAGCGCGAAAAATTGATGTTTTAAACAAATATCTGAATTATGAGTCCTTATTCTTTGATTATGTTAATGAAACATCCTTACCAAAAGGAGTTGATTTGAGAGATAAAGGATACGATAAAATACACGAATATTTAGAGGCTATTTACACCACAATCATAGAGAAAGATATCATGCAACGTCATCAAATAAATGACAAACGAGCATTTAGCAATATTGCTAAATTCGTAGCTTCAAATATTGGAAATCTACTTTCACCTGGTAATATATCGAAAACACTAAGTCAAGACGGGCAAAGTACACACAACACCACCGTAGAAAAATATTTAGATTATCTAGTAGCAAGTTTTGTTTTTTACAAAGTAAACCGATTTGATCTAAAAGGTAAAAAACAATTGGCCACACTAGAAAAGTATTATTTAGTAGATGTTGGTTTACTTAATATATTGGCAGGTAAAGATCGTACCACTGACAGAGGGCACATATTAGAAAACATTGTTTATCTTGAACTTTTGCGCAGAGGAAACAAGATTTGGACAGGTACGGCACGCAACACCGAAGTGGATTTTGTGTGTAAAACCAAAACAGGAGATATTGAATACTATCAAGTGGCATGGCAGATGACAAGTGAAAGAGAGTTTAAATCTCTAGAAAAAATCAACGATAATTACCCGAAATATTTGCTCACAACAGATTCATTTACTCAAAACAGAAGTGGGATAAAGCATCTTAATGTATTTAATTGGTTGCTTGAGGATGTGGATTTGTGAAATCAATTTTTTTGACAAAGAATAAACAACTTTAAATTTGCCGTCAGTTTTCGCATTATAAATATTAATGGAAAAAATTATCCAAGAACCATGTTTTAGTGGAAAATATTTTCCTTTTGCATTTATTAGTTGAATCTAAGGAATATTATCTGTTTGTTTTATATTAGTGGTGATTATTTTATTAGAAAAAAATAAAAAAGCAATTTGACAAAATTCATAGCCATATCATTATTAATATTTTCCTCAATAATCTGTCATGGGCAAACGAATTCCGAGAGCAATTATTCTCCAGCCAAGAAAAAAGGGAAATGGGGATATGTTCAAAAACTCACATCAAAGCAACTTATACCTTTTCAATTTCAAAAAGCAAGAGAGTTTTCTGGTAATAGGGCTGCTGTTAAGAAAAATGGAAAGTGGGGTTTTATTGATACCAAAGGTGAGGTAAAGGTAGGGTTCAAATATGATGAAGTAAAATACTTTTTTTATGATTATTGTGAAGTGAGAATTGACGAATTGTGGGGTGTAATTGATAAGAACGGAAAAGAAATTATTCCAATAGTTTGCGATGAAATTTCTCCTTGGGACAACAAAGGTTCACTGTTAGTTTCGAAGAATGGAAAAAATGGAATCTTTAATATTTCTAATGGGATTAATATTCCTTCTTTGTACGATGAAATTACACTTTTGAACCAAGGTGGATTATTGCTAGTTTCAAAGAATGGGGAGAAAGGAATTGTAAGTTATTCTCATGAAATTTTTCTTCCTTGTTTGTATGATGAAATTTATTTGCATTCATATTTAGACTTCGTAACCGTCCAAAAAGAGGGGGGAGCTGCGTTTCTAAACCGTGAATTTCAATTTATAACTGACTTTGATTATGACCCGTTTTTCAACGAAATATTCATTGGAAGATTAGTCAGAAAAGATGGGTTTTACGGAGTGTTGAATGATAGTGGTAAAATTGCAGTTCCTATTATTTATGATGAAATAGTGACTTTTGGAATGGATGGTGTGGAAGGGTCGTATTTCTCCTGTACTAAAAACGGGAAAGTGGGTTTAATAAACATAAATGGAAAAGTTTTGGTACCTCCGAAATATGATTTAGTGCACCCCATATTTGATATAAGCAGAGATTCAAAAACGCCAGATTTATTATATGCTTATGATCTTTTATCCACCATTGTTAAAGAAGATGGTAAATACAGTATTCTTAGGCAAGGAATTCCAAATTCAATTAAATACGACAGCATTTTGTTTTATTGTTCTGGAAATAGTATTGAGAGTTCGTATAATTGTTGGGAACTTGAAATGCCAAATGAAACTGAAGAAGCTGAAGGAAATCGATATGATTTAAAAACCCACATGGAAAATTTTTCCTACTTCAGTTTGTATTGGAGAAACGAAAATCATCCTTTTCTTATATATGAAAACAACAATAACTTTGGAATAATGCATGTTAATGGTGACGAACTCACAGAAGCAGTCTACTCTCTTGAATACCTCCGAAATAATTTTCCGTATTACCAATGGATTGATAAAACATGGTTTTTTGAAGGTGAAATGATTTATAAAAATGAATAAATAATTTAGTCTCTAATACTAAACTAAAGGATACACAAAAACATACAAGCAATAGAAAAAATTGAATGGCAATACAAGATAAAATTACTCAAATCTGGGTTAAAGCTGCAGGAAGGAAAATTGATCCTAAAGACTTCGCTTGGTTAATTGGTCCAATTGGAAATACAGATATTATTAAAGATAAATTTATTTATGAATTAGCTGAAAAGGAAAATTTAGAAATTCAAAGAGACTTACCGAATTCTGGATTATTGGAACGAATGGAGCAAATTGGGATTTCTGATCAAGATAAAATCCGTTTAAATAGCAAAGTGGCTGATTTTTATGAAAACACTTCGAATTATGACTTTGAAGTTTGGTCTGAATGGAAAGGTATTTTGGTTCTATATGATTTTGTGTGGGTAGATTTAAAATCTATGGTTTTAATTGAAGCTAAACGATTGTTAATTTGGTTCTAGTTTTATTTAAATGGAAACTTTCTATTAAAATACTTTTCGCTTA